>Ga0315276_10007677_pt1 | contig 9995 bp, 8 predicted proteins | sample YL17G05_0_MG_FD_204542 | JGI IMG/M metagenome (GOLD analysis project Ga0315276, IMG submission 204542) | Sediment microbial communities from Yellowstone Lake, YNP, Wyoming, USA - YL17G05_0 | ecosystem: Environmental > Aquatic > Freshwater > Lake > Sediment | place: USA: Wyoming | collected... | reverse complement strand
CTTTGCCGCCGAAGCTCACATTGGATGGCTGTTCAGGGACTTCTATCGATTCGATTTTTTCGCCGGCTTTGTTAAAAACCGCCACAACACTGTTCGTCAGATAGATATTACCTTCGTTATCCATCGTTATCCCGTCAGAACCTTCCGCCGCAAAAAGCTTTTTATTCGACAGCGTCCCGTCCTCGTTTATGGTATATACGAACGTCTTGCTGGCGCCGTGGTCCGCGACATAAAGCGTTTTGCCGTCCGGTGTCCCTATAATCCCGTTGGGCCTGGCCAAATCTTCGATTACGCGGATTAAATTTTTGCGGTCGGGCGAAAGATAATAAACACATTCCCCCTTCTGCTCCATACTGGCTCTGTCGCCGTATCGCGGGTCGGTAAAGTAAATCCCGCCCTTGAGGTCTATCCACAAATCGTTCGGACTGTTGAGTTTCTTGCCGTCATATTTGTCCGCCAGCACCGTCTCTTTGCCGTCACTTGCGATTGACACCAACTCCCGCCTGCCCTCTTCGCAGGCAAACAGGTTGCCGTTTTTATCTAAGAATAAGCCGTTGGCGCCTCCCGAATCCTCATGAAACGTTGACAGCTTGCCGTCAACCGACCATTTGTGAATTCTATTATTGCGAATATCCGTAAAGTAGATATTGCCATTCGCATCAGCCACAGGCCCTTCGGTGAACTTAAACCCACCGGCTAATTTCTCTACCTTCGCCCATTCCGCTACTACGCTCACCTTCACTGCCCCGTAGCTCGCCACTGCCGCCGCCATAATCACAAACGCTGTTAAATACCATTTACTGTTCATCTCTTTATCCTTTCACTTATCAAGCCCCCGACATCGTTCAGAAGCGGTAAGTTTACCCCCAAACTTAACTTTTGGCAACCTCTTTTTCTCACACCGACCGCGGCGCAGTATGTAAGACGGGGCCTCTTGCCCGCCGAAATTTCAGCGAAGGCGGATTGCCTCACCAATTCCACTAACACGCCGCTTGGCCGAAAGCTACCTCTGGAATGGCCCGTGACGCCACCACCTGTGCTTCGGACTGCACGGAACCTCGACAGTCACGCCTTTTTCAGTCACGTTTCCGGAATCATCCATCGCCTGGTAGGTTATGGTGTAAACCCTGCTGCCGTCCTTGCCGTTGCATTCCGCCCGCAGGTATATGGAACCGTTCTCATCTATTTTGATGTCGACGTGTTTATCTTTGGGGCATTTGCATTTTTGGCGGTTGTTGTCCTTGTCAGACGTAATACCCACAAGTGTCACCACCGGCGATTCATCGCAATTGTCAGTAACCGTCCACGTGGGCTTAACCAGAATCATTTTGCCATTCGCAGGCCAAAGTATGTTCGGCTCAACGGCTAATTCGAGCTTAGGGGCAATCGTATCTGCTTCTGTGACAATCGTTCTTGTCACCTGCGCCGCCGCGTTGCCCGAATCATCTGTCGCGTTATACGTTATGACCCCGTCAGCAACACTACCGCCGATTACCACTGCAACGGCATCGTCGCAGTTATCTGTAGCTATAGCGCCTTGCTCGGTGTACACATCCGTTCCGCAACCCAGCACAACCTCCGCAGGGCCGTTAAGAGTAATCACGGGAGCCGTCGTGTCCTGTACCTTCACAACTCGAATCGCGTGTGCTATGTTGCAGGAGCTGTCCTTGGCAGAATAAATCACCGAATACGTCCCGCACTTTGAGGCATTGACCGTATCGCCGCCGATTACGACCTCTATATTCGGGTCCGTATCGTCAACTGCTTCTGCGCCTAATTCCGTATAACTGTCGATGCCGCACTCCAATGTAATCGTATTCGGCCCGTTGATGATAATTACAGGCGGGCTGCTGTCGTCAGGAACAATGAAAGTGCCCTGTTCATTCTTTTGCCGAAGGTTATACGCATATTCGGTGTTGTGTTTCATGGTATCAAACTCGACCTGAACGCGGTCATATATTCTTCCGGCAGGCGACTGCAAGGTAACCATAAGTCTGTGTGAGGCATACATGTTCTGAACTGTTGAGACATCGAATTTAAGCGTTGCTTCCTCACCCGGATTCAATGTCCTTGCCTGTGCAGGAAATGCTTTTAAAATGTACGCTGATTCGGCGGGATCATCAGCTGGGGTAACTGAGACAATGTAACTCGCTCTTATACCGCCTACATTTTGGATTGTTGCTACTAACCGGCCGTCATTGGACATAGCTGCAAACGGATTAACGTAAGCTTCCTTAATCCAGCTTGCAGCTTCATTTTCAATAGTTGTCACCTCCGCTTTGTTCACCGTCAGAGAAACAAGCGAGTTGTTGATTTGGCCGATAGTGCGGACAAGGACTTTTGGTCTGTCCGGCATGAGAGAGCCTTTGAAAGCCTTCTTCCCGCTGACAAGGTAAGTCGTCTCCGCGTTGGGGTTGGCCGTTAACTTCGCAAGGTCTGAATTATGCTTGTTATATAACTGGTTGCCCAGTCCGTCCCCTGCCTCGGATACCTTGCAGTCGCTTCCGAGCAGCCGGAAAGTATGAAAGCTCACGCCCACCTTGTCTGCCTCGCCTCCGTCTTTCGATACCTCTTCTCTTGGAACCAGCAGCATGTAGTTTTGATAGTCTTGTACAAATGGATGAGATTCCGGGCTTACTGGAATATACAGGATATAGTTGTCAAGCTCCGTTGTGCCCTCGTATGCGTCCATATCGCCAACAAGCGCCGCTTTGATTGGCGAGGAAAGACCGCTGGCTTGGTGCAAATAAAAATATGGCTTATTCGGCGAAACGGTGAACTGATGTAGTAAAGTCTCTCCTTTATAAACCTTGACCGTAATTTCGTAGCTCTTGAGGTATTCTCCAATCTCATAGCCCTCGAAATATACATCTCCCATCCTTAGAGCGTGACCGGTGCTGAAGGGGTTGTCTATGTTCGCTTGTCCAAAGACCTCTTCGCCTCTCCATGCTTCGCATCCGCCGTTTTCAAGTTCCTCAAGACTTTTGATGCTGCAAAAACCCTGTGAGTCCTGTATTCTCGCCCCGGATGCGGAAAGTGTCCACCCGCAGGTTGGTGAGTTCCCATCTGCGCATGCCGTGCATCCCGGACAACCGCTGATAAAGTGCGGCACCTTCCTGACTTCTTCATGCGGATTATAAGCGACGGTATGAAAATACCTTAATGGATACGTCAGTTGCGGTGCGGATTTCGTAATCTCGAATCGTACCACCTCCGCTAACGGCTGCGGTTCGCCCGCGCCGATAAACGCCACATCTAAATACTGTTCCAATCCAAAGGAAACGGGCACCGTAATAAGACTATTCCCATTACAACTTATTTCGCCATCGCTATTCACACATTCCGTAACATTCGTGACTGCTATCGGTGCCGCCTGTGAAATTGCCGCAATCGCGCCTGTAATAAATACTGCCGTTAATACCACACGAAAAAGCCGGCTGGTTCTCTTATTTCTGTTGTTCTTCGACATAACTTTCTCCTTTTTGACTGGCTTATTTTTAAGCTTCTGTTTATGTATAGAACTTCTCCAGTATTAATATTACTGGAATAGATTGTTTCCTTGATTCGGTTTTGCCCTCTTCCGGCCTTCAATTCTTGCCATTACTGCCAAAACTCCCTGCTCCCAACCGCTAATATGGATAGAGGCTGCCTTATACCCTATCAGCCGCCTTTTGTCAACCAAATTCTGAAGGTGTAATCCCGACCAGATTTGCCCTGCGTAGCCCCATTGGGGGCAAAGTGGGTAAGTGCCGCCGAGGTAAGCGAAGGGGTAAGAATCCACGCTCCGTCATTGCCTCGCAAATTTTTCATTTACTCCCTCGCTGGACTTTGTTATATAATCAGCTTGTATTCTCAACAGGGGCTTGGTATTCTATACCCAAATCCGGCCTGGCGATAAAGCTGCGCCGGCTTAATTCTGATAGGATTATCTAATGCCATTTAAAACTTTTGGTCTTTCCGACCCGCTCGTGCAGGGAATTCTCGCTGCAGGCTACACCGCCCCAACTGAAGTTCAGTTGCAGGCCATCCCCGCCGCAGTTGCCGGCAAAGACATCATCGGATGCGCACAAACTGGAACAGGCAAAACCGCGGCCTTTGTACTGCCAATCCTCAACCGCCTCTCACACGAACAGTCGCCAAAAAAGAGGATTATCCGCTCACTTATCCTCACCCCGACACGTGAGCTGGCTGTGCAAATCGAAAAGTCCATTCTCAGATATGGCAGGTTCCTGCATTTACGAACTCTCGCCGTCTACGGCGGCGTCAATATCAAAGGCCAGTTCAAATCGCTTAATCAAGGCGTCGACATCGTTGTTGCAACTCCGGGCCGACTGCTCGACCACATGCGGCAGCGAACAATAGACCTCAGGCATGTCGAGGTCCTTGTTCTCGATGAGGCCGACAGAATGTTTGACATGGGTTTCATCAGGGACGTCCAGAAAATCATCGCCGCTGTCCCCAAAGATCGCCAGACTATGCTCTTCTCTGCGACCGTAACTCCGGAAATAAGTTCACTCGCCGCGGGCGTTCAGAAATCGCCGATAATGATTCAGATTGGCAAACCAAGAAACCCCATCGAAACAATCGACCAACACGTCTATCTCGTCGAGAAAGAACAAAAAGTAAGCCTTCTTTTGCACCTCCTTCAGGATGGCCGGCTCTCCACCGTCCTGGTCTTCTCACGCACAAAGCACGGCGCGGACAAAATTCAACACCACCTTGAACGTGCTGACATTGTCTGCGTAGCTATTCACTCAGGACGTAATCAGGGCCAGAGAGAACGCGCTATGGACGGCTTCAAAAACGGAAAATACCGCGTTATGGTTGCTACCGATATCGCCGCCAGAGGCATCGACATCACAGGACTCTCGCACGTCATTAATTTCGATGTCCCCGCATTCCCCGAAGACTACATCCATCGCATCGGCCGAACAGGCCGAGCCGAAGCCGCCGGAGACGCCATTACCTTTGTCTCAAGCGATGAGCACAAGTATCTTATTAAGATTGAAAGATTCATCGGGCGAGAATTTACTCCCGTGGAATGCCCGGGCTTTACATACACCAAAATCCGCACCCCGAGACAGCCCGTGGGAATGCACAGAGGAAAATTCTCAACTGCAAAAAGAGGAGGGTCGCGATTTGCCCCGCGCCACCCGCGCAGAAGACGTTGACCACGAACACTTTCTCTCGCCCTGCGATTGCCGCTATCGACAAAATAGCCGTACTTTGATATAGTCGCTTCGCTACTTACAAAATTTGGAGCGAAAATGCGCAAAACTAAAATAATCTGTACATTGGGCCCTGCCAGCAGCAAAGCCGCCGTCTTAAAAAAACTGGCTCTCTCAGGAATGAATGTCGCAAGGCTCAATTTCTCTCACGGAACCCACAAAACCCATAAGCAAAACATTGATATTGTCAGACGGCTAAACAAAACCCGCAAAAATAAAATAAAAATCCTCCAGGACCTCGAAGGCTGCAGAATCAGGGTCGGCCTGTTCAAAGGCCCAAAAAAAATGGTCGCCCTCGCGGCAGGCAGCATAGTAACCCTCATTAACAAACCGCAAACAGACAAAAAAAATGTCATACCCTTCGACTACACGGGCGACCTCTCAGATATAAAAATCGGCTGCCACATCTTCATCGACGATGGCAACATCGCCTTAAAGGTCAAAGGCCGCGACAAAACCGGCCTAAAAGCCGAGGTCCTCGTCCCAGGCATTGTAAAGGAACACAAAGGTATTAATATCCCCGACATCAATTTGAAATTCGCAGGCCTGACCGAAAAAGACAAAGACGACCTCATCTTCGGCATAGAAAACAACGTCGATTTTATCGCCCAGTCGTTTGTCCGAAATAAAAAAGACATGCTCGCTGTCAGAGAATTTATTAACCGCCGCAATTTTAATTGCCCCTTGATTGCCAAGATTGAGAACCGCAGGGGTATCGAAAATATCGATGAAATAATGGATGTCTCCGACGGCATTATGATTGCCCGCGGCGACATGGGCGTCTCTTTGCCAATCTGCGAAGTGCCCGTGATGCAGAAAATCATTATCAAAAAATGCCTCCGCCGCAGGACCTTTGTCATTACCGCCACGCAAATGCTCGAAAGTATGACCGAAAACCTCCGCCCCACGCGCGCCGAGGTAAGCGATGTTGCCAATGCCATAATAGATGGTTCCGACTACGTAATGCTCTCCGCCGAAACCGCTGCCGGCAAACATCCCGTCGAAGCCGTTCGGATGATGAACGATATAATTATCTTTACGGAGAAATCCCTCCAGTCAGGAAAAATCTAACTTGCCGGATTTTCTTGCCATTTGGTTCAATCTCAGGTAGAATAAAGTGCTATGTCAAATACGAAAGATACTGTTTTACTAACCGGAATAACCGGCAACCTCGGAAGCTGGCTTGCCGTAGAATTGGCCCAGCGAGGCCAAAAAGTCCTGGCACTGATGCGGGACCGCTCCAGCAAAGATGCAGACGCAAGGCTGAATCGCATACTTGATATCACCGGAAGAAAAGACCTCAAAGATAATATCGAGATAATTCATGGAGATATCTGCAAAAAGCAGCTCGGGTTAAAGTCAGATACGAAGAATTTGAATCGGCTTTCCAAAGTCATTCACTGTGCCGCCTGCACAAAATTTTTGGGCGACGACGATAAATCTCATCAAATGATGAACATCCAGGGCACACTTAATGTCCTCGAACTGGCTGGCCGCCTTGCTCTGCCCTTAGTTCACGTCAGCAGCGCCTACATCGCCGGAAAACGAACCGGCACTGCAAAAGAAGACGAAATCGACCTCGGTCAATCCTTTAATAACATTTACGAGGACACAAAATGCAGGTCGGAAATGCTCGTTCACAATTGGACGCAAACCAATTCTCTGCCAACCATTATTCTCCGCCCGAGTATCGTTTTGGGAGATTCTCGGCATGGAAAAACGGTGCATTTTGCCTCATTGTATGATTATATGAGAGTGCTTGCCCGCATTGCCCCGCGACTCGGCGAAAATTTAGTCCGTGTCGCGACAAAACCAGGCGTCACTAAAAATCTTGTTCCGGTGGATTACTTTGCGAAAGTTTCTTATCACATCATCAATCGCGGCATCCCAGGCACCTACCACATTACTAACCCGGAGCCCTTAACCATGAAAGATTTCGGCCGGATTTTCTCCCGTATCTTCGGGCTAACTCACTATAAACTCGTAAAACCTGACAGCTTTCTAACTGACAAGCCCAGTAGAATCGAAAAGCTGATCCAAAAATCAACTGTAGTTTACGACCCTTATATGTTATCAGAGCCTGTTTTCGACAGGACCAACACCGACAAAGCTCTCTCCGATAGTGACATAGAATTACCGCCGATGGACTTGCCCTACTTCAAAAAATTGCTCGACTACGCCTGCTCAGTCGACTGGCAGGGAAACCTCGGTTAATATAAATAGAGCTGCTACAGCTGAGCAGTGCTTGTCCCCGTTTTTCTAAAATAACAAAGTGTGGTTTTTCGGTATCTTGGTATCGGGCGTAAGCTATGCGATTGTATATGATAAATCCGCGTGTAATTTTAATAAACCGCCTTCTGCTGGGTTTATTCATGATTACTGTTATTTGTATCGTGCTTCTAACGGCCGGCCTCGGCAGTGAACAGGCCGCGAACCCGCTATTGGGCGAGATATCGCCTTCGGCGGATATCAACGATGCCAACGGCCCTGCTGTCATGTTAAATTACGGTCGCCGACCGGCTGAGAAAAATCCTATCTCCTCTTTCATGTATTTTGTCCCTCTGCTGTCTCCGACGTTTGTGGACAGGGAAACCAGCGACGATAATGAGCAGCAGGTAGCTGTTGTCTCGTATGAAAGAAACATAACTTCAAAATTTTTTTATGTGACCTGTGAATTCAAAATGATGGGAAAGGGATTTCAAAAAAACAACTTTGACCCTGCGGGGATGATAGCTGAACAAGCCGCCGAGTTGAAACAAGGCCAGCCGCTGACAGCTGCGCTCGATTACATTAAGTTTGAAGGACAAGGGTTAGGCTGCATTGAGGTTAAAGGAACGATTACAGGCTCCATAGAGACCGTTACCGAGGTGGTTCTGCATTTCAACGCAAGGGACCAAAAAAGCCCCGTAACCTTTGCCCTATATGACGTTGAACCCAAAGACGGGCAATATAAGTATGAAAACAGGTCTAACGAGATAATTGCCAGAGTGGACACGCTTACATTCAAAAAGAGCGAAACACCCAAAATGGGAATAGAATTAGCATCTATCCATAAGAAAACAGCAGATGAGAGTTACTGGGGCACTGTCAAGGCGGTAATAGCCAATTATTTCTTTATAAACCCGCCCAAAGTGACTAAACTCGGCAATGATACAATGCTCGACTTTGGCTACGCGCTGCTGAAACAAAAACCTGAGTTCACTTTTACCAGGGCTAAAAATTTAAGAGAAAGCAAAAAGGTAGCAATAGATAATAAACAGAACTAAAATACCGAGGTGGATAATATGACAGAAAACCAGCAGCAGGAGCAAGCAGGGGACATAACTCCGGAGACTCTCAGAAGTGCCATGAAAGCATTCAAAAAACGGCTCAAACTTACCGCCCTCGATGACGATTCGCGACTCGGACGAAGCGCGCTTTCGGGAGGCCCTACAGGCGTTTTCGCCATCAAGCCGCCAAACCAGTTTCCGCAGGAAGTCTGGAACGAATTGTGCAGACAGGGTAGACTGCACGACACAGGCCATGGCTTATACGAACTTGTAAAAATGCCCTAAATCCTTATGAACAAGCTCTGTATCTTTATTGGCATGACAGTCTTTGGCTGGATTGGATGGTGGATAGGAGCCGGATTCGGATTCACAACTGGCTTCGTGGTTAGCAGCATCGCCAGCATTGTTGGAGTCTACGTAGGCTGGCGTATCAACCGCGATTACCTAAGCTGAAACTCTCTGTTGAATCATCTCCCAACCCATTACCGCCGAACCTCCTCGACGCAGCGCAGCAATCTCATTCTACCAGCGACAAGTAACTAAAACTAATCACATTCTGGTGCGGTGCACTCCAGCCAGTGAAGGGCAACTATGGCGATGTCCTCAAAGTCCACCCTGCAGTCCAAGTTCAAATCTCCCACAGGATAAGGGTGTTCCGCGTCGCCGCAAATCGGTGGAATGGCGTTCGGCTCGTAGGCAATAGCTGAAACGTAATATCTTGTCGGATTATTGTCGGCGTCATACAGTTGGACTTCCCACAGACTGTCCCAGATACTGCCGGCTTCCGGCGGCTTGTGCCCGATTATCTCAGATAGGCGTATCGGAGACACGCAGTGATAAACCTGACCGCTTATCATAACTTTCAGGTACACATCGAAGAAACTTTCGACAGTCCCGACCGCTGTAAAGGGTGGAACATCAAGAATCCCCATCGTATTGTTGGCCGTTTCCTCCATCTCGCCTAAAGATAGCGCATAATAACTATTCAAAAGCAGCTGCACCTCCCCGAGTGTCGGATTATCGCCAGAAAAACTCCATTCCGTCAGCTCCGTCTGCACTTCTTCTCGCCCGTCGCCATCGTCGTCCTGGGCCGCACCAAGCTCAAGCCCCTCGAAGAAGACCCGCATCACTGAATCACCTGTCATCTGGACTGTTTGAACCCCATACCCAGGCGTGCTGAGTCGTAGCTCGCACTCTGAGTAATCGAATACATCCACTTCCGTCGGAGGATTCGGCCTATACTCAACGGTTACAAGGGAAATTCCCGTCGGATTCCCGCCGGCATCGAGCAGCGGCACCGATGACAAATTATGATATACGTCGGCTGGACCGGGCGGCTCGTGTGTGATAACGCTCGATAGCCGGTCTGCCGTTCCGTTATGGAGAACCCCTCCTGGTATTTCTAATTCCACAAACACGTCGAAGAAGCTCTCGCATGTCCCCACCAGCCTAAATGGCGGCACATCAAGAACCCCGGGCGTATTGTTGGCCATTTCCT
>Ga0315276_10007676_pt1 | contig 9995 bp, 7 predicted proteins | sample YL17G05_0_MG_FD_204542 | JGI IMG/M metagenome (GOLD analysis project Ga0315276, IMG submission 204542) | Sediment microbial communities from Yellowstone Lake, YNP, Wyoming, USA - YL17G05_0 | ecosystem: Environmental > Aquatic > Freshwater > Lake > Sediment | place: USA: Wyoming | collected... | reverse complement strand
CAAAATACCTCCTCTCCCCTCGGAGGGAGAGGAATGAGGTGAGGGGGGATACGATTTGGAAGTCCACCCCCACCCTGACCCTCCCCCATCGAAGGGGGAGGGGATAGATGGGAATCAATTTTCATTGTTCGCGGGTGACGGTCCGTCATGAAGTATGATGACTTCATCTCGATTGATTGAATGGAAAAGAACCAATTGTAAAATGATCCCCCTCATTAAAATCTCTGCCAAGGCGGGATTAGACATCAGACTCTTCATAAAGCAAATTGACCCTCGTTGATGTCCATGTGTCCAAATCTCTTTGTAAACCTTTTTGTGAAATCTCTGACCATTTCCTCCCTTTCGGTCTGATGTCTGGAGTCTATCGTCTAATGTCTGAATCAAAGTGGTATTTGGATCGGTGTTGACTCCAAGGGTTAAATCTGGTAGGTTTTGAGTAGGAGAAAGAATTGAAGGAAAAGATCAAGGATAAACAGAGTCTCCGCGGGATTCTCGAAGGCCTTGGGGCAAAGGGAAAACGGATCGTTTTTACCAACGGTTGTTTTGACATTCTCCATATCGGCCACATCCGCTATCTGGAGAAAGCTAAATCTCTCGGAGATATATTGGTCATCGGGGTGAACAGTGACCATTCGGTTCGAGGCTTGAAAGGCCCTGACCGGCCCATCCTCCCTGAGGAAGAGAGGGCAGAGATTCTCTCTGGCCTTTGGTGTGTGGACTATGTCACCGTTTTTGATGAACCGACCCCCTTGGAACTCATCTCCTTTCTCCAACCCCACGTCCTTGTCAAAGGAGGGGATTGGACGAAGGAAACCACGGTGGGAAGGGAATTGGTTGAAAAATCGGGTGGTGAGGTGGTGATCCTTCCTTTCGCCGAAGGTTCTTCCACCTCCAGCCTCATCGAAACTATTTTGGAGAGATTTCTGAAAAAGTCCAGAAATCTCTGATGACACGGATTATGAAACGATTTCACAGATTAGAAAAAGTAAGCGAAAAGTAGTTTTCAGAGCTCGCTTGGAACGATATGAAAAAAGAACCTGAAAAAGATCTGCTCTCCCTTCCAGAAACACTCCCCCTCCTTCCGATCAAGGATATCGTCGTCTTTCCTTATATGGTTCTTCCACTCTTTGTGAGTCGGGAAAAATCGATCAAGTCCTTGGAAGAAGCTCTTTCCAAAGACCGACTCATCTTCCTCGTCGCTCAGAAGAACCTCTCTGAAGAAGACCCTTCGATGAAAGATCTCTATCGGGTGGGTACCGTCGCCCTCGTCATGAAGATGCTCAAACTTCCTGATGGAAAGATCAAGATCCTTGTCCAGGGACTTTCCAAGGCCTCCGTCAAAGAGGTCCTCCAGTCGACTCCCTACCTCCTCGTGAGGCTGGAAAATATTAAAGATCCTTTTGTCACGGAGATCACCCTTGAGACGGAAGCTCTGATGAGAAATGTCAGAGAACAACTGGAGAGGATCGTCTCCTATGGGAAATTTCTCTCCCCGGATCTGATGTTCGTCCTTGAGAGCATCGACGATCCCGGAAGGCTGGCGGATTTGGTGGCCTCCAACCTGGACCTCACTGTAGAAAAGGCTCAGGAGATTCTCGAAATCCTCGACCCCATTGAAAGACTGAAAGTGTTGAGTGACGTCCTCGGCAAAGAGGTTCAGGTCCTCACCATGCAGGCAAAGATTCAGTCCCAGGCCAAAGACGAGATCACCAAAACCCAGCGGGAATACTTCCTCCGGGAACAGATGAGGGCGATTCGAAGCGAATTGGGCGAGGTGGACGAACGGGCACAGGAATTCAAAGAACTTCGGAAGAAGATCAAAAAGGCGAAGATGCCCAAAGAGGTTGAGAAGGAAGCCCGACGAGAATTAGAACGATTAGAGCAAATGCACCCGGATGCAGCAGAGGCCTCCATGGTTCGGACTTATCTCGATTGGTTGGTGGAGATGCCCTGGTCCAATTCGACCATTGACAACCTCGATCTCCGAAAGGCAAAAAAGGTTTTAGATGAGGACCACTATGATTTGGAAAAGGTGAAAGAACGTATTTTAGAATACTTGAGCGTCCACAAATTAAAGAAAAAGATGAAGGGTCCAATCCTCTGTTTCATCGGACCCCCTGGGGTCGGGAAAACCTCCCTGGGAAGATCCATCGCGAGAGCCCTGGGAAGAAGATTTGTCAGGATTTCCTTGGGAGGGATACGGGATGAGGCCGAGATTCGAGGACATCGCCGAACCTACGTCGGTGCTCTTCCCGGACGGATCATCCAATCGATAAAACAGGCCGGCAGCAACAACCCGGTTTTCATGATGGATGAGGTCGATAAGATCGGCGTAGATTTTCGGGGAGATCCGGCCTCCGCTCTCTTAGAGGTCCTCGACCCGGAGCAAAATAACGCCTTCAGCGACCACTATCTCAATCTCCCCTTCGACCTTTCCCAAGTGATGTTCATTACCACGGGGAATTTAACCGATCCCATTCCCTCTGCCCTGAAGGACCGGATGGAGGTCATCAACCTTCCCGGATACACGGATATGGAGAAACTGAAGATCGCCCGAACCTTTCTCCTACCCCGTCAGATGGAAGAAAATGGGATCAGTCCAAAACTGCTTCATATTTCTGACAAGGCCATTCTCCAAATCATCTCACAGTATACTCAGGAATCTGGCCTGAGGAACCTCGAAAGAGAATTAGCTTCCATCTGTAGAAAGGTGGCCAGGAAGGTTGCGGAAGGGGAGAAGGGCAAGACCAAGATCCATACCAGGAGCCTTGCCCACTTCCTGGGACCTCCCTACTTTTTGCCCGATGAAGAACAGGAGCAAAACGAGGTGGGTGTGGCCACGGGATTGGCTTGGACAGAGACGGGCGGTGAAATTCTCTATGTGGAGGCATCGACCACTCCGGGCAAGGGCTCGCTCATCCTCACGGGTCATCTGGGAGAGGTAATGAAAGAGTCGGCGCAGGCCGCCCTGACCTATGCACGTTCTAAAGGGAAGGCTTATCGGATCGCTCCCGATGCACTCAATAATAAGGAGATACATATCCATGTCCCGGCAGGAGCGATCCCGAAGGACGGACCTTCTGCCGGCATCACAATCGCCGTTGCCCTTTTCTCTGCCCTCACCGGAATCCCTGTGAAAAAAGATGTCGCTATGACCGGCGAGATCACACTAAGGGGCAGGGTCCTTCCGGTAGGGGGCCTGAAGGAAAAGGCCCTGGCCGCCCTTCGAACCCACATCAAGAATGTCGTCGTCCCGTATCCGAATAAAAAGGATCTCGTCGATCTTCCGCTATACCTTCGGAAGAAGATCAACTTTTTTCCGGTAAAACACATGGATGAGGTCTTGCGCATTGCCCTTTTCAATAAAAAAAGGCCAATGAGAAACCGCAAAGTGCATAGCGCATAGGGTAGAAGAATTTGCGATTTACGATTTGCGATTTACGCTATGCTCCATGCGCTATGCTACCTTGGAACAGTGGGTGATGGATAGCGATGGAACTCCGAGAGATTGGCGAGTTCGGCCTTATCAACCGAATCCGGAAGTTGATGGCTGCCTCTGATCCTGGTTTGATCCAAGGCATCGGGGATGATGTCGCCGTCATCGACTTAGGGAGGAAAGTCCTTCTGGTCACAACCGATATTCTTATCGAACGCATCCACTTCGATCGATCCTGGATCGATCCTTACAGGTTAGGGAAAAAGGCCCTGACCGTCAACCTCAGCGACATCGCTGCAATGGGGGGAACCCCGAGATATTTCCTCATCTCCCTCGGCCTTCCGAAAAATCTTCCCCTCTCTTTCATCTCCTCGTTTTATCGTGGCTTAAAAGAAGGAGCGAAACGGTTTCATGTCGATCTGATCGGAGGAGATACTTCCCTCTCTCAAAAGATTGTCATCAACATCTGCCTTTTAGGAGAAGGGAAAAAGGGAAGGGTTCTCTTCAGAAAAGGAGCAAGGGTTGGAGACGATCTTTTCGTCTCGGGGACATTGGGCGATGCTGCTTTGGGGCTAAAAATTCTCCAAAAAGAGGGGCTCGCGGGAAAACCAATGGGATTGATTAAAAAACATCTCTCCCCCTGCCCGAGAATCCAATTGGGCCAGGCCATTGCAGGCCATCGTTTAGCAACTGCCATGATCGATATCAGTGATGGTCTGTTGATCGATACGACCCATCTCTTAGAAGAGAGCCATGTAGGGGCGCGGGTCTGGGAAGATCGAATACCCCTCTCGAGGCTCTATCAGAAATGGGTTCACTCCTATTCGAAGGACCTTTATCGGATTGCCCTTACCGGGGGAGAGGATTATGAACTCCTTTTTACCGCCCCCCCAGAAACAAGGAAGGAGATTTCAACTTTGGCCCTCTCTTCAAAGATACCGATTACATGGATTGGAAAGATTCTTCCGCAAAAAGAGGGATTCCGCATTATCAGGAAGGATGGGAAAGACTATTCCCCTTCCCGTATGGGATTTGAACACTTTAGATGAACTCTCAATTCCTGATTTAGGAATTTGGGGATTTGGGGATTTGGGGATTTCGAATTCACAATTTCTAAATTCCTCAATTCTAAATTGCTGTTTTAAGATGGAGCAAGCCCATGAAGATCTATGTGAATGAGATCAAAGAGAACGAGAATGTGGATTCCCTCTTTCTGGTCAAAGAGAAGTCTTCCGGCGTCACCAAAGTTGGTAATCCCTATTTGAAATTGAAACTGGGAGACCGTTCTGGGGAAATGGAAGGAAGGATTTGGACGTCCGTAGAGATTTTCGCTGAATCCTTTGACAAGGACGATTTCGTCCATGTGAAAGGAAAGGCCGCCTCCTTTCAGGAACATCTCCAACTCAACATCACCCATATTGAGAAAGTGGGGGAAGAGGAGATTCTTCTCTCTGACTTCTTCCCCGTAGCAGAAAAAGATATCGATGACATGTTTCAGTCCCTCACAGAAATCAGCCAGCAGGTCAAAAACCAATACCTCAGGGAGCTTCTCCACCTCTTCTGGGAGGACGAACCCTTTCTCGAACGGTTCAAAATGGCCCCTGCCTCCAAATGGCTCCATCATACGTATTTAGGAGGTCTCCTGGAACACACCCTTTCATTGACCCAACTGGTGCTAAAAACCACAAGCCATTACGAAGGGTTGAACTTAGACCTCCTACTGACTGCGTCGATCCTCCACGACTTGGGTAAAGTTGATGAACTCTCTTATAAGCGATCTTTCGACTATTCTGATGAAGGGCGACTCCTTGGTCACATTATTCTTGGCGTAGAGAGGGTCGAGGACAAGATCCGACAACTCCCCCATTTTCCAAAGAATCTTTCTACCCTATTGAAGCACCTGCTCCTCAGCCATCACGGCCAGTACGCTTGGGGTTCTCCGAAAAAGCCGATGACCTTGGAAGCAGTGATGCTTCATTATCTTGATGATATGGATGCAAAGATGAATGGGATCAGACAATTTCTAAAAACTCAGGTCCCAGATGGGTCCGAGTGGAGTTCTTACCATCGAACATTTGAACAAGTTTTTTATGTGCCCAACCTCTTGGAGCAGATGGAACTAAGCAATAATATTGAGAAAAATGAATCGGAGGAGTGATGATTGAACCATCACTCTTCTTGACAAACGGCCTCCTCATTATTATTTTAACTTTGAAGAAAAGGTGGAAAGTTTAGGGTTCTACACCTAAGTTGATTTTCTTTAAGAATCAAGGGGAAGCGCTTGATGGGGCTTTTGCTTTCTGAAAGAATGAGACGGATTTTCGAGATCCTTATCGAAGATTACATTCTCACCGCTGAACCGGTGGGCTCACGGACGATTGCAAAAAAATCGAATCTAAATCTCAGCCCTGCCACCATCCGAAATATTATGTCGGATTTGGAGGAGATGGGGTTGCTCTATCAGCCTCACACTTCCGCGGGGAGGGTTCCTACGGAAAGGGGATTCCGATTTTATGTCGATTATATTCTCAATATCCACGAACTGAGTGACAGAGAACAGCAGGAAATCAGATCCAAATATCTGATTTCTCAAGCAGAGGTAACGGAGCTATTCCGGGAGACCTCTCGAATTCTTTCGACGTCTTCCCATTATTTAGGTGTGGTTTGGGCCCCTCGGGTGAAATCCGTTGTGTTTCAACATATAGAGTTTGTAAAGTTGAAGAGGCACATGGTCTTGGCGATTCTCGTCACCACAACGGGGTTGGTCCATAACCGGATCATTGAGGTGGAAGAAGATTTTCCCCAATCTGAACTGGATTACCTTTCTGACTACATGAATAGTCTTCTGACCGGCCTCACCCTTCAGCAGGTAAGGGAGAAACTCCTGGAACAGATGAGAGTGGAGAAGAAAGTCTACGATCATTTACTCGAACAAGCGCTTAGATTAGGAGAGAAAGCCTTTTCCTACATCGATGAGACCGATATCTTTATTGAGGGAAGGACGAATATTCTCAATGAGCCTGAGTTTAGTAATGTCCCAAGAATGGTGGATCTCTTTCGGGCCTTTGAGGAAAAAGCAACCATGGTGAGACTCTTGGATAAATGTATGGAACCTAAAGGGGTCCAAATTGCAATTGGCTCTGAGAGTCAAATCCAGGAAATGGAAACATGCAGCCTGGTCACTTCTACTTATGGATACAAGGGAGAGGTCTTGGGTGCCTTAGGGGTCATCGGGCCTCGAAGAATGAACTATTCGAGGGTTATTCCTCTGGTTGATTATACGGCGAAACTCCTCACAGAAATCCTGGAAGCGCCTTAACTCCCAAACTTGCGTGTGGACAGGGTCTCTCCTTTGAGCGCTTTTGCTTTGGCAACAATGAGCCGTCATCTTTTCAAGGGGAATGGGTTGGTGAATAGAGGAAAAAGATGGGAGTAGAGGGAATGGAGAAAAAGGAGAAAAAAAGGAATCAAAACCAAAAGGGATCAGAGAAGGCAGAGCAGGAAAATGCGCTCGAAACCTCTGATGAAGAACACCAGTTGCATTTTAAGGAAGATAAAAAAGAGGAAGGAAAAGAGACTGAAGAACTGAAAAAGAAGTTAGAGGAAAAGGAGAAAGAAGCCAAGGAGCATTATGACCGTCTATTGAGGATGGCCGCTGATTTCGAGAATTATAAAAAGAGAGCGGTCAGAGAAAAGGAGGAATGGACCAAATTTGCAAATGAGGATTTGATCAAGGGGATCCTCCCTTTTATCGATAACCTGGAGAGGGCGGTTAACCATTCGGAGAAGACAGAAGATTTCCAGAGCTTAGTCGAAGGCATAAAGTTGACAGTTCAGCAGTTTCTCCAGACCCTTAACAAATTTGGGGTTTCCCCCATTGAATCTCTTGGGAAGCCCTTCAACCCGGCCGTACATCAGGCGATGCTGCTTGTGGAGTCAGATCAACACGAGCCCAACCAAGTGGTGGAGGAATTTCAGAAAGGCTATCTCCTGAATGATCGCCTCTTAAGGCCGGCAACCGTTTCCGTATCAAAGCTTCCGGGGAAGGAGGCCCAAGCATCGGAGTAATCTTTAATAATATAAGGAGGGGGAATGACAATGGCTAAAACAATTGGAATTGATTTAGGGACAACAAATTCGGTGGTTGCAATCATGGAAGGAGGGGACCCGGTTGTCATCGCCAACCCGGAGGGGAGTCGAACCACCCCTTCTGTCGTTGCATTCATCGATAAGGGTGAAAGGGTGGTTGGACAGATTGCCAAACGTCAGGCGATCACCAACTCTGAAAATACAATCTTTTCGATCAAGCGGCTGATGGGAAGGAAATTTAGAGATACCGAAGTTCAGAAGGATCTTTTAATCCTTCCCTATAAAATCGTTGAGAACAAGAACGGCGATGCGTGGGTCAAGGTGAGAGATAAGGAACACAGTCCTCCTGAAATCTCAGCCTTCGTTCTCCAGAAGATGAAGGAGACTGCGGAAGCTTATCTGGGTGAAAAGGTAACGGATGCAGTGATCACTGTTCCAGCTTATTTTAACGATAGTCAGCGTCAGGCTACGAAAGATGCAGGAAAGATTGCGGGTCTCAATGTCATCCGGATCATCAACGAACCGACCGCCGCCTCCCTCGCCTATGGTCTGGATAAGAAGAAGGATGAGAAGATCGCCGTCTTCGATCTGGGTGGAGGAACCTTTGATATTTCCATCCTTGAGTTAGGCGATGGCGTCTTTGAGGTCAAATCGACCAACGGAAACACACATCTGGGTGGGGATGACTACGACCAACGGGTCATTGCCTATTTGGCCGACGAGTTTTTGAAAGACCAGGGGATCGATCTGAGAAAGGATCGGATGGCCCTTCAACGGCTGAAGGAGGCTGCGGAAAAGGCAAAGATCGAACTCTCCAACATGATGGAGACGGACATCAACCTACCTTTCATTACTGCGGATGCCTCGGGGCCGAAGCACCTGAACATGAAGCTGACCCGGGCCAAATTGGAGAAATTGGTAGAGGATCTTATTGAGATGGTGGATGGGCCCTGCCGTCAAGCCATCGCCGATGCTGGACTTTCAGCCCGTGAGATCGATGAGGTGATCCTCGTCGGCGGAATGACCCGGATGCCCAAGGTCCAGGAGAAAGTGAAGCAACTGTTCGGGAAGGAGCCCAACAAGAGTGTGAACCCAGACGAGGCCGTAGGTATCGGTGCCGCAATCCAGGCCGGAGTTCTGAAGGGTGAGGTGAAAGATGTGCTCCTCCTCGACGTCACCCCTCTCTCTCTCGGGATCGAAACGCTCGGTGCTGTGATGACTAAACTGATTGAACGAAACACCACCATTCCGACAAAAAAGAGCCAGATCTTCTCCACGGCATCTGATAGCCAGCCTGCCGTGACGATTCATGTGCTACAGGGAGAAAGGGAGATGGCTGCCGATAATAAAACCCTCGGCCAGTTTGAGCTGGTGGGTATCCCACCCGCTCCCAGAGGAGTTCCTCAGATCGAGGTGACCTTCGATATCGACGCCAACGGGATTGTCCATGTCTCGGCAAAAGATCTTGGAACTGGCAAAGAACAGTCGATCCGGATCACAGCCTCCAGCGGCCTTGCCGAGGAGGAGATCAAAAAGATGGTCAAGGATGCCGAGGCCCATGCTGCAGAGGATAAAAGGAGACGGGAGGTGGCCGAGGCGAGAAACCAGCTCGATAGCCTCATTTATACGACGGAGAAGTCCTTGAAGGAGTACGGAGATAAGATCGATTCTGGGGAGAAACAGAGCATCGAAGACGCCATGGCAAAAGCAAAGAAGGCGATGGAAACAAACGACCTCGATACCCTTAAGTCCGCACAGGAAGAACTGACCCGTTCCTCCCATAAATTGGCGGAAGCAATATATGCAAAGGCTGCTAAAGGTGCCGGGGCTACAGGACCTGGTCCTGAGCCAGGCGCCCAAGAAGGTCCTCGACAAAAGCCACAGGAGGATGTGGTCGATGCTGATTTTGAGGACGTAAAGGACAAAAAATAAGGTTGTATAAATCTTCTCAAAAAGGCGAGGTAAAAACCCTCGCCTTTTTTTAGACCCAAATCAGCAGGCATAACTTTCTTAATCCTTTTTTTCCATTCCATTAATAGCTTATGATCACTCGCAATTCTTGTGGACTCTCAACCCCTTCCCCCCTTGCGGGGGAAGGTTGGGATGGGGGGATGGATCGTTCCACGCCCACCCGCACCCCCCTATCCGATATTGTCAAAAGTTCTATGAAAAACCGCTCTGTAACATACCGAAAGACAATGAAAACCCTCCCCCTTGTCGAAGATCCCACTGAATTATGGCGGGGAGGGGGGAGGGAACAGGGTGGGGGTGAAAGACTTGACGGGCATAGCGAGAAGACTCAGGAAACACTCTACGGATACAGAGCGGCATTTATGGAGGCATCTCAGAGACAGACAGATAGATGGTTTCAAGTTTCGTCGTCAACAACGAATTGGCAGCTATGTTGTGGATTTTGTGAATCTCGAAAAGAAAGTGGTTATAGAACTGGATGGAGGGCAGCACGCACTTG
>Ga0315276_10007675_pt1 | contig 9996 bp, 7 predicted proteins | sample YL17G05_0_MG_FD_204542 | JGI IMG/M metagenome (GOLD analysis project Ga0315276, IMG submission 204542) | Sediment microbial communities from Yellowstone Lake, YNP, Wyoming, USA - YL17G05_0 | ecosystem: Environmental > Aquatic > Freshwater > Lake > Sediment | place: USA: Wyoming | collected... | reverse complement strand
TATCCTACATTCCTTTCACGACAGAATTTTGTCACCCGGCAATTTTTCCGGTGCTGGGTTTTCCTTCACCGTTGTTTTGACCAGAGATCGGTAACGCATATCGATCGAATTATCGCCATTTCCCGGAATGTGCAAAACCGGATTCTTCAGTACCATCACCGCGTGGCAGACATGATTTATCCTCCGGTCGATACTTCGCTATACCGGTGTCAGGAGTATGGAGACTTCTGGCTTTCGGTGAATCGGCTCTACCCGGAAAAAAGGATTGAACTGCAGGTAGACGCGTTCCGTCAGATACCCGAAGAAAAACTTATCATTGTCGGAGGATATGCTCAGGGTGATCATGCATCAGACTATGCAGAAAAGATAGGTCTCAACCTCCCCCCCAATGTTACACTCCGCGGAGAAGTAACAGAAGGGGAGCTTCGTGATCTGTATGCCCGCTGTAGGGCACATATCTGCACAGCAATTGACGAAGATTATGGACTGACGCCGCTCGAAGCAATGGCAAGCGGGAAACCGGTTGTTGCAGTGAACGAAGGAGGTTACCGCGAGACCGTAACCGAACGGACAGGACTCCTTGTCGAGCCCAACGTGGATAAAATAGCCGGTGCAGTTCGATTCATAGCACAAGATCCTGCACGTTACAAGGAGTATTGTTTCAGCCGCGCAAAGGAGTTCGATATCGCAAAATTCAGGGACCAGATCGAAGCAATAATACCGGGATCCGGAAAAAATGAGCATCTTTGAGGAGATAATAAGGACGAAGGGTATTCTTTTAGTCAACAGGCCTTATAAGAGAAAGACCGGTTTTCTTCAGAGCGACTATCCGGAATGGGTTTGTGTTGATTCGGCCATCGTCAAAACACCTGTGTATTGGTTTTCTTCAGGAGGATTTCCGGAATAGGTTTGAGACTCAATAGGAAGTTTGAAAATACCCCAGCATCAAACGGTCTTTACCAGATAATAGAACCGACAATTTGCCACCATCATACGAACCAATAACGAGGCATCCTGTGAATTTCAGTCTGACTATCGAACTTGCGAAAAGGGATTTTATCGAGAGGTATTCCGGTTCAGCTCTAGGCTTTGTCTGGTCGTTCATCTATCCTCTTATCAATATCCTGATCTATATGGTCATCTTCGGGAGCCTGATGGGAGCGCGGTTGCCCGGCACGTCATTGGTGTGGGGGTATGGGGTTTACCTCATCTCCGGGCTTGTCCCCTGGATGGCATTTGCAAACACGGTCACACGATCCTCTACGGTATTTCTTGATAAAAAGAACATCATCTCCAAGATTCACGTGGATCTCCCGACCCTTCCGCTTTTCATAGTACTTTCGGAAACAATCACATTCTGTGTAACGGTTGTGATTTTTCTCCTCATACTTCTCTTTACCGGGTTTGTATTTACGCCACTACTCCTGCTCATCCCGGTCGTATATCTTATCCAGCAGGTCCTTGCATACGCACTAGGGTTCTTTCTTGCGATGTTTGTCGTCTTCCTCCGGGATCTCAAGGAGGTGGTCAGCATTGGATTCCAGATCTGGTTCTGGTTCACTCCTATTGTCTATGTCTTTGAGATCCTTCCACCTCTGGCCCAACAGATCCTGATATGGAACCCGATGCTCCCCGTCATCTCTGCATACCATGATATTTTTGTATACCAGAAGATGCCATCGTTTTACTATCTTTCAATTGTTTTGATAATCAGTATTATGCTGATTGTGCTGGATTACGTACTCTTTAAAAAACTGGAGAAGGATATCCGGGATTTTATCTGAAGGAAAATTCAAATATGCGACTTGCTGTTGACTTGTGATAGGTTGCACATTTTTTAAGGCTTCAGAACCCAAAAGGAGTGTACTCAAATATGATAAAAGTCGAAGGGATCTCAAAACAGTTCAAGCTTTACCGTTCACCTGCCGACCGGCTCAAAGAGATTATCTTCAGAAAACAGTATCACAAGGATTTCATTGCTCTTGACAATATCTCCTTTGAGATTGGCGCAGGCCAGACGCTCGGCATCATCGGGCAGAACGGTGCCGGCAAATCAACACTTTTAAAAATTCTGTCGGGGATTGTGATCCCGGACGGCGGTACTATCCGAATTGATGGGAAAGTTACGGGACTGCTTGAACTCGGGACCGGTTTCAACGCAGAGATGACCGGTTTAGAAAATATTTACATGAACGGGACGCTCATCGGGATGACCAAGGATGAGATCGACCAGAAGAAACAAACCATCATCGATTTTTCTGAACTGGGCGAGTTCATCCACGAACCTATTAAGACTTATTCATCCGGTATGACAATGCGCCTCGCCTTCTCTATTGCGATTCATGCGGACCCGAAATGCTTTCTGGTTGACGAAGCTCTGTCAGTGGGGGATGCATATTTCCAGCAGAAGTGCATGCGGAAGATCCAGGAATTCCGGGAGAGTGGTGGCTCGATTGTGTTTGTATCACATGATATGAATGCGGTGAAGACGTTGTGTGATGCCGCAATAATGCTGGATCATGGAAGGATGATTGATTGTGGGGAACCTAAGGATGTGGTGGATTTTTATCAGAACATGATCTTGAAGAAATCACATCAGGGAGATGTACCGGTTCAGGTTAAGAAGATTGAGAAATTGAAGAATGTGAATAATTCAAGTATCTCTACCGGTGAAGTGGAACTGGTTTCTTTTAAAATTTATAATGAAAAGGGAGAGGAGATTTCGTATATTGAGAGTGAAAAAGTTATTAAAATTGTCTTTGAAGTCAAAGCCCTCAAGGATCTTGATGAACCACATTATGGTTTGATGATACGGAATAATCTGGGATTATCGGTTTTTGAGACGAACACCTATTGTATGAAGATGAAAACGGAAAAATTATCGAAAGGTCAAATTGCTAAGATTGAATGGGAAATGGATTTTCCATTATTCCCGGGCACTTATTCATTTTCGGTGGGAGTTGCGAATTGCGGGTATGATATTGGATCTTTCAAAGAGTATCTTCTTTTAAGTCACGAAGTTGATATCATTAAAATTCTTTCAAACCAAGATGCAATACTTTATGCAGGTGTTTTTAATATTAAACCTAAGGTACAATTAGAAATAACATGATATAAATTTTAAATTTTTGGTAAGGTTGAAACAAAAACGGTGGGAAATAAGTGATTGAAAAAATATTAAAAATCCATCGTGAAATAAATTTTGATTTTCGGGATTTTGTCAATCCGTCCGATGAATTGTCGTATTTATTCAATGAATGGTATGATAGTTACCGCTTGAAATTTGCTATTTGTAAAGCTCTTGAGCCAAAAACAATTCTCGAGATCGGTTTCAGATACGGATATAGTGCTATCACGTTTTTGTCAGCAGTTCCGGAAGCCAGATATCTGGGTATTGATAATATCACGGACAACGTTGCATGTTTAAAAGGGGGTATGGAGTGGGCAAAAAAAATCACAAAAAATTTTAAGGCCGTATTTTTAATTGCAGATACTCATAATATGGCTACTCTTCCTGGAGAGTTTAATGATTTAATATATATTAATAGGGAGCGGGATGGAGACAGAACATTTCACGATCTCGAACTGGCACTCCCAAAAGCAAAATGGATTCTTCTTGAAGGATATTTCTGGTCAAAAGAAAATATGTTAAGTAATACATATTTTCTGGAAAAATATAAACAATTTATAGAATATGCGATCATTATTCCCTCATATGAAGGAAATATATTAATTAAAACAAAAGAATCTGCTAAAAAAATACGAATCAGGCGAGATAGTTATTCCGATCAAACGATATGTGAAGAATACGATCAAACTTATTTTTTACAGGATTGCGGGGGATATGATTCATTTAAAAAATATCAGGGAAAACAATTAACTGATGAAAGACTTCTTACTGCATTGTATCTTGTCAGTCCCACCCGTCATACATCCATTCTTGATATTGGCTGCGGGAGGGGGGAGCTCTGTTATGCCTTGGCTCAAGCCGGGGCAAGCGTAACGGGTATTGATTATTCCCTATCGGCAATTACTATTGCAGAAAAGACATTCAATGATACAATAAAAAAAGACAAACTGGAGTTTATTTGCGATGATTTCCTCCTATTTGATTTCGCTAAAAAGTTTGACCGAATAATCGCCACAGATTTTATTGAGCATATCGAAAAAAACCGGTGTGATATCGTTTTACGAAAAGTTGCCGGACTCCTTAAACCAAGAGGAATATTTATCCTTCATACTTCACCCAATGCTTTGAATTATGAGACTCCCTATGCAAATAAAAGAGCAATCGCCCGTTCGATTGGAAGTTATCTTCCAAAAAATCCACGGACACACTATGAAGAAATTATGCATATCAATGAGCAGACACCGGATTTGCTCAAGACAAATCTGGAAAAACATTTTCCGTACTCAATCGTCTGGTGTGCTACCCCTCCGGATATCGTGGGATCGCTGGGAAGAACGTTTTTAATGAATGAGACGATTGATGCCCGCAGTATTTTTGCGGTTGCATCCGGATCCCCTCTAGAACATTCCCGCATTCTTAATCAATTAATCCAGAATCCGCTGGATACTAAAAAGATCACTGCAAAAATCTCCGTTGGTTCATACCCTACTACTGTTGCACCAGATGAACATTTTTCAATCGAAATTACACTGGATAATTTGAGTGATGAGAGATGGGTATCCCTCCCACCAAACCCAGTACACCTAACCTATCATTGGCTTGATGAAAAGGGAGAGTTTCTTGTATTTGAGGGGATTAGAACAATTATCCGATATCCTTTATTGCCCAGGGAGAGCCGAAATTTTTTACTAAATGTCGTTGCTCCAAAAACATTAGGCGAGTATGTCCTTCAGGTAACGATGGTTCAGGAGGGATGTTTCTGGTTTGAGAATGTCACACGGAATCTCCCTATCACACTAATGATTAAGACTAAAGCGCATGAGTAGTACATTATTTTAAAGATTGGTGAAATATCCCTCATGCGAATACTAAAAAAAACGATTTCACAAGGTGGTTCATGGACAACAATACCATAGAAATCCGCGATGACGAGATCAACGTCGAAGATATCATGGCAAAGATCCGGGAGAATATTCGGAGGCGACAGGCAGCAGGAGAACTGCCCTCGGATCCGGATTCTGTAATCGGATCCGCTTCAAAGAATTGCCCTGCGGGAGAATCGGACGATGCAATTCAACGTGATCTCTCATATATCAATTCCAATTGGGATATCCACAATACAAGTTACTTTATCAGCTCCCATCATCCTTATCTTGGGAGATTTCTGATTAAAGGACGGCAAATGGTACATGGCGAAGTCCGACGCTATGTAGATCCGATTGTATATAAACAGACCGTCTTCAACCAAAGAACGGAGCGTGTCCTAAATTGTCTTGCACAAAACGAGGAAGAACTCGATGAAAAGATTGCCGAGGCCGTAAAGGAACGCGATGCGTTGATATCAAAAATAAATACAAAACTTGAAAATACAACCCATGAACTTGAAAATACAACCCATGAATTTGAAAATACCACCCAAAAACTTGAAAATACCACCCAAAAACTTGAAAATACAACCCATGAACTTGAAAATAAAATCCACGCGGAGGTCCAGAACGCGGTAATAGCAATAAATGCCGACATCGAGAAGAAAGCGTGGCTTGCCAAAGTTCTTGAAGAACGGATACAGAAAGGACTGGTCCAGAAAAGTGATCCACCGGCATTCTCTTCCAAAGAGAATACGAATTATTTCCTTTTCGAAGAACGATTCCGGGGTTCACGTGAAGATATCAAACAAAGACAGCTGGCTTTCCTTCCGTACTTCGAAAAATGTTCCCGCGTACTTGACATCGGCTGTGGTAGGGGTGAATTCCTTGAAATTCTCAAGGACCATGATATTGGGGGTATCGGGGTAGATACTGATCCAGATATGGTGGCATACGGTCTTTCCCGCCAGTTAGATGTAGAGCATTCAGATGCTATCGCCTATCTTGAGACACTTGAAGACAGAACTCTTGATGGGATCTTTATTGACCAGGTTGTGGAGCATCTGGAACCCGACTATCTTATCCGATTGCTTGCATTGTGCTACCAGAAGATGAAATTTGGATATCATATTGTCATTGAAACGGTGAATCCATTGTCATTTGTATCGTTTGTCAACTTCTACATCGATATGACCCACAAGAGACCGGTACATCCGCAGACGTTGCAGTACCTCCTGAGTGCAGTAGGATTCCGGGAATGTGAAAAGAAATTTTTCTCACTGATTTCTGATGAGGATAGATTGAAAAAGATTAATTGGACTGCTGATATGAATGCAACTGAAAGTAAGAACGTTGATGTGTATAACCATAATGTTGAGATGCTGAATACAGTACTATTTGGCGCTCAGGATTACGCGGTTGTTGGGAAGAAGTAAAATGTTTGAAAATCGGTACAAATGATTCTTTGGATATGCTTGATTTAAAATTCAGCTTTATTTGAATACATGAGGATTTCAATTCATGAAGATTGCATTTATCATTCCATGGTACGGAGAAAATATTCCTGGGGGTGCAGAAACCGAGTGCAGAACAACTGCGGAAAATCTTCAAAAGGCTGGAATTGAAGTAGAGATTTTAACAACCTGTGCAAAAGAATTTTCGAGCGACTGGAATACTGATTATTATAACGAAGGCGTATATCAGGTTAATCATATTACCGTCCGCAGATTTTCCGTGAGAAAAAGGGATACTGCACTTTTTGATTCTATTAATTACAAACTCATGCTGAATCAAAAAATCTCAATAAAAGAAGAAGAGATTTTTATCCATGAAATGATCAACAGCGATAATCTGTATACCTTTATCCAGGATCATGGACCGGAATATGATTTTTTTCTTTTCATACCCTATATGTTTGGGACAACGTATTATGGATCACAAATCCATCCGGAAAAATCAATTCTCATTCCTTGTCTCCATGACGAAAGTTATGCACATCTTTCCATTTATAAAAAGATGTTCAAAAAGGTTGCCGCATTAATATTTCTTTCAGAACCAGAAAAGGATGTGGCAAATTGCCTTTACCAACCAACATGCAGACAAATTGTTATTGGTGGAGGAATTGATACTACTTTTTCATTTAATCCAGAACGATTCCGGAAAAAATATAAAATTTTTGAGCCATTTATTCTTTATGCGGGAAGAAAAGAATTGGGAAAAAATGTACCCTTGCTCCTGGATTTTTTTACACGGTTTAAACAGGATAATCCGTCGACTCTTAAACTGGTACTTATTGGAAGCGGCAACATAGGTATTCCTTCAGAATGTAAAGAAGAGGTTATCGATTTGGGTTTTGTATCCCGTCAGGACAAATATGATGCATATGCAGCGGCGACAATTTTATGCCAGCCTTCAGTCAATGAGAGTTTCTCCATTGTTATCATGGAGTCATGGCTCTGTGAAACGCCGGTTTTGGTGCATGGGAATTGTACCGTCACCCAGGATTTTTGTGTAAAAAGTAATGGTGGTCTTTATTTCATCGATTATTTCGAGTTTAAAGAATCGGTACAATTCCTTTTGGACCGTCCACTGATCAGAAAAAAGATGGGGCAATCCGGAAAACAATTTGTATTGAATAATTTCGGTTGGGGGACAATTGTTAATAATTACATGAAAGAATTGCTGAAAATCAAAAATCTGCGACATGTGACTGAGTGATCATGCAAATCCACCAGATTCTCCCTACATTAAGTCAGGGTGACGCGATTGGCAATGAAGTCAGGTTAATGCAATCACTTTTTCGGGAATGGGGTTATACCTCCCATATTTTTGCAGAGAACATCCATCCAGAAACAACGGCGTTTTATGTTAAAAAATATGAAAAATATTCACACAAAGATAATATTCTGGTTTATCATTATTCCATCGGGTCAGATATCACAGAATTTTTCAAAACATTACCTGATAAAAAAATTTTAATTTATCATAACATTACTCCGCCGGAATATTTTGTCGGAATCAACGAGGGATTGTTTAAACTTTTAAAAGATGGGCGGGATTCCCTGCCGTCGTTGGTTCCCTTTATTAAACTGGCCATTGGGGATTCCGAATATAATCGACAGGAACTTGAAAAAATGGGATTCTCCCGAACCGCAGTTCTGCCAATCTTGATCGATTTTGATACATATCACCGATTTAATACCTCCATTGTCCAGAAATATAAGGACGACTATGTAAACATTTTATTTGTTGGGAGGATCTCACCTAATAAAAAACAGGAGAATATACTCAAGATATTTTATTATTATAAATCAATCAATCCGAAATCAAGACTTTTTCTTGTCGGGGGATTTAATGGATGTGAACGATATCTCAATCAACTTCGTGATATCGTGAAAAAATTACAACTTTCGGATGTTGTTTTTACCGGACCTGTTCCCTTTGAAGATTTAATCAGTTATTACAAAATTGCTGACATTTTTCTATGCATGAGCGAGCATGAAGGCTTTTGCATTCCTTTGGTTGAAAGTATGTTTTTCAATATTCCAATTATTGCATATAATTCGACTGCTGTCCCCTATACACTTAAGAATTCGGGAATACTCGTAAATGAAAAGCAGTATGATGAAATTGCTGAATTGATCAATTTTATCACTGAAGATAACAACTTAAAGAGGAAAATAATTGAACAGCAAAAAGAGAGATTAAAAACGTTTCAATTTGATGAAATAAAAAATAAATTAAAAATAATTTTAAATGAGGTGATATCAAATTGACTAATAAAAATCTGAAAGTTTCTGATCCATTTACATTAGATCAAATTGAAGAAAAATATACTAATTGTATATTAAAACAGGATTTTTATGATATAGATTATGCTTTGGAATGGCTAAAAAATAATGAGTCAGCCATTGATATGGCAAATTACATAAATAAAATATTGAAACCTAAAAAAGTGGTAGATATTGGTTGTGGTATTGGTAAATTAGTGGGTGAATTGCAAAAAAAAAATATTGATGCATACGGAATTGAATTTAGTGATGCTTTTATCAATGCATCCCCAGTGAAAAAGTATATTTTTAAGGGTAATATTTTAGATTTGGATCACGTTGCTTCCGGGGATTATGATCTCGTTATATGCATGGAAGTATTAGAACATCTCCCTCCAACATTTCTTAACAAGGCAATAAACAATTTAAAAAAAATATGTAAAAATAAAATCCTGATCACAGTTCCTGCATTTGGACCGAATAAATTTGGTTATTCGGGATTACCCCTTAACGAGACATGTTGGTTGGAAGATGCAAGAAAAAATATATCTTTTAGAAATTTAGTCGTTGACGAAAATAATATTCCTGATTTGGGGCATATCTCTTTAGCAACATACGAATGGTGGACTCAAAAATTTTTAAAAAACGGACTCATTCGGGATATAAAATGTGAAAATGAAGGTTATATAAATCATAATTTTTTAAAATATCATTGGAACACCTTTGTTTTGAACAGATTAGATGAAAATTGTATCAATATTAAAAATCATAATTTTTTCTTCGAAAATTTATTTGACCTTGAAGATTGGGGTAGAGAAATTGGAAAAATTCGATGGACAGAAAAAAGATTTGACGTATGGCTTAGTTTCACAAAACCTATACATGAAATAGTAATTGAATTTTATTCCGGTCCTAAAGAGATTGTATATGAACGAAAATTAAAAATTATATGTAAAAGGCTTGTCGAAACAGATGAACAGCAACTGCAACAGCAGGACATATGCATTAAATCATATTCTATTCTCCCTGATACATGGTATAAACTAAATGTTCCCATTTTTGTCCAATTACCTGATGTAATTAAATTTGAATGCGAATTGGATTATGCTTTTATTCCAGAATATTTGATAGGAAATGGCGATAACCGCTCTTTAGGTATCGCATTAAAATTCTTCGGGGGTATATCTTGAAAATCGCATTTGTGATCCAACGATATGGACTTGAAGTGAAC
>Ga0315276_10007673_pt1 | contig 9997 bp, 7 predicted proteins | sample YL17G05_0_MG_FD_204542 | JGI IMG/M metagenome (GOLD analysis project Ga0315276, IMG submission 204542) | Sediment microbial communities from Yellowstone Lake, YNP, Wyoming, USA - YL17G05_0 | ecosystem: Environmental > Aquatic > Freshwater > Lake > Sediment | place: USA: Wyoming | collected... | reverse complement strand
TTAGACGTTGTTTCTTATCTTTGCTGTCTATCATATCCATAACAAAGGCGCATAGTATAAGAGCCGCACCTTCATATCGCACCATCGTTGTAAGCGACGCGAGCAGGTAAGCCCATTTTGACCTTATGAATATAAGATAGAACGTGGCCCATATAAAAAACAGTAGTGTAGTCTCAGCAATGGACTCGGTTAGCAACTGCAGTCCCCACGGGGTGATTATCGCTATGATTGCGAACCATACCGCCGCTCTGCCAATAACTTTCCGTCCTGCCAGCCATAGTAACACGGCGGTCAAGGAATGAACTATTGAGTTGAGCAGCCATCCCCCGTGAAAATCAGGACATTCCCCGCCGGCAATATGTCCCAGTAACACCTGTAGTATTCCAACCAGCGGCAGCCATTTGTAATCGGAAGGCAATTTAAAGGACAAAATCTGCCGACCCTGCCATGCAAAACACTCAAAGTCAAAATGCGGCACAAACTGGTGACCCCAGTAGATGACAGCGTGATAAATGCCAAACGCCAGCAGCAGGAAAAATAAAAAAATATCAACATATCTCCCTCTGCTATCAACATGCTGCAGTAGTCCGGAAGAAGAACCGATTTTTGACGGTCTTATATCTTCCTGGTTTTCCTCTGCCATAGTTTTTGTCCAAACATTTGTTGGATTTTCTCTTTCATCGGCTGCCTTATTATGCCTTTTTCCGAGATAATTGCGGTGATATTTTCTGCCGGTGTCACATCAAAAGCAGGATTGTAAATTTCAACTCCATCCGGCGTGACTTTTTCCTTGCCTAAAAATCTCACTTCATCAGCCGCCCTTTGCTCAATAGGTATTTGGTCACCGCTTTTTATACTCAAATCAAATGTGCTTGAAGGCGCAGCAACATAAAAAGGTATGCCGTGTTCTCTGGCCAAAACACTCAGGCTATAAGTGCCGATTTTGTTTGCCGCATCTCCATTTGCCGCGATTCGGTCGGCTCCGGTTACAACAGCGCCGATTTTACCCTGCTTCATCAGCCATCCTGCCATATTGTCGCAGATAACCACCACGTCAATCTTCGCCTGTTTCAATTCCCACGCCGTCAATCGGGCACCCTGCAGCAGCGGTCTTGTCTCATCGACATAAACTTTAAACTTTTTCCCCCTTTTATGTGCCTCGAACATTATCGATAATGCCGTCCCCTGTCCCGCTGTCGCCAGCGCACCGGCGTTGCAGTGCGTCAAAATACCAGCCCCATTTTTAATAAATTTTTGCCCGTTTCTGCCGATACGCCGACACATCTCTACGTCTTCCTGATAAATCGTCCTTGCTTCTTTCAGGACTATCTTCCGAAGCGATTGTAAATTTGTCTTAGGGTTTTCAGCAACGACTTCCTCAACAGCGTGTATAATTCTGTCCATCGCCCAAAATAAATTAGCAGCCGTCGGACGTGACGAGCCAAGATAGTCAGCGGCTTTTCTCAAGCATCCAACCGCGTCGGGCATCGGACATCGAGTATCGAGCTTCTGCACAGCCAAAACCAGCCCGTAAGCTCCTGCAACCCCTATCGCCGGCGCCCCGCGAACAGTAAGTGTCTTAATCGCTTCATAGAGTTGTTTAATATCCCGGCACTTCAGCTTGACAAGCTTGCCGGGCAGCCGTCTCTGGTCTATAAGCTCCAAAAAGCCGTCGACGCCGCCAATCCATTTAACCGTTACTGCAATCATTAAAAATCTCCGCTGAGAATCTTTTATCCCTTTTTCTTCTCGGCTTTCAGTTTTTCCTCTAAATATCTGGCTGTATAACTTTTTTCATTCTTAATAATCTCTTCCGGCTCGCCCGTGGCAACCACCTCGCCGCCGGCGTCTCCGCCTTCCGGGCCGAGGTCTATTATATAGTCTGCCATCTTGATAACATCAAGATTATGCTCGATTACCACAACGGTATTACCCATATCGCACAGCCGGCCCAGCACATTTAACAGATTATGAATGTCGGCAAAGTGCAGCCCTGTCGTCGGCTCATCGAGCAGATACAAAGTGCGCCCCGTAGCGGCCTTGCCTAATTCAGCAGCAAGCTTTACCCGCTGGGCCTCACCGCCGGATAAAGTTGTTGATGACTGTCCCAATTGCATATAACCCATCCCGACATCATTGAGCGTCCGCAGTATTCGCATAATCGTCGGGAAATTAGCAAAAAAATCGAGCGATTCTTCAATCCTCATATCGAGTATCTCGGCGATGTTCTTGCCTTTATACGTAACCTGCAGCGTCTCCGGGTTATATCGCTTGCCTCGGCACGCCTGGCAGGTGACATAAACATCCGGCAGAAAATGCATCTCTATCTTCTTTGTCCCTTGTCCTCCGCAGTCTTCACATCGTCCGCCTTTGACGTTGAAGCTGAACCGTCCCCCCTTATAGCCGCGAATCTTCGCCTCTCGCGTCATTGAAAGCAGTTTTCTTATCAGGTCGAACACGCCGGTATATGTCGCCGGGTTGCTCCTCGGCGTCTTCCCAATCGGCGACTGGTCTATCTCTATGACCTTGTCTATTTGCGAAATGCCGAGAATGGTCTTGTGTTTACCCGGCTTTTCGCGAGACCCATAGAGCCGGTGCCTCAAAACCCTTAATAAAATCTGGCTTACCAGAGTGCTCTTGCCTGAACCCGAAACGCCTGTTACACAAATGAATACCCCCAGCGGAAATTTCACATCGAGATTTTTAAGATTGTTCTCTGCGGCGCCTTTTACTTCGATGCACCTTCTAAGGTTGTAGCTTCTTCTCTTCATCGGCAGAGCTATTCTTTTCCTGCCGCTTAGATACTCGCCGGTCAGTGACTCGTGACAGCCGGTAACCGTTTCGTAACTGCCCTGGACGACAAGTTCGCCACCGTGCGCGCCGGCCGCCGGGCCGATATCGATAATATGGTCGGCGCTTTTGATAACATCCTCATCGTGTTCCACGACCAAAACCGTATTGCCGAGCTTACAGAGGTGCTTAAGTATACCCAACAATCGGTTGTTGTCTCGCTTGTGCAGACCTATTGTCGGCTCATCAAGCACATAACAGACCCCAACCAGGCCGCTGCCGACCTGCGTGGCCAGGCGAATCCGCTGCGATTCTCCGCCGGCGAGCGTGCCGCTCTTTCTATCCAGCGTCAGATAACCAATCCCAACGTCGACCATGAATTTCAGCCGTGCCTTTATCTCCTTTAATATCTGGTCTGCAATCAGCAATTGCTCCTCGTTTAATACCAGTTGGTCGAAAAACTCCTGTGCCTTCTCAATACTAAATGAGGCTAATTGATGTATGTTTATGCCTCCTACCGTCACGGCAGCAGCCTCAGGACGAATTCTGGCGCCATTGCAGCTTCGACAGGGTTGCTCCGAAAGAAAACTGTGTAATCTCTCCTTAACATATTCGCTGCTGGTTGTTTTCCACCGCCGCGTAAGATTCGGGATAACGCCTTCGAAATGAAAACCATAATCTTTTGTATCTGATGCCGTTGTGCCGTACAGCAGAACCCTTTTTATCTCTTTTGGTATCTGCTCGAATGGAATCGCTTTGCTGATGCCGACATGTCTGCAGAATCTTTTAACAAGGCGGTTATAATAAATGTTCATTCGCTTGCCACCCTTGCGCCACGCCTCGACCGCCCCGCGATCCAGCGGAACGCTTTTATCAGGGACGATTAAATCAGGGTCGAATTCCAGAATTATCCCAAGGCCGTCGCAGCTTTTGCATGCACCGTACGGGCTGTTAAAGCTAAATAGTCGCGGCGACAGCTCCTCAAGAGATGCCTGTGGGTGTTTGGGGCAGGCAAACTTTTCGCTGTATATGACATCCTTCCACTTGTTGTCTCCGCGGCTTTTTGTATCTGCATCCGGCTCCTGCACCAGCACCAGCACTATCCCATCAGCCAGCTTCAGCGCCGTCTCCACCGAATCAGCTAACCGAATACGAACTGAGTCCTTGATAATCAGTCTGTCGATGACTGCTGCGATGTCGTGCTTTTTGTTCTTATCCAAAAGCGGGACATTCTTTAAATCGTAAATATCACCATCGACACGCACACGCACAAAGCCCTGTTGTTGTATACCGGCCAAAATATCTCGATGCTCACCTTTTTTGCCGCGAATCAGCGGGGCGCAAATCTGGATCTTTGTGCCCTCCGGCCGGGCGAGTATCGACTCGACTATTTGCGATGAATGCTGGCTTGTAATCTCTTTGCCGCAGACCCAGCAGTGCGGCTGACCCACACGGGCGAAAAGCAATCTGAAATAATCATAGATTTCTGTGGTGGTGGCCACCGTCGAGCGGGGATTGCTGCTGGCGCTTCGCTGTTCAATTGCAATAGTAGGCGGCAGGCCCGTAATATCTGCCACCGCCGGCTTCTGCATCTGCTCAAGAAATTGACGGGCGTATGCGCTAAGCGATTCGACATACTTTCTCCTGCCCTCAGCGAAAATGGTATCGAAGGCCAGTGAGCTTTTGCCCGAGCCGGAAATTCCCGTAATCACCACTAATTTATCCCGCGGAATACTCAGATTGATGTTCTTGAGGTTGTGCTCCGCCGCCCCCGTAATCTTAATCACTTTTCCCGCTCGTTCTGCCATAATTATATCTTCACTACGAAAGTAATCACCCTGCAAAAAATTTACAATAACACAAACTAATAATTGTAACAAAACCTCACGAGAAAGTAAAATGTTTTTGGCTCCTTTACTAAGACCGGAAGCCATTAAGTATGGAAATAAAAAAGCTGCATAACTGGAACTTGTCTCCTTCTCAGGCAATAGCTTTACAGAAAAGCTTGAGCAAGAAGGTGCGGCAAATTGAAGCGAAGACCTCGCCAAAAACCATTGCCAGCATTGATTGCGCCTTCAGCAAGGATAAGAAAAAAATAATTGCGTGCGTGGTGCTTTTGAAACTGCCTAGCTTTGAACTAATCGAAACGAAAAGTGCGGTGCAACCGCTCACGTTTCCTTACATACCCGGTTTGCTTTCCTTTCGTGAAGCACCTGCCTGCATCGCAACTGTCGAAAAACTAAAAAATGAGCCGGATATTTTTCTCATTGACGGCCAAGGTATAGCCCACCCTCGCCGGCTCGGACTCGCCGCCCACCTGGGCCTGTTTTTCGATAAACCAACGATTGGTTGTGCAAAAAGCAGATTGATAGGGAGCTTTGAATACCCCGCACTTGAAAAAGGCTCTTACAGTCCGCTGAAAGATGGTCGGGAAACTATCGGCGCAGTAGTTAGAACTCGCACTAATGTCAAGCCGGTTTTTGTTTCAGTAGGCAACAAATGCTCGCTGAGAAACGCAATTGAAATCACCCTCAATTGCACAACCAAATACCGTATTCCCGAACCTGCCCGCATCGCCCACCAACTGGTCAGTAAGTTAAAAGCTGAACGTTATCGATAAAATCAAGCATCAAAATCACAAGTCACAGACAAATTACAGAGGTTTGGGCAGGATTGTAGGATAAGCACCTGTTATAAGCACTTTTGCGTCGGCCCAATCCGCGTGGTCACAGTCACCGTTATCGCCGCCGTTGCTGACCTTAAGTGTCAGTTCTTTTACCCCTTTTGTTTTAACTATTACATATTTGGCTGGGTCACCAGATTTAATAATGCCGCTTTGCCAGAGAATCTTGTCATCACCAACCACAAAAAAATCCACGCTGCCACGGCCTTTTTCTATTTCATCATCCACCCCCACATACGCCGAGAATTCTTCGACAGCATCATTTGTGGCAATCGAACAAATACTCTCGGAGTGCGTACCGATGCCTCTTTCAAATTTTTTACCGCCTATAGAAAGCACCTTTCCCTCTACACTTTTATCAGAATGAGGTGTCCCCCAGCTTTGTCGAATACGGTCAACATTAAGCGTACTCAAGTACACTTCTTCTTTTCGAACCGATCGCAGAAGTTCCTCTGCCCGTTTGGCAATGCTTTCGCCGGGATGCTCCTGTATCAGCGGGAGCAATTCCAATGATGCCTTTACACGTTGATTTTTCTCCAAAAAACACTTGGCTATCCGATAGTGAAGCTTGTCCTTATCTTCGTTTTGGACATATTCCGACAAAGCCATATAACAATATGTCTGCAGGGCTCTGCCATAGTTCTTTTCGTTGAAACACTTATTGGCTTCAAGAAATGCTTTTTGCAAATCCTCCTTGCCGTTAATCTTCGGCATTTCCGCATAACAGAAGCTTTCTATGGCAAATTCCGTGTTTATAAGTCCTCCTTCGCCTCCTCCGCCAAACCAGTAGAACCAATACCCCGGCTGCACAAAGCCCGCTTTATCGCCCCCCTTATTCGGATCCACCTCAAATTTCATATTACCCGCCTTGACCAGAGGCAGATGGTTGTTGCTAAGGCGTCCGAATCCTCCGGCAGGACTATGGTCTATGGGAATCCAGCCGACGTCCGGCAGGTAAAACTCCGCCCAGCAGTGCCACCCGTCAACTTTTTCTCCGCTGGCAACTCCGCCGGCCCAGCAGCCTGCGACAAACCGTGCCGGGATGCCGGCCGCTCGGCAGAAATCAACAAAGAAAAAAGCAATTGCCGCACAATCTCCTTTTCGCTCCTTCAAACAAACTTTCAGATCCAAAAAAGGCCGTCCGTATTGGATGTTTTTGGCGAGCCAGTCATAAACGGCCTTTGCGTAAAGCACAGGGTGGCGATTAGTATTTTGCTGAAACTGATTAAGCATCGCTTGGATTTGAGGGTCGTCGGCTGTGGTGTCTTCAGGCAATGGACGTGTATAATACTCATATTCAGAATCCTTTTTGTACGCAGGATAAGCCCGTTGCGCCAGTGCCTCGTAGTCTGTATTCACCTCCCACAGTTTCACGTCATATTCTACGCTCACAAAAGCCACATCCCCTTTTGCGGGGAGCCCGTTTTTGTAAACCACGCGATAAATTTGGCCCGGACCTTCCGTATTATGTAGCAGAAACGGGTTATCGCCGGCGACATTGATGTTCGAAACTCTGCACTCCTGCCAATTTTCAGGCAGGGGAACATTAAGCTCAAGATTGATCATCGTTGTAATGTTTTTGTTGTAACTGCAGGCGGTTTGCCGCACATGATAGTGCTTGGGATGGGTATAGGTAACTGCCTCATCGGCAAAAGCAGGAGCTGCGATGAAAACAAGGGAAACAACAAACTTCCGCCAAGGGTAATTTTTGTAAAAACCTAACTTAAAATTTTGGGTTACAGTTTTTACTTTTTCGCTTTTAGCGTTTAATTTCTTTACTCCCATTTGTATTTCTTTACAGAAGTGGAGGCTTTCCTGCACTTCAGATGTGGGTATTCACTTTTATTTAGCAGAGACGACCTTCGCTGATTTTATCACTACCGGCTCAACTGGAACATCAGCGTGCGGACCTTTCTGCGTTGTTTTAACGAGCGCTATCTTATCCACCACTTCCATGCCTTCGACTACTTTCCCGAATACCGCATATCCCGGGCTGCTGGCGTCGACATAGTTCAGATTCGGGTTGTCTTTATGGTTAATAAAAAACTGGCTGGTAGCACTGTCCGGGTTATTTGTTCGCGCCATTGCTATGGTGCCTCGGTTATTTTTCAACCCGCTACTGGCCTCGTTGATAATAGGCGGATGCGTTTTCTTCTGCGCCATATCGGGCGTGAATCCACCGCCCTGTATCATAAAATTAGGTATCACCCTGTGAAATATCGTCCCATTATAGAAACCTTCTTCGACATATGTAAGGAAATTCTTGACCGTAACCGGCGCCGCTTTTTCATCGAGCTCAATAACAATATTGCCCATAGTCGTTTCCAGTGCCACCTTCTTTTGTTTTGCGTCCATTTGCTTCGGCTCCTCACTTTTTGCAGTAATGATAATTAAAAATACCGCCGGCAGCAAGATAAACAGAATCCTGCGAATCATAAAATAATCCTCCAAAAGTAAAAAGTTTAGAAATCATAAACTATCCGTAACGAATAAGAACATTTTTAATCCCACTTGTGCTTTTTAACACAGGCAAGTATCATCTCGGCACATTGAAGTGCCGCCAGACCCTCTTCGGCACTGACTTCGGGCTTAAACTCCTTATCAGCCACCGCCTTTAAGAAGGATTCCTGCTCAAGACGCAGCGGCTCCTTGTCATCTATCTGCAGCTTCTCGTAATGAACCAGTTTCGTCCAGTCGGTTTTCAGCAAATCAAACGTCCCGCCCTGTTTGAGCTGACGGATTTTATTTATCAGCTCGACGTTGTCGGTATCGGCCTTTATAATCGTGCCCGTTTTTCCGAAATAATCCAGGCTCAGATACGCCTGCCTGCTGAAGACCCTCACTTTTCGCTCAGTCTTAAGCGCCAGTCTGGAGGCGGTGACGTTAGCAATACAACCGTTTTTAAAAACTATTCTCGCGTTGCAAATGTCCTCTTTTTCGGGGTCAATTACGCCTATACCGACGGCATCGACTTTTTCAACCTTACTTGCCGCCAGAGATAAAATAATATCGATGTCGTGAATCATTACATCCAGTACAACACCAATATCAGTCGAGCGGAAAGGATATGGACTAATGCGAGTGGACTCAATAAACCTCGGCTCAATCTGGAGCCGTTTCATCGCCTGAACAACAGGGTTGCACCGTTCAGAATGGCCGACAGCAGCAACAACACCTCGATTCTTGGCAAGTTCCACAATCTCCCGACCCTGGCTCGCATCGGACGCCAACGGCTTCTCAATCAGCACAGCAACACCATTTTCGATAAAAAACTTTGCCAGCTCATAGTGCGCGGTCGTCGGCGTCGCTATCGTTACCGCCTCAACCTTGCCTAATATATCTCCGCAGCCGGCAAACGCAGAACATCTGTACTTTCTGGCGAGCTTTCTGGCTTTATCGGTATCTGTATCAACGACAGCCACCAAATCACTTTGTGGCAGGCTGCTGTAAACCTTCGCATGTATCGTCCCCATCTTGCCTGCACCAATGACAGCGGTTCGTATTTTCGTGTTTTGCATTTCGTGGCCCGTATCTCACCCCACGTTTAACAGGATGTGACCTTTTAATGTCTGAACTTCTCAAGGTATCTGCCGTATCGTTGTTCGCCGCTCCTGATTATCGATTCGAGCATTGCACGAACATTCTCATCCAGTCCGTCCTCTTGATCCATGGCCTTCGCGTTCTCCAGCAGCGCTCCGCCCTGGCGATAAAGTTTCCTGTAGGCTTCCATTATATTCTGTTGCTGCTGCTCGCCCAAACCGGCTCTGGCCAGCCCGCGTTTATTAACGCCTCGGACTTTAGGCGGATAATGACCGCTGACAATAAGAAACGGCGGAACATCCTTATTAATCCCGGCAAGCCCCGCAGCATAGCACCACTTGCCGACAGTTATAAACTGATGCAGCAGAACCACGCCGCTAAGCCAAACTCCTGTTTCTATCTTGCAATGCCCGCTTATCTGCACATAGTTACTAAGAACAATCTTATCGGAAAGTTCACAGTCGTGTCCGATGTGCACCCCGATCATAAGCAGATTATCATTTCCTATTTTCGTAAAATCACCCCTATAAATACTCGGATGAATCGTTACCTGTTCCCGGATAGTGTTGTTATCGCCTATGACAAGCCCTCCAATCTCGTCAGCTGCTTTCAGGGTCAGCAGTTGCGGCCTGCCCCCTATCGCACAATTGGGGAAAAAGTGATTGTTCCGGCCAATCTCGACGTCCTTGCTAATAACTACGTTAGCATCGAGCACCGTGCCGGCACCGATTGAAACCTCGCTGTCGATAACACAATTTGGCCCAATTACAACGCCATCAGCTAAGCGGGCTTCTTTACTGACTACTGCACTGGGATGTACCTGAATCATTTCGTATCTCACCTCTGTTCGTTGCTCGTCGCTTGTCGCACGAGTCACGATTTTTTTACACTTTCTCTTCATCTATAAGCATAAACTTGATTTGCGCTTCAGCAACCACCGTTTTGCCTACCATTGCTTTGCACCGGCACTGTGCTGTTCTTTTT
>Ga0315276_10007669_pt1 | contig 9999 bp, 11 predicted proteins | sample YL17G05_0_MG_FD_204542 | JGI IMG/M metagenome (GOLD analysis project Ga0315276, IMG submission 204542) | Sediment microbial communities from Yellowstone Lake, YNP, Wyoming, USA - YL17G05_0 | ecosystem: Environmental > Aquatic > Freshwater > Lake > Sediment | place: USA: Wyoming | collected... | reverse complement strand
TATCAAGCGTTAAAAAAAGGCCGGATGTTTTTTCACCCACGCCCGCAATTCAGGGGTCCCCACAGCATCAATTTCCTCCTTCACAAGCTCAACGGCAGAGCATTGGCCAGCAGCGATCAGTTCCTCAATTCTTGTGACCAGGGAGATAAAGATATCAGGCGGATAATACCGTGCCTGCCAATCCATAAAGGCACTTGTATCGAAAGAATACATGATCGTTTTCCGTTATTCTCCGTCGTCGAAGCTGCCCGCGGGTCGCATCGGCCCCGTGCGGAGCTCATTCCGTAGTCTGTCGAAGTGATCGAACCGCAAATCAAGGTAGCGGCTCGCCTGCACTGCCGTGATGCGATTCATATCCAACGCTTCCAGTACCAACTGAACAAATGGGCGACCGCTTCTGCCCAGTGTCTTGTCGACAGGCAACGCGAAGCCCTTCCGTTTCGGGAGCGTACCGAGGTATCGGTTCCATTCTATTTTCCACCGGTTGTAGCCGTCCCACGATAGCGTGCCGGCAACCCGCAACCGCGTTGCCATCGCCAACGGCGTTGTGTTGAACTTGCTGGCGAGCGAGCGCATCAGGATAATATCCCACTCGTCAAGCGAAACGTCCATCTTCCGCAAAAAAGCGGAAAGCATCTCCGAAGGAATTAATGCCGCGCTGGCAGCCTCTTCGGCGAATCTTTCGACTTCCAGCCAGCCAGCATCATCGCGGGTCTCACCGATAGCAGCGCGTTCCTCGTTGCCAACCGCAAGTGCAAGGTGAGTAAGCTCATGCAACAAAGTAAAACTCCGTGCGCCGGCGGACGACTCTTTGCTGTTAATGCCTATTGCAGGTAATGGGAACTTAAACAGCGTAACTCCGCGTGCCTGGGCGAGGCTCACCTTAGGGAACTGAAACACCAGCACGCCTGCTGTTTCGACGGCCTCGCGCCAGCGCCGCCATGCCTGCCAATCGGATGTCCATCCGAGCTGCTCATCAGCGGTGATGCCAAGAGCTTCGCGCAGCCGTGCGCCAGCGGCTGCCGTGGTTTCGGACAGATGAGCGGTAAAGCCGAAGTCCTCCACGCGCACGCCCAGTTCTTCGCTCAACTCCAGCGCCACTTCCCGTCGCTGCGACATGACCCGCAGGGCAAGCCGGAATTCCGGCGACTCAACACCAGGCCGCACACCCGGCAGGCGACGATACTCTGCCGCAAGGGGGGGCAGAGCCGGAGGTTGAGGGAGGAAGAAAACGCCGAACGGTCGCCGGTAGAACTTAGCAAGATCTTGCGCTTGCCGCACCGTGGGCTTTAACTCACCACGCTCCCAGGCAAGCAGGCGCTCCGGCTTCACATTCAGCCGCCTGGCCACCGGCTCGGGCGGATACCCGCTCTCTTGCCGTGCCCAGGTGAGCAGAGTAGGGTTGACGAGTGCTGGCGTAGATGTTCTCATACCTAAACTATACCCAATTTCCAGTGCCCTCAGCAAATCAAGAAAGCGACTTAATCTTGCCTGTCACTGCAGCGGCGATAAGGGCAGCACGGCGCTCTTTCAAGAGGCCTGTTGTCCGTTCTGCCACCTGCCCTAGGGCCGCCAGCTTAGCGGTTTCCGCCGAAATGTGGGCGGCAATAGAACGTTGTTCTTCTAACGGCGGAACTGGCATCCAGATTTCAAAGAGACCCTCTGGATATAACCGCAAACGGGACGACCAGACGCCCTTAGAATAGCGTGTTGCTTCCTGGGCAAATAGCGGGATGCGGACAAGCGCGTCTACATAAGCGGAATCGAGGCGCTTGCCCTTTTGCTCAAAATCAACAATCTCCCTCCCAATTTCCCAATATGCCAATACTTGAGCGTTGTTTATTTCTCTAACTACTTTTGTCCTTGCTTCAACCAGGATATTAGCAATCCTGTCAAGCAAATTATTGTAATTCCAAGATATTTTCACTTTATTCTTCATCGGAACATTGATTAAAAGATGCAATTACATCGTATCTGTTTGTAATTCATTTTTAGACTATTCCACATCTCAATTGTTTCCTTGCACAGAGCAACCTTCTCACAATTGTACTTTGATTTTAAATACTCAATAACCTCGGAATACATATTGAATCTTGTTTGAAAATCAATTTTTTTGCCCCAATTTGAGGATTCTGTTAAATACTTAACCCAACTCTTATCCGAACAACCATTAATAGTGCTCTGAAGTCCTCTTAAAGAACCTAATGTAATCCTTTCCGGATTGAGATTTTCAAATATCAAGTCTACTAATTGCAGATAAGATTCCTTCCAGCCGTCAATGGGAACCATTGGATCTATTCTAACCCGGACTTCATAGCCTGCTTCATAAACCTTTCTAGCTACCTCAATTCTCTTCAAAATAGGCGGCGCCTTTTCCCATTTTTTGGCAACGGGGATAGCATTGAGACTAAAGCTGATTATTGCTTGATTATGGGGTTCAATGTCTAAAAAGTTTTTTATATCCGTGGATTTTGTTAGGAATAAAACCTTGTGGAGCCTCTGACTCTCAAATATGGGAATAATGAATTTAGAAAATGGTTCACCAGATTTCTCATGCATTAATGAATCAGCGATTTCACCAGTATTAAGGATTTCAGGAATTTCATTTTCTTCTAAAAATGCCTTCGTATGTGATTCTATTTTTTCATAATCTTTGATAACAGGTTCTTTGCCATTTGGTCTGAATCTAAAGGTCCCCTTTAAATAACACCAACTGCAATCAAAAGGACATCCATAAGCCCATTTAAGTTCAAGGAAATGAGGACATACGACATCGGTTGAATTTTCGGGAAATGGTGTTTTGTCAAACCTTGTAATTATTGAACCATCATTAATTTGGCTAACTAAAATTCTCTTTTTACCATCAATACATTTGTATTCTTTATAATTAATCTTTGGTTTTTTAAATAAGTTTGTCGTTTCTATTAAAGAAGTTCTATATTCATACTGAGATTTTTCTCGTACAATCAAGGAATCTGAATAATTGTTAGGAAAATTCAAAAAAGGATTGCTCTTCTGTCGTGGATTATCTATTTTTATTGCTACGATATTTTTGAGGGCTTTATCCAAATCTTTTGCAAGATAATTCGTCTCCTGTAAAACAAAGGCTAAAACTTCGTTATATTCCACTGACTTTATGCCCTTATATTTTTTGGAAATATTATTTTGAAAAGCCTTAAAGTCAACTTCTGCAAATAAATATGGCTCAAAATATCTCCTGCTCTGTTCGCTAAACATTACATCTTTCATTATTTTAAAACCTGTTAGATTTTTAGTAGCATAGACCAAATAATAAAGGGTCCTGTTCTTCATGGGGAACTTATTTCTGAAATCCCAAACAAAAAAATTCTTTTCTCTTATTTGCCTCTTATACAGTTCTATCAAATCAATTTCACTTTTCGCCTTCTTGTAATCTGATGTGCCAAATAACTTTGATATCGTATTTTCAACCTTTGGAGCTTTCAGCCATCTTTGAATTGCGTTGTATTGGAAATTAATAAGAATTTCTTTGTAAGGTAAACCTAATATAGCTTCTATTTTATCAAAATCCATCCCTGAAAATCCTTCGGGATCTACAAAAAAGAAAGCGGGGGATCTGCCGATTTTCCCCAATATTTCATCCAGAAAATCTAAGAATTCGCCTTTATATTTTTCAATATCCAGTTTACCTTCAAATTGTTTAAGCACCCTTTCTAACATTTCATGTCGTTTTGGGTCTTTTTCAATACAAAAACAATGAAACCTACAAGTTGGTTTTTGATACTTTAATAAGATATTGGAAGCAATAACCGGTGACCCTGCCTCACCTGTCATTATGTATTTCCCTGCTCCAGCAAAGGCATCCACGTAATATGCTTCTGTAACCCATCGTTGATTCGAAATAATCCTCGCCCAAGGCTCCAAATAATTTTCAAAAATATTATGCTTGGAAACAGTTTGAATTTTCTTTTGCTCAAACAAATCTTTTTTCAATTTATTTCCCCTAAAATCATCTTCTCTACTTTTTGCTTAGCTTTCTCTAAAAGTTCTTTTGCCTCTCCCTTGAGCCTTTTTGCTCTTTCTTTTCTTTTTTGAACCTCATTAGCGATCCTCTCTTGAAGGGAAAAAGGCGGGAGAGTGATAAAGATTTTCAAGAAATCTTTTGGGGATAGGTGCTTATTTGTGGACCCCCGTTATATATTGATTTATCTGTTTTTGATCTAAAGAAGAAAAGCTATATAAAATACCGACTTACTTTATTAGTGAGTTTTATCCGAATCATATCTCCACCCAAGTATACGTCAATATCTTTATTGTCTTTTTCAAGGGGCGATTCCAATGATAATTAGTGGAACCGCTGGGACTCCGCGACCTTGCCTGACAACATTGTAAAATTCACCCTCATAATATGCTACGCCGGAGCTCATTTGAGATTGGAGGGACTTCATAGGGAGGATTTCAACACCCACGTCAATTTGGTCGCCAACATAGAAGGCTAGATGTTTCACAAAAAGATCGTAAGCCACAAAGGAGTACTTGCCAAACTGGACCTCTATGGCAACCCGATCCTTGACGAAGTCCGTTTGATTGTAGCTGAAAATTGGTACTTCGCCTGCCGCTCCGATCTCCTTTTTCTGTTCCTCAGGAGGCATGTTAAGCGTCTTCCTAATCAGTTTTTCACTTTTCGTAACCCAATAGCTTACTCGGCTTTCTTTCCATTCTTTTTCGCGTAAGAGTTGCTTAAAATTGGTGTTCATCTCGATAGGGCTGTAAAGCAATTTCCCCTTCATGGTCTTTTCTTTTGATACTTTGGTTTTGCATTTTTCGGCATCCACATTTGCGATAACCGATTTAATTTCTCGCCATAAGTTTGGTTTATGCACGAGTAAAAATTCACGACCATTTAGATGAGAGTATGTTTCAATTATTTTCATCGGGCAACATACCTTTGCTTTCTTTTAGGTTTTTCGAGCAGAGTCATTTGTTTACTTTTTTGATTACTTGTCCAAGGTGCAATCGTAAGGGTGTTTCCAGCCTCAACAGGGTCATAGACAGGTTTGTTCATGGGGCGGGTTCGCAAAGTTCCTGCCAATTCCTGCTTAATGCGTTGGCGTGCCAAATGAACATATTTCATGACCGCCTCAGCACCTGCTCCTCGACGCTTGTGACGGATCGCCGCGATAATTGCGGTTCCTGTTCCGAGAAACGGATCTAAGACCCAGTGGTCTTCATTAGTCATAGAAAGCACTAATCGTTCAATCAATTCTACAGGAAATTGACACGGGTGTTCTGTTTTCTCGACGTGATTGCTTTTGACATTAGGGATAAGCCACAAATCACCAGGGTTTTTCCCTAAAGGATTGCAAGAGTATTTTCCAGCTTTGGGTCCCTTAAAATGTTTCTTGCCAGGGTATTTCTGCGGCACTCTAACTGGATCCAGATTGAAAATATAATCGTCAGACTTTGTGAACCAAATAATTGTTTCATATCTACCAGAAAGGCGTCGGGTACAATGTAACCCATGTTCAAAGTGCCAGATTATCCTGTTTCTCATTTTCAGGCCGAGATCTGTAAAAATAGGATAAAGTACCGTATCGAGTGGAATTATGGCACCATTGTTAACATAGTTCCCAACCTGCCAGCAAATACTTCCGTGCGGAGAGAGGCATCTCACGCATTCACGAATGACCGCTGCTTGCTGCTCAAGATATGTTTCTAACTTTAATCTTTTCTCATATTCTTTCCCTAAGTTGTAGGGCGGCGATGTAACAACAAGTTGTAACGATTCGTCTGGGATAGTTTTGAGGAGATCAATGCAGTCACCGGGATAAACGACTATATGCTCAGATTGGTTAAATGTTTCCACAATGTTTAGTTTCTCAAACATGGTAACAAGATAAATGAAACAGAGATTTAAGTCAATATTGATGCTTTCCTTTAAAAGCATCCTTTGGCTTTAAAACTGTAATAATCATTTTTACCGATGATGATGTGGTCAATTACTTCGATGCCCAGAATTTTTCCTGATTCTACCAACTTTTTGGTGATTTCTATATCATCCTCCGAGGGTTCTGGGTCACCCGAAGGATGGTTATGTGCTAAGACTACCGAAGCAGCGCTGTGAACAATCGCATCCTTAAATACTTCTCGTGGGTGGACCAAGCTGGCATTGAGTGTACCGATTGCGATGGTTGAAATACCTATGATTTTATTGCGGGGATTAAGAAGGATGAGTTTAAAATGCTCTTTGGCTTTGTCCTTAATGCTTGCACGAATGGCTTTTACTACACTCTCAGGATCTTTAATATCAAAATTTTTCAGCTCCGGTTCTAATTCTTCTCTCCTACCAAGCTCAAAACTTGCTTTAATCTGGGCTGCCTTGGCAAGACCGATCCCCTTTATCTGAGAGAGTTCCTCTATGGTTGCCTGACCTATTGCCTTGACGTTGCCGAATCTTGCCAATAATTCCTGTGCAATATTCATTACAGATTTTTTAGGAATACCGCGCCCAATAACCAGAGCCAAAAGCTCTTGAGCCGAGAGTGCCTCTGCACCGAATTTCTGAAGTCTTTCACGAGGTCTTTCTTGTCTTGGGAGATCATGGATAGTGAAAGAGGAACCTTTATTCACTTGTTGCGCCTTTCTCAGGACAGACAAGATATCTGTCAGTGGCCTTAATTTGGTTTAAAGTTTATTGAATTTGTAGGAAGAAGTCAAACAGGAAAGAAACTGGTAAAGGGGGGAAATATTCAAGGCTAAAATCCCAATGCAAAGAGCAAGGCTGACCGTAGCTCGGACATCTTCATCGGACTTAACGTGGTAATCAATGGCCCAATTTTCCCTTTCGAAACTGTCTGGATATGATCCAGGTTCACAGCGCAATCTTTAGGCATTCCATCTTCTTTCGTCAATAAGACTTCTGTCGGTATATCCCGAATGGTGGAAGTGATCGGGGCTACCGTTACTTCGCCTAGGAATTCCAACGTTGAATCTCGTGTTAGAATAACAACTGGCCGATTTTTGTCAGGCCTCGAAAACCTATACCAACGAACGTCTCCCCTTTTCATGGCTCCACCCAAACCTGTTCTGTCTCCCAATCCTCGAATTCCCCACGCCTAACAGGCTTTCGTTTATAGCCCTCGTGATGTTTTTGCTCTAACTCATTAATTCGGACTTCTCGGAGAGCAATCTTAAGAGCTTGCCTTGTAAATGCGGATCGGGTTGTCCCCAAACGTTTGGCTACCTTGTCCACCGATGCTATGAGATTCTCATCTAAGGTCATTTGCACTGCCTTCATAATACCTCCCACTTCATAGAATAGCTACATCTATAGCTATATTAATCCACATCTATTCAAAAGTCAAATTAAATGCCCCACCTTTTCGTACATATTATATTGACCAGCAGAGGTGTTATAATGGGGTTGAAGTTGTTATGAAGGTGGAATATATTGGGAGTTATGAAGGAGATTTTTTATGCTGAGAAAGATTAAACGGTCTGTTTGCCCTTATGATTGACCTGACACCTGTGGGCTTCTGGTAGAAGTCATGGATGGAAAAGCGGTCAAGGTTTCTGGAGACCCTGAACACCCTTTTACAAGGGGTACCCTTTGCACGAAGATGAATCGCTATCAAGAAACCGCCCATTCACCGCTCCGCCTTACTCATCCCCTTCTGCGGGTAGGGGCCAAGGGCTCCGGAGAATTTCGCCCCATTTCCTGGGAAGAAGCAATTGACCGGATTACAGAGCGCTGGCAAAAGATCATCGATCAGTATGGCTCAGAGGCTATTCTTCCATACTCCTATGCTGGGACGATGGGTCTAATCCAGCGAAATGCTGGACATCCTTTCTTCCATCGACTGGGAGCCTCTCTCCTCGACCGAACTATTTGCTCTCCTGCTAAAGAGGTGGGTTGGAAAGTGGTGATGGGAGAAACGCCGGCTCCTCACCCCGATGAGGTGGCAGAAAGTGATCTTGTGATTCTTTGGGGAATAAATGCTGTGGCCACCAATATCCATTTTCTCCATGGCGTGAAAAAAGCCAAACAAAATGGAGCAACGATTTGGCTTATTGATACCTACCAAACCCTCACTTCTTCTGCAGTGGACCAAATTTACATCGTCTGCCCAGGAAGCGATGGCTCTCTTGCTTTAGGTTTGATGCATCTCCTCGTCCGGGATGATCTCATTGATCACGACTTTCTCGCTGCTCACGTTCAGGGTTTTAAAGAATTGAAGGAAAAGATTCTTCCGGACTTTCCACCCGAAAAAGTGAGCCTTCTCACAGGTCCTTCCAAAGAATCCCTTGAATTCATGGCTAAAACCTACGGAATGGCAAAGAATCCCTTCATCCGGCTGGGAGCCGGTCTTTCCCGGTATGGCAACGGAGCCATGGCCATACGCACCATTGTTTGTTTACCTGCTTTAGTAGGGGCTTATGGAAAAAGAGGAGGCGGGTGTTTCACCGGCACCAACACGGCAGGGGCTTTTGCCATGAATGAAGTCCTTCGGGAGGACTTTATGACAAAAAAGACCCGTACCATTAACATGAACCGCCTGGGTTGGGCGTTGAATGAACTTGACGATCCTCCTGTCCAAAGTCTTTATGTCTATCATTCTAATCCGGCTGCTGTCACTCCTGATCAGAATCAGGTTCTAAAGGGTCTGGAGCGAGAAGATCTCTTCACCGTTGTACACGAAAGGTTCATGACGGACACGGCTCGATACGCAGATATTGTGCTGCCCTCCACATCCTCCCTTGAACACAGTGACCTCTACCGTGCCTATGGCCATTATTGCACCCAGAGAGCAAAAGCCGTCATCCCTCCTGTGGGTGAAAGCAAATCGAACTGGGAGGTCTTCTGCCTCCTTGCTCAAAAGATGGGATTTGATGATACTTTTTTCCAGCAAACTGCAGACAACCTCATTGACCATTTCCTTTCCATTCCAAACCCCATGAGAGAAGGAATTGATCGAGAAGCCTTTTCAGTCGGGAAAGCGGTCGAAATTCCGCTTCCATCCGATGCACGCACTCGTTTTAAAACACCTTCAGGGAAGATCGAAATTCTCAACCCAAAAGAATCTCACCCCCTGCCCTGTTATCTTCCTCCTTATGAAGGGGATTACCCCTTTCGATTGATGACAGCTCCAAGTCTTTACGCCTTAAACTCCTCCTTTCGTGAACGTCAAGATCTCTTAAAGAAAGAAAGGGCCATGTTCCTTCAGATGAACCCAACTGATGCTGAGGTCAAAGGTTTAAAAGAAGGTAATCCTGTCATCGCCTTCAATCAACTCGGTGAGGTCTCTTTCACCCTCCATATAACTCCTAAAGTTCCTTCTGGTGTTGTTGTGGCAGAAGGGGTCTGGTGGCTGAACCACTGCCTTGGCCCTCGTTCTGTCAATGCCCTGACTTCCCAGCGTTTGACAGACCAAGGGGGAGGAAGTACGTTCTATGACAACACCGTGGATGTAAGGCCGGGAAAGAAATAAGGTTAAGGTTAAGGTTAAGGTTAAGGTTAAGAAAAAAAGCGTCGACACTAAATGTCGATGCCACATCCTATGGATAGGGTAGGTAAGGAAAAACAGTGAATCAGATCAATCCGAAGGCTGATTGTGGAACAAAGGGGACAGGGACTGAGCTTATTGTTTCTTTAAGTATATTCCCTTCTCTCCATTCCCAACCTCCTATCTTTTCCGCATCTGCGTTCAGGGGTTTTGTAATTCGGTTCGTTAAATTTCCTACGAACCACACCTGTCCTTCGATCTTTTCCAGATCGGCGCTCCTGTTTCAACATACCATCCTCCTTTACCATGAATGTTCATTAGGTTCTTAAAGGTTCCCATTTTTAACCGTAACCTGCCTCCCTCTCTGTTGGGGGATAGGCAAGGTTCCTCCTAACGGCGAACAGGATAAGACACAACGCTTAAGGTTGTGGAAGTGAAGTACCCCGCAGCAGAGCTGCGGGGCATCTAATTCTCTAAAAAACTTTCCTCCCCCTTGATGGGGGAGGATTAAGGTGGG
>Ga0315276_10007668_pt1 | contig 10001 bp, 12 predicted proteins | sample YL17G05_0_MG_FD_204542 | JGI IMG/M metagenome (GOLD analysis project Ga0315276, IMG submission 204542) | Sediment microbial communities from Yellowstone Lake, YNP, Wyoming, USA - YL17G05_0 | ecosystem: Environmental > Aquatic > Freshwater > Lake > Sediment | place: USA: Wyoming | collected... | reverse complement strand
CTGCGAATTGTTGTATTATATTTATTTTCTCCAGTAAGTGTGAGTCCTTCTGTTTCTATGACAATGTTCTCATAGTAAGTGCCACTGCATACGTACACTGTGTCCCCCTTACTAGCATTATCAATTGCATCCTGAATCTGTTGAAAGGGATTGTCTTTGGTACCATCCCAAGGTCCTGCTGTGTTGTCATCATCGACATATAAAGGTGGTTTTTTCTCAATATTCCATAGACTAAGGTTGTTAAGGACAATATGAGAGGCTATCTTCTGAAAATACATTGCCTCATCTTCTGATATTCCCGTGATATTTGAAAGGCCAACCGAGGTTTGCTGGAACAGTGTTGAAAAGATGACACAGCTCATGAGGTAGGAGCCTCTTAATGATGGATGATTCCAATCACTCATGTGGAGATAATGTAAGGGATAATTTTGTTCTTCAAGAACAGTATACCACACCCAACCCACTGGAGCTATTATAAATCCAATAGTTTTTGAATAATTCAGTGTTGTTTCATAGATCTTCAGCTGCATGTCCGTAAAGGTGTCTGTCCAATTTTGATACCAAGTCATCCCATCTTCAAACGCCCATGGCATACAGTATACCATTTTGGTTGATTCACAATGATTATGTATCTTATCCCAAAGTGTTTCCAACGCTGGATACTCGGGATGATCAGTAAAATATGTGGGGTATGCCATTGATGGTCCTACTCCTTGTAGTATGACATAATCCCAATCTGTTTCCTTTATTTTTAACTCTGTTGAATTGCTTACTGCATGATCATCCAGATACATACCATTTTTACCAATATGATCGATATAGACGTCTTTCCCAGCACTTCTGGTGAGATGTTCGAATAATCCTGGAAGATCATGAAAATTAAAATAGCTGCTACCAATAAACAGTACTTTGCATGGATCTTTACGTGAAAGAGAATCAAAAACGAGGTTTTTATTTTGTAGGTTAGATTCATTGTTCTGAACAGCAGACGAAATCGAAGCTATAATATAAAAGAAAACAATTGATATGACGAATATCCTAGCTCTCATATTCACTGTGTCCTTTGACTCCTTCGGTATAGTTCATACGCCTTATGCTACGTAAGGGTTTTTTACAACGTGGAACCATCACTATTCTATTTATTATTAGATAGTGTTATTTAAATACTTCCGTGATATCTTTATACGATATAAAAAAAATCAATCAAGTTTTTGTTATTACAAATTTGATTGAAAAATTTTTGTAATCGTCATTAAATCCTAAAAATAGAGATCCTTCTAAAGAAATTTACCGACTTTCGTCATATTATTATTTTCCTCTTCAATGGATGATTTATTGAAAATTTCTACAAAAAAAATAGATTCAGTTATGTGCATCAATCAGGTATTGACACGGTTTTAACAGATGGTTTTTGTGCGAATCAATGATAAAGAAAAAAAAGAAAAAGAGGTGATGTTCTAATATCCTAGCAGCTGTCGTAGTATCGGGAACGCATGTGGGAATCGCTCGAAAAACAACTCCAAGAACTGTAGTAACGGTGGTTTATAGGTATAAGGCATGGTTATCGGCAAGGGATCTGACCATGGGCTTTCAGCACCAAGCCTATCCTTTGCTTTCACTTTGATGCTATATGAACCTTTGATGGTCCACGTGTGAGTCGTATTTATAGTGACACTAGAATTGTAGGGTCCAAGCCATCCAATGGTGTTCCCATCACCCCAATCCCAGAGATAGTACACCGGGTCTCCATCAGGATCGATAGTTGAGGATGTATAGGTATATTCATCATTTACATTACCAGAAGAATGCCCTGAAGGTTTTGAAGGCGTATTTGGTCGTTGATTTCCAAACGCACCAAATTTTACCAACCATGCATCCTGCCCTCCCGCACCATATGAATTGGTGAAACCCGCAACAATATAGCTACCATCCTCAGTTTGATGCACCTCAGAACACTCATCGGAATTTACTCCACCAAAGGTTACACGCCATTCTTCATCACCAATACTGTCCGTTTTTAAAAGAATTGCATCCATTGTTTCATCTGCATCAACAGAGAATCCCCCCGTAATAATATACCCATTATCATTTGTTTGTTCGATGGCTGTACCAGTGTCAAAATAAGTCCCCCCGTAATATTTTCTCCATTCCTCATTGCCGTTAATATCAATTTTGAACAATGAGAGATCTTCCGGTTGAGATTGAGCCTGGGATGACTGTCCGGTGAGAATGTAACCTTCATCAACTGTTTGCGAAATCCACAAGCAACCATCGGGGTAGGAAGAACCGATAAGTTTTTCCCATTCCTGGTTTCCACTACTATCAACCTTCACAACAAACATATCACTGTTGCCATTATTATCCAGATAATTACGTCCCGCAGCGATATAGCCTCCATCCTGGGTCTGTTGAACGCACATGAAATACTCACCTCCGAATTGGCCACCGGGGATTGCATCGCCAAATGTTTTATTCCATTCTAAATTACCATGGATATCTACTTTTACTAACCATGCATCATTACCACCCATACCATATGAACCGGTAAATCCACCAATAATATAGCCACCATCTGATGTCTGGCGAACAGAGGTACCATACTCCATTTCCCCCCCACCAAACGTTCTATTCCAAAATTCATTGCCGTTCCCATCTGTCTTGATCAACCAAATATCGAAACTACCAGCTCCAAAAGAGTTCGTGATGCCTACTATAATGAATCCCGCATCTGATGTCTGCCATACATCTTCAGCTGCGTCACAATCGGTACCGCCATATGTTTTCTCCCATTCAGGATTCCCATAACTATCGGTTTTAACAAGCCAACAATCACCAGCATTATTATATCCTAAAGCATTTTTAGTCCCGGCAATTATATATCCTCCTCCGATTACCGGTTTAACGCTTGTTCCTATATCCCATCTCAAACCTCCAAATGTCTGATTCCATTCTTCTTGAGGACCAGAGCTACGAATGGTTCGATTCATTTCGTTTTTCATGAGGATATTTGGTGCCCCTGTTTGATCTGTCACTGAGAAACAAGTGCCTATGGTCATGGACGATAAAACCCAGACAATCGCAATAATCAAACATTTATGCTGATTCATCGCTTTTACCCCTTTATCATCATAAATATTCATTTCTATAAAGAATTTATGACCAGAATTTTGGTCAAATTGATAATCATGGATACTATATCTTTAAAAAAACCAGAATAGAAAAAAACGAGGATGAAACAACCTGTTGATTATTTCTGAAAAACATGTCTTTAGAAATAGAAACATTAACACGGTTTTAAGACACTATGTTTTTTGTGCGAATGATCAATCTTGTTGAAGAATTCCAGGGGTTCAAATCATTCCCCTGCATAATTTTAACGAAAAATTTAAAAGTATACAATTTTTAACCACTAATATGAAATTTCAGGTAATTTATTTCTCTAAAACAGGGAATACAAAAAAAATAGCAGAAGCAATCGCTTCCGAGTTAGGTGTGAAAGCAGAAGATGTTAACAATGCAAAACTGAATCAGGATGGTTTGATTTTTTTAGGTTCTGGAAAGTATGGTAATCAACCTGGAAAAATTATGATGGAATTTATTGAAGATAATAATTTCAAGTCAAGAAATGTTGCTTTGTTTGGAACATCAGGTTCGGGGAAAGGATTAGAAGTTCAAGAAATGGAAAAAGCATTGAATGCTAAGGAAGCATGTATCCAGGGTAAATTCTTTTGCAGAGGAAAATTTATGCTTTTTAACCGTGGAAGACCAAATGATGAAGACTTAGATGAAGCAAAAAAATTTACAAAAAATATGATAAAGTAAATTTTAGCATGGTTTGCAGACTGCTTTCTTGTCCACAATTTTTATCAGTTTTACAAGCGTTTTCTCGTCAATATTTTCTAATGTAGGAATTTTTAAATGCCTCATTGTTTTGCCGCTTCCCTCAAACAAACTTATCTCTTCTTTGTTCAATCCATTGATTGCAAAGCCGACATGAACACGATTTTTCATTGCTGCGATATAAAATTTACCTCCTGCAAACGTTACGACTCCCCAAGCCATTTTTTCTTCACAACTTGGAAGTGTTTTTTGGAAGATTTTTCTCACTTTTTGTAAAATTTCTTTTTGCGGTGATTTTTGCTTTTCGATATATTCATCCACTTTTTTGTCCATACCTATACCGCCTCAGACTATAGTCTCAAATAATCACTTTATTAATTAAATCTACGTTTTCAAGTCAACAGGAGAAAAGGTTCATTTTTACAGGTATTCTTGGATTCAAATCCCTTCCCCTGCATTTTTTTTATCCTTACATCAGGAGCATATTCTTCCTAACAAAAATTTTAGTCAAGCATTAACACGGTTTTCAGACACATGTTTTTATGCGAAATCAAATAATAAAAAGAAAAAAGGCAGTGTTTACCACCACTGCGATTTCCATTTTTCATTCCACCAAGATTTAACCGGTACATATGTAGATGTTTCCCAATCCTCTTTTTTTACTTGTAGTACATGATTCCAGACGTCTTCCCAGTTTTCCCCTTGGATCCATGAGATATAATCCCAATCTCCAGGAATGCTCGCACCGCTTGTGATCCAATTCCATTTTTTTGTTTTCTCTGGAGTGTCATCAAGGTTTTTTTCTCTAATTAACATCCATACACCAGCAGGTTTTTCCCACCACCAGGTATCGGTTTTATGACCAGAATACACCATGTGTGAGCTTGTTTGGTCGACTTCGTTCCAGCTTTTTATTGTTGAGACACATCGATGAACAGTATCCCAGTCTTGGGCGTCAAACCATACAATTACATCCCAGTCTCCAGTGACAATCCATGAGCCGATGACATTGTCCCAGTTATGAAACTGTTTCCAGACCTGATCTGCTTTTCCTTTTGTTGTTTTTATAAAAACATACGCTGATCGAGATTTCCAATCCATTTTCTATCTCTCCATCCACTCCATTTACTTTTAACACATCACATAGTCAATTTATTTATAATGATTTAGTTGTTATGTAAATTCTGTATTACATTTCATTTTTTTTCATAGAATGAAATAATGATTGAGAGTTATTGGTATCTAAAGAAGATTCCTTCTTTAAAAACATATCCTAAGAAACACCAGGGTTTTCATGAACAGGTTTCAATTACAGATAATCTCCCGCACAGATTTCTTTATAAGGATATTAAAAATATCAAAATCGGTGATTGAATTTTGATAAAAGAAGAAGATGAATTTGTTGAACGATCTCATAATAAATTTCGTCAGATGGCTAAGAATTTTATTGCAGTGTGTCCAAAATGTGAAAGTATTAAGATTTCTATCAGAAAAAGAAAGACACCAAAATATAGATGTGACGCCTGTCGCAATGAATTTGATGATCCTAAAACTAGGATTGTTTATACAACGCACAAACAAAAATATGACTTTGGTAGACAATACTCTAATTCTGATAAATAATCACTTGATTTTTTAGTATATTTATAAATAGTATTTTCATTTCATCTGTTGCATTGGTTCCAATTGTATCATAGGCTATAACTTTTATTTTGTGAAAACCAATTGATGTTTTATTTAACATGTAATCATATGGTTTTTCAGTATCTGTTAGAAGTAGTTTGTCGTCATAGTAAAACTCTACTTTTTCTATGGGGTAAATTCCTTGTTTAACTTCTGCGTAGATGTTTGTATCATCAATTATTATCGGTGTTTTGTATTTGTAGGTTTTCTTTTCGTTATCGCTAAATAATATTTTTCCAAATCTTGGGTTTGCAATATAGAGTTGTGGTTGTTCTATATCCGTATCTGCTAGTATCGCCATTGTTGCAGCGATGTGCCTAGTAGTATTTACAAGATAGCTGAAGTTCACATTGTTAATGTTGTCTTGAGGTGTATGCATATTTGGATCCCATTCGCCTGGCCACACTACAATTGATTCATATCCTAGTTGTGTGAATTCAAAATAGTCACTATAGCCACTCTTTGCATCTCTATCTATTTTTTGCCATCTTGCAATGTTAAAATTAAATCCATAATCTTTTGTCATTTTTTCCATTGTGCCAGCGATCCATCCTGCATCTTCTGTGATGGAGAGTCTAATTGTTTTTCCTGTTTCTTTAGATGTTGCTTTTCCTATCATATCTGCGTTGAATTCTACTAGTACTGGTGTTTGTTGGTCATAGATTTCTCTTGCATAGGCATGGCTACCGAGAAGACCGTTTTCTTCTCCTGAAACTGCTACAAATTCCATTGTTCTTTTGAAAGTATATTGGCTTAATACATATGCAGCTGCAAGAACACCTACTGTGCCTGAGCCGTCATCTACAGCGCCAACTGTTTCTTTTGCGGTGTCGTAATGTGCATTAAAAATTATTATTTCATCGGAATTTGGATCTGTTCCTTGATGTGTTCCGATAACATTTTGTGATGTAAAAACCCCCGCAAGCAAATTGTTTCCCCTTGAACTCCAGTCTTGGTATTTTGATTGTAAACCCATGTTTTCAAACTGTTGATATATGTAGATTGCTGCTTTTTTGCAACCATCTGTTCCTGTGTATCTGTTTCCTATTTCTAATACTAGGTATTCCATAAAATTTCTTATAAGAGTTTCATTTATTTTTTCTATTATTTCTTGAATTTTTGGGTTTATACTTTGTGTTTGTATATCATTGCAAATAATAAATGAACCATCTTTGATGTTGCTCGAAGGTGTTGTATACGAGTCATTAGTATCCATACATGTAACTGCGGGAATTGTAGTAGTTATCAACAGCATAAAAATAGAAATTCCTACGATTTTGTTTTTCATGTTTCCTTCGTCTTCCCCAAAAATGGGTTATATAGGATTTAATATTCTGTCGTGCAATATAAATGTTTGGAAACGATAAAAATAGAAAAAAGAGATGTGTTGTTGGCTCTATATATCTAGTTCAACCCAACCCTTACCGCTACAACCTTTACATTGAACTGTTTCCCAATATGCAGATGACGAACCCCCTTTACGAGCCTTTATAACTCCTTTTCCATCACATACTTTACAGGTTACCGTTCTCATTATAAACTTCCAAATAAAGATATGTTATAAATGAATATAAACTCATTGTAAAGCTACCATATTAGTAGTATTATTTTTCTTCTTAGGAGATATGTTTTTAAAGAAATAAGACTTACAAAAAAGGTGACTGGAAATGGATGCAGAATTTGTAGTAATATCTTTATTAGTGATTTTTGCAATAATAATGGTATTATATATATCAGTTAAAAGTACACAAGATGATGCTCGTAAATATCAAGATGCATTAAATGATTTATATAAACAATTGCAAACAGGCAAGATTTCAGTACAAACCTATCAAGAATTAAGGTTGGATTTAGAAGAAAAATATCATAAAAGACAGAGAGATAGAGGAGGATTTTAATAATAAAAAAAGAGATGAGAAAGAAGGATATAATTCCACGAACCATTCCTTTGAAATGATTCTTAATACCCCATTAATGGTCGTAGTATCGGGCATGGGTACTAAAAACAATCCTTTCTTTCACATACTGTTTTTAATGAGTATTGTTATCGTGTAGCATTACTTAAATGATTGGAAAAGATAAAAATACAAAAAAGAAGAAAAAGTAAAGATGTTATTAATCGATCCATTGATTCGAGTTGACGATTTCATCTATTTTATTCTCAAGTTCAGTGAGTTTTTTTGGTTCAGCAGTCTCATAATGCTTTATCGTTTTTGTCTTCCCATTAAGCGTGAGAGATGTTGTGAACAGAGGCGCATCATACACTACACGACCTGCGATTTCAGTTTCATTTAAAGAAAAATAATCAATTTTTTTAAATTCAGAAATTAATTGTCTTACTTTATTCTCAGTGATATTACTTCTTTGTACACCTGTAATATTAACATTTGCTGTTCCTTTGTACATCACCGTGCCGTTTCCGTATATCGTTAAATTATAGATTGGGCAAATACCAAAACATTCGCTTCTTTTTAGTATAATAACAATGTTTTTAATGTCAGTTGGTTCATACAGTTTATTCTTTATCTTTTCCTGTTCGAGAACTATAAATAACATCGTAGCAGCGATAATTATAACTGTTGCAACGAAAATTATTGCAGATATTATTTTTTTCTTCTCCATCTGTTCTCCTCAATCGTAAAATGAACTTCGGGTTTAAAAGACTGCTCTTTTTGGTTAACAGGAAAAACCTGTATTTTTATGGGTATCAAATAATTAAAAAAGATAAGTTAGTAATTTCCCTTTGTAAAAAGATATAACCACGAGAAGGGAATCCAGGTGAAACCACCCATCTGAAATCCTTTTGCAGTCCCTGTCACAGTCTCTGCATTTGATGCTGATGCAGTCATTGTTACCGTAACAGGGCCAAATCCATACGTATCAATTATTGTTGCACTTAAAGCATTGTTAGGGAGAATTTCATGTGTATCCCCCGTGATCTTCGTATAGATTGCTCCATTCAACCCACCCTGTATCATCATATCGTATGTAATATTATACGCCGGTGCATCACCGATATTACCTATAACACCACCTACCGCATTGGATAAAAAGGGTAAGGGTAAGCTACCTGCGATACTTATTTCTAATTCTGGACCTGGATCTGCTACGGTTGTAAAAGAAAAAACAGGTAATATCAACAGCAGACAAATAGCAATTCTTACGATTTTGTTTTTCATTGTTGTTTTCCTCCTCCAAATTATATATCTAACGTTATTTGTTATCATATAACAGGATTTAAATGTTTTGAAGAGATAAAAATAAGAAATAACGGGAACAGAAGCATTAATACGGTTTTAAGACTCAAGGGTTTGTGCGAAACAGTAAGAAAAAAAGGGTTTCTGCAAAAGACTATTTATTTCTTAGAGGTAAAACACTATTACTGTTTTCTTCTAATAGTTTTACTTTTTTTTCTAAATGAAGTATTTTTTCCCGTAAAATATGGAGGGTATCGTCTACCTCATATCTCCAGTTATTATAATCTTGATCATCTATCATTTTATTTCACCTCATGGGTCATTAGATCATACCTTTTTTTTCTTTAAAAACATATCCTAAGAAACACCAGGGTTTTCATGAACAGGTTTCAATTACAGATAATCTCCCATACAGATTTCTTTATAAGGATATTAAAAATATCAAGACTTGGGTTTCTATATGGTAAAATGTCCATATTGCAAAGATATGTTTGTTGATAAGGATATAGTAGTTGTCCGCATACAGAAAGAAGTTTTAGAAAGTTTTGGTATGGAAGAACTTCGAGTAGGACCAAGAGAAGGATATGATATCTATTCTTGCCCAAAATGTAGAACATTTTTAGGTTGTCAACTTCTTTATTGAAGCTATTATAACTTTAAAAATAATCATGTGTTTGTGTATTTTATCATTGTATCGGACAAGCATTAACATGGTTTTTATGCATGTAATAAACAGTAACTATTATGATTCCTATTTACTCTGTTTTATACGTATTCAACGAGGTCTTTAATCCAAGGATTCTTAAGTCCTTGTTTCCGAACTGGTACGAGAGTTTCAACGATATTGTACTCTTGAAGATATTTACTAAATCTTGCAAATGTTTCATCAACGAACTTTTTTGCAGCAATGATGTCAGGAGCATAAAAGGTTAAAATCCAATCAGTTATACCATGAGTAAGGTAAATATTCTCGATTTTTACTATATCCATAGGATAATCATCGAGTTTTCGTAAAATAATTTCTTTTCGGATTTCATCGCCAAATGGCACAGTGTTTCTTTTCGCAAGAACGATGAAGTGCTTGAGATTTTTTGCTGTTTCATCAGTTATAGCAGTATAGCCCCAGATTATTTTCCTCTTTTCTAAATCTTTGATAATCCTCCAAACTTTCTGGCGAGAAAATCCACAGCTCTTCGCAATCTCATCAATACTTTCTTTTGAATGTTGTTCTAAAGCATCCATTACTTTTATTTCGTCATGGAATATCGTTTCCTTGCTACT
>Ga0315276_10007666_pt1 | contig 10002 bp, 6 predicted proteins | sample YL17G05_0_MG_FD_204542 | JGI IMG/M metagenome (GOLD analysis project Ga0315276, IMG submission 204542) | Sediment microbial communities from Yellowstone Lake, YNP, Wyoming, USA - YL17G05_0 | ecosystem: Environmental > Aquatic > Freshwater > Lake > Sediment | place: USA: Wyoming | collected... | reverse complement strand
GCCATTCCGAGTTTTGGCTGGCTGTGGTGACAGCTTTTGGCGTACTCACCGTCGGTATCCTGGCGGGTATTCTCGTAGCAGTGGTTCTGTCATTGATCAATGTCATTTATCACATCTCGCGGCCACATGATGCACTATTGGACGAAGTTGATGCAGGCGGCGGTACAGTGTATCGGGGTGTAAGCGATGGAGAGACTCCCTTGACCGCACCAGGGTTGATCGTCTATCGCTTTGACGCTCCGCTCGTGTTTGCCAATGCCGGGTTTTTTACTGAGCGTTTAGAAGACCTTATCGCAAACGCGGGTGAAGGATTGAAATGTGTCATATTAGACGCGGAAGCGGTCAGCGATTTCGATTCGACGGCCGCAGAAGCGTTGGAGAACCTGGATGCAAACCTGGAAAGACGGCAGGTCGAACTATGGATCGCCCGCGCAAATGCTCCTTTGCGTGATCTCTTGCTGGTGACAGGCTTGATAACCAGGATCGGTGAGAAAAATATCTATCCGTCTGTGCGCGCAGCTGTGACGGCATATTATGAGAGCACTGATTCATCCAAAGCTTCGTAAATGAGAAAAATCGATTGACCAAGACCAGCAAATGTCACATGGTGAACCTGTCCGGCGAGCTTATCCCGGATCATGAAATGGGTATGAAGCTCGCCATGATGCGGCAGTAATGATTAAGGAGCTGTGCATCGTGAGGTGCATATCTCCCTAGATCAATTCCCTGACATCTACCTCCATAGATCGGAGGATGAATAATGGACCAAAACGCAGCAATTACAAGATCGAGGTTGACGACGCCACGTGCAGCAGCGATTGCAGGGATAGTATTTTCTGTGTTGCTGCTCATCAGCCTGGTCCTCATCCGTATTTCTGTACCATCTGATCCGCAGGATGCTGGAACCTGGCTAGCCGAAAATTCGAAAACTGTTGGCTTTGCGTTAAATCTACTTCCATTCGCTGGGATTGCTTTTTTGTGGTTCATCGGCGTAATCCGTGACCGACTTGGTAGCAGCGAAGATCGCCTCTTTGCCACCGTATTCTTAGGCAGTGGACTCCTGTTTCTAGCCATGCTGTTCGCCTCTGCAGCAGTGGCAGGCGGAATCATCAATCTCTATGGAACTGCACCAGGCAATCTGATATCTTCCGGCTTATACACATTTGGTCGTTCATTGATCTACGAGATCATGACTGTCTATGCGATGAAAATGGCAGGTGTATTCATGCTCACGACCAGCACCCTTGCCCTGCGTACTGGAATTTTGCCGCGCTGGATGGCATACCTTGGCCTAGTTCTAGCATTGATCCTGTTACTTACTGTCAGTTTATTTTACTGGACTCCTTTATTATTCCCACTGTGGGTACTACTAATCAGTTTGCACATTCTGTTAGCAAATCTAAGGGTACCAAAAAAAGAGCCAGCTGACGGAAAGAGTATCTGAAAAAAATAATCTGAAAAAATAAATCTGGACTGGTCTAACTACCTGGCTAAGCCCATTGGAGGGCAACATGATTGACCCAAACGCAAAATTAAAATCCTATCTTCGATTGATGTTATTGGTTGCTATCCTGGGGGCAGTCAGTGCAGTGATTACTTTTGTATTTATTGCCCTGGTGAATGTCATTACAGACCTGTTATGGAAACAAGCTCCAACCGCACTAGGGATAGACACCCGATTGTTCACCTTTGTGGTCTGTACTCTTGGTGGTCTGCTGGTTGGTTTGCTGGTGAAGATCTTTGGCGATCACAACGGTATTTTTGCTGAAATCATGCTCGAATTTGGCAAGACTGGACGTTTTGATTATCGCAACGCTCCCGGGATTGTCATCACAGCCTTTGTGTCGCTAATTTCTGGTGGAAGTCTCGGTCCCGAAGCACCACTGGCAGATGCCTGCGGTGGGATGGGGACATTGGCTGCGGAAAAGCTCAAGCTCGACGAGCAGGAGACGCGTACGATGGGCTATGGGGGTTTAAGCGCCATGCTGGCTTCTTTTATCACTAATCCATTTGCCGGAGCGTTACTCAGCCTGGAGTCAGCGCAGGGTGGAAAGACCGGTGTAATGCTCTATTTCTGGACGCTATTTCCCAGCCTGCTTGCCTCCGCAGTGGCTACGGTTGTCTTTGTTGGATTATCAGGGAGTTTTATGGGAGTGTTATTCTCTTTCCCTGATTATGCGCCGGTGGTTAAAGATCTGATCATGGCTATTCCGTTCAGCCTAGTGGGCGGCGTGGCTGGTGTGCTCTTTATGCTCATGTTCAAATGGCTGCGAAAACTAATGCTACCCATGAAGAGTCACCTGGTATGGCGCGGGTTGATCGGCGGTTTAGTCATGGGGATTATCGGTATGGTGTTACCACTGACCCTGTTTTCAGGGGAAGAACAAACAGTTGAGATGATAGAACAAGCGGCTGAGATCGGCATCGTGATGCTGGTCGTTCTGGCACTCGCGAAACTATTTGCTACCTCCCTGCTGCTGGCAACCGGATGGAAAGGTGGTTATATCTTCCCGATCATGTTCGCTGGGGTTGCTTTGGGAATGGCAGGCCATCTCCTTTTCCCTGCTACTCCTGTTGCGGTAACTGTGGCTGCAACACTGGCAGGGGCCTTGGTGGCATCCTTGAAGGCGCCATTATTCGCTGCACTTTTCACCTTGTCTTTAGTACAAGCAGAAACTGCGCCCGTGGTTGCAGTAGCGGTCTTAATTAGCGCCTTCTTTGTTGCTATTTTAGGAATGCGTGAAGCCCGTGCGCAAGCGCAGGCACAAGCTCAGGCACAGGCTGAAGACAACAGCGCTTAGATATCGTAATCAGGATGAGGTGATATGGCTACCCAATCAGTCGCAGACCAAAAAACCGCAAGTAAATTAAGCCGGTTCATACCCATCCTGGCATGGCTGCCGCATTATGACCGTACATGGCTGGTCGCTGACGTTATTGCAGGTCTGACGCTGTGGGGTCTGGTTGTTCCAGAGGGCATGGCTTATGCAGGCGTCGCCGGATTACCTCCGCAGTTTGGTCTGTACACGCTGGTAGCTTCGCTACTTGTGTATGCCTTGTTTGGTACCTCTCGCCACCTGTCAGTCGGGGCAACCTCCGCCACGGCTGCGCTACTCGCCTCCACTGTGATTGCGATGGGTGCTTCTACTACAGATATGACAACATATTCTGCATATGCTGTAGCCCTGGTCCTGGTTGTGGGAGTCGTATTTCTGGTGGCAGGGCTTGCCCGCTTGGGTTGGGTCACACAGTTCCTATCAAAGCCGGTGATGGACGGTTTCGTGACAGGATTAGCTTTCTTTGTCGCTGTTGGGCAGCTTAACAAGTTGTTCGGTGTAGAAAAAGGGGAAGGGAATGTTTTTGAGAAGTTTTTTTATGTCATCAAGCAGCTTCCGGAGGCAAATTGGGTAACATTCGCTGTAGGAGCTTCAGCACTGGCACTTCTCTTTCTTCTGCCGCGTTGGAACAAGAAAATCCCTGCCGGTTTGGTGGTGCTGTTCGCGTCGATCATTATTAGTGTTGTATTCAAGCTAAATGCCAATTTTGGGGTTGAAGTTGCAGGGGTGCTGCCACAAGGCTTGCCATACGTCTCGTTACCTAAAGTGACGCTGAGCACTTGGGTTGAAATGATCCTTCCTGCCATAGGTATATTCCTTGTGGCTTACAGCGAAGCGCTGGGTGTGGCGCGCGAGTTCGGAGAAAAACACCACTATGAAGTTGATCCCAATCAAGAGCTGAATGCCCATGCTATCACCAACCTTGCCAGTGGCCTGTTCGGCGGCATGATTGCTGCTGGGAGCATGTCTTGTTCTGCGGTTAAGGAAGGGGCAGGTGGACGGACGCAGATCACCAATCTTGTCGCCTGGGTCGTAACGCTGGTGACGCTGCTATTCCTCACGCCACTCTTCACCGACCTTCCAGAGGCGGTACTGGCTGCATTGATCATTCACGCCATCTGGCACATCATCGCTGCTCGAAAGCTCGAGAAGATTCGATTGGTCTCCCGGACTGAGTTTGGGCTAGCAGTTATTACCCTGTTGGGTGTGCTGTTCATTGATGTGTTGCAAGGTATGATCATCGGATTGTTGGCTTCGTTAGCTCTAATTGTCTACAGATCAAGCCGGCCACATATAGCTTCCCTTGGGCATGTACCGGGAATCCCAGGGGCATACTCTGATCTGAATAGGCATCCAGAGAATATCCGAATTCCAGGTACTCTGGTCCTACGCCTAGATGCTCCGATGTATTATGCTAATGCCCTGACCATCCGAGAGTGTATTAAAACCATGATTGCTGATTCTCAACCGCCTCCCCAGGCGATTGTATTGGATGTTGCCGGGCAGGACTCTCTGGATATCACCGGTGCAGACATGCTAAAGGGGCTGATAGTTGAGCTGAAGGACGAAGGCATTGATATCTATATGGCTGAAGTACATGCAACGGTAAGGGAATTTGGTGAGCGAATGGAGTTGCTTGAGATAATCGGTGAGGATCACATATTCCCGACTGTTGATACTGCCGTACGTTTCATTGAATCGTCAGATAGATCTGATCAAGCAAATCTTGATGGATCAAGGTGATCCAATCATATCAAGCTTATGGAGTAAACAGTATGGATAATATAAAAGGACGGGGAGTAATTTATCTGGTCGCATTCGCCAGTATCTTTGTGGTTTTGTTTGGCATCCGCGCCTCGGCTTCAATCCTAAATCCAATCCTGCTGGCTGCAGTTATCACTATCACGGTTCTGCCAATCCCTGGCCGCCTGAAGGAGCGTGGCTTACCCGGTTGGCTGTCATTGGTGTTGAGTATCCTCCTGGTTGTCCTGCTCTTGGCATTGGTCATTACGACGGTCTTCTTCTCGGTTGCAAAGCTGTCAACCGAGTTGCCAATTTATGAAAAGGAAGCAACGACCCAAGCTACTGAAGACGTTTCTTCATCCGGGGAAGCTACATTGAGTATTGAAATAGAGCAAGTGACCAAGGACATCGGACCTCTTGTACAAGGTTTCTTAACGAGTATCCTGAATATCTTGGTTACATTCGGGTTAGCTCTGGTGATCTTCTTTTTCATGATCAGCGCGGCCCTCGCCTTGCCCACACCCTCCCGGATGGGTCTGGATCCGGGTTCGTCGATTATTAAACGCGTGGCTGAGCTCACCGAAGATGTGCGCAAATATATGACCGTTCTAACAGGGATAAATTTCCTGGTTGGCCTGGCTGACACCATTTTCCTTCTGTTTATAGGGGTGGATTACGCCTTATTGTGGGGGTTGCTAGCTTGGTTCATGGGGTATATCCCATCGATTGGCTTCATTATTGCCTTGATTCCACCGGTGCTCATGGCTTATGCTGAGTTCGGTCTACAAACTGCCCTGATCGTCGCAATCGGATTTATCTTGATCAATGGGGGAATACAAAATTTTGTACAACCCAAGATAATGGGCGATAAATTGAAAATCTCACCATTGGTGGTTTTTGTCGGATTGTTTATTTGGGGATACCTGTTAGGTGGAATTGGTGCCATACTGGCGGTACCCATGACCTTGCTTGTGTTGATCATCATGGAGAATTTCGAAAGTACACGACCCATAGCAATCCTTATGAGATATACAGGTGAGGAAAAGAAAGAAGAACGGGAGCAAGCCGCAAAACATGTAAAAGGCCTTTTTGGAAAGGCAAAAGATGCTTTACACACAGGTCATGAATCGGAGGACTTAACAGAGTGAATCAATTGGTTCTTCCATCCTGGCTTTTCAAATTCTAAAAGTAGAGCTTGGGCTTTTTTTATATCCACCTAAGCCCTGGTTTTGCTGATGAGATCAAGTTTTACCTAGATGGTGCTGGTAATCTTCAAAAGGTTGGTGTTTGTTATTTGAGTTGAATTCATATTTCGAAATTTGGGAAAACAAAGCTGATAGTAATATCTATGATATTAATCTGAGCATTTGCTGCCCAAGGAGAGTAGTATGAAAACACGTAGGATGAGAAGAGTAGCTGCCCGTTACCAATGGGACCGCCTGAAGGTTAGTTTTTGGTTCTTCCCAGTAGTGATGTCCTTGGGAGCGATCGTGCTTGCTTGGGTAATGTATTGGGTAGACAGTCTGATCCCAAATGAAATCTTGCAGGAAAGTCGTATAGTCCTCTCAGGTACTCCCGGTGAAATTCGCACAATGCTAATAAGCATGGCTGGCACTATCCTGGCAACCGCCGGAGTGGTCTTTACCCTGCTCACACTACCGCTCTCGACCGTAGCGGCACAATATGGCTCTCGTTTATTGCGCGTCTTCCTGGGGGATCGCACCACCCAGCTTGTTCTCGGCACATTTGTGGCTACATTTGTCTATTGTTTAGCGTCTGCCCTCTCCATTCCTCCTATTGAGGTTGAGCCGGATGGGCCTCAAATCACTGTAACAGTTGGTTTGTACTTGATGCTGGCAACCTTTGCTTCGCTGATCTTACTTGTCCAGCATATCAGCACCATGCTGCAAGCCCCAAACATCGCCGCTGCTGCGGGTGCTGAGCTGCGAGACGTAGTGCTTGCTGAGGTCCCGGAACAGACAGAGGAAAGGGAAGGCCTAAAAGAAGGTTCTAAGGTCCTCCCTGATACACTTGTGGAAAAGGAGGGATATCCCATACGTGTGACACAATCAGGATCCATACAATACATCGATCCAGAATACATACTCACTCTAGCAATGGAAAATAACCTTGTCATCCGATTGCTGCGTAAGCCGGGTCAAATTGTCTGGCAGGATACGGAGATCGCCCTCGTCTGGCCTGCTGAACGAGTAGACGACGAACTCGATCGTCAAATCCGTAACGCTTTCCGGATTGGAACCGGACGAACACCTACCCAGGATGTCGCCTATGGCGTCAACCAGCTCGTTGAAATGGCAGTACGAGCCATGTCACCCGCGATCAATGATCCATTCACAGCGATGACGTGTCTGAATTATTTGGGAGAAGGCCTGGCACTCTTCATTAAGCAAGGCGAGAAAAGCCCCTATTACTATGACAAGAATAACCAATTGCGTCTTATTCTAGAACCGATCACATATGCTGAGCTGCTCGATGGTGCTTTTGACATGCTTCGTCATGCCAGCTGCGACAACACCAGTGTCTTGCTGCATATGTTGGAGGTCATACAAACAATTAGCCAGGACGTGAATTCAACGAAGGTGAACCGTGAGTTGCTTCGTCACATTAACCTGATTCAAGAAGAGACTACCGCTGGATCGATGATCGGTTCGGATCGGGAGCGAATTTCTCGACGAAGCATGGACTTGATTGGCTCTCTCCAAACCTGAGACTGCCAGGCAATTTCGATGACAGTAGAAATTAACCTTCACAATCACATTTAGGTTGATGCAGGGATGGTGGATAATATATTTTCTGGCACAAAATTGATACCCGGTATTTAAATATCTTATATACGAAAGTTTAAAAAAAACCATGAAAATTAATAAATCCAATTTACCCAATGATATCGTCGCAGGGTTGACTTTCGCCCTGGTTAATATTCCACAATCTATGGCGCATGCCTTGCTGGCGGCGGTTAATCCTGTTTTTGGACTATACAGCCTCATGCTGGCGACTCCTGTCGGGGCGCTGTTTACCAGTGCGATATTTATGAATATTTCGACGACGAGTGCGTTGGCTGTCGCAGCTGGGGACACGATGATCAATTATCCAGATAGCTCAAAAGTAACAGTCCTGGTTACCTTAGTAGTGATGATCGGTATTTTCCAGGTTCTGATGGGGGTATTCCGGCTGGGTTGGATCACGCGCTTTATCCCATTTTCGGTAATGACCGGTTTCATGACCGGGGTTGCAGTGATGATCATTATAGGCCAGCTGGGCGATTTAACCGGTTATTACAGCCCATACTCGGGCAAGATCATCCAATTAGCTGATTTAATTGTAAATTGGCAATCCATCGCATGGTTGACTTTAGCGATCGGTCTATTAACCATCCTGCTGATCTATGGACTGGGGAAAACGCGCCTCTCCAAGTTTTCACTAATATTTGCTCTCGTGCTAGCTTCAGGTCTGGCTATCCTATTGAATTACGCATTTACCGCCGAAATTAAGCTGGTAAAAGATATTTCTGAAGTGCCACGTTCACTTCCCAGCCTGGTATTACCTTCACCGTCACTTATCGCTGCATTGATCATTCCGGCGATCGCGGTTGGTATCATTGGTCTTGTGCAAGGTGCGGGCGTCAGCCAGACCTTTCCCAACCCGGATGGTAAATTCTCTAATATGTCACGTGATTTTCTTGGTCAAGGCGCTGCTAATATTGCTGCAGGCTTCTTTGGCGGTATCCCAGCTGGGGGATCCAGCTCGGGTTCAGCGCTCATGGTAAGTGCAGGGGCCCGTTCTCGCTGGGCAAACATCTTTGGCGGTATTGCTGTGGCACTTGTCGTTTTATTATTTGCTGATCTGGTTGAGCTGGTTGCGATGCCTGCCCTAGCCGGATTGGTGATTGTGGCGGGTGTCCAGATGATCAATATGAATGCCATCCAAACGGTATGGCAGACGAACACAGTGTCTCGCACGATTATGCTGGTTACATTTGTCTCGACTCTGGTGATGCCATTGCAGTATGCAGTTCTGCTAGGTGTGGCGATCTCAATCCTGCTTTTTGTTTTTCAGCAGTCGAATAAAATTCGGGTCGTTGAGTGGATTGTAGGAGAAACTGGTTGGCCGGTTGAACGACCTGCGCCAAAGAAGATAAAATCTGGAAAAGTGACCATGCTATTTATTTACGGTAATCTTTTCTACGCTGCTGCCGATACCCTTGAGAAAAGCCTACCTGCTGTTGAAAGCGCCAGTCGTTCGGTTGTGATCTTGCTATTGCGTGGTTATGAGGATGTTGGCAGTACAGTGGCTGAAGTATTGCGCCGGTATACAGAAGCTTTACAAGCCAATCAAGGCAAGTTGATCCTGGCGGGAGTATCCAAAGCCTTACGTGCTCAGCTCCAGCGTACCGGGATGCTGGAGTTAATTGGCAAGGAGAACATTTTCCCAGAGACCAAAACCATCGGTGAAGCAGGTAATGCTGCTCTCCGAGCTGCTACGGATTGGATAGCGGCGTCCTCGACCGATCAAGGTGCTGCTGAGAAGGTGAAGGAGACAAAGGAATAGGTGATGGATAAACGACCTTCGCTGATTGAGTTTGTCAAAGAAGTTTACCTGATCTGGGTGACCGAAAAACCCAATCAATTGGCAGCAGCCTTGGCATACTTTGGAATGTTTTCTTTTACAGCAGCAATTTATCTAGCCTTTCGAATAGCTGGTATTTTTATCGATGAGGTAGCTGCAGCAGAACAATTCTATTCCCGCATTTCCACGGCCTTTGGATCGGAAGTAGCAACTTTTATCCAGGATTCCGTATCTGCCACTTCGGCTGCCAATACGGGTGGATCGTTGATCGTGTCGGTAGTCAGCTTAATTTCCCTCCTGCTGGCTGCTATGGGCATCTTTTTGCAGATTAAGTATGTTCTTAACAGAATCTGGGGGGTACCGCTGACACAGAGGGGACAGAAGTTAGCTCCCCTCCGACAACGGTTATTTGCGTTTATCATGGTTATCGCTTTAGGATTGTTGGTAGTCCTGATTACACTGGTCAACTTAGCACTAGCTTGGTTTGGATCGATCATTGATGAATATATTGCTGTTAGCAATCTATTATTATTAACCATCAATATTCTTGCTCTGCTAGGGATCTACGTCTTGGCGCACGCTTTTATATATAAAGTGCTGCCGGATGTGAAGCTCACCTGGAGGGATGTCTGGCCTGGATCAATAGCTGCTACCCTTCTGATGGCTATTGGAGGGCTGGTGATCATGTTATATTTCAGGTTCGGTGGCGTTAACTCAGCCTTTGAGGCAGCTGGAGCGTTTGCAGTCATAATCATCGCGATTTATTACTTTGCCCAAATATTTTTAATGGGGGCAATTATTACACGGGTATATGCTCGAAGGATAGGATCGATGC
>Ga0315276_10007663_pt1 | contig 10005 bp, 5 predicted proteins | sample YL17G05_0_MG_FD_204542 | JGI IMG/M metagenome (GOLD analysis project Ga0315276, IMG submission 204542) | Sediment microbial communities from Yellowstone Lake, YNP, Wyoming, USA - YL17G05_0 | ecosystem: Environmental > Aquatic > Freshwater > Lake > Sediment | place: USA: Wyoming | collected... | reverse complement strand
CCAGGCGCTCCCCCTCCACCTCAAAGGTTGCCACCTGCCCGCCAAGGTATGCTTCTTTTTCGAAGAGGGTTACCTTGTGCCCCTTTTCGCTAAGTTTATAGGCTGCAGTAAGCCCGGCGATACCCCCGCCGATGATCCCAATATTCATTCCTCGCCTCGCTTTCCCGGAGCATGTTCCACATCCTGCGCCGATTTCTCCTGCGGCGTTATTTTGGCCAGGGAAACATTCTCCAGCCAAAGGAACACAAAACCGAGAGCAATCATCGGCAAAAGGATGACAGCATGCAACACAACTACGTAGGAGGTAGCTATAGCTCCGGCGACTCCAAAGTAGGTCAGAGTCTGCTGGCAGAAGTAATCGAACGACCCCAGGCCTCCCGGGGTCATCAGCAACGCCCAAGCCAGATTGGAAATCGACGCCGCCAGCAAGTAGACATGGAAAGGCTGCCCTAAATCGAAGGAAAAACCAACCATGTAGAACATGCCAGCCTCACAAAGCCAGACCAGCATAGATATCATCAGCACGACCAGGAGCTTACCCGGGCTGCGCATTATCCCCAATCCCTCGATAAGAAGGATGAGCCATCTCTCTACCCTTCCCCGCCACCGCTTGGGCAGGAGATGTAGCAGCAATGCTATCGCCCTCTGGGCAAGCCTCTGCGAGGAAGCTAGAACAAGGCATATCACCAGAGCACCCAGAAAGAGCCCGGCGGCAACGTAGACAGCCTTTTGCAGCATGCCCTCCAGCGGTACAAAAATGGAGATAATGGCGGCAAACAGGAGAAGCGTAACCCCATCGAAGACCTGCTCCACCACCATCGTCCCTCCTGCAGCCATCTTGCTCACGTGCTCTTTCTCGCCCAAGATGTAGGCTCGGGCGACTATGCCCAGGCGGGCTGGCAAAATGTTATTAACCATAAATCCGATAACTACCAAAGGGAAGAGACGTAAGGAGGAGAAACTGCCCAGAGGTTTTAACAGATACTGCCAGCGCACCGAGCGAAAAAAAACGCCCGCTAAATAGATTAGTATTCCAGGGAGGAGAAACAGATAGTTTGCCCTCCCCAGTTCCTTGCCCATCTCAGAGAAGTCTGTCCGATAGAAAAAAAGAAACAGGAAGATAAGAGAAATCCCCAGCCCAATCCAAAAACGACGACTCTTCAGCAATATTACCTCCCCGGACGGCTATACTTTACCACTTACTCCTAAAGAATACGCTACTGACTACCCATCAGAAGATTATAAAGCTCCTCCTGTGTGAGAGGGGTGACCTTTTTGAAGACCATAGATAGTGGGTGATCAAATACTGTGTGATTCTCGTCGGCATAGCCCATGTTAATGACCACACTCATACCACTTGGGGAACATGTGCAAATCCCCTTCGGCACTGTGAGATTTGAACGGGCAAAAGGATCGTCGACAAAGGTTATGCCTAGCAGGCTTGGGTAGGAGGTGGCGCAGTAAACCATCTCGAAACCAAGTTTCCCTGAGAACAGGAGTTCATAGTATCTGGAGCTTAAAGGGTAACGTTCCGGCAACCGGGTGATGGTCCCATAAGCCCTTTGTGTGAGCACGATAAAGTAGTCGGCATCATAAAGCTGTTGAGCGATAGCGGCCATCTTCTCAGGACTGTCCTCATCATAAATCTTAAGTATAGTTTTTTGACGTGTGACCAGATAGAGCGGGAATTCCCAATCTTCCGCTGCCACAATCTCTTCCTGGCCAACGTTGGCATTTGTCCAGTTCGCCACACGCAATATAGGATGTGTTCTGGAATATATCATGACGTTGGCAATAGAGTAAAATGCAGAGCAAACGATGACCAGCGCGATGACGCTGATAACCAAAGGCCGCCACTTTATTCCCGAATGTTCATACCAAGCTGAAAACAAACGAGCAGCAACCAGGCAAAGGAAGGGTATCAGCGGCAACATATAGCGCAGGAACTTCACCTCCATAGCCCCTACGATCAGGAAGAAGGGTATAATCCAAGCGAGAAGCAGGAGATCCGATTTGCGACGCTGCTTCACCGCCATGGCTATAGCGAACAGCAGGCCGCCCCAGGCTGCTGCCGCCAGGGGCAAGCCCATGCCCCAAATAGAAAGATGCCTGATCTGATAAAGATATGGAGTGGTGTCGATGAATTGCCTTGTCCAGGGCATATCGGTGGTTCGAGTCATTATCACATCCCTGACGAAGTTGGAATCGGCTCTAAAGCTGTTCCAGTCTATGAAGATATATGGCTCGGCGATGGCGACAGTTATCGCTGCTACAGGTATAACAATCGCTAGCCCAACCAGACTACTTTTGATGTAGCTTGGTCTGAAAGAAGATTTAGCTATGGTATCGTCACTTCCTTCAAAGCACCGCATGGCGTAGGCCGCAACTACCACCCCCAAGAGGATGAGCGCAGACGTTTTGGTGGCAACAGCCAAGCCCAAGCTTATCCCGATCGGTACAGCGGCCCACAGGCTGGTCTTCGCGGGGTTAACCATAACCTTTGCCGAGAAGAGAACGGTTAAAGTGACGAGGAAGGCGAGCATTGCATCCACAGTGCAGAAATGTGCCTGCTGGATGGACAGCACAGTGAAAGTGGCAAGGGCTGCGGCCAAAAGGCCAGTGCGACGGTTGTAAAGCCTACTCCCCAGCAGGTACACGAGCAATACCGTTCCTGTATCGAACACAGCCGCCATACCACGGCCCACCAATCGCAAGTCATAGGCAACCAAGCTCTCCTTGAAGTTGGATAGAATGCTGCCCACGATCTTGAGGAGATAGATAGGAAGGCTGCCATAAATAAAGAAGTGCGGGTTGAGCGGGCTTTGCTCCGGATCCAGGAGTTGACGAATAGAGAGCGGCCAGTCTGGAAGATGGACCCCCCAGGCTGCCCTCATAACCGTATGTTCGTCGGGGTGGACTATGCGGCCTTGATCCCAGTTAATGCCGTATAAACGAAGACCCAGCGCACATAGCAATATGGCACCAAGAAGGACCCCGAGTCGAACTTTGGGTCGAGACAAAAACACTCTTATTTTCTTATACATATCTCTTATGCATTATACTTACATATTGCACGCATTCGTAGCCCACAGATGATACCGCAGTTTAACATAGAGCAAGCCTTGGCTCAAAACTCGCTGTTTGAGAGGAAATAGACTATGCCCTCTTGTGACCAGTAGGGGCCCCTTGTCTCCCGGTGGAAGAAATAGTCCCACCACCAACCCAAGTCAAAATCTCTATACTCCTCGGGGAACCATATCAAATGGTGGAACTTCTGCCCCTCGCCATACTTTTCCAGGTAGCTTTTGTCAACATCATTCTCGCTGCTTGTATGTATGATAAGCACCGAGCCTTTAGGTTGACTAATGGAGAAATCTATATTCTTGTAGTCTCTGAGATACCAGGCCGGCCCGTCATAGAATAGCTCTCCATCGATGGTAATGGCTAGCTGCTTCCCCTCTCCTGTTTTCTGTGCCAGCTTGTCGATCTCAGCCATAATCGGAGGCACATCGGATGATATACCAGCGTAAAAAAGCATCTGCGGAGGTTCGTCTGACTTCTGGTAGTTTTCCTGAAAGGCTACGTGTATGCTGAAGGGCAAAAGAAGGAGCAGAACAAGCACAGTGACTCCCCTTATTACCCAGGCCCTAGCCCCCTTCAAATTAGGGGCTTCTTGAAGAAGCTGGCCAATGAACATCCCACCGAGGAGAATCACGGGGAGAGCTATATGCAGAGAGAGCCAGGGCATTTTCTCTCCCGCATACGAATAGATAATTAGAGCAAGTACCGTCCAATAGACCAAAAATCTGGAGAAAAGGTTACCCTTGATTGTATGGTAGATGGCGCCCGAAAAGGCAAAGAACAAGGGCAAAAACTCATAGATGGGCAGGAGCATTATATAGTAGAACCAGGGTTGCCCTCCCCTTGCCACCCCATGCTGTTCAATCCAGTAATCAGCAGACCCCCAGAAGCCACTAACAAGGCCCGAGGAGATATTGGTGAAGATAGAAGTATAGAGGAAAATAAAAATACTATAGAAGATGAGGACAGAGATCAACCAGCGACGCCAGTTCCATCTCAGACCGACAACTGCTGAAAAGATGAAGAATAGGATGATAGTGAGCAATTTCGCCCAGTGAAAACCGCTAGGTATCTCTATCCCCGGGATTAGTCCAATGAACGTGGAGAAAAGAGGCAATGCTAAAGTGCCTATCAAGATCAGGTATTCGCTATGCGGTGAGAGACCTTTTAGGTCGAACCTCCTTCTGCCCCTGCCTGCTAACTCTTTAGCAGATATGATAAAAAGGAAGAGGACAAAAATGCCGACGGTAATATAGGTTACCTCCTTAGTGCAGAAGCTGAGGCTCAAAGCAGCAGCACCGATGTAGAGGTACCTCGCCTTCTTCTCCTCGAAATATCGCCACATGCAGACAACGAGAAGGAGTGACCAAAAGGCGATATAGATATCGTTCCGAGCGTAGCGGCTATAGTAGAGAAGCACTGGCGAGAAGGTGATGAGGACGCTAACAGCAAGAGCTCCCCAACGACCTAGTTGCTTACGCAAAAAGCAAGGAAGAATTACCAATGCCGTGCCAAAGATAACAGGGAGGAGACGTGCGGTAAAGGCACCTGCCCCGAAAAGCCAGTAAATTGGGTATGTACCATAAAATTGAAACGGGCCATGCATCCAGGCTTCGTGGTGGTATCCCAGCCCCGTGAAGAGTCGCCATGCATAGAGAACATGCAAACCCTCATCATAGTGAATGGCGCGGGCTCCCAAAGCCCAGAGACGTATCGCCAGGGCGACAAGGACAATCACGGCATAAAGGCCCACCTCCCAGTTGAGAAGTGGGCGCAAACGGCCAACTATTGATGTTTTAACTTTCTCCATTATTCTTCCCTCACCTTGAAAATGGTAACACCTTCATTTTCATACACCAATTGATACTTCTCCGGGTGGGCAGCAAATTTCTGCAAACCCACATCTTCATATGTCTTCCGTTCCGCCGTTCCTACATAAATATATCTCACATCATATTTCCTTAGCAAACGCATCGCCTCATCATTGTCCAGTGTGTTGTATATCGTCTTCACATCCTTGAGCCTCTGGTCCACCTCTGCCCAAGCTTGTCTCCACATTATCTCCCAGCTTCCCCAGCCTATTACTGTAGGCAATCCGGTGAATGTCGAGACACGACCAGCATAGACGGTAGGATTTCCTGGAGCCTCCAGTATCACTGGCGTTCCTTTTATCTGCTCATTCATCCATCGTATGGCATCATAATCACCTTTGTCTATCCTCTCAACATAAGCCATTCCATCCAAAGTCCCTCTGTTCATACCCCAATAAGTATGCCTGCCACTAAGCATGCTTGTGGTCGAGGCTATGGGATGGACCAGTGACGCCAATATAAGTACGACCAACACAATAACCCAAACGATCTTCGTTTTCCTTCCCAGATTACTCAACACATAGTAAACGGCCAAGGCAGCTGATATACCAAGAAAGACCCACATTTGGTGGTATAATTTCATAATCGTATTGAACCTCTCTGCAGTCCCACTCAGAGCATCGTCGAGGTAGAGTAAATCGCAAAATAATGCTAGCGCAGCACCCATGATAATTAGGAGCAATACAAATTCCTTCTCCGACTTCATCTTGGACTTGTATATGTAGTACAAAGATAAGAGGATTGCTGGAACGACGATTATTAGGAGTTGGAACTTGAGAAAGACGGCAGCCAAGATAGTAGCCAAGAGAATAAATATAGCTATTGAAATCATCACCTTGCCTCGAAGTATTTCCCGCTTCGCCAATATGAATAGTAGTGAGAAGATAACAAACAAGAACAAAGCACAAAACTCAAAGAATTGAACTAAGCTTGTTCTCGCCATCACCTCCCCCATGCCCCTAAAACCGCTAACTCCACCAGAGCTGTAATAGGGGAGATAGAAGATGAAACTTATAATTATGATTGTCACAGGAACAACAAGAGTCCCCTTTATAGAGGGTTTTATCCGCAGAAAAACGAAGGCAAGGACAACAAATATTACATATGTTGGATACTCCCAAGTATTAAGAATGGAGAAAAATCCTAAGCAGAGGCCTAATATAAAAATGTCCAACAAGGTGTCCAATCCGAGATTTCCCTTTTTGACTTTGCCCTTCTGAAACAGGGCGAAGATCAGCATAATAAACATGAGCTGGAAAGGAACGCTCATGAAAAATGAATGTAGGTCTCCCATCAGGAACGAGAAGTAAGGATAATGTACTATGGCACCATCTATCAGCCAGGGAGCAGTCCAGAAGTCAAACCAGAGTAACCACTCCGCGATATTAGAGGCTCCTGATGGTTGGTAGCCCAAAATCTGATGGTGGGAAAGAAAGGCCATCAGTTGAAAAGCCCCGGCCATATATCCAACTATGCAGACGAAGAACGCAGTAAGAAAGCCATAGAGTTTCCTTTTAGTGATGTTGTAACCCAAACCATAGGCAGCGCCTATGGCCAAAGCAAAAAACATGGCTCCTGCAAGATTGAATGATATAGCTGGTGGCACTTTAGTGACTGTGACTAAAACTGCCGTCAATAGATGCCCACCATAATAATATGGCATGCTTGCGCCAGCAAGCCATGGATCAGGCGGGGGAAAATAATCAGTTCGTAGGATCGATCCGATAAAGGCGTAATTAAAGTAAGCATCATTAGCACCGGAGAAATAGATGTCGGGGCTTCCCAGCATTATCAGCACGGACAGGACAAAGGCGATTGTAAATATCGCATCACTGATAATAATCTGCTTGCGGGGCCAGTCCGCAATCCTCAATTGATTTCTGCCGAATCCTATGGAGAGAGTTGCCAGAACTGCAAAGGAGAGAAGAATGCTGGCAAGTCCAAAAGGAAGTATCCTCAAGCTCGAGAACATCCAGGTAAAGTAGGTTAGAATCAGGAGACCCACTAGCTTGGAGATAGAATAGCCCTTGTCTGTCAGGCCAGTACACACCCTTGAGACTAGAGGAAAGCTTACAAGGCCAACGACTTCCAGAGCCAGCCACCAACATATAACATACGCAACCTGAATCATCACAACCTCAACGATGCCTATCCATCGACTTCATAAATGATAACCCCTTCGTTTTCATACGCTACAGTGTAATTCTCCGGATATGCAGCGAACTTTTGCAAACCATCACTTTGATATGCCTTCTTTTCCTGCGTACCTATGTAAATATATCTTACATTGTATTTTTTCAATCTCTCCATGGCCTCGCTATTATTCAATGTGCTGTAGATTATATCCGCATCTTCATCCCTCTCTCTCAATTCCTCCTCACTATGTCCCCAACTTTTCTCATAGCGATTGAATCCTAGTATAGTGGGCAACCCCGTGAAAGAGGATACGCGGCTCCAGCGACCGCTCTCGCTCCACGGCAATTCCAGCATCACCGGTGATCCCTTAATCTCCCGATTTATCCATCTAATAGCCTCGTAATCACTCTCATCTACCATTTCGAGATAAGCCATTCCATCAAGGGTTCCCTTATTTATTCCCCATTCTGTGTACTTCCCACCCAGCCTGGCTGTGGTCGAGGCTATAGGATGGATTGCAGAGGCTATAATAAAAAGCGCCAATATAAATATCCAGATCGCTTTCGTTTTCCTCCCCAGATTGCTCACCACATAGAAAACAGCACATGCAGCCGCGATGCCGAGAAAGACCCATAACTGAAAATAGAACTTCATGACTGTGTTGAACCTTTCCCATGGTACTCCCCCAGCATAAGCATCATTTGTACAGAAGCATTCACAAAAAAGGGCAACCGCCACGCCCATTAAAAGAAGGAGCAGCACGAATTCATTCTCCGTCTTTTCTCTCGCTTTATATATGAAGTATAGGGACAAAAGCCCAACAGGAATCACTACAATTAGGATCTGAAAGCCTAGGAAGACGGCGGCTAGAATAGTAGCAGAAAGGACAATTGCAGATATCAGGATCTTTTTTAAGCTGTGGAATATCTCGTGCTTGGACAATATAAAGAGCAGAGAAATAGTGACAAACAGAAACAGTGCCCCAAACTCGGCAAAGTGGGCTAGTTTTGTCCTCGTCTCCACAATTGCAAAGCCGGGGTAACTGTTCATGCCGCCTGACAGATAGTACGGCAAATATAAGAGGAAACTCAAGCCAATGATTGCCATAGGGATGACAAGTGTACTCTTTATAGTAGGCCTTATCCGCAGGAGGATAAAGGCAAGGACGGTGAATATTATGTATGTCGGGTATTCCCAAGTATTGAGGATGAAGAAGAACCCCAAACAAAGAGCTAATACCACAATGTCCACTAGGGTATCTGTGCGACCAAGTTGGCCCTGAGAGCGTCCTTTCTGAAACAAAGCAAATATGAGCATGATAAACATGAGTTGGAAAGAAGGACTTACCGAATAGGCATGCAGGTCTCCCATCAGGAAGGCGGAATAGGGATAGTGAACTATCGCGCCGTCTATCAGCCAGTGGGCGTGAAAGAAATCGAACCAAAGCAACCAGTCGCCGATGTTGTGGCATCCAGATGGTGAATACCCTAGAAATTTGTGACCTAAGGCAAAGGCTGTGAGCTGAAAGGCCCCGGAGATATATCCAATCAGGCAGACAAAAATGAGGGCGAGAAACCCGTAGATTTTTCTCTTGGTGATATTGTAGCCCAAGCCATAGGCAGCACAAACACCCAGGGCAGGAAACATAGCAACCGCTATGTTAAAGGATATGGTTGTTGGAACTTTGGTAATCCAGCAGAATGTCGCTACAAGGACATGTTCACCATAGTAATATTGTATGCTCTCGCCAGCAAACCAGGGATCTGGAGGTGGGAAGTAATTCCCTCTCAGTATCGACTGGATGAACGCAGTGTTGAAGAGACCATCATTTGAGCCCGTGAAATAGATATCTGGCTTTTCTCTCACGATTAATAAGAATACGATGAAGAAAACGGCAAATATCAACTCGCTGATCAGGATCTGCTTCCAAGGCCATCTCGCTACTTTGAGGTTCTTCCTACCGAGAAAAAGGGAGAGCCCTGCGAAAAGCAGGAAGGCAATTATGATGCTGGTGGAGCCGAATGGTAGCAATTTGAGTACGGAAAACAGCCAGACGAAGTATGTCAGAGCCAGCACGCCCACCAGCTTGGAGATGGAATAGCCCTTGTCCCCCAGGCTGCTGCATACCCTTGAGACTAGAGGGAAACTTACCAAGCCAATAGCTTCCAGGGCTAGCCACCAACATATGACATATGCAACTTGAATCATCAATGCCTCAACGAAGCCTACTCTTTGACCTTAAATATAGTAACCCCTTCATTACTGAATGCTACATTCATGAAACTCTCAAAGCTACCGCCAACGTCGGGGCCATAACTGGCCCTTTCAAGCGTTCCCACATAAACAAAGGTGACATTATACTTTTCAAGCAAAGACTTTACTTGATTGAGATCACTACTTACGTAGATAAGGTTGACATCATCCCTTCTGCCCTTAAGGTCACGATCCGATCCTCGCCAGATCCACTCATGTTGCTCCCAGCCCAAAATAGTGGGAAGACCAGTAATTCCAGACACTCTCCCATATGTGGTGTAGTCACCACCAACAGCCTCTACAATTACAGGAGCGCCTTTGACATTGCTACTAAGCCATGCTATCGCTTCCATATCAGATGGGTTGCTTCGCTCAAACAATGCAAGACCATCAAGAGTAGGACCGTCTTTAAAGGCGTTGGTCCTATTGCCAGTAGCAGCAACGGGATAGATGAATGAGGCTACAATCAGAAGTACAAGAAAGACCCACCAGCTAGCCCTTACTACCCGTCCAAGCTTAGTCGATGCCCGCCAGTGTCGCCAAAGGTAGTACAAGCCAAAAGCAGACGCCAGAGCAAACAAGACCCAGGCAGCATAATATAGCCTAAAGAATGTATTCATGCGTACAAAGAACGAATCTTCGACATAGAAAAGCTCACAACCTA
>Ga0315276_10007662_pt1 | contig 10005 bp, 5 predicted proteins | sample YL17G05_0_MG_FD_204542 | JGI IMG/M metagenome (GOLD analysis project Ga0315276, IMG submission 204542) | Sediment microbial communities from Yellowstone Lake, YNP, Wyoming, USA - YL17G05_0 | ecosystem: Environmental > Aquatic > Freshwater > Lake > Sediment | place: USA: Wyoming | collected... | reverse complement strand
AGAATAGCTACCTGATATTACCATTAAATTTTTCAATGGTCGGTTCAAACCCAAAATGGGTGGAAGGAGCATTTTTAACCCGGGTTAAAAACGCAGCCAACTTGTTCACGGCGAAATATCACAATCTTCTGGATATCGATCCTGGAAAAATAGAGAAAGAGTTGAACGGGAAAAATACCGCATCGGAAATAATGGATACTCTTTTAAGTTATTGCTGGTCAAAGAAGCAAAAACTATACGTCATCATCGATGAATACGATAATTTTGCCAATACGATCCTTTCCGATTCCGGGGAAGAGGAATACCTGGCAATCACCCAGGGGGAAGGTTTTCTACGTTCATTTTTTAATGTAATCAAAGCAGGAACCACCGGGAGCGATACCCCCATTTCACGGTTGTTCATGACCGGGGTTTCTCCCATAGCGCTGGACGACGTCACCTCCGGGTTTAACATCGCGACAAACATCTCATTGGACCTGGATATCGATGAAATTTTGGGATTCACCGGGACCGAAGTGGGAATCATGATCGAATACTACCGGCAAACCGGTAAAATTCGCCATTCAACGCCGGAATTGATGGACATCATGAACCGTTGGTATAACCATTATAAATTTGCCCTTCGTTCCACCTCCCAGGTTTTTAATACCGTCTTTGTATTATACTTCCTCCGGGAATACCTGAAAGAATCCCGTATCCCGGACCTACTCATCGATAATAACGCCCGGATCGATTATTTGAAACTGCGCTATTTAATTCTTAGCGATAAAAAAAGCACTCCCCACGTCCAACCCCCCCCTACCAACGGCAATTTTTCCAAACTCCGGCAGATCATGGAAAGCGATTCCGTTCATTCTACTATTGTCGAGCGTTTTCCTATTGCGAAGTTGACCAGCCCGGAGAATTTTATCTCCCTTTTATATTATTTCGGCCTCTTAACCATCACCGGCAGCGATGAAGAACATAAAGCGATTCTTAAAATTCCCAATGAAGCCGTCAAACGGTTATACTACGATTATATCAAAGAAACCTATGAAGAGACCGGCCTATTAACCATCGATTTAAGCCGGTATGAAGCGGCCATGAAAGAGATGGCCTTCCGCGGGAAATGGAAACCCTTAATTGCTTACCTGGTAGAACAAATGGAGACGTCGATGGGTCTAAGAGATTTAATTACGGGAGAAAAAGCCATCCAGGCGTTTTTGAATGTCTACCTGGGATTATCCGCGCTGTACCTGGTTTATTCGGAAAAAGAGTTGAAAAAGGGCTATGCCGACCTCGTGTTGGAACCGTTCCTGGCGCAGTACCCCGGGTTAAAGTACTCCTATCTTATCGAAATCAAATACATCAAACCCCAGGGAAAAAAGGGCGAATTAACCCCTGAAAATCTAAAAAAAATAAAAGAAGAAGCAGAAAATCAGCTCAATAAATACAGCATGGATGAGAAATTCCGGAAGACCATCGGGCAAACCACGTTGAAAAAATTGGTGCTCATCTTCAGTGGCAGCCGGATGGTACATCACAGCGAAATTTAGTTGATAAAACTTCCGAAGGATGCCGCTTCCATTTATAATTTATAATTTATCATTAATAATTTATAAAAATTAAAAATGGAAACGGGGCCCTTCGGGCAGGGAAAAATTAGAGGACAGGCAAAGGACGCCCCTTCATTTAGCCTGCCCTTAATCGTTTCGATCGAACCTGGAATCGATGTTGATTTCAATCATTTTTTTAGACCATTGGCCCCCGCCGTCCTTGATCAGAAATACAAGGTCGTATTTTCCATAGAAACCCGGACCAGGGGACCAATAAAATTTCCCGGCCTTTTTAGCCAACGTCGATCCGATGGGTAATGGCCTTAAGCCGCCATCGATTATCATATAACCCCTGACATCGGCGACATCGGCAAGATTTTCTCCCAATTGAATCACGATTCGTTCCAGTTCTTTAATGGAAACCCTATTGATTCCATTTCTATCCGGGAATAATTCATATTCGCACGCTTCTTCGTCTTTTCCATACCCTTTAATCATCTTTCCAGGCGCGGTTGATTTCCCCGGCAAATTCTCTAAATCCTCTAAAGTAAGTGTAAAGAGCATATCCGCTGCCGTGTTATGGGCTCCCTGCGACGATGAATTGCCGGTATTCATTATCGAAAAGTATCGACTGCCGATCACGCCGGTATTCAAATTTCCGTCAGTGGCTGTCCAATGGATAGTATGAACACCGTTTACATACAGGGTAGTATCCAGGTAAAAATGCCCCCCCGCGCCATTGCTGTTTTTATAACCCGGGAATAGCGCGGCAATATCTTCCCTATAAATATTATAAGTGGGGTTACCGATTTGTTTCCCATCGACCCAAACGTCGATGGCGGAACCGTCTTTGGGGATCATATCGGGCGGGGGTGTTAACGCCCACCCGTAATTAACAAAGCTTTTTCCTGAGACAATATCGCCCTGGGTAGGGGTATCGATAGCCCCGAACGGAATCCTCGCATGGGCATTGTCACAGGTTATCGTTTTAGACCCAAGGGTTACCTCGTTCCCTTCGACATCGGTGGCGATAGCATTCAATGTATAAGTTCCGTCGCCGCCGTTGGCTAGAAAATTCGTGAGCAGCATATAACCCCAACCGGCTTTGTAATTCTGGGGGTAATCCGGGTAAGCTTGTTCAACATCCGGCCGGGCGCCTTCGACGAATGAAGCTTCGCCTATATAATTGACGCCATCGAAGATTTCAACTTTATTAACCCCGATATCGTCCAGGACCCAGCCGGTTACCGGTATGCTGCCGCTAACCGTGGAACCGTTGAGCGGGGTTGCGAAATCGCCAAAGGGAGCGGCAGTATCGCCATTATCGAATATTTTTAAAGTTACGGAAATAGTCTGCGGGGAATTACCGGCGTTGGGAGCGCTCGCCGTAATAGCGCCGGTAAAGGTCTCGGTTGAGAGACCGGCAGGGTTTATGGAAATGGTAATCATACCGGGACCCGTTCCGGAGGTGGGAGAGACGTTGAGCCAGGGAGTATCGCCGGCAGCGGTCCAGGCCAGGGGCGCGGCGCCGATATTTTTAATAATCACGGTTTGCGGGGCTGAGGTTGCGCCGCCTATTGTTGCTCCGAAATACAGGTGAGACGGGTTTAAAATAATTATGGAAGGCGTGCACTGATCCTGGTGGTTCTCCCAGAAAGGGTCCCTGGTATTTAACCATAGCCTCAAAAGAAAATCATTTGTATAAAGGCAATTATAACCGATAGCAAAAAAATCAATTTTTGTAAAATGTGTAAGAGTGACTGGAATCTCACCGCTTAATAGGTTGTGGGAAAGGAGGAAATGGTATAAATTTGAAAGATTCCCCAGTTCTGGCGGTATGGGGCCGCTTAATTGATTGCTCGTAAGGCTAAGGTTTTCCAAATTAGAAAGATTCCCCAGTTCTGCTGGAATAGCGCCGCTTAATTGGTTATTGGAAAGGTCAAGTATTTTCAAATTATAAAGATCGCCAAGTGTTGATGGCATGGGGCCGCTTAATTGATTACCGGGTAGGAGGAGATATTTCAAATCAGAAAGGTTACCCAGCGTTGCCGGTATGGCGCCGTCTAATTGGTTGTCTTCAAAGTTTAGGATTTGCAGGTTTGAAAGGTTTCCCAGCTCTGCCGGTATGGGACCGCTTAATTGGTTGTTGTAGAGGTAAAGTTCCTTCAAATTAGAAAGGTTGCCCAGCGTTGTCGGTATGGGACCGCTTAACTCGTTTTCTCCAAGGGCAAGGGTTTGCAAATTCGAAAGATTACCCAGTTCTGGTGGTATACTACCGCTTAACGAATTCTTGGAAAGGGAGAGTTCTTGTAACCTGGAAAGTTTCCCCAGTCCCGGTGGTATAGCGCCGCTTAAAGAATTCCTAAAAAAATCGATGCGTTGCAAATTGGAAAGGTGCTCCAGTTCGGGTGGTATGACGCCGTGGGCTTCGTTATCGTATAGGTTAATACCGGTTACCGTATCCCCGGAAACGCTAACGCCGGCCCAATCTTTTTCAGTCCCGGGCCTGGCAAAACCGTCCGCGGCCAATGGCGGGGTTTTCCATCCGTAATTCCAGGACCAATGATCGCCGTCGGTCGAATTATAAAGGGCAATCAACGCGGCCCTTTCCGATGCCGGGACAGCGCCATAATTAAAAATCGCCGCGCTTACTAAAACAACGAAAAACAAAACACTTGCTTTTTGTCTCATTCTTACCTCCGGATAATTACAATATATAATTGTAAATCAATTCCTTTCAAAAGATGTAAAGATTTATAAATCTTTACATCTTTATCCTGTCCATTTGCATTCGTTTCCATGTCGGGGAACTCTTCCCCCACGTAGGGGAGCCCTTCCCCCATGTCGGGGAACTCTTCCCCCACGTAGGGGAATACTTCCCCCAGGTAGGGGAGAGCTTCCCCCACGTAGGGGAGACCTTCCCCCACGTAGGGGGGGCCTTCCCCCATGTGGGGGAGACCTCCCCCTAAGTCGGGGAGCCTTTCCCCCAGGTGGGGGAACTCATCCCCCACGTGATGGGATGCATCTCCCACGTTGGGGACCTCTTCCTTTAAGTAGGGGAAACCTCCCCGCAAGTAGGGGAACTCTTCCCCCATGTGGTAAGGCTCTTTTTTAATGTTGGGGAACTCTTGCCCGTTTCATATTAAGAGAAAGGAGAAAGGGAAGATCAAGGGATAGACTTTGTAAATGAAAAATGAAAAATGAAAAACTAAAAATTAAAAATGGAAGCTGTGTCCTTCGGACAAGGTTATTAACGCCTTCGGCGTTTTTTAAAATTGCCCGAAGGGCTCTTTTCACATTGACTTTTATATCCACATGAATCATAATGACCCCTTATGGTTCGAGTAACGTATACCTTCGAACTCCGAGGAAAGGAGGCGGCTGTGAGTGAGCAAACGCGGGACAAAGTATTTATAAGTTACAGCCATAAAGATAAAGAATGGCTGCAAAAACTGGAAACGTATCTTCAACCCCTGGCCGACAGCGGGAAAATTATTCCCTGGGTTGACGCCGACATAGGACCCGGCGATCTATGGCATGAGGAAATCATCAAGGCCCTGGAAACCGCCAAAATTGCGGTTCTACTGGTCAGCGAAAATTTTCTTGCTTCCGAATATATTACCACCATCGAACTCCCGGCCATTCTTGACGCCGCTAAAAAGAAAGAGTGCACAATTTGTTGGCTCCTTATTCGTAGTTGCCGGTATAAGGAAACCGGTTTAAAGGACTTCCAGGCCGTGCATGATGCCGAACATCCCCTGGAAACCTTAAGCCCCCTTGAATTAAATGAGACCCTGTCTGAAATCGCCCGTAAAATTAACCGGGTTTACCTGGGCAAGCAAATCAAAATCCTCTCCATTACCGCCAGCCCGGATGATGAAAACATGTTATTGTACGAACAGGAACAGGATACCCTGCTGAATGCTTTCCAGGGATTTGACCGCGACCAGGTTTACCTGGATATGCCGGACCCGGTCAAAAGCACCCTGGATGAAATCAAAGAACGCCTGGAAGACGGCAAACACGATATCCTTCATATCACCGCCCACGGCGGGATAAACGATAAAGGCGAAGGCTTCCTATGTTTCGAAGACCAGCGGGGCAAACTGGAAACCGTCTCCGGTTCTCAACTGGCGGAGGCGTTAAAAGCGGTAAAGCTTTCACCCATGATGGTGATACTTTCCTCCTGCCATTCAGCGCGACCGGAACCTAATTTAATGCCGGTGGCCCGGGTGTTATACGAGGCAGGTATCCGCATCGGCGCCGTCATCGGTATGAATAAGTCTGTCAGCCATATTGCCGCCATCGAATTTAACGCCGCGCTTTTTACCGCCCTGTGCCGAAAGAAGACGATAAAGCAAGCCTTTGAAGCGGGAAAGGAAGCCATATTTAAAGGAGAGCAGCGCCGTATTAAAGAGAATCCCAACTGGAACATGTTGAAAGAATATGAAATCCCGCAATTACTGGCGCGGGATGAGAACCTGGGGGTGGAATCCTTTTCCGATTATCGCATCGAAGCTCCGGGCCGACCGCAAAGCCACCATTTCCAGGGTGCGAAATACCTCGAACATGGGTTCATCGGCAGACGCCAGATTTTGCGGGAGATTTTCAAGGCCATCGAGAATAAACAGGGCGCGGTAGTGCTCAAAGGCCCCGGCGGCATCGGAAAGTCTACGCTCACCACCCGTATTGCCGCCAACCTGCGGCAGAAGCGGGATGGTTATGATTTTATCATTATCCGGGGCGACGCTTCGGAAGTGAAAATCCTGGAAGCCATATCCAATAAGGCGGAAGAACTGGGAGTGGAAGGGGCCAAAGAAGTTTACGGCGCCAACACTGAACCTGTTCAAAAATTGAGCTGGTTCGTGGAGAATTTTCTCCTGCCGCATAAGGTCATGATTATCTTCGACAATTTCGAGGAGAACCAGGATGAAGAACGTGGCGGGTTTTGCAGCGGCAAAGAAACGTTAAAGGAATTTATATGGCATTTTCGGGACTTTTTAAAGGACAAGGAGAGTTTTTTATTTTTCTCCACGCGCTACGCGCTGCCCGGTTTCGAGGGGCCGGACATTACCAGGGACATTTCCGAATTTACGCAAGTGGAATTTCGCAAGATGCTGTGGAATGGCAAGGCATTGCAGCGGCTGGATAGGAAATCCATTGAAACGCTTAAGCAAGAGATCGGGGGCAATCCGCGGGCGCTGGAATTACTGGACCGCATCGCTATTACTGAGTTCCATCAGCAAGAGTACAATTGGGAGCAATTAAAGGATTTAATCCCGGAACTGCGTCGGCGGATCATTGAAAAGCAAAGCGAGAGTGATGATTTTTCGCCTTTATTCCTTGATAAGCTGATCGGTTACCTGACCCCGGCACAGCGTTTAATTTTGGATGTTCTATCCATTTACCGTAACCCGGTTCCGGGAGAAGCCTTAGAAGTTCAAGGGGCAGCGCTGTCGCGGGTGGACCGTAAAAGGCTGGCGGATTTATCTTTGCTGGAATGCATGGAAATGGAGAAAGATAAATTGTATTATATGCACCGGTTGACGGCGCAGTATATATTGGACCCCATGGAAACCACCGTTAAAACCAAATATCATCTCCAGGCCGCCCAATATTTTGAAGGGATTCGAAATGAGAAAGGGGAAAAATATATTGAAAATGACTATGAAGCCCGCTGGCATTATCTCCAGGCCGGGGAGTGGGACCGGGCAGCGGAAATGACGTTTGATATTGAGGATTATTTAACTCTGCACGGATTTCCGCAATGGTCCATGGAATTACTGATGGAGTTTGAGGATAAAAAACTGGAGGATAAAAATCGCGCCAATGTTTTTCATTTAATGGGAATGTTATTCCAGGGGTTTGGCGACTATGAGGCGGCCTTAAAGCAGTATCAAAAGGCAAGGGAAATCATTGAGAAAATCGTGGATATCAAAGGCGTATCCACCAATCTTCATCAGATCGGCATGATCTCTCAATATAAAGGCGACTATGAGGCGGCCTTAAAGCAGTATCAAAAGTCATTGGAAATTCGTGAGAAAATCGTGGATATCAAAGGCATGGCCAATAGTTTTGGACAGATCGGCAACATATATTATTTGAAAGGCGACTATGAGGCGGCCTTAACGCAGTATCAAAAGGCAAAGGAGACCTTTGAGAAAATCGGGGATATCCAGGGCGTAGCTATCAGTTTGCATCAGATCGGCATGATCTATGAAGATAAAGGCGACTATGAGGCGGCGTTAACGCAGTATCAAAAATCATTGGAAATTAAGCAGAAAATCGGGGATATCAAAGGCGTAGCAAATAGTATGCATCAGATCGCCAACATATATTATTTGAAAGGCGGCTATGATGCGGCTTTAACGCAGTATCAAAAGGCGAAGGAAACCTTTGAGAAAATCGGGGATATCAAGGGGGCGGCTTCATCATTATTGGGTATCGGAAATGTTTATACAAATAAAAGCGATTACAATGCCGCTTTAACGCAGTACCAAAAGGCCCTGAAAACCTTTGAAGTGATCAGCGATATCAAAAATCTTTCCGGCTGTTTGCATCAGATCGGCATGATCTATCAAGAGAAAGGCGACTATGATGCGGCCTTAACGAAGTATCAGAGGGCAAAGGAAACCTTTGAAAAAATCGGGGATATCGCCGGTAAGGCAATGTCAGTTGGCCAGATGGGGCATTTGTATTTAGAACAAAATCAATTTGAAACCGCACTGAAATTCTTTTGCCAGGCCTTCTTGATTTTTGATAAAATCGGCTCCCCCAATGCCAATATAGCGAAGGATAATATTGCCCTCTGCCGGGAAAACATGCCGGAAGAACGATTTAGGGCGATTTTAAAAGAGTTCGGGGTAGAGTAGTGAGTGGTGAGTGGGTTTTCCACGACTAAGGAACACGGCTTGCCCCTTTTTAATTAGTGTGCACAAACTTTTCTTTAAACCGGTGAATTTCTTCTGCCGGAAACCCGGTAATTCGTTCAATGGTTTTTATTGGTAATCCCTCTTTCAGGGAACTTTTTACAACATCCCACTTACCTTCTTTTTTACCTTCTTTTTTACCTTGTGCTTGCCATTTTTCAGCTATGGTAGCCATGAGATCACCTCCTTCTTCAAATAATTGAGTTACTGTTTTATTGAGCTCATCCACAGATAAATTCCTGGCGCTGCCGGTCAGATACCTCAACAACACCTCAAGGTATTCGGTTCCCTTTTCCTTATCTTTGAGCTCATGAAATAACGGGAATATCTCCTCACGCAGTTTATACCTTAGTTCCGGGGTAAAAATATATTTCAAGGTCATAAACAATATACGCAGCAGCACCGCTCCTTTTATCGACTCATCCGGGACATGGGAAATATCATACAAATTATAATTGAAATCAGGTACATACTCTCTTATATTGCCGGGGGCATTAAACAAGGAAACAAAACGGGTGTTTACTTGCCATTGCCGGGGACCGTGATAAATCACAATAGGAATGATTACCGGCAGGGTCTCCGCAGTCTTGTTTTGCTTGAGATACAATTCCCAAATCCTTACCATGTATTTCAAAAATTGAAAGCCCATAAAACGATCTTCCCTGCTCTTATGATCAATCAGCAAGTAGATGAATATACCTGTATTTTCGAGATCGATCCGGTATAAAATATCGGAGAAATATTTTGCCAGTTTTTTATTGATAAAGGAATCCTTGCATATCTGCAGCGTATTGAAATCCAGATTTCTGACGATTCCTGGTGGAAGATATTCCTTGAAAAAACTCCTGGCTGTTTCATTTTCACTTAAAAAATCTTTTACCACTTCATCATGCATACTTCGCATCTTTTCAACCGGTTTTTCACCGGTCTTTGTCTTCTTTTCTTCTTGGTCAGCCATGGTAATATTATAATTTGATATGGTGTGTTTGTCAATTCAGAAAGAGAGATTTCCTCCTTCAATCCTTTGCCATCTTTGCTAAAATCGGCTCTCCCTATGCCAATCAAGCAAAAGAAGATATCGCCCTCTGCCGGGAAAAGGCTCCGGAAGAACAGTTTCAAGCTATTTTAAAGGAGTTTGAAATCGACCCGAAAGTAATTTGACTTATTCTCTTAGCGTTCCTTCGCGCTCTTCGCGGCTCATAAAATTAGGCGGCGGAGTTTGGATTTCCCGGTCGCTTGAAAAAATAATTTAAAAAGGTATATAATGGCTTTCACTTAGGAGGATACAGCACATGAGTGTTAAAATCGCACAGACATTGGATGATTTCGATTTCACCTTGCTGAAAGAACTTTTAAGGGATAAGAAGAAAATCCAGTGACCGATCGAAACGAAACCGAAAATGACCGTCAATCGGAAACGCTGTGTTATTTTTTTCGCCATAAACTTTTCAAATACATTTTTATGGTGCTGGATGATCAACGCATCCTGGAATATCTAATCGTAAAAGTCCAGGTTCAATTGGAACAAGGCGGGAAAAAAA
>Ga0315276_10007659_pt1 | contig 10006 bp, 6 predicted proteins | sample YL17G05_0_MG_FD_204542 | JGI IMG/M metagenome (GOLD analysis project Ga0315276, IMG submission 204542) | Sediment microbial communities from Yellowstone Lake, YNP, Wyoming, USA - YL17G05_0 | ecosystem: Environmental > Aquatic > Freshwater > Lake > Sediment | place: USA: Wyoming | collected... | reverse complement strand
GGACACCTACGGTGGCTACACGATCCACAGCCTGCTCGCCGACTACCAGGACCGCGGGGACGGCGGTGGCGGGCGGCTGCGCATCGTGCAGTTCGTGCCCGGGGAGAACAAGGTCCGCGTGCGCACCTACTCGCCGTACACCAACGTGTGGGAGGCCGACGCCGACTCGAGCAGCCAGTTCACGCTGGACGTGGATCTCAGCGTGCCGCAGCCGCAGGCGGCGCGGGTGGGGGAGGCACCGCGGGTGGCGCAGGCGGTGCTGGCGGACTTCGCGCTGCTCGGCACGGTCGCGGGCGTGCCCTCGGGCTCGACCGCGAGCTTCCTCTGGGACGGCCTCGATTCGCAGACGGAGTACGAGTGGTACGTCAGGGTGAGCGACGGCTACACGCCCCCCGTCACGGGGCCGACCTGGGATTTCACCACCATGGACGTCGGCACTCCGACGCTGCTCAGCCGGTTCACCGCCTCCGCGGTCGAATCCGGGATCGAGTTGCGCTGGGAGTTCAGCGAGCCGGGGAGCTTCAGCGCGGTGACGGTCGAGCGGGCGGGTCGGGCGGACGGGCCCTGGACGGGCGTGGCCGTGGAGCAGCGTGAAGAGAACGGCGTGAGCATCGCCCTCGACCGCAGCGCGCAGAGCGGGAGCACGTACTGGTACCGCATCGCCGCCACCACGGGCTCGACGCGCCTCACCTTCGGCCCGATCGAGGCCACGGCCGGCGAGGTCATCCGCGGTTTCGCCCTGGGTGTGCCCCTGCCGAATCCGACTTCCGGCGCGACACGGCTGGATTTCGCGGTTCCGCGTGCCTCCCGCGTGAGCCTGGGCCTCTACGACATGCAGGGGCGCCGTGTCGCCACGCTGGTGGAGGGAGCGCTCCCCGCGGGCCGGCATCAGGCGGTCTGGAACGGGACGGCCGGCGGTCGTTCGGCGCCCACCGGGATCTACTTCCTGCGACTGCAGGCGGAGGGCGTGGACCTCAGCCGGAGGCTGGTCGTGACCCGCTAGCAAGACGACCCTGGGTCAAGGTACTTCCTTCGACCTCCTGGCGGTCACCCCTCGGGGTGGCCGCCAGGCTTTGGGTGCGAAGCAGCAAGTCGACGGCGAAGGCCTGACCCCCACGCCACCGACTCCACCGGCAGCGGACGCGGTGTTTCTCATCGCCGTGGGTTGAGCCTATCATCGGGCCTCCACTCTGACCGGGAGGACGCGTGTACCGGAACCAGAAGGTCGTCGTCGTCATGCCCGCCTACAACTCGGCGCAGACGTTGCGGCGGACCTACGACGAGGTCATGGCGCAGGACGTCGTGGATCTGGTCATCGTGGTGGACGACGCGAGCCACGACGACACGGTCGCGATCGCCCGCACGCTGCCCAGGACGCGGCTCGAGATCCATCCGCGCAACCGGGGTTACGGAGCGAACCAGAAGACCGCCTACCGGATCGCGCTGGCCGAGGGCGCCGACATCGTGATCATGGTGCACCCCGACTACCAGTACACGCCCAAGCTCATCCCGGCGATGGCCAGTCTGATCGGGAGCGGGCTCTACCCGTGCGTCCTGGGCTCCCGGATCCTGGGTGGGCACGCGCTCAAGGGCGGGATGCCGTGGTGGCGCTACGTCGCCAACCGCTTCCTCACCCTCTTCGAGAACTGGCTGCTCGGCTCCAAGCTGTCCGAGTTCCACACCGGCTACCGTGCCTTCTCGCGCGAACTGCTCGAGCGCCTGCCGCTCGATCTGGATTCGGACGACTTCGTCTTCGACAACCAGGTCCTCGCCCAGATCCTGTGGCTGGGAGGGTCGATCGCCGAGATCTCCTGCCCCACGAACTACTTCGCGGAGGCGTCTTCGATCAGCTTCGGCCGCAGCGTGCGCTACGGCTTCGGCTGCCTCTCGACGGGCGCAGCGTACCGCCTGGCCGCGCTGGGGTGGGGCTCATCGCCCCTGTTCCCCGCCCGCACACCGGGCAGCGGACCGAGACCCTGAGCCTCGACCCGGCACCGAGGCAGGCAAATGACCAGTGGCGGATCGGGTCCGGGTGAAAGGACCCAGCCGGCTCTCCAGCAGAGAGCGGACTGAGCCGCTACATCGTGCGAAACGCAGCGGGTTTCAGGGGTCCCGAGCCGCCATCCGCGGGCCTTTTCGTGGTTTGGGGCTTGAACGTGGCGCGGGGATCCCATATGCTTATTGCGGTTCGAGTGAACAAGGGTTGCTGAGAGAGCAACAGCAAGCAGGCCGCCTGTCCTCGACACAGGCACGAGTCCACCGTGGGAACCGCAGCCAGAGTCCACCCTCCAGGCGGATAGGGACGAAGGTCAGGGTCCGCACGACATCTCAGTTCACGCACCACAAGGAGACCCCCAACATGCGCAAAGCTACGCTCGTCTTCCTCGCTCTCGGCCTCGTCGTGGCTTCGACGGCATACGCGTCGAACGCCGTGCGCATCAGCCAGGTGTACGGCAGCGGCGGCCAGTACTACAAGTGCGACTACGTGGAGTTGTTCAACAACTCCCACTCGCCGGTCGACATCGGCGGCTGGTCGGTCCAGTACGGCTCGGCCACCGGCACCACCTTCGGCAGCTCCACGTACAACTGTGCGCTGATCCCGAACGGCGCCACGATCCCGGCGTGCGGCTACTACCTCATCACGGGCGTCTGCAGCGCCAACGGCGCCAACCTGCCGGTGACCCCGGACCTCGCCATCCCCGGCGGCGGGATCGGCTGGCAGTTCAACTTCAGCGGCACCGCCGGCAAGGTCGCGCTCTTCAACGACCAGGTCTTCAACCGGACCTGCGCCGAGGCGCAGGCCGTCGCCATTGACATCGTCGGTTATGGGACGGCGAACTGCTACGAGACCGCGCCTGCTCCGGCCAGCACCACGACGACCGTGCTGGTGCGCGCGGGCGGCGGCATGGTGGACACCGACAACAACTCGGCCGACTTCACCGGCCAGACGCAGCCCCAGCCGATGCACAACGCGGCCTACGGGGCGAACGCGGACTGCGTCATCGCGACGCCCACCATGGGCTCGAGTTGGGGCCAGATCAAGACGATCTACCGGTAGTCCTGCTACCGAGAAGCGACGTTTCACTCGAAGGCCCGGCGTTGCTGCCGGGCCTTCGTGCTGAGCCGGGGGGCCTCTGCAGGGCTCGCACTCTCGGCTGGCGCTTCATGAATGGTCCGGGCTATCATCCTGCTCGCTCGTCGCTTTCGTCCGCTCGCTGATCCCGGCCCGCGCCGGGGTGGAGGGGTCGCCGTGGGTCGTGTGCTCGCCGCCGTCCTCGTGCTCGTCGCCGCGTTGGGCGCGGCGTGCCCGGCGTGCGCGGCGCGCGCCGACCGCGCCGTCGTGGTGGTGATCGATGGCCTGCGCTACTCGGAGAGCCTGGGCGCCCCGTCCGGGAGCTTCACGCCCCGCATGGCGGCGCTGTGCTCGCTCGGCACCCGCGTCGAGCCCTTCCTGAACGACGGCGGCACCTGGACCAAGGCCGCCATCCCGGCCTCGTGGATGGGCGGCTGGTTCGGTTCGCGCGACACGATGCTGGACGGCCAGGCGACGCAGTACGCGCTCGCGCCCACCTTCTTCGAGGCGTACCGCAAGCAGCTCGGCCGCCCTGCCACCGACTGCATGTACTTCATCAACTGGGTGAACGGCCTCTGGCGTCAGAGCTTCGACCCCGCCTACGGCCCCTCGTGGTGGCCCTACACGCACATGGCTGGAAGCAGCGACACCGCCGTCTGGAACGAGTTCCTGAGCGTGGTGCCCCTGTACCACCCGCGCCTGGTCTACCTCTACCTGGCGGGCGTAGACGGCGCGGGCCACAGTGGATCGTGGGCTCAGTACACGGGCGCCATCGCCACCGCGGACGGCGTCGTGGGCGACCTGTGGACCTGGCTCGAGGCCGACACCTTCTACGCCGGCCGCACGGACGTGTTCGTCACCAACGACCACGGCCGCCACGACGACGCGCACGGCGGCTTCGCGGGACACGGCGACGGCTGCCCGGGCTGCCGTGCCATCATGCTGCTCGCGGTCGGTCCCGATTTCGCCGCGAAGCGGCTGTGCGCGGGGCCGCACTCGCTCACGGACCTCGCCCCCACCGTGGGCGAGGTGCTCGGGTTCACGATGCCGTGGGCGACGGGGAGCGTCATGACCGACCTCTTCGCGCCCGGCGGCGGCGTGCCCCCGGAGCCGCCCGGGCCGCCGCTCGGCCTGACCCTCACGCCGAACCCCTGGAGCGGCCGCCAGCACGTCGCCTGGGCGCTGCCGCGCGCGGGCGACGTGGCGCTGGAGCTGCTGGACCTCGCCGGGCGGGTGCGGCGCTCGGTGCGCCTGCCCGGCGCTCGGGCTGGCCGCGGCACGCTGGACTGGGAGCCGCGGGACGATCACGGCGTGGCGCTCGAGCCGGGCGTCTATTTCGCCCGGTTGCGGCAGGGCGCCGCGGCCGTGACCCTGCGTACGGCCATCCTGCGGTGAGCGCCCCCCGGCGGGCAGCCGGGTCCCAGGCTCCGCCCCGGCGCCGGGGGAGGCGCAGGACGTGGTGCGTGGGGCACGACGCCCTGCCGTGTTCGCGATGCATGCCAGTGGAGCAGCGTACGATTGGGGAACGGTGATGACCTTCTTCGAGGCGTTGGAGCACCGGGCGAAGCAGGTCGATTCGCTCTTGTGTGTGGGCATCGATCCGCGCGGCACGGACCCGGCCGCGGTGCGCGAGGAATGCTTTCGCCTGGTCGACGCGACCGCCGAACATGCCTGCGCCTTCAAGCCGAACAGCGCCTTCTTCGAGGCGCTGGGCGCGGACGGCATGACCGTGCTGCACGACGTCATCGCGCACGTGCCGAGCTGTATTCCGGTGATTCTCGATGCGAAGCGCGGCGACATCGCCGATACGGCGGAGGCGTATGCCACGGCCGCGTTCGATCAACTCGGCGCGCAGGCGATCACGCTGAACCCGTATCTTGGCGGCGAAGCGCTGAAGCCCTTCCTGTCCCGATCGGAACGCGGCGCCTTCGTGCTGTGCAAGACCTCGAATCCGGGGGCGGACGAGTTTCAGGCGCTGGGCGTGGACGATGCGACCCTGTTCGAAGTGGTGGCGCGGCACGCGCAGGAATGGAATACCCACGGCAACGTGGGCCTGGTCGTCGGCGCCACCGACCCGGAAGCCCTGGCGCGTGTGCGGGCTGCCGCGCCTGGACTCTGGTTCCTCGTGCCCGGCATCGGCGCGCAGGGTGGCGACCTGCAGGCATCGTTGGACGCGGGGCTCCGGCCCGACGGCCTGGGCATGCTCATCAACGTCTCACGCGCGATCTCGCAGGCGGGCGATCCCCGGGCCGAAGCGAAGAGGATCCGGGACCAGATCAATGCGGCGCGCGCGACGCTTTCCACATCGCGGGCTTCGCATTCCGGGTTCGCCCAGCTTGCCCGGGATCTCATCACTTCGCAGTGCGTCCGCTTCGGGGAGTTCAGGCTCAAGTCGGGCATCCTGTCGCCGATCTACCTGGACCTGCGGCGGCTGGTGACGCATCCGCTGATCCTGAAGCGGGTGGCGCGGGCGTATGCGGCGAAGTTGAGGGAGCTGCAGTTCGATCGGATCGCGGGCATCCCCTATGCCGCGCTGCCCATCGCGACGGCCGTCGCACTCGAGATGAATCGCCCGTTGATCTACCCGCGCCGTGAGGCGAAGGACTATGGCACCAAGGCGGTGATCGAAGGCGATCACGCGGCCGGGGAGACCATCGTCGTGATCGACGATCTGGCCACCACCGGCGGCTCCAAGATCGAAGCGATCCGGAAGCTGGAGGAAGCGAATCTCGAGGTGCGCGACATCGTGGTGTTGATCGACCGTGGACAGGGAGCCGGGCCGATGCTCGCCGAGGCGGGCTATCGGCTGCACGCGGTCGCCGCGCTGCCGGCGCTGCTGGACGAGTGGCTGCGGTCGGGCGCCATCTCGCCCGCGCAGTGTGACGAGGTCAAATCGTTCCTGGATGCAGGCCAGGCAGACCACCGAGACACCAGGGCGCCGGGTGTCGCTCCTTAGCGCTCGGCCGGGGCTCGTGCGATTTCGCAGGATGAATCCGGGCGCATACGCCCTATTGGCTTTGATCGGCGTATTGTGCGGGTTTCCGCCGGTCCGGGCCGAAGCCGGCACGTTCCAGCTGAGGGCCGTCAGGACGGACAAAGCACCGATCATCGATGGCGCCCTTGGCGACCAGGAATGGCAGGGCGCGGCCCGGGCAGGTGATTTCATGCAGTATGAGCCGCGACGCGGCGAGCCGTCGGCCTTCAAGACCGAAGCCCTGGTGCTGTACGACAGCAGTCACGTCTATTTCGCCTTCCGCAGCTCGGATCCGGAGCCAGTGACCGGACAGCTCACCCAACGGGATGCTGATCTGTTGGATGACGATGCGGTCTACGTCCTGCTGGACACGCATCACGATCGCCAGACCGCCTACTACTTCATGACCAACGCTCTCGGCACCCAGGCCGACGGGCGCATCACCGATGACGGGCAGAACACGAGCGCGAGCTGGGATGCTCCGTGGACCTGCGCCTCGCGGCGCACGGAGTCGGGCTGGACGGCCGAGTTCGCGATCCCGCTGGCATCGATCAAGTACGCAGCGGGAGATCACCCGTCCTGGGGGATCAATTTCGTCCGCAGCCGTCGCCGTTCGCTCGAGATCAGCTGCTGGGCGGGCCCCCTGGAGAACCGGGCGCGGGTTTCTCAGGCCGGCACCCTCACCGATCTGAACCTGCCGCCGTCCGCCAGGCGCCACCAGCTCATCCCGTACGCGCTCGCGCGTGTTCAACCAGGCGCCGCTCCCGATTTCGACGCCGGCCTCGATGCGCGCTACGACATTGCGCCAGGGCTTTCCGCCTACGGCACGCTCTATCCGGACTTCGCTACGATCGAGGCGGACCAGGAGCAGGTGAATCTCACCCGTTTTGAGCTCTCCTTGCCCGAGAAACGCCCATTCTTCATGGAAGGCCAGGAACTGTTCGGCCAGCGCATCACGACGTTCTATTCCCGGCGCATATCCGACATCCGCTTCGGCGGGAAGCTGCTGGGCAGGCAGGGGCCCTGGACGCTGGCATTCCTGTCCGCGCGATCCACCCCGGTGGGGCAGACCGGGGCGGCCGACTACTCCGTCGGGCGCCTGCAGCGCGACCTGTTCACGCGCTCGGTCGTCTCCCTCATGGTCGCGAACCGCGCCCTGGAGGCCCGGAACCAGGGCTCGGTAGGAGCCGACGCGAATCTCTTCTTCACCAGGACGTTCGGGATGACGGCGCAGGTGGTCAGGAGTTACGGGCCGCACGAGCGGGGCGCCTGGGGCTGGTTCGCCCGGCCCGCCTACGATTCGCCCACCGGGCACTTCCACCTGCGCTACACGGACCTGGGCGACCGGTTCGCCGACAACGCCAACGTGATCGGCTTCATCAAGGACGACGACCGTCGAGAGATCGACATGGCGGTCGAGAAGACCGTCTGGCCGAAGGGCGGGCCCCTGCAGCGCCTCGGCTACGACTCGAACTACAACGTGTACTGGGGCCAGGACGGCGCCCGCCGGAGCTGGCAGGTCGACGAGTCGCTGGAACTCGAGTTCCGCAACCGCTGGAGCGCGGAGGTCCGGCACACGGAGGAGTTCAAGCGTTACGAGAGCGACTTCCGGGACCGCCGGAGCGGCGTCGAGATCGGCTACAACACGCGGGAATACCAGTCCGTGCGCGTCGAGTTCGAGTTCGGCAGGGTCGAGGACGCCGACTACACGCTCTGGACCGCCGGGGTCAGCCGCAAGCTCGGGGACCGGCTCTCCGCTGAATACGACCTGGAGCGCCTGACCCGGCAACCCGATCCCGAACTGGAATCCACCTGGATCCACGTCGTCCGGGCCAGCCAGTTCTTCACCAAGGACCTCTACCTGCGGGTCTTCTGCCAGGTCAACTCCGCCTTCGACCGGCGGAGCCTCCAGGCGGTATTCGTGTATCGCTACCTGCCGCCCTTCGGGACGGTCCAGGTGGCCTACCAGCGCGGCACGGGGGCGTTCGGCCAGCGTTCCGGGCAGGGGGACACGCTGTTCCTGAAGGCGACCACCGTGTTCTGACGCCGGCCGCCGGTGGGAGAGGAGCCCGCAGAGGCGTATCCTCGCGCAGGGATTCGCAGGGCGACGATCCCGGATAAGGAGGGGTCGTGGAGGCCGGGGACGGAAGTCGAGCACCCAGGAGACGGGCGGGTCTCCAGGCGAACCGGGGAGGTCGCGTGAGCTGGCGTGGCGTCGTACTGTGCGTGGTCGGAGTCGCATCCCTCTGTCCCATCGCCGCGACCGGGGCGGAGAGAGAGCGGCGGGCGCTGATCGAGGAGTTCCTGACGGCGGAGCCGAGCTACGTCCAGCTCAAGGGTGAGACCGAGTTCAGCTCGGCCTTCGACTACCGGAAGCCCGCCGGGGACTGGAGCGTCCCCATCCTGGTCGAGTACGGGATCACCGACCGGATCGAAGCCGAGATCGAGACGAGCTACCTCTCCATCTCCGGTGACGGGTCGCGCAACCGCGGACCGGGCGACGTGGAGCTGGGACTGCACTACGCGCTCAGGCCCGACCTGGACAAGGTGGCCGTCACCCTGGGAGCCGACGTCGGGCTTCCCACCGGCGACCAGGCCCGGGGCCTGGGGAGCGGCCAGGCCGGCGTCGAGTTCTTCGCGATCGCGGGCCTGAAGCGGGGACGGGCGGAGCTGCACGTGACCGGCATGCTCGAGGTCGGGGAGGAGGTCGAGCCGGGGCTGAATGCCGCGGCCGTGTATCCTCATGGCGACCTCCGATTCACCTTGGAGGCCAACGTGCTTTCGGGCGCATTGAAGACCGGAGAGGAGCCGGGCGAGGTGGGAGGGGACGAGGACCTGTGGGTGGTGATGACTCCCGGTCTGTTCCACCGGCCGAGCCCCGAGATCGAGTACGGGATCGGGGTGCCCATCGGTCTCACCAGGGCCGCGCCGGAGTGGGGGATCATCGGCCGCCTGACGATCGAGTTCGAGTTCTAGGCCTGCATCCGAATCACGCCGAGTAGCTGCCCGGGTCTCCGGGCAAACCGAGGAGGCTGCACATGAGAGCCAGCTCCATCGTTCTGACGATCCTCCTTTCCTGCCTCGCATCCCTGTCGAGCGGCGCGTCGGAACGGCTCACGATCCTGCACACGAACGACGTGCACGGTCATCTGCGGCCGTTCAGCTACCCGGAGATCGCGTTGCGCGACAGCCGGATCACGGATCTGCCCGCGCGACGCGACATCGGCGGGATCGCGAGGCGCGCCACGCTTGCCGCCCGCATCCGTGCCGATCTGGCGAAGCAGGGGACGCCCGTGTGGCTGGTCGATGCGGGGGACTTCTATTTCTTCAGCCCCTTCTCGTTCGAGTACCAGGGCCTGGCGGACGTGATCGCGATGAACCGCGCGGGCTACGACTTCGCGACGCTCGGCAACCACGAGTTCGAGGACTCGCCGGCCCAGCTCAGGAGACTGATCGCGGGGGCGCGTTTTGATTTCCTCTGCGCGAACGTCGCGGACAGCGCGAGCGGCAGACCGCTCACGAAGCGCTATGAGGTGCGGCAGGTCGGAGCTGCGCGCGTCGGGGTCTTCGGGCTCGTCCCGACCTCGGCCGGCCAGAAGCCGGCGGCGAAGGACGGCCTCGCGGTCAAGGACGCCTTCACGGTCGCGCCCGCGGTCGTCGCGCAGCTTCGCGGCCCCGAGCAGGCGGACATCGTCGTCCTGATCTCGCACCTCGGCGTGGATAACGACCGGCGGCTCGCGCGCGAGGTGCCGGGAATCGACGTGATCGTCGGCGGCCATTCGCACACGCGGCTCCCGCAGGGCGAGATGGTCGGGTGGTCCGGCGAGCTGAAGCCGGACGAGGTCAACGGAACGGTCCTCGTGCAATCGGGCCAGAGGGGCGGGGAGTTGGGCCGGCTCGACCTGCTGCTCGAGAAGAACGCGGCGGGACAGTGGCGGGTCGGCCGCTATCAGGCGAGC
>Ga0315276_10007653_pt1 | contig 10008 bp, 10 predicted proteins | sample YL17G05_0_MG_FD_204542 | JGI IMG/M metagenome (GOLD analysis project Ga0315276, IMG submission 204542) | Sediment microbial communities from Yellowstone Lake, YNP, Wyoming, USA - YL17G05_0 | ecosystem: Environmental > Aquatic > Freshwater > Lake > Sediment | place: USA: Wyoming | collected... | reverse complement strand
CACTTCCTTGCGAGACAGGGGCCACAACTTGGCTTGGATCTCACCGCCCAGACACTTCATGGCGGCCGCCGTGATAACTCCCTCGGCGGCCCTGCCGATGCCGATGTACACCTGATCTCCGGTGCCTTCCACCGCGGCCGCGATGGACGCCGTTATGTCACCGTCCGCGATCAGTTTGATGCGTGCCCCCACCCGCCGGACCTCGGCTACCAGACTCTCGTGCCGTGGCCGGTCGAGCATGATCACCGTGAGATCGGCTGGAGCGCGATCGTAGGCGTCGGCCACGGCCAACAGATTGTCGGCCACCGGAGCCTCGATGTCGATGCGACCGGCAGCGCGCGGCCCCACCACCAGTTTCTGCATGTACATGTCGGGCAGTGACATGACGTGTTCAGGGGCAGCCACGACCAAGACGCTCATCGCGCCTCCTTGGCCCCGGGCGACGGTGTCGGTGCCTTCCAACGAATCCAGGGCCAAAGCACAGGCCGGCCCGCCTGCCCCCACCGTCTCTCCCGGTCGGAGAGCGGCGGCGTGAGCCGGCTTCCCTTCGCCGATGACCACACGGGCCGTCACGGGCAGCTCGCCGAATGCGGACCGCATGGCGGCGGCGGCTGCCCCGTCGGCAGCGGCGGTGTCACCGTGTCCCATGTGCCGCCCCGCCGCGAGCGCGGCTGCTTCGGTGACCGGAGTGAACTCGCTGCACACACACGGAAACGCCCCGGAGCCCCACACTAGCTCGCTCATCTCATCACTCTCCGCTCACGCTGCGCCCTGCCGCCCATCTCCGCCGACAAGACCGGTAGCTACAGGGCCTGACGCCGCCTCGAACGCCTCGATCTGCTCGTATAGGGCATCCACCACCAGCGCGACCGTATCGTCGATGCTCACGTTGTCGATCACCAACGTGCCCTCCGCGTCAGCCCGACCCAAGATGAACTCCTGGATATGTCTGATCTCGTCGAAGTTGGCCAGATACCGCTGCACCGGGCGTTGACCATCGGTCTTCCACTCGCGCACAAGGAAATGGCTGCGGTGAAGATCCGCGTCGCGCACCCCCACCACGAGAGGCAGCACGATCGCCTGCTCCTCGCCGGTGAGAGGGAAGTGACCCGGCACCACGTGCACACCCTCCACCACCATGCTGGTGCCTTCGGTCACAGCGCGCTGGACCAGCGCCGAAACGCCCACGGTCACCATCTCGACCTGCTCCACGAAGCCCACAAGATGCGGGTTCAGACCGCTCCCCACCGGGATCCGCACGGCGCCGCCCGCGTCGAAGGACGAATAGTGGATCTCCGGCATGAGGGCCTTGGAAAAGAAGGTGCGCATGACCTGCCGGATGGAGTCACTGGAGATGATCCGCACGATGCCCAAGCGGTTGGCCAGCTGACTGGCCAAGGTGCTCTTTCCCACCCCCGTCGTGCCACCGATGAGGATGATGACCGGCCGCTCCAGCAAACCAGGACGATTCCATGTCTCGTATCGTTTGAGAAAACGTTCGCCTTCCATCTCGCCCAGAACCCGGCCCACCACAGGGTAGAGTTCGTCCATCGAGATCCGAAGCGCGGCACGTTCGCGCAGCAGCCGCTCCACCTCTTGGGCCACGCGATAGGCGCGGTCGGGAGGGAGCCCCGTCGCCGTGAGCGACTGCGCCAGGAGACCCTTCGAGAAGGGCACCGCGTGACTCTCGCTCACGATATGGATGGGGACGTCCGTCCGACGCCGTCCCTTCTCCCTAGGCTCTTGCATAGAGTGCAAAGCGCTCCTTGGCCACGTCGGCAAGCCAGCGGGATGCGTCGGCCAAAGCTCCCTCGTGGTCCGTCTCGGTCTCGCGGGGCTCGTTGTCGACAAACACCACCGGCACCGCCCTCCGATTCGCCTCTTCGACCACCACATCGATGGCCGCCGCTTTGATCTCTGTCACATACATCTCTGCCGCGCGCACATCAGGAGACTGCATGTCGAGTTCCAATGCCCGCCTGTTGGACAGGTTGCTGGACCATGCAACCACTCGGCACCCGTGATGTTCCTCCAAGTGCCGTCGCAACACCGGCGCCAGCGCGACCGGCGCGGTCGAGAAGACCGCTACCCTCCGCCCATGCACCGAGGAGACCGGCCGCGGCCGGAACACGATCGGGATCACGGGTATCTCTGGCTTTATGTCGCGTATCTCGGCCACAAGCGCCCTCACGGCCGCGTCCTCCGCCATCGGCGGCTCGGCCATCGTCACCACTACCACATCACTCACCAGCACCCGGTACGTGCCCAGGTAGCCCACTATGTGGTCCCGAGGCTGATGCGCTCCCGCTACCAACAGGCGCGCGTCGGTCGCCACCGGCGGTATCGCCGCCCCACTGCCCTCGAAGACCACCAGCCCTGCCCCGATAGTGTTGGCGAGCAGCGCGCCCTCGCCCACGTTCGACACGAACGGCTCCCCGGCCAAGCCACCTCCACAGCGCCGGCAGCCGATCGTCGTCACCTGACTCAACACGGCGTCTTCGATGTAGTCGGATGCGGCGTGACGCCCCTTGTGGCTCCACGCCAGAAGATCCGCACTGGCCAACGGCACTCCGCCGCCGTCGATGACCTCCGGCTCGGGAGGACCACCGCGGCCCATCGCCACAACAATGACCCCGCCGCCCACAGACCTACCGCGAGCGGTGGGGTTTGAAGCCTCGCCCGGGTACGAGTCGAGAGTCCGAGCCACATAGCCACTGATTGCCGTCTTGCCCACGCGTTTTGCCGTACCGATGACGGACACCGACGGAATCGTTGAAAGGCGATCAAGCCTCGGGGGTGTGAAGAGAAAGTCGGACCCTTCGTACGCGACGTTCCGGGCAAGGGAGTGACTGATGAGCCGGAACCTTAACGGGTACCCTACCACAGGCTCGTCGCTGACGTCAACGACCATCTGAGGCCGGTACCGATCTATGGCTTCAGTCAGCGACGCGACCGGGTCCGGCCCGCCCATCACCGGTAAGCCGTAGACCTCTGTTCCGGACGCCACCGGGTCTCCGCCCACCTTCTCCAGGCCACCCAGGAACACAGCCGCCAAGAACTCGTAACGCCCGCTCAGTTCTCGCAACGCGTGGGCCACGACCGCTGGATAGTGTTCTCCGTCGATGAGGGCCAACGCCCGCGGGCGGAGACTGTTCTGGCTAGGAGCGGGCCACGATCGCCCGGCAACCCCACGCCACTGGTCGTTCATGCGTCGCCGGCCATCCGATCGAGCTGGAAGTCGTGCCGAACATAGGAAGAGGCAGCCGCGTCGAATTCCACGATCACCTCTCCCCCTCGGAAGGGATAGTTCCGCGTGACCCGTACGCGTTCCCCTTCTATGTCGACCACGTTGTAGCACGGCTTCGTGTTGCCTCGCAGTCGTAGCGTCGACACCGTGCCGGTGTTGACTATGAACATATCTTCCAGCCGCCACGCGTAGGGGACGTGCTTGTGTCCCGAGAGGACCAGGTCCACACCGCAGTTCACCAGGATCTCCAACACATCTCCGGCGTCGTGCACGACGTTGCGCTCGCGGCCCGTGCCGGGGATCGGGAGAAGATGATGGTGCAGCGTGAAGATCTTGAAGTCCTCGGGGTGTTCCATAAGGGCGTCGCGTATCCAGGGATACCGGTGCCGGCCGATGCGACCGTTGTCGAGGTCTGGTTCGCTCGAGTCGATCCCCACGACCGTCATCCCGCCGAACCGCACGACCGAATCCCGCTGGGCGAAGAGGCTCTCGAAGTGCACATAGCCCACATTGCGGCTGTCGTGGTTGCCCGGGACCACCAGCAGGCGCTCGCAATCGAGTTTGTCCAGATACTCTTTGGCCTCGCGATACTCTTGCCGATAGCCCATGTTGGTGAGATCGCCGGTCACCACCACCAGGTCGGGCGCCAGGTCGTTGATCTCGACCAGCGCCCGGTTGAGCAGATTGGGCACGAAATACTGCGACCCAGCGTGCAGGTCGGAGAGATGCACGATCCGCCGGCTGCGGGTCTTCGGATTCACCGGCGGAGACGCGTGATCGCCCGTGTTGGCCGCGCCGGTCACCTCGGCCTCACTCGGCGCGCGGACCTACGGCCGAAGCCCCGCCCAACTCTTCCCGAAGACCGGCCGCGATGCTGCGGCCCAGCCCCCGGAACGCATCCCGGGCGCCCGCCCCGAACAGCAACGGCAACAGCCCGCCCGAAGCCGAGGGAGCCAGGTCACGCACGCTGTAGTCCCCCACATCGAGGTGGGCCAGCCGTGCGGCCTCGTCGGTCGCGTCACCATATGAACCCAGCTTGTCGACCAGCCCCAGTCGAAGAGCCTCCTCCCCCGGGTAGGTCAAGCCCGTGGCGAGCACTTCCACCTGTTCGCGCGTCAAGTTCTTCCGACCATCGGCCACATCGGTGATGAACTGGCCATAAATGATGTCCATCTGAGCGGAGAGTATGTCCTTCTCCTCCTGGGTCATCTCGCGAGCGGGATTGCCGATGTCCTTGTACTTCCCCTTGGTGAGCACCGTGTAGCCGATGCCCAGCTTGTCGTAGAGGCCCGACAGATCCTGTGCCGAGAGGATGACTCCGATACTCCCCACCTGCGACGAGGGGGCCGCCATGATGAGGTCGGCCGGACTGGAGAAGTAATACGCTCCTGAGGCGGCGACGTCGGCCACGGAGACCACCACCGGCTTGTTCATGGCCTTCACCGCTTGGTAGATCTCCCAGGAAGCCGCCGGGCTGCCGCCCGGGCTGTTCACGCGCAGGACCACGGCATCGATGCCCGAGTCAGCGTCGGCGTCCCGAAGAGTCTCGGCCGCCCAGACCGGGTCGATACCCCCGCCTCCGAACAGCGAATCCTGCGATCCGGCCGACACCACCCCGTCGAGCCGCAGCACACCCACCGTGCCGGAGCTGCCCAGGCCTCCCAGGCCTCCGCCGTCGCCTCCGGCATACAGCAGGATTCCCAGGAAGGCCGCATACAGTACAGCCAGCGCGCCGCCCATGATGAGCACGATCTTCCAGCCCCTAGACACGGCGTCAACAGCCTCCTACAGCACTCTGATGGTCATGGGCCTGCTTTTCGCACACGAGAGACCGGCCACCTGCTCTATGGCGGCGAAGAAGCCCCTCTCCATCGTCGGGTGCGTGATCAACATCAGCTCGGCCTCATCGCCGTGGCCTTTCTGGATCATGCTCTCGATGGACACGTCGTGTTCCCCGAATATGGAGGCTATCTGGGCCAGCACGCCTGCGCGATCCTCCACCTTGAAACGGATGAAGAAGGCCGAGCGCATGTCCTCGTCGGGGCATAGCTCGAGAGCCTTGTAGCACGTGCAACTCTGCAAGAACCCCGCCGCATCCGTGCCGGCGATGTTGACGATGTCGCTCACCACCGCTGTGGCGGTAGGCGGACCCCCCGCCCCCGGACCGGTGAGCATGATCTCGTCGATGGTGTGACCCTTCAGATAGACGGCGTTGTACGAACCGTTGATCGAGGCCAGAGGATGGTTCTCGGGCACCAGCGCCGGATGCACCCGCACGTTCACCCGCCCATCGACAAGGCGTGCGGCGCCGATCAACTTGACGACGAAACCGAATTGCTTCGCGTACTCGACATCCTCGATGGAGACTCTCTCGATGCCTTCATATGTCACGTCGCTCATGGTCACGCGCGACCGATAAGCCAGCGACGCCAGTATCGCCATCTTGGCGGCGGCGTCGGCGCCGCCGACGTCGGCCGTGGGATCGGCTTCGGCGTACCCCAGGTCTTGCGCTTTCTTCAGCGTGCCCCCATAGTCGCCCTCGCCACGATACATCGCGGTCAAGATGTAGTTGGTGGTGCCGTTCACGATGCCGTAGACCGTGTGCAGATCGGCCGCGATCATGCTCTCCCGCATCACTTTGATGATCGGGATGGCGCCGGCCACCGAGGCCTCGAACCGGATCTGCCGGCCAAGCTGGTCGGCCAGGTCGAACAGGGCGGCCCCTCGGTTCGCCAAGAGCTGCTTGTTCGCCGTGACCACGTCGCGGCCGGCGCGGAGGGCGCCATCTATGAACGTGAAGGCCCACTCGGTACCGCCGATGAGCTCCACGACGATCGAGACCGAGGGATCGTCCAACACCCGCTGGAAGTCACTGGTGAAGAGGTCGGACGGAGCGTCGATCCCTGCGCGACTGAAATCCTTCTCCACGATGTGAGCCACCCGCAGGTCGACCCCGGTGGCATCAAGGATGGCGTCGTGCTCCTTCTGGATCACGGCGTAGACGCTCGACCCGATGGTGCCGAAGCCAAGCAGGGCGATGTTCACGGCCTCTGCGTCGTCTGCCTTCATGTATCCCATTGCTGCCTCCTACCCGTGTAGCGGACGCTGGCGCGCCACCAGGTCCGCGTAGGTCTCGCGTTCTACGATCACGCGCGCCTCACCATCGTTCACCAGCAGCACGGCCGGCCGGGGATTGCCGTTGTAGTTCGAGGCCATGGAGAAGCAATAAGCTCCGGTCACCGGCATCACCAGGATATCCCCCACCTGTGCACGGGCGATGGTCGCGTCCTTGATCAGGATATCGCTGCTCTCGCAGTGCTTGCCCGCCACGGTGACGACGGTGTCCGCGGGCGCGTCGGCCCGATTTGCTATCATCGCCTCGTAGATCGCGTCGTAGAGCATCGGCCGCATGTTGTCGCTCATGCCGCCGTCGACACTCACGTATGTGCGGATGCCCGGCACCTCTTTGATGCTGCCCACGTGGTAGGCCGTCAACCCGGCCTTGGCGACGATCGACCGGCCCGGCTCTACCAGTATGCGGGGCACCGGAAGGCCCACTCGCGCCATCTCGTCGCGCACGCCTTGGATCTTGCCGGAGACGTACTCGTCGATCGTGATCGGGGTGTCCTCGTCTGTGTAGCGGATGCCGAGCCCCCCGCCGACATTGAGGTAGCGACAGTCGAAGCCGTAGAGATCGTGCGTCTCTTTGATGAGGTCCACGAGAATCGCGATCGCCCGCCGGAAGCCTTCCAGCTCGAAGATCTGGCTGCCGATGTGGGCGTGCAGGCCGACAAGCTCAAGGTGCGGGGCCTCCAGTGCCCGGCGGATCGCCTCGACGGCGTGCCCCTCAGCCAGGCCGAAGCCGAACTTGGAATCGAGCTGGCCGGTCTGGATATAGTGGTGGGTGTGGGCTTCCACACCGGGAGTGATGCGGAGCAAGACACGTTGCCGTTGACCCCGCTGGGCCGCCATGCTCTCCAGAAGCTCCATCTCGTCGAGATTGTCGACCACGACGAAACCGATGCCATTGTCGAGGGCATAGTCAAGTTCGCCCGGGGTCTTGTTGTTACCGTGATAGAACATGCGGTCCGTGGGGAAACCGGCCACCAGCGCGGTATGGTATTCGCCGCCGGCGGACACGTCGATGGAGAGGCCCTCCTCTTCCACAACTTGGCAGACGGCCACCGTGCAGAAGGCCTTGCTGGCGTAGATGACCTCGAAATCATCCGTGCGGGCACGGAACGCCTCCATGAAACGCCGGCACTGATCGCGCAGGGTCTTTTCTTCATACACTATGAGAGGGGTGCCGTGCTCGGCCACCAGATCGACGATGTCGCAGCCGTCGATCTCCAGATGTCCTGCGGCATTGTGTGACGCGTGCGCAGGATAGATAAGGGTATGGGTCATGTCGGTTCACTCCCGAGCCGGTTTGCGCACACGGTACCATACGGGCGGGGGTCACGGAGGCAGGGGTCGCGCGCCCCTGGTAGAATCACACAGCAGGATGACCGAGGATACGCCCACCTTCGCCGAAGACACACCCGCCTTCGCCTACTATCGCGGCGCCAGGCCGCCTCGGTTCGCGACCCAGACCGAGCTCGATGCCGCCAAGATACTCGACTACTATCGGGTGCCCTGGGAATACGAGCCGCGCACGTTCATCCTCGCGAGCGACATTGCGGGCAACATCCTGGAAGCGTTCACGCCTGACTTCTACTTGCCCGATCTCGATCTCTACCTCGAGGTCACCCAGATGAAGCAGTCACTGGTCACGACCAAGAACCGCAAGGTGCGCAGGCTCCGAGAGCAGTACCCCGACATCCGCATCAAGTTGCTCTACAAGAACGACTTCATTCAGTTGGCCAAAAAGTACGATTTGGCGCCGCCGCGATGAACCGAGCCGCGACCAACAGCGCCCCGTGATGAGTGACGCGCCGGCGAACCTCATCGGTCCGATCCACCTTGCGGCTGCCACGATCCACCGCCGGGTGGTCGAGATGGGCGCAGACATCGCCCGCGACTACCGCGATGGCGACCTCTTGCTGGTCTCGGTGCTCAAAGGAGCAATAGTCTTCGTCGCCGACCTGGCCCGAGCCATCGACCTGCCTCTTGAACTCGATTTCATGGCCATCACTTCCTATCAACAAGACAGCGGAAGCTCCGACCATCCGGCCATACGCTTGCTGAAGGACCTCGAACGGCCGTTGAGGGGTCGCGATGTGCTGGTGGTTGAGGACATCATCGACACGGGGCTCACCCTGCACTACATCCTTCGCACGCTCGCCTTACGCGAACCCCGGTCGCTTGAAGTGTGCACACTGCTGGACAGGCCCTACAGGCGTCTGGTCGACATCGACGTGCGCTACGTGGGGTTCACCGTGCCTGACGATTTCTTCGTGGGCTATGGATTCGACTACCGCCAGTTACATCGGAATCGCCCAGACCTATCCTTGCTGCATATCTAGCAACCCCGACCAGGCCCACACGACTGCGCCCATGCTCACCGACGACCGCACACACGGAGACCGGCCGCGGATCCACCAAGAGGATCTACGCTTCCGCAGCCTCCGCGTGGGCAACCGGCGATCGGGCCCGTCGCGTCGCGGAGACGCCGGCCACGACGACCCGCCTATCCTCGCGGCCACGATCTACTCCCCGGCCGACGCGGTCCCTGCCCGCGTGCCCGGCGGACCGTCGTTGCCCGGCCTGATAGTGGGGCACGGCGCCGGGAGCAACAGGCGACGACACGCCGGGTTCGCCACCGCGGCGTGCGCCGCGGGCATGGTAGTGATGACCATCGACTTCAGAGGGCACGGCGAGAGCACCGGAGAACTGGATGGCCCCCTGGAATCAGACGTGCTGGCCGCCGTCGCACTCTTACGCAGTCACCCGCTGGTCGACTGGAATCGCATCTGCTACCGCGGATCGAGCATGGGGGGATTCTACGGTCTGAGGGCAGCCCCCGATGCGGGGTTTGCGGCACTCGCCCTCCTCTGTCCCGCCGACGAGCGGGTCCTGCTGCCCGGGCTCACGACTCGACCGACCCAGGACGAACTCTCCGGGCGGGGCCTCGCGGTCCGCATCGATGTCGACGGCCTGCGCGCCTACTTGGAATCGTGCGAAACCCTGAACGATGCCGGTGACATAGAAACCCCCGTGTTGCTGGTGCACGCTCGAGGCGACGCCGTCGTGCCCTTGGAGAACTCGCTGACTTTGGCGGCGGCGCTCGCGGGGCCCACCGACCTCGTGATCCTCGCCGGGGGCGACCACGGCTCGGCCCAGGCATCGCCCGCGATCAACGGGCGTGTCATACGCTGGCTGGTCGAACGCACCAGCCCCTAGGCGGCACCCTCTCTAGCGGATGTCGCGCCTCAGCGGACGCACTGCACGTACTTCAGAAAGATCTCGAACGCCTGCTCCATGGCGGCCTCGTCCACATCGGTGCTACCTTCCTTTGCGAGGCACTCCTTCATACGATGACTTATCAGGAAGATGCCGACTCTGTCCAGAGCGGACTTGACCGCGGCCAATTGCGTGAGCACGGATTCGCAGTCTTTGCCCTCGTCGATCATGCGCTGGAGGCCGCGCACCTGGCCTTCTATCCGCCTCAGGCGATTGAGCACGCGTTCCACATCATCATTGACCGCGCGATCGGCCGTTTCGGACTCCATATGACGCCCTCCTTGTGAAGCGGGAGAACTCACGCCGCCTCCCTTGACCGCCTCAGTATACCCCCATGGGTACCGTGTCAGCAAGAAAGG
>Ga0315276_10007652_pt1 | contig 10008 bp, 9 predicted proteins | sample YL17G05_0_MG_FD_204542 | JGI IMG/M metagenome (GOLD analysis project Ga0315276, IMG submission 204542) | Sediment microbial communities from Yellowstone Lake, YNP, Wyoming, USA - YL17G05_0 | ecosystem: Environmental > Aquatic > Freshwater > Lake > Sediment | place: USA: Wyoming | collected... | reverse complement strand
GGAAGTAAATAGCGACATGATTTCCCCGGTTACCCGTCACCTTAAAAAACTGATTTCCGTGGATCATGCGGACAGAAACTGGCTTGTGGCAGATCTTTTAAACCCACACTCGATTGAACAAATTTTAACACCCGGGAGTACCGTAGTCAACCTTGCTTATTCTGGATCCGCTTCATATGAAGATAATATTAAAATGGTTGAAAACTTGGTCCAAGCCTGTTGTCGAGTAAAGGTTGCGAGAATAGTGCACTGTTCAACGGCAGTTTTAGTTGGCGAGAATCCATCCTCTACCGTTACTGAGGAAACAAAATGCTTACCAGTGACCCCCTATGAGAAAACAAAATATCAGATTGAGAGTCTCCTTTTGGATGCGCCAAATGACGATTTCAAAATATATATTCTCCGGCCAACTGCAGTCATTGGTCCCGGTGGGCATAATCTAAGAAAACTGCTATGTGAAGTCGAGGCAGGTAATAGCGTAATGAACTATATTCGCTCTTCGGTCTTTGGCAAGAGAAATATGAACCTTGTAGCTGTGAAAGATGTTGTGGGTGCACTCATGCACCTAAGCACGTCATCTTCATTCCAATCGGGGATCTACATTTGTTCAGCAGATGATGATCCGGATAATCGATATGATAAGGTTGAAGCGATCATGAGAGAACTTTTAAAAAAACAACAACGAATTAAATCGCTTCCGCTGCCTAAACAAATATTGAAGGTTATACTCAAATTTAGCAAGTCCGGGGCTGCGCGGTTCACTAATCGGAACTACTCTTCGCAGAAGCTCTTTGCTACAGGATTTCAAAGAAGCGAATCAGTAGCGCAGGCTGTCAGGAAATTTGTTTTATCCGATGCAGCACCTTCGACAAGAGGAACTGCATGATTTCATGAACATACTAAATGTAAATATGACACTGGATCCTGTAACAGGTGGAGGATCAGCGGAGAGGACCCTTCAGATCAGCCGCGCCCTAAACCGAGCTGGCCATCAATGCACGATTCTAACAACCGATACAGGATTATCGTCGGCTTATTTACGTCAGTGCAGAAAATGGGGCTTGAATGTCGTCGCTTTGAATTCCCTCTGGCGGCGCTTCTATTTGCCGAAGCCTTCGCAAAATCTGATTGAAAAGTTGGTTGCAGGTGCAGACGTAGTTAACCTGATGAGCCATTGGACATTAATCAATGCGCTGATTTATCGAGCCGCAAAAAAGCTCACAAAGCCTTACACCGTATGTCCTGCCGGGGCGCTGCCTATTTTTGGCAGATCCAAGATTTTAAAGAATATTTATAATCATCTCATCGGTGGAAGAATTATCCTTGATGCCAACGGATGTATAGCCATTTCACCTAATGAAATTAATCATTTTAAATCATATGGTGTCCAACCAGATAAAGTGTCGGTGATTCCTAATGGTATTAATCCTGCTGATTATCCCGAAAGCGATGGGAAAAACTTCCGTGCCCGATACGGTGTTGGTGCTGCCCCGTTGATCCTCTTTCTGGGCCGCCTGAACAACATCAAGGGACCGGATACGCTTTTAGAAGCATTCTGCCGGTGCTCTCAAGATGCGCGTATAAAAAGATACCACCTTGTTTTTGCAGGGCCGGACAGCGGGATGCTTAGCGCATTAAAACGTATGGTTGATGCGTCCGATGTGAAAGATAGAGTTCACTTTGTCGGCCATATCGGTGGCTCTGAAAAATCTGAAGCATATCGGGCGGCGGATTTCCTTGCGATTCCTTCTCGGCACGAGGCGATGTCCATAGTGGTTCTCGAGGCCGGTATTACCGGAACGCCTGTCTTGATTACGGACCAATGCGGTTTTAATGATGTTGATGCGATATCCGGAGGAATGGTAGTTGCAGCTTCTGTGGATGGGCTACAGGAGGGATTGCTTTCTATGACGAGTAATCCTGATAAATTAAAGATCATGGGACAAAACCTGTTGAGATTTACTCGCGAGCACTTTCTTTGGGATCATATAGTGAATAAATATCTTGAATTGTTTTCAAGAATTATGAACTTAAGGTCACGAAACCTTTGAATTTCTCACTTTTCCAAAATTTGCATTTAGTAAATACAATGGGTTGCGAAGAGTTTTCGCCTGAAAACAGCAATTATTCAAAGGTCTCGCCACACAACGAACTTCGGGAAACATTGCAATAATGCCGGTTGTAATTGTAAACAATTTAAAGGACGATGTTGCAGGGCTGCGCCATCAGTTCTTGGGGACTTTCGATAGCACGGGGCTATCATTGGATTTCAATAGAGCTCAAGCAATCTTTATTAAACCCAATTTGACGTATCCAAACTTTAAGGCGGGAGTTACAACCCGGAGAGATTTCGTTGCAGCTCTTGTTGCCGCGTTACGAAATATAAACACAACGACGAAAATATATATTGGCGAGGGCGAGGGCGGGTATAACAGCTTCTCCATGACTGACGCTATGCGGAATATGGGATTCTATAAAATCGCACAAAACTACCCTAATGTGAAAATACTTAATCTATCCAAGATGGCAACTAGGATTGTTGATCTGGAGGCGAACGGAAAACCCTATCCTCTAAGGCTCCCGGAATTGTTTTTTGAAGAAATCGATTTTTGCATCAGCTGTCCTCTTCCCAAAGTTCATTGCATGACAGGTATCACTCTGTCTTTCAAGAACCAATGGGGTTGCCTGCCGGATACGATGCGCCTGAAGAATCATTATGTATTTGATGAAATCATCAGTCAGGTCTGCGATATCCTCAAATTTCGCTATGCGTTTTTAGATGGGAAGTATGGTCTGGACAACAATGGTCCTATGACGGGCGACACGGTTGAAGTCAATTGGTTTGTAGCCTCAAATTCGTTGGGGGCCTTTGATCGGGTTGTGTCCGGCATGATGGGGTTTGATTGGCAGCGGATTGGCCATTTGAAGATGGCGGAGAAATATGGATTCGTGCCAACAGCAGATGAGATTCAAATCATCGGAGATCCTGATGCCTTGAAAAGGAAATTTACATTAAAGCGAAATTTTTGGAATTATCCTGCCCTTGCAGGTTTTAATTCCAAAAAGCTGACTCACTTGTTCTATTTTTCCATATGGGCAAAATCGCTCCACGACGTCATGTATGCTTTTCGTAAGAGGCCCGTTGAGCCATGAATAAATTATTTAAAAACAAGATATTAACCATCATCGGCACTCGCCCGGAAGCCATCAAACTTGCACCGGTTGTGTTGGAAATGAAACGCCGACAGGATCAGTTTGATTTTCCCGTATGTGTTACGGCGCAACATCGTGAGATGCTTGACCAAGTGCTTTCTCTTTTTGGCATTACACCGGATTATGACTTGGATATTATGTCGCCCGGGCAAACGCTGGCGCAAGTGACGGCGCGTGCGATGGAAGGGCTTGATAATGTTGTTTCCCAGGAAAAGCCTGATGTAATTTTGGTGCAGGGTGATACGACCACTGCATTTTGCGGTGCACTGACTGGGTATTATCATCAGATAAAGGTCGGCCATGTAGAGGCCGGATTGCGAACAGGAAACAAGTATGCGCCCTTTCCAGAGGAGGTCAATCGTTGCCTGGTAGGGCGTATTGCCGATTTACACTTTGCACCGACCGAAAAGGCCAGGCAGGCATTGTTGAATGAGGGCATAGCAGACCCAAGCGTGTTCGTGACCGGCAACACGGTTATTGATGCACTCCTATGTGTGCGGGAGCGTGTACGAGCTGCTCCACCCGAATTGCCAAAGGGGTTGATCGAAGCAACAATAGGGCAGCAGATCATCCTTGTTACGGGTCACCGGCGAGAGAGTTTTGGTGGCGGTTTTGAGAATATATGCCATGCGATCCGGGAGATTGCAGATGTTTTCTTGAATGTCGCATTTGTTTATCCTGTACATCTCAATCCAAATGTTCGTGAACCAGTTAATCGCATCTTGGGGGGGCATCCGCGCATTCATCTGATTGAACCATTGTCCTACGCGCCATTTGTCTGGTTGATGGATCGCGCTACAATTGTGCTGACAGACTCAGGCGGGGTGCAGGAAGAGGCCCCATCCCTTGGCAAGCCTGTTTTGGTGATGCGCGAAATGACCGAGCGTTCGGAAGGTATCACGGCCGGCAACGCGCTTTTGGTTGGCGTTCAGAAAGAACGAATAGTGGATGGGCTCAAGCAGTTGCTATGCGATCCCGAAGGACGCGCAATGATGGCGGCCGTGAATAATCCTTATGGTGATGGGCTGGCGGCTCAGAGAATTGTCGAGATATTATTGCGAAAAATGGAAATACAATGACAGAAAAAACCAATTTCGTTCAGCAACAGGATATTCGTAAAGAGAAAAAGTGGCATGAACAAAGATTTTATATCGACTCTGGTCATTGGACTTCTCATCCGATGTTCGCATCCAGGGAAAGACACTGGCTACACAACGATATGCAAACCTTGAGATTCTATAGTGAACTATTCGACTATATCAAGATGAAACCGTATAGAAACAACGCAAGCATTCTATTAGCTCCAGCTGGCAACGGAAAAGATTATTTCTATCTACAGGGCGTATTTCAGGGAATTCAAGAAATTCATGGCATAGATATTTCACCGATCTGTTTGGCTGCTTGCTCAGGAAGCATCATAGCAAAGGAGGCCGACATATTATCTTCCGGATATGCTGATCAGTCGTTTGACGTTGTAGTTTGTTCTCAGTTTCTGCATCATGTACATGCAGTAGGTTTTGACCCGTTCATCCATGAGTTTTATCGATTACTGCAAAAGGGCGGGACTCTGGCGATACTTGAACCCAGTAGTCTATATCCGTTTGGATGGGTGACCGCTTTTGCACGCAAGGCCATGGGAAACGTTACCGGATTGGTGGAAGGAGAATGTCCTATTTCGCCTCAATTGCTGACTGCTTCGCTAATGAGAGCAGGTTTTGAGAAGATTCGCCTACGTGGTTTGGTTTTTACTCATGTACGATTTCCGGCTTTTGTCCAACATATGATGGATGCGGTGGATTATCCTTTTAGGGTACTTCCTCCATTCAGATCATTTGCAAACAGTGTGGGATGGTTCTGCACAAAGCTGTGAAAATCTACCAATTGTGGCCGTGAGTATAGTCACATACCTGCGGCAAAGCCGAAGGCTTGAAAAATTTGGAGGAATAAGAAAATGGCAACCATTCTGATGACCGGTGGCCGGGGATTTATCGGTACCAATCTCACAAACGAACTTCGCTCACGTGGGCATGATGTCTGGACATGCGACATTATACAGGGAGAAGATCCGCAGCATCTCAAAGCAGATACAGGCGTGTATCAGCAGATGGATGCGATTTTCAGACAACACAAGTTTGAGTTCGTCTATCACTTGGCTGCAGAGTACGGGCGTTGGAATGGTGAGGATCATTATGAAAACCTCTGGAGGACAAATACCATAGGAACCAAGAATATTCTCAGATTACAGGAGCAACACCGCTTTAAGATGATTTTTTTCTCCAGTGCGGAGGTTTATGGAGATTATGACGGTTTAATGTCGGAAGATGTAATGGAGCGAATACCGCTTAAACAAATGAACGATTACGCGATTACAAAATGGGCGGGAGAATTACAGTGCCTGAATCACGCCGCCATGTTTGGCGTTGAGGTTGTTCGGGTTAGACCAGTCGGTTGTTACGGGCCGCACGAATACTATAGCCGCTATCGTGGCGTGATTCCAATCTTTGTTTATCACTCACTCAAAGGCAAAGAGTTCACTGTCTATCGCGGTCATAAGCGCATTTTTGATTACGTCGAAGATACTTGCCGGACTTTTGCCAATATTGTGGATAACTTTATTCCAGGTGAAGTTTATAATATTGGTGGAAAGGAAGAATGGGACATCAATATTGAAGAGCTTGCCGACATTGTACTGCAAGCAACGGGTGCAAGTCCAAGCTTGGTGGCATACAGAGGGGAGGAAGGGTTCACGACGAAGGTCAAGATTGTTGATTTTAGCAAGGCTCGCCGCGATTTGAAACACGACCCTAAAATTGACATTAGGGAAGGTGTTCGCAGCTATGTGGCTTGGGCACGTAAGGTATATGAAATTTGAAAGACAAGGAGAGGCAAATGGAAGATTATGAATCATTCTATGAAGGTAAAACGGTTCTAGTTACAGGTGGCGGCGGGGCGATTGGTTCGAATTTGACACGCACTCTTGCAGAACTAAAAACTCGGACAGTAGTTGTTCTGGATGATTTTTCTGCCGCTTACGAGTGGAACATTCCGTCATTGACCAATGTGCTTTGTGTAAAGGGATCAGTTACGGATGAAGTCGCACTCAAGCGCGTCTTTTCTCTTAAACCGGATATTGTTTACCACCTGGCAGCTTTCTTTGCGAACCAGAACTCTGTAGATTATCCTCAGCATGATTTGATGACAAATGGCTTGGGCACTTTGCTGATTTACCAATATGCGCAGATGTGCGGAACTGGGCGTGTTGTCTATGCCTCGTCTGGGTGCTCCATTTATGGTTCGCAGGCGCCGCTACCACTTAAAGAAGACTTCATGTCAATGCATCTGACGACGCCGTATCAAATTACCAAGATGCTGGGCGAGTTGTACGGTAACTTTTTCCATCATCACTATGGGTTGCCGATTGTCAAGACGCGCTTTTTTAATTCCTACGGGCCGGGAGAAGTACCTGGTCAATACCGTAATGTCATACCCAACTTCATCTTCTGGGCGCTGTCGGGCTTGCCTCTCCCATTTACGGGCAGTGGCGAAGAAACGCGCGATTTCACTTACGTAATGGATATTGTGGATGCATTGCTTCGTGCAGGATATGATGAACGAGCGATTGGGCGGGAAATGAACATCGCATCAGGAAGCGAAATCGAGATACTGGCATTAGCGGAACGGATCAACGAATTAACTGGTAATAAGGCCGGTATCGTGCGTGCAGAACATCGTGTGTGGGATACCAAGAAACGTTTGTTGGCTTGTGTAGATCGAGCAAAAGAACTCATTGGCTATGAACCAAAAATGGAATTTGAGCAGGGGCTTGCCGATACAATCAATTGGTTTCGAGAACATTGGGATGAAATCAAGCGTGACGCCGAGTTTCCGCCAGGTATGTCGGCAGCAACAACCGGAATGGTGGTTAAACGCTGAAAAGAGCCCTCTCTTTGAAAGGTACATGTAATTGAGCCGCGTTTTGCTTCATTCATTAGTGTTTTCTCCCGATGGTGTTTCAACTGCTTACATTATGACCGATCTGGCCCTTGAGCTCAAGCGGTTGGGACATTCAGTTACTGTTTTATCGACAACACCACACTATAATATTAACCAAGAGGCATTGGCAGGCCAGCCTATGCGGAAACATTGGCTAGGATTGCTTTATTATAGTGAGTGTGGCGGCATCCCGGTCTGGCATGTGAAACTGCCAATGAAGGGGAATCGTGTGTGGGAAAGGGCTGTGGACTATGTGAGATTCCATATTCTGTCCTTGATAGCGTGTCTTTATACGATTGGGCCGCAAGATATCGTTATCGCAACATCACCTCCCTTGACAATAGGAGTCATATCTTGGCTGCTTGGTGTTCGCTGGCATGCTCCTTCAGTCTATAAAGTGGCAGAGGTTTATCCTGACCTTGCAATACGTCAGGGGGTAATCCGGGGTAAAATCATGATTGGCATAATGCGCTGGATGGAGCAGCTTGTTTATTCACGCAGCGCCATGATCGTCCCGATTGCTGATCAATTCCGTGATGTTATTCGCGGGCGAGGTGTGCCCGACCAGAAACTATTAACAATTCCTGACTTTGTAGATACCGTCTTGTATCGTCCCCTGCCACGGGATAACCCGTTCGCGAAGAAATATGGATTGCTGGAAGATTTTATTGTTTTGTACGGCGGCAATGTCGGTATAGTCCAAGATTGGGAATCCGTGCTCTTTGCAGCGGAAACTTTGTCTTCATTGCCTATCCGGTTCTTCATAGTTGGAAATGGGGCTCGTTGGGCTTGGTTGTCTGATGAGATAGCGAAACGCGGATTGCAAAATGTCAAGTTGCTTGGTTATCAATCAAAAGACCTCATGCCAGAGATCAATGCCAGCTGTGACATAGCGATAATTCCCATGACGCGGACTGGCGCGCAGGATGGCTTTCCATCGAAGATATATACAAACCTTGCTTGCGCCAGGCCAGTAATTGTGTCGGCAGGTCGAAATGCTGAAATGGCAGCGATTGTGAAGCGTGTCGGATGCGGCCGCGTTGTTCCTCCAGAAGATCCGCAGGCATTTGGTGATGCAGTTCTTGCAGCTTTTCGCGAACGTGAATTACTGCCTGCTGAAGGCGAGCGTGGACGTAAATTTGTTGAGAAGGGTTATTCCAAAGAGGCGATTGCTCGGAAATATGATACCCTGATTCATCAACTGACAGGGCTATGAGATGACTCAAACTATTCTTGCCACTGGCGCGACTGGGACAATCGGTCCTCGTGTTGTCAGCGCGTTGCAGCAAGCAGGATATCAGATCCGTGCCCTTTCGTTCGATACTCCTTCGGCAGGCATGTTTCCTCAAAACGTTGAAGTTTTGATTGGCGATGTCACTGATCACCTGGCGGTACAATCTGCGATGCAAGGCGTGGACGCAGTCGTTCATATGGCGGCGCTCCTGCACATTGTCAATCCGCCGCCTGAATTACGTGAAAAATTCGAGCGCGTAAATATTGGCGGAACAGCGACAGTCGTTGAGGCTGCAATTAAGGCGGGTGTGCAGCGCGTTGTCTTGTTCAGTACGATTGCAGTGTATGGGCCTTCAGATGGTTGCGTGCTCAATGAGATGTCGCCAACTCATCCTGACACTTTTTATGCTCAGACCAAACGTGCAGCCGAACAAATTGTCTTGAATGCGGGGGGCGCCGATGGTCAACCTTTGGGCGCCGTGTTGCGTTTGGGTGCGGTTTATGGTTCCCGCATCAAGGGAAACTACGAACGCCTGACTCATGCCCTGGCCCGTCATTGCTTTATCCCTATCGGGAGTGGTCTCAATCGACGGACGCTGGTTTATGATAAGGACGTTGGCCGTGCGGCTGCGCTGGCTGTTTCTCATCCCGCTGCAGCAGGTCGGGTGTTCAACGTCACGGATGGTGAATTTCATACCTTAAATGAAATTATTGAATCCATTTGCGCTGCCCTTGGGCGCAAACCGCCCTGGCTGTCATTACCTGCGGGAATCGTACGGTCTGTGGCCGGTGCAATAGAAGGGGGATGTCACATCTTCGGCTTAAGATCTCCAATTACGCCAGAGATGGTTGATAAATATACCGAGGATAGCGCCGTTAGCGGCAGTTTGATACAAAAAGAATTAGGATTCGTACCTCAACACGATCTAAAAGCCGGTTGGCATGAAACAATAGGCGAGATGCGGCGTATCGGACACCTGTAGTGATTAAGATTGTCATGAAGCGAATATCCGATATCCTGTTGAGTCTTCTGCTGCTATGTGTTTTATTCATTCCCATGATTCTTTTTGCCTTGATTGTCAAATTAACATCCAAAGGGCCGGCACTGTACTGGTCTGCCCGCATCGGAAAATACAACACCGTTTTCAAGATGCCGAAGTTTCGGACGATGCGGCAGGGCACGCCAGCCGTTGCCACTCATCTGCTGAACAACCCTGACCGGTATGTGACTCCAATCGGGAGAATCTTGCGCAAGCTCAGCTTGGATGAACTTCCCCAGCTTTACAGCGTGCTCAAAGGTGACATGAGTTTTGTCGGGCCCCGGCCGGCGCTCTTCAACCAGGATGACCTGGTGGCTTTGAGAACAATGAAAGGGATCCACTGCTTGGTGCCCGGCGTCACCGGGTGGGCTCAGATCAATGGGCGGGACGAACTTCCCATACCGGTCAAGGTTCAACACGACGAATATTACCTGCACCATCGATCATTCGGTTTCGACCTCCGCATCCTGGCATTGACCATCATCCGGGTCTCCCGCCGCTCGGGGGTGACTCACTGATGTTTATTTTG
>Ga0315276_10007651_pt1 | contig 10008 bp, 6 predicted proteins | sample YL17G05_0_MG_FD_204542 | JGI IMG/M metagenome (GOLD analysis project Ga0315276, IMG submission 204542) | Sediment microbial communities from Yellowstone Lake, YNP, Wyoming, USA - YL17G05_0 | ecosystem: Environmental > Aquatic > Freshwater > Lake > Sediment | place: USA: Wyoming | collected... | reverse complement strand
GCCCGACAGGCGGATCGCGTCGTAGAGGCTGGCGTGATTCTCGCGGTCCGACACGACGACGTCGCCGCGGCCGGCCAGCGCCGAGACCAGGCCCAGGTTGGCCATGTAGCCGGTCGGGAAGACGACGGCGGCCTCGGCGTGCTTGAAGTTCGCCAGGTCGGCTTCGAGCGCGGCATGGGCCTCGGTGTGCCCCGAGACGAGACGGCTTGCGCCCGCGCCCCAGCCCCAGCGGTCGATGGCGCGCCTGGCGGCCTCGCAGACGCGGGGGTCGCTCGCGAGGCCGAGATAATTGTTCGAGGCAAACGCCAGGACCGTCCGCCCGCCGACCTTGATGTGCGGCCCTGCGGCCGAGCCGACTTCGACGAGGCGGCGGCGCAGGCCCTGGCCTTCCAGGTCATCGAGGGTCTGGCGGATAAGGTCGGGGTCAGTCATTGAGTTTGGGGCTGCGCGGTCGCCTTCGGCTCCACGTCAAACGATGGTCCGCAATGGTCCTACATTCCTCCGCCGGCGATGAAAATGGTCTCGCCCGTGATGAAGCCTTCGGTCTCGCCTGCCAGCCAGACGACGGCACGGGCGATATCTTCGGGCGTTCCCAACCGGCCGACGGGCGTCGACGCGCAGAACTGCGCCAACCGTTCGGGCTCGGTGTACTTGTCGTGGAAAGGCGTGAGCGTAACGCCCGGGGCGACGGCGTTGACGCGAATGCCCTCGGCCGCAACCTCTCGCGAGAGGCCTTTCACAAAGGCCACCAGCGATCCCTTGGCGGTTGCATAGTGGACGGCGCCGCCCCCGCCGCCCGATCGCGCCGCGACGCTCGCGTTGACAATGACGTTGCCGCGCTTGGCTTTCAGCATCGGCCCCAGGGCCGCCCGGACTGTGTAGAACACGCTGTCGAGGTTGAGGGCGACGACCCGGTTCCAGAGGGCGTCGGGCATTCTGGCGATCGGACAGCGCTTTACCAGTCCGCCGGCGTTGGCAAAGACAACGTCTAGGCGGCGGAACTGTTTCATGAATGCCGCGACCATGGCGCTGGCCTGGTCGGGGTCGCAGACGTCGCACTCGAAGAGGGCGGCCCGGCGGCCGAGGGCCTCGACCCGCTTGGCGACCGCCTCGGCGGCTTTCCTGGACCGGCAGTAGTTGATGCCGACGTCGGCCCCCGCCTGGGCCAGGGCCACCGCACTGGCCGCGCCGATGCCCGTTGACGCCCCCGTGACGAGAACAGTCTGGCCGGTCAGGTCTGTCATGGCAGGTCCCCCGTACTTCCGAGTTGCAGGCGCCTACACGGTATCGCGCGGGCCGCGGAAAGGCAAGAACGGAAAGAGCCTTCGAGCCCGCCGCGGGAGCGGCGGGAGACACGCCTAACGCCGCCGGAGTTCTTCCCTTACCAGTGCAATCACCTTCGGCACCACCGCCGCCACCTCGCCGGTCATCTCGAGGCCCGGGCTGAAGTCCTGCGGCACGATGCCGAAGATGACGACCTCGCGCGGGGCGCACCCCAGGTGTTTGGCCATCTGGAGCGTCTCGAGCAGGCCGAGGTCGTGGAGCGACACGCTGACGTCGGTCTTCCGGGCGAGGTTCTCGCCGGTAAAGCGCAGGATCGTGCCGGGCTTGCCCTCCGCCTGAACGGCGTCGATGACGATGACCCTCTGCCGGTTGGCGATGACCTCGATGAGGTCGGCGCCGGAGGTGCCGCCGTCGAGGATTTCGACCTCCTCGGGCGGCGGGCTGCCTTGCTCGGCGGCCTGGGCGGCCATTGCCTGGGCCACGTGGACCCCCACCCCTTCGTCCTTGAGGAGGATGTTGCCGATACCCAGCACCAGCGTTGGCGGCACGGTTGGTGGATCCATGAGTTCGCGGCTCCCGACCGCAGGCCGTTCGGCGGAGGCGCCTCGCGTACTTGTTCGGTGCGCAAGCGCAGCCGAGTGCCAGTATATCCGCCCGCGGGAACCTGTGGTGCGAAATGTCGGCCCAGGCGCCGGCATGTTATCAGCAGTAAGCAGATCCAGCGGGAACTCTTGGCATGGTTCACCCCCGCCGGGGATGAGCACCCAGTAAGCCCCCGGCACCGCCGGGGGATGACCCAACCCGGCTCATCCCCACGCGGCGCGTGGGGCTTGTGAACCATGCCGAACTTTTGCACTAACCGCCGGACGCCGGTAGAATGCCCGCATGGCAAACGCCGACCCTCCAGCCCTGCCTGCCTCCGACCCTCCGGCCCGCCGCCGATGGATGTGGCTGGCGGCGTGCATTCTGCTGGCCCTGGCCGCCTTCGCGGCCTTTGTCTACCTGGGATACGCCAGGTCCTTGGAGCCCGAGGGCCGCGTGCCCGCCCTTCTCAACCAACTCCGGGCCGGCGAGCGCGCCAACTGGTTCATCGAGTTGCTGCGCCGGTTGGCGTTGCTCGAACATGTCGAGTCGCCGAGCAAGTACGAGATCGTCGAGGAACTCGTTGCGATCGGCCCGGAAGCGGTGCCGCCGCTCATCGAAGCGCTCAAGGACCGGGCGGAGATCGTTCGCGGAGCGGCCGCCGAGGCACTTGGCGAAATCGGCGACCCTCGGGCTGTGCTGGCCTTGGCGGCCGCGCTCAAAGACAAGAAGGCGGAGGTTGGCGTTGCAGCCGCCAAGGCGCTGGCCCGACTTTGCGACGCCCAGTCGGTCCCGGCCTTGGTGGGCGCGCTCAAGGAAGGCAAAGAAGAAGTCCGCAGGGCAGCGGCGGAGGCCTTGGGCGAGATCGGCGACCTTCAGGCCGTGCCCGCCTTGATGGTGGCGCTCAAGGACGAGGAAGAGGTGGTTGCGATTGCGGCGGCGCGGGCCCTACGCCGCCTGGGCGATCGTCAGGCCGTTCCTGCCTTGCTGGCGGCGCTCAAGGAGGGGAAGCGCGGGGTCCGCGCCGAGGCGGCGGACGCCTTGGGCGAACTCTCGGGCGAGCAAGTGCTGCCGGCGCTGGCGGCCGCGCTCAAGGATAGGGAGACCGAGGTCGGCGTCGCGGCGGCGAGGGCCCTTGGCAGCCTTGGCGATCCGCAGGCGTTGCTCCCCCTGATGGCTGCGCTCAAGGAGGCGGACCAGGAGGTCGGGGCGGCGGCGGCCGCAGCCCTGGCCGGCATCGACGACTCGGCGGTGTTGCCCGTGCTCGTGGCTGCGCTCAAGGATGGTTCGGCGAAGGTCCGCAAGGCCTGCGCGAGAGCGCTTGGCCAGATGGGCAAGCCGCAGGCGATCCCGGCCCTGCTGACCGCGCTGAAAGAGGCGGACGACGCGGTCCGGGCCGAGGCCGCGGAGTCGCTGGGCCGCCTCGGCGGCCCCGAAGCGACCGAGGCACTCCTCGGGGCGCTCAAGAAGGGGGCGCAGGAGGTGCGCAAGGCATCAGCGAGGGCGTTGGGGCGAATCGGCGATCCGCAGACGTTGCCCGCGCTCGCCGAGGCGCTGAAGGACGGGGAGGCCGACGTCCGCGAGGTGGCGGCGGAAGCGCTGGGCAGTCTCCATAACTCCGATGCCGTCCCGGCGCTCCTGGCGGCGCTGGCCGATGAGGCCAGCGGCGTTCGGTCCGGGGCGGCGCAGTCCCTCGGCAACCTCGGCGACAGGCAGGCTGTGCCGGCGCTGGTGGCCGCGCTCAAAGACAAGGAGGAACGGGTCCGCGAGTCCGCGGTGTCGGCCCTCGGCAGCCTGGGGGACAGGCGGGCCATGGCGGCCCTTCTGGCCGCGATGAAAGGCTCTGCCGGGTACGTTCGCAGGCACGCTGTGGAGGCCCTCGGCAAGGTCGGCGACCCGCAGGCCACGGCCGCTCTGCTGGAGGCCCTCAAGGACAAGGACTCGCACGTCCGCTCGGCGGCCGCCCAGGCGCTCGGGCAGATCGGGGACCCCAAATCCGCGCCTGCTCTGGTGGCGGCGCTGAAGGAAGGGCACGTGCATGTTCGCTCGGCTGCGGCGGAGGCCCTGGGCAAGGTCGGCGGTCCGGAGGCGCCGCCGGCCCTGCTGGGCGCCCTTCGCGATCCGCGCGCGGATGTTCGCGAGGCGGCCGCGCGGGCCATGGGCGACCTGGAGGATCCGTTGGCCGCCGCCGCGCTGGCCGCCGCGATCAACGACAAGTCATCGACGGCGCGATTCTGGATAGTGGTCTCCATTGGCGGCCTCGGGAACCCCCACGCCGCCGATGTGCTCGTGCCGCGGCTTCGCGACAAGGACGAGGACAACCGCGTGGCGGCGGCGTTTGCGCTGGGTCTCCTGAAGCGGTCCGAGGCGGTGCCCGTTCTCACGGAAGCGCTGGGGGGCAAGACCGATTGGGCGGCGTTCGCGGCCGTCGTGGCCCTCGGCCGACTCGGCACCCCGGAGGCCAAGGACGCCTTGCGCGAAGGGGTCCGAAAGGCCCGGCGCGGCGGCATCCGGGAATTCGCAGCCCGGATGCTGGAGACCTCTCCCACGGCGGCCCTGACGGAGGTCCTGCGCGGACGCGACTCGAACCTGCGGTTCTACGCCGCCAGGGCGATCCCGTTCCTGAGAGACCCGGCGGCGCTAGAGGCGCTCGAAGAGGCCCGTCGGGACCCCGACTCGAGCGTCCGCGAAGCCGCGCGCGATGGCGTGCGGCGGCTCAAGCGGTTGGAGGCACAAGGAGCGGGGTCATCGCCGCCGGAGGGCGCCAAGTAGTGGGGCGAAAAAGCGCGGCGGGTCGGCGGACCCGCCGCGCAAATCGCAAAGTGGCGCGGTCGCACTCAAGTGCATTCGCGCAGCGGGCCGGGAGAGAGTCGGCCCGCCGCGCGATGCCTCACGGCACGGCTTTACACTCTGTCGGGGACCCCGCCTCAGACGGCGGCAGGCTCCACGTGAACGACAAACTTCTGGCCATCGCCGCTCGGCTTGGCCAGATGCACAGCGCACGACAGGCACGGGTCGAACGAGTGGACCACCCTCAGGACCTCGACGGGCTGGTTCACGTCTTTGACCGGTGTGCCGACCAGGGCCTGCTCGATGGGTCCCATGATGCCGCGGTCGTCCTTGGGCGACGCGTTCCAGGCGGTCGGGGTAACGATCTGGTACGACCCGACCTTTCCGGCGCTGATCTGGAGCCAGTGCCCCAGGGCGCCGCGCGGGGCCTCCGTCAGGCCGATGCCGGTGGCCGTCGCCGGGATGCGGGCGCCCTTGAACACGGGGCCGCCGACCGCCAGTTCGTTGAGCCAGTTGTCCATGGCGTCGGCCACCTTCTTAGTCTCCAGCGTGCGGGCCACGATGCGGTCCAGGGCCGAGATGCCGCGCCGGTAATCGCCGTTGACCCACATCCGGGCCAGGGCGCCGACCTCGTGCGGCTGGTTGAGGTACCGCGGGGCCTTCAGCCAGGAGTAGGCGCCGACCTTGGTCGCCTGCGGTGTCGTCACGCCGGCGGCCGGGTTGCGGTTGCCGCTCGTGGCGGTGTACCAGGAATACTTCACGTACTCCTTGATCTGGCCGGTGTTGACGGTGGTCAACTGGCCGCCTGTCAGGCGCCCGCGGGCAAGGAGTTTCCGGGTGCCTGCGGCGTCGAGGTCGAACACGCCGTAGGCCAGCAGGTTGCCGCAGCCTTTGCCGACGGCATAGTACTCGGGGAAGATCTGGCCGACCGTCTGCACGTCGGGTATGAAGACCGTGTCGATGAAGTTCCGGAGTTCCGAAAGGAGCGCGCGGAAGTCGGCGATCGCCCCGGCCGTGACGGGCTCCGTCTCGCCGCCGCCGACGAAGACGGGGCTGCACGGCATCCTGCCGCCGAGAATCGCCCCCATCTGGTGGGCCTTCCGCCGCATCGCCAGGGCGAGCACATAGTGGTTCACCAGGTCCTTCGCGGGGCTGCCGCTCGCCATGTCGGTCGTGACATAGCGCGGCGTCCAGGGCGCCATGTCGATGATGCCCGTGGTGTCGATGTAGTCCAGGGCGGCCAGGTGGTAGAAGTGCAGGATGTGCGACTGGATGTAGTTGGCGCCGAGGACGAGGTTTCGCACGATGCGGCCGTTGTCGGGGGCCTGGATGCCGAAGGCCGCCTCCAGGGCGAGGCTGGCCGCCATGCCGTGCGAGATCGGGCACACGCCGCAGATCCGCTGCGTGTAGAACGCGGCGTCGCGCGGGTCGCGGCCCTTGAGGATCATCTCGAAGCCGCGGAACATCGTGCCCGCGCTCTTGGCCGAGAGGACCTGCTGCTTGCCGCCCACGCTGCCGACGGTCACCTCGATGTCGAGGTGCCCCTCCACCCGCGTGACGGGGCCGAGTTTAATGGTCGTAGACATCGTTATCTCCTTTGTTTCAGGTCAGGACCTGCTGGGGGACAGGACCGCCCCGCCGCCAGGTCAATCGTCTCCGCCTTCATCGTCGACGCCCGGGCCGCCCGTCGGTACGGCCGCCGGGTCGGTCGTGGCCGCCGCCGACAGGAACGGTGACATCCCGTCCGGGAAGTTCGGCTGCGTGCATCCGATGCACGGGCTGCCGGCGCCGATGCACCAGTTGACGCCCGGCGTGGCCCTGGCTGCGCCGTTCCACCTGCGGGTGGGGCAGTCGCAGTACGTCGAGGGCCCTTTGCAGCCCATCGGGTACAAGCATCCCGTGCCGCTCAAGGCCGCCGACGGAATCCGCGAGGGGCTCAGGTCGCCCGCCTCGTGGCACGTGAGGCACGGCCGGCCCCCGCTGTGATGGCCCGGCCCCACGTACGACGACCGGCGCGGGCACTTGTCGTGGACCTTCGCGCCGAAGAAGTCCTTCGGCCGGCCGTACGCGTCCAGGGCCGGGGCCTTGCCGTTCTTCAGGATGTAGGCGATCGTGCCGACGACCCAGTCGGGATGCGCCGGGCATCCGGGGATGTTGATGACCGGCTTGCCGCCGACCACCTGCTTCAGCGGCACGGCCAGGGTGGGGTTCGGCTTCCCGGCTGACACGCCGCCGAACGAGGCGCACGTGCCGACCGCCATCAGGAGGGACGCCCGCAGGTAGTAGCGTTTCACGGCGGCCAGGAGTGTGGTCCCGGGCCACACGTAGCAGGCCTTGCCGAGGTCCGCCGTGGGGATCGCCCCCTCGACCACCAGGGCGAACCCGCCCTTGCCGTAGGCGGCTTCGGCGGCCCCGATGGCCGTCGAGCCGGCGGCGGCGCTCAGGTTCGGGTGGAACTTCAGGTCCACGGTGTTCAGCAGGAGGTCGTCGATGGTGGTGTAGTAGATACTGTTGAGAAGCGAGACGCTGCAGCCCGTGCATCCCTGGCCCTGAAGCCAGACGATGGGCAGGCCCCCCGTTCTGGCCAGCGCCTCCTGCTCCCTGAAGAGCAGGGGTCCCGAGATTCCCAGCGCGCCCGCCACTGCGGCGGACGCCTTCAGAAAGTCGCGTCGTGTTATTGGCATGGCCCGTTCTCCTTCTGGCTTGGCCACCTCTTCCGCCCCCTTTTCCTCAATTCCAGTCCGGCCTCCTCTGCGGAGCCGGCGTCAGATGCGTCGAAACCCAGCAGGTTCCCGAGCCGGCCGTCGGCCAGTTCGCCGATCAGCCGCAACAGTTGCCTGCCGGGCGCGTGAAAGAATTCACGTCTCGACATGTCGCTCACGAGAGTCGCTCCTTGGCCTTGGGCCGAGACAGGGACCGGAAAGACTTGAACGTCGGCCCGCCTGCTCAACGGCAAAACGCTGTCCGTCCGCCACGTGGCGCCCCGCGATTGGCAAACAGCCTCTCCGCCTCGTTAAGCAGACACTGATCGCTCACCGCAGACTTGGTTTACGGCCGGGCCGACCCGAAGAAGAGATATGAGATATGGGGTCCGACGCCGCTCTTCACGCTGGGCGCGCCTCACCGGCGAGCCGCAAGTCCCGGCCGCGTGCGGCCGGGCCCGCGGTCCCGCGGCTGACGCGTCTCCCCTCGCCGCGGCGTTCCGCACGTGCGTCCTGGGTCGCGGAACTAATCAATGCTAGGCGCGCGGGAAAAAGGAAGTCAAGGCGGGCACTGAGAATTTTCTCAAGCAAGCGGCGGCCGCATACGTTGCGGCCGAGGCCGTGCCGGGCCGCACCAGCAATACGAATATGACAATTAGTGTCCGGAACCCGCCGCCAGCGGGTCGCCGGCGCCGGACGAGGCGCCGCTTGCGGCCTTCTTCATCCGGGCCTCGAGGCGTTCGCGGCACTGGTGCATGTAGGCCTCGATCCGCACCGCCTCGGTCGCCTGCTGTAGGCCGTCGTACGCCACCTTCAGGACGGGCATGTCCCAGTCCTTCTGGAACTTCGTCAGCAGGGCGTTGACGATCGTGCCCGGCATGCAGTTGAACGGGTGGAGGTTGACGACGCCGTCGCACCCCACCTCGACGTACTCCATGCATCGGCCCATCGAGAGGATGGGCTCGCCGCGGATGGCCGGGTCGAGGTACCGCCGGCCGAGGGCGATGACGTGGTCCGAGGGCGGCTCGTCGAAGAAGTCGCGGATCGCCCCGCGGAACTCGTTTAGGACGCGGTACTTCTCGCGGCGCTGGATGAAGTCGGTGATCTTTTCGACCAGCAGGCGCTTGTAGTTGCGCTCGATCCTGGCGTCGGTGATGCGGCTCCAGGTGATGTAGTTGACCCACTCCTCGAATGGCGGGATGACCGCCTCGCCGCCCATCTCCTCGATGCGGCGGGCGATGAAGTGGTTGGTGAACTGGTTGCACCTGACGAAGACCTCGCCGACGATGCCGATGCGCGGGCGCAGCCGCGAGCGGTCGGTCTTGACGGCCTCCAGTTCGCGGCGGGCCTCTCGGGCCAGGGCCGGCAGGTCGCCGCGCGACTCAATCACCTCTTCGCACCGGCGCAGGTACTTCTCGTAGACCCGGTCGAACTCGCCCTTGTTGACCTCGTAGGGCCGCCCCTGGCGGAGCATCTTCTGGATGGCATCGACAAACACGATGCCGGCCCATGCGAGTTTGCGGAAGTCGGCCCCGAGGTTCTTGATGTCGCCCTGGTAATCCTTGTCCTGGTCCAAGAGGACGAGCGGCACGTCTTCCAGGCCGAGGTCGTCGAGCATCATGCGCTGGAACTTGTTGTACTGGCCGAAGCGGCACGGGCCGAACGCCGTCGGCATGAAGAACGCCGAGCGGTCCGGGTCGAACCCCGGCGAGTGGATCTGCCGCAGGAAGTCGCCCGTCGTGATGATGCAGGGGTAACATTCCTTGCCGGAGGTGAATTTGCGGCCCCAGGCCACGGAGTCCTCGTCGCTGATGGGCATCTGGCGGGCGTCGACGCCGCCCGCCCGCATGGCGGCCGCCATGGCGTACCCGTGGTCGTCCATGTATGGGATGTAGATGGTGCGCTTCGAGTGGTTCGAGACCGTGTAATCCCACTTGCCCGCGCGCACGCGCCGCTCCAGGCGCAGGTCCCGCTGCCGCACCGCCTTCAGGCTGTCGAGGAACGCCTCGCACCGCGTGATGGCGCCGACGTCGGCCGAGTGTTCGTCGACCTCCAGGATCAGGCACGGCTTGCCCTGGAGTTCGCGCGCCACGAACTTCATGATGAACGAGTCGGGCCCGCACCCGAAGTTGGTGATGTAGACCGGGTACAGGCGCCGGTCGCGCGCGATGATCCGGGCCCCCGCCAGGATCTTCTGGCCGTACTTCCAGTACATGTGCGGATGGTCGGCCGAGATGTCTTCGTCGTCCAGGGGCAGCATGTCGAGCGGGATGGCCAGGCACCCGAGGTCCCGCAGTTTCTCGGGGATGTTCATGTTCAGGCCAGGGTCGCAGCCGTTGTACGGGCGGCTGATGATGACGAGGGCCGTATCGTTCGGGCCGAGCGAGGCGAGGACCTCGCGGCCGCGGTCCTTGAGGCTCTGCTGGAACCGGTCCTGGGCGGCAAAGGCCTCGGCCACCGCGCGGCGGGCCTGTGCGCGGCCGACGCCCAGGCCGGCGGCCATCGTCTCGAGTTCGCGCCGCACGGCCTTGCGCCCGCGCGAGAAATGCAGGACCGGCCGCACCAGGCACTTCGCCCAGTCCACGTCGTCCATCGCCGCGGGGGCCATGTAGGGCAGCGCCTGGACGTACGGGCACACGTAGGAATTGAC
>Ga0315276_10007649_pt1 | contig 10013 bp, 7 predicted proteins | sample YL17G05_0_MG_FD_204542 | JGI IMG/M metagenome (GOLD analysis project Ga0315276, IMG submission 204542) | Sediment microbial communities from Yellowstone Lake, YNP, Wyoming, USA - YL17G05_0 | ecosystem: Environmental > Aquatic > Freshwater > Lake > Sediment | place: USA: Wyoming | collected... | reverse complement strand
TTAATCAGAAACTTTGTTATCACATATATCAGAATAACAACGGCAGCAATGCCGATTATACCGGATATAATGTATGAAATAACCTGCGTACTCATAGCTGTGTTTTCCCCGCCGAAGTTGTAATCGGGAACAGGCGCTTTCCAAAAATCAGCCAGTTTTTTAAGACCCGCGGGCACATAGCCCAGAAGCTCTTGTATCTTGCCTGGTCCCCATTCTCCCCAGGCATCTCCGGCATTGAATTTTTTCGGAAGATAAATACCAAGAGGAGTTAAGAGAGCCATTATAGCAAGACCGATCCAGAGTTTTTTCTGAAATTTTGTCATATCAGGCATCCTTCATTGCGTATACTAAAGTACTTTCGTGTTTGACAAAATACTTCAGTATCAAGGCCGTTACCATTCCTTCTAATATACTAAATACGAGCAGATGTTCTAATGCCATTGCAGGAACGGCGATTGACAGCGGATAAGGAGCATATAAAGGTTTCCCGTCAGGGGCAGAAGCTATCATAGGTTGAATCCCAAATTCAAAGCCGGTTAATATGGCGGCAACTGAAAGGCCGATATAACCGGAAAGAAAAGCGGCCACATAGAATCTTTTACCACTATTTGCATCACCTTTTATTAACTTGAAGACCCAATAAGATACAAAGGGCATTACCACTGCCATGTTAAAACAGTTGGCCCCGATCGCGGTGATGCCGCCGTCTCCGAAAACAATAGCCTGTATTATTAAAACAACTGATATTGCCAAAACCGCTGCCCAAGGTCCCAATAGAATAGCAATTATAGCACCGCCAACTGCATGGCCTGTAGTGCCTCCCGGGATAGGGATATTAAACATCATGATGAGAAAAGAAAAAGCTGCTGCCATTGCCAGATATGGGATATACTTGGTAGAAAGCTCCTTTTTAATTTTTTTCAGGGCGATTGCCCAGAAGACAAATGATGCCCCATAGAGAGGCACAAATGTCTGGGGACTTAAATAACCGTCGGGTATATGCATAACAATTACCTCCTAAAAATCAACGATGATCCCGGTAAGGACCGTATAATCGGCTTCCGCTTTGTTCAGCCCTGTTTTCAACCCGAGATCAACGCTGAAATTTTCATTAATCTTATATAACATGCCTCCGAGCAGGAAAAGCGGATGCACGTTCGATTCCCTGTCCGGGTTTGTTTCCACTCCGATATTGGCTACAAGAATAAGGGGCTTTGACACTGCATACTCTGCTGCCAGAGAATAATGCCAGATATCCCTTAACTCTTCTCCGTTCCTGATATAACCAAGGTCAAGGTGGAGGGTTACCGGATCGAGTTCTTTTGATGTGAGGAAGTGCAGACTATACGCCGCTTTCCCGTCCCCGAGTCCTTTACCTTCATCCCCTGTAGGAAGGGTGATACCCGGCTTTAAAGCAAAACTGAAACCCTCTTTTTCATAGAATCTCCACTTTAATTCAAGAGTAATGTCAGAGAGGCCGTCTTGTTTTAAAGCCTTGGCGCCCTCTTCTATCCTTGTGAAAACATAGGGTACACTGGCAACGAGATCGATATTCTCCCTTATCCCGGCTGAAAGTGTTGCGGCAATCTGTGTCTCCGAATCGCCGTTGTCATTTGCATATTCGGCATTCAGTTCGAGATTGAATTTGCCAGTGCCGGTTGTTCCCGCATCATCGGAAATAAGCGGATGCATGGCATGAGCATTTGAAAAAAAGCAGAGAGTAAAGAGCAGAAAGCAGAGAGTAAAAACATTCCTGATAGGCTTGTAAGCCCTTGAAACAAACCACTTTGACATCATTTTTTTACCTTCTCCGCGGCAAAAAAATAGCCGCGAAAGCTTTTTGACCTACTGGTCATTGTTTCAGCCTTCGTGGCGTGATACTATTTTAAACTACCATTCTACTGCATTCTATGTCAAGATATTTTCGAATTGCTTCGTGTCCCTTCAGTTGTGGGTGCAAAAATCCTCCCCTTTGCAAGGGGAGTTTGGAGGGGTTTATGAAAAATAATCAAAACCACCCCTACCCCTCCTTGCAAAGGATGGGATTAAATCCCTAACTGAATGATTACATTGCTTCCGAACCCGGCCCTTTCAGATAATTACAGGAGTGATTAATAACACCTCTCAACGGATATATTAAGTGTTGACAAAATTACTAAAATGGAGGATACTTCTTAATAGTTAAACTAATATGGAGGAATATCCATGAAACAGACGATAACCCGGTTGCTGAAGATCAAGCTGCCGAAAGGGCAGTCAGCCTTCTTATGGGGACCGAGGAAGACGGGCAAGACCACGTTTCTCAAGGCGGCCTTCCCGGACAGCCTGAGCTACGATTTGCTTCAGACCGACCTTTTCTTTGACTTCGTGAAGCGTCCCTTCCTGCTGCGGGAGCAGCTTCTTGCCGCAGCCCCGAAGCATTTGAGAGAGCCGGTCATTATCGACGAAGTGCAGAAGGTGCCTCAGCTGCTCGATGAAATTCACTGGCTTATCGAAAACAAGAATCTGCGGTTTATTCTGTGCGGTTCCAGTGCAAGGAAACTGAAACGGGGTAAGGCGAATCTGCTTGGAGGACGGGCCTGGCGTTATGAGATGCACCCGCTTGTCTCGGCAGAGGTGTCAGATTTGGATCTGCTCAGAGCTCTCAACCGGGGAATGATACCGATGCACTACATGCAGGAGGAATACCACAAGTCACTGCAGGCTTATGTTCGGGATTATCTCAAAGAGGAAGTGTTCGATGAGGGGTTGACCAGAAACATCCCTGCCTTTTCGCGGTTCTTCGATGCTATGGGATACTCGCACGGAGAGCTGACGAACTATGCAAACATCGCCAGGGACTGCGGCATAGACGCGAAAACCGTTAAAGAGTATTACCAGATTCTTGTCGATACATTGCTTGGCACGATGATTGAGCCATACAAGAAACGGCAGGACCGTAATGTGATAATCAGGGCCGGCAAGTTTTATCTGTTCGATGTCGGTGTTGCCGGCACCATTAGCCACCGCCGGATTCCTCAGGAGAAAGGCGAACAGTTTGGGAAGGCCGTCGAACATTTCATCCTGATGGAAATACTTGCCCATCGTGCATATAGGGAGCTGGACTACGATGTGAATTTCTGGCGAACGAAGTCAGGATTAGAAGTGGATTTTATTTTAGGTCAGGGAGAAGTAGCTATCGAGGTAAAAGGAACGAGCCGCATCGATAATGCAGACCTGCGTCCGCTCAAGTCGTTTATCCAGGAGTATCGTCCAGCAAGAGCGTTTGTCGTCTGCAACGAACGCGCCCCACGAATGCATGAGGATATCCGTATTTTGCCGTGGCGTGATTTTCTGAAAATGCTATGGAATGGAGAAGTGATATCGTAAAGGCGATAGCCGGATGCAAGGCAGGGACACCTGTATACAATGGGAAAAAATGCATCAGGCCCGGCAATAAACTGTAATAGATAAGATTTGAGTTTATAAAAATGTCAGATTAAGTATCAGTTGAGAACTTCACATAGTAAAGAAATGGCGCGGTTCTCAGCCGTTCGGTGCGACGTTCTCACAGAAGTCCGCATTTTGCTTAAACTGATGATTATGTGTATTTCTTCTGGGAAATAATTATTCATTATTCTATCGCAATTCAAGCTCGCGTTCCTTGCTCGTATGAGGGACGACACGCGCAGATAGGAGCCAAAGAATCAAACGAATGTCTAAATAATTTAATGCAGTGGGAATTTTACGATAGGAAAATCAGCGACTATATCAGGCGAACCGATCCAAAGGGTTGTAATATAGTCATCAATATTCATAGGTTCATCCAGCGTAAGATGGATAGTCGTAGTCAAATAATCAATTAATTTACGCTCATAATGCAGAATGTCTTCCGACAATAGGTCTATTTCACCCTCCAAAGGTATAGTTTCATTTGGCTTCCAGTAAAAAATGTTATCCGAAGAACTCATCAGTACTGTACCGATCTCCGGTAAACTGTTGCTCTTTTGATTATTAATGTGTTCATTATTTTTAGTTGTCATAAATATTACTATAGGCTCCTTAAAGGTATAATCAGTATTGTTTTTCATTTTGGCCTCAAACCATACTTTGCCCAAAAATCCGGCTTGTTTTGACTGCTTCCCAATCAATAGAGCAACGACATCAAAGAGTCGAGAGGTATTCTGCAATTCAGTCTTGACTTTTCGATATTTTGATTCTTGTTCAGAGAATAGTAAATTTTCAAAAAGGAACTCTCCCTCACGTGATAGAAGTGCTCTAATGAAATGCAGATAGAGAAGTTCCTTTTCTATTATTGCAACTCCCATACCCTTTTCCCTATATCCTCCTGCCATGCCAATCGTTCCCGGAAGAGGATCTTCTGAAATTCTAACAACTTTTCCTTTTAACCGTGAGGTTAAATTATTAGGCAAATAAATGACCATGTCGAGTAACGTTTCTGGTGGGAAAGGGTTATTCGTTCTTATAAATATACCATTTATAGAGAAATTGCTCGACGACCCTCTGTAGGTCAGTCCATCAGCGGTAAAGGTTATTTTACAACGGTGATTAAATCTTTTTAGCTTTCTTTTGTTTTCGAGTTTCTGCTCTTCTTTTATTGCGATCATGACTTTCTAAGTTACCTCAAATTCTAATCCTATTAAGATTTTAAGAAGTGTAATGCTTTATCAATCCTACGTATGAAGTTTTCTAGAAGAAAAGGGTTGAAGGCACGTGAGGTATCTTTCTGCATAATGGCTAGTATTTCCTTAATCTCTAAACCTTTTCTATATGGTCGTGTGCTCCTTAAAGCATCAAAACAGTCTGATATTGATACGACTTGGCTACAAATATGTTGGTTTTTAAACACATTAAGATGTGGATAACCTTGCCCATCGTATTTCAAATGATGTTCAAATGCTACTATGGTAACAAGCGGGGCAAGGCCCCCTATTGAAGAGAGAAATCGTGCTCCATGTAATGGATGGAGTTTAATCACTGCCCACTCTTTCTCTTCAAGAACACCCCTTTTCCCTAGTATGTCTCCTGAAATAAATAACTTCCCTATATCATGGAGAAGTCCTGCAATTCCAATATCGCGTAAAAATAGGCTTTCTTTTACTCCTAAAGTTTTCATCTGGAATATTGATAATACCGATACGTTTGTTGCATGAATATAGGAATATTCTTCCCGGGATTTGGCATGGCTTAATAGTTTGAGCACATTCACCTTTTTTCTGAAGGCGGACAAAAAATTTCCCATAACCTGATTCAGTCTTGGAATGTTGGTTTGTTGAGTAGATGCAATGTCTTTATATATTTCTTTTACAATCTCCGTCTGTTGGGAGAGGAAACCTGAGATATCATTACTGTCGAAATCATCGTCGGTCTTTGCTTCATCGAGTTGAATATCAAGAACACCTGTTTTGATATGAGGAAATACAGACATTTTATTGTCTGTATCCGTTATTTCCGAAATAAATTGCCTCATTTCTTCGAAAGTTACATTCGGCAAAAATTCAATCCGCGAAAGGCCTTTTCTCTTTATGCGTTTTTTTAGGTTATCAACCTGAAATCCAATCTCTTTAAACGATGTCTTGTTGATAATAAGATCATCCTCAATAAGCATCATCTCAAACTTGTCCGATTCCTTCAGTAGATTTTCTAGTATTTTTAGGGTTTTTTGGGTAAATCCATCCACGGAAGCATGCTCCTTTGAATACAGTGAACAATTCGAAATAGCAGACATGAGTGCTGAGATAAAGTTTTTTATCATAACCATTTATTGTTTCCTAATTTTAGTTAACCGTAATGATTCATTCTTTATATATTCATTCCTGGATTTCAGGCCCTTCTGTATAATATCTTCAATATCTTTATAAGGATAATTCCCCAGTGTTTTATATATCTCTACTTTAAGGTTTTCTACGTCGCCTTTAAAAAGGAAGAATGTTTTCCTGAAAATTATCTCTCTGAAAGCATCCAGAGAACGCAAATCCCCTATATTCCCGAGGGCTTGTATGATTGCAATCTTCTGTGCTAAATCGCTTTTATTCATTCCCTTTTTCCTGAGCATCTGAACAAGATTGGGAACCGCCTCTTTCATCCTGTACGCGCTCAAGAGAGTTATAGCTTGCTCGATTTCCGCTTGCGTCCCTGACCGGAGATATTCCTGTATCCGCTCAAACCCGAAACGGTCTTCCATACTGAGGAGGCATTTGATTGCCTCAAAGCTCACTTTAGGGTTTTCATGCCGGCAGTATGGTCTCACATACGGGATTATTTGCTCATTTTTACATCCACTCAACAAGTAAAGCATGTTTCTTTTCACGAACCATCGTGAATCATTAAGGCGCCGTAAAGCTTCGGGAACTATAGCATCTCCATATTGCCTGATCAAACTCATCAGTAAACTTCTGAAACTCTGTGTCTCCTCATTCATAAGCGCATCGATAAGAAATGGAATAATCATCTCACCATAATCTTCACAGAGCTGCCATGCTTCATCCCTTGACTGCCTTCCCATAATTTTCAGGGAATCTATAAAGGCTGTAAAAAACTCCGGTGTAGAATAATACCGGAGTGCTTCCGACGTTATGTCAGCAAATCTGTTCTTTTCCACATTTAACTGCAAGAGCTTTCTTATTCGCACAATCTGTTCATATTGTCCTGTCACTATAAACTGTGTTGTCTGTTCCTTCAGATTTTCAATTAATTGGAGGTATTCTTTTTGGGAAATCAGATCCGATGACATTATTTCAAGAATTACATGATTAAAGGTCTTTTCGATAAAATCATCATTAATTTCTCTTTTTAAATCAGGCAAGCGAATTGACAACATTTCTGACGTATCAAATTCCAGAATTTGCTTGATTTCCTTCTGATATTCATCACTCATGGAAGTTTCAAAGGAATCGGAGAGAGCTTTTTTCGTATCACTTTTCGATAGCATATCTACCATATCAGAGGGGAGAAAAATATCGTCTACAAGTAAATTATCACCAATAGTGCGCTGTTCTGTAGCTTGCGGTTCGAATTTTAATACTACCTCAAGAAGATTTCTCAGGTTCTCCGGTATGTCTATTTTTCTCGATTCTATTTCTTCAAATAATTCCATGATTAATTCTGCAGATATATTCCGGTATACCCTGGCTGTTATGAGAATATCCCTTGAAAGTGTTTCAATCACTATGGAAAGGAACTGTTCCTGCAGATCTGATGGCAATTCATTGATGGAAGCAAGAAGCTTTTTTATCTCTCTATTTGAAAAAGGGTTCTGAAAAAACTTTCTCATATATAGAGAAACAATATTTTGAGAAGATGTCTTACTAATACCGTGTTTCCCCATTCTACTTAATAAGTGTACAAAGGTATCAAGAGGAACATCTCCTAATTCTTCGGAAATCTCTTTGATACTCAATGTTCCATTGATAATACCGACGATATAGGTTTCCCAAAGATCTTCCTGAGGTATTTCTACCGCAGTTTTTCCCTCTTCAAAGGAAAATGCTTCGTAATCTAAAAATCCTACATTGATATGGGATAAATCATATTTACTGAGGGTTTCACGAATTCCTTCACTCGATAAATCTTTTCTTTGTATGGATATAAAGCGTTGAAAATTATAAAGTTGATCTAATGTCAGACCGGGAGAAAAATGTATACATGCTATGCTCAATCTTCTGAGATGCTGAGCGAATTGCCTATGGAGATCATTATTCTTATCTATGGGATGGGTATCAATAAGAAAGGTATCTTTCCCGATAGCAAGTGTAAATCCTGGCCTGAGTTGAAATATATTTTGTAATACAGCATGAACTCGATTTAATGAATTTTTCACTGCCGGATGATCTCTTGGGTATACTACAATCGTTCTGATAGAGACCTTCAACTCAGTGATTAATTCTTCTATCAACCTTGCATCAGGGGGAATAGTGTCGATTATTTCATTCATTCTAATTATTGTTTCCAAAGGATTAATAATTGATTTATTTTAATTGTGCTTTGATGTCCAATATTATGTTTTCAGTGAACCGCTTTTTTTTCTACATGTGCTCCATGTATTCAGGCGAATACCCGGTAATGCTGTAATGCACCATATCTATACGCTACGAGATAAAAGATTCTTAGCAGCACTGCGTACTAATTCACAAACTTCTCTATTCCTTTCAAGTTTTCTGAGATCTTTTTTCTTCAATTTATTCGTAAGAGTAGTAGCAATAAAAGGCGGCGTCTTAGGATTATTTACAAGTGCTGAAACAATACCATAATGGTTCATCCACGCTTTATTTTGAATTATTTTATTAATTGCTTCCATAGGCATTGTATGTAATTTTGCTAACGTCTCAATTTCCGTTTCGGTAATTTTTGGGTTTTCCAGTACGGAAAGTACTACTTCTTTATTAGGGTCTTTGAGAAGTTTAGATCGTTCATTGCTTCCGCAAAAAAATGCCGATTTACGTTTTTCTCCGGTACTTTTATCCTTTTTGTCCTGAGAAGATTTATTATTTTTATACTTTGTCTCTCCAGGCACTTCTACAGGTTCAATACATTCCGATAAAATGTACTCTGATAAATCGACAGGCTCATTTCGGTCATAAACAGCATCTCTTTTAGGGAGACCATATAGAAATTGCACAACCTCATCTGATGTGCTGCCCAAAAGATTTGTAAACTGTATGCCTATGGTATATTTCGGAATCAGTTCACTTTGGGAACAAAGCTTTGAATATTCATTCAATGAGACCCATTTGACGGCACCGTGAAGCGTGAGAACACTATCTTTTCTATTTAATTTAATTACATATTGTTTATCATGATCAAGTCTTTTCTCCGTTTTAAATGAAATGCCTCCGGTACTTATATCAAGAACTTTTGCCTCGTAAGATGATCCTATCATGACTGCAATTTCTTCGTCATTTACTATGTATCGTTGCCACTGCCGCTTATCCCATTTTTTATCCCGTGAGTCCTTATTTGCTCCTTGATCGGTTGAAAAAGCACTTATTTGGGAGCATAGCACAGACGACTCTCCCACTACATTTCCCCCCGTTTCTCCAATGATAGGTTTCAGGAAATGAATATAGGCTGCATCTTTTTCTACGATTTCAACCCCCATTCCATTGTTCATCGAGCCAAAGGTGTCTGCAGTTCGCCGAACAATGCCCTTGAGAAAAGAGATCATGTTGTCAGAAGTTGCTATTTCTATATCGACAATGGTATCAGGTGCAAAACATCGCTTTGATCTAATAAAAAGACCATTTTTCGAAAGATCACTCGTGATCACAAATAATCTGATGTCGTTAGCAACAACTTGTGCCACGAGGCTCTTATTGAATCGTTGATGCATTCGTTTTTCCATTTTATCTAACATTTCCCCCGCACTTAAATAAGGCTAAGTCCTCTTTAAACCAATATAATATTTGCATTTAGTAATTTCTCCGCCTCTTTACTGTTCAAGGGTTGTGAGAAAATATATCCCTGCACATATTTACAATTCAGCGCCTTCAATATAGGAAGATGTTCTCCTTTTTCTACACCCTCAGCGATTACATCTATCTTCAAGTTGTGAGCAAGATTCACTATGGCCCTTACAACCTCGGAATCCTCACCCGCAAGTCCCATCTTGTTAATGAAGGAACGATCAATTTTCAATGCACTAACTGGATACTTATTTATGTAACTCAAGGAAGAATAGCCGGTGCCGAAATCATCGATGTGAATCTGGATATCCATTTCCTTTAGTTCGGAAAGCACTGTTGTTATTTTTGAGTCTTCCATTAAAAAACTTTCCGTAATCTCAAGTTTTAAACTCCGAGGGTCGATGCTCGTTTTTTTAAGGACCGAGAGCACCTGCTTAATAAAGTCCGGATGAGAAAGCTGTTTGCTTGAAACATTAATACTGACCGTTAATGGCGAGCTTGAAGGAAATTGACTCTGCCACAGGCATACCTGCCGGCAGGCTTCCTGAAGTACCCAATTACCGATAGGAATAATTAACCCTGTTTCTTCCGCCAAAGGAATAAATTCTGAAG
>Ga0315276_10007648_pt1 | contig 10013 bp, 11 predicted proteins | sample YL17G05_0_MG_FD_204542 | JGI IMG/M metagenome (GOLD analysis project Ga0315276, IMG submission 204542) | Sediment microbial communities from Yellowstone Lake, YNP, Wyoming, USA - YL17G05_0 | ecosystem: Environmental > Aquatic > Freshwater > Lake > Sediment | place: USA: Wyoming | collected... | reverse complement strand
AAGCAAGCCAAAGTTTCATGCAAAGATCCAAGAGCAATATTAAGATACCTGTTAATCTCTTTATCCGACTCTTTGCCGCTACCTTCAGCAATATTTAAAATCACAGATAAAGTTGATCGGATTATTTGACTGCCCAATTCATAACGATATTCTCTGGATAATTTTTTTACAATTTTTAAAATTAACGCGAATAACTCTTTTGCATCTCGATAAACTTTCCAATCTAAAAATCTAAATTTCTTCATAGTTGTTCCGTCGTAACGTCGTAACGTTGTAAGGTTGTAGAGTTGTAACGTTGTTTCGTTGTTTCGTTGTAACGTTGTAAAGTTATCAAAGGCTTAAGCCTTTGATAGTTGCCCTGGCAATATTGCATGAAATCACGCTTGTGTCCTCGTCGCATTCAACAAAAAATTCCGGCATAGTTTTTAGCTTGGCTTTTTTTAATAGCTTATCAATCGCTGGCAATAAATTTTCCGACAGCGTCCGATCTGATAAAATTTCTTGCTTAAAAATTTTGCCTTCTATATTTAATACCAGGTCGGCTTTTTCCAATCTAGGACTGGTCAGTCCTGGATTGACTTTTCTAAGATGAATAGTAAATTTCATATTTTTTCTTAATTCATAATTCTTCGTTCTTAATTCTAACTCGTTAACCCGTTAACTCGTTAACGCATTAATTCTTTAACAATCCAACAATATAACAATTTAACTATTATCCATAATATCACCAATTCCCAGCTTATCAACAACTTTTCAGTCTTTAATCGACTTTACTTAGACTATCAAGAAAACTTTGCATTCTTGTTTTTCCTGGTAGACTAAGATAAGAAAGAAAAATTAGGGAAAATGAAGGAACATTAAGGATTATGAAGGAATATATTTTTCTCCCCCATTCTCCCTCATTATCCCTAATTCTCCGTCATTATCCCTTCCCTCCCATGCCCGACAAAAAACCAAAATCCAAGCCAGGGCCGGAAAAAAAACCTGAAACTCCTGTTTCAAACACTATTGATATAGAAACTTCTCAGGTAACTCAATCTGAAAAATTGCCGCCTCAGAGTGCTGAAGCAGAACAATCAGTTTTGGGCGCGATTATGATTGATAAAAATGCGGTTGTAAAAGTGGTTGATTTTTTGCGGCCGGAAAGCTTCTATCGCCGGCGCCATCAAATTATCTACGCCTCGATGCTCGAGCTTTACAGTTCCCAAGAAGCGATTGACTTATTAAGCGTCTCGGCCAAACTTGAAGAAAAAAAACAGCTGGAAGAAGCTGGCGGAAGATCTTATTTGGCAACACTGGTAAATACCGTACCGACTTCGAGCCATATTTATAGTTATGCCAAAATCGTCTCGAAAAAGAAAATTCTGCGCGATCTGATTGATGCTTCGTTTTTTCTCGCGCAGCTTGGCTATAATGAAGATGCTGATGTCGATCAAGTTCTTGACGCCGCTGAAAAGCGCGTTTTTTCTATTGCGCAAAAGTCATTCAGCCATGAATTTTTATCATTGAAAGAACCTTTGGCCGAGGCATTCGCGCGCTTTGATATGCTCCACCAAAAAGGCGGCAAAAGATTGAGAGGCGTTGCCACCGGCTATCCTGATTTAGATAATAAATATCTTTCCGGTTTCCAAAAAACCGATTTGATTATCTTAGCTTCGCGGCCCCGCATCGGCAAAACTTCTCTGGCGCTTGATATTGCCCGCAATGTAGCAATGAAAGAAAAAAAATCAGTCGGCATCTTCAGCTTAGAAATGTCAACTGACCAATTGGTTGACCGCTTGGTTGCCCAGCAAGGCAAAATCGATCTTTGGAAATTAAGAACCGGCAATTTGGTTGATTCTGATTTTGATATCATTCAGGAAGTTTTGGACGAACTCGCGCGCGCTCCGATTTTTATTGATGACGGCATGTCAAATAACGTTCTCCAAATGAGAGCAATGGCACGGAGGCTTCAGGCGCAGACTGATTTAGGTTTAGTGATCATTGATTATCTGCAATTGATGGAAGCTTCGGGAAGAACCGATGGTCGCGTTCAAGAAATTTCGCAAATTTCGCGCTCGCTTAAAGCGCTTGCGAGAGAATTGAATGTGCCGGTCTTGGCGCTTTCCCAATTATCGCGCGCCATTGAACATCGAGCTTATTCAATGCCTAGATTATCGGATTTACGCGAATCAGGATGTCTCTCAAGCGATACTCTAATCTTTAATGCCGCTTCCGGACAATTAGAAAAAATCAAAAATTTAGTTGACAGAAAAAACCTAAAAGTATTGGCTCTTAACGAACGCGATGCGCTAGTCAAAACAAAAGCAATGAGAATCTTCGCCACTGGAACTAAGCAAGTATTCAGAATAAGATTGAACAGCGGGAAAGAAATTCGCGCAACAGCGAATCATAAGTTTTTAACCATTGCCGGCTGGCGACGGCTCGATGAACTCGAAAAAAACGAAAAGCTCGCAACGCCTCGATTGATTCCGCATTCTTTTAGGAATAACCTTGTATTTTCTGAAAATAAAGTGATTCTGCTCGCCCATCTCATTGGCGACGGCTGTTATTTAAAGCATCAACCGCTTCATTATACTAATGCCGATCATGACTGTTTGGCGATCGTTGATAAAGCTTCGAAGCAAGAATTTCACACAAAAAATCGAAAAATCAAACAACAAAATTGGTATCATCTTTATCTTGTTTCGCCTATTCATTTGACTCATAAAAAAAGAAATCCGATTGTCAAATGGCTAGACGAAGAATTGAAAATTTTTAATCAGCGATCGGGAGAAAAAATCATTCCTCAACAAATCTTTACTCTTTCCAACAAACAAATTGCGCTTTTTATCCGTCATCTTTTTGCAACCGATGGAAGCTTAACTAAATCTTCGGGCCAATGGCGATTATATTACGCATCAAAAAGTAAACAGTTAATTTCAGGACTTCAGCATCTTCTTCTAAGATTCGCTATCTATTCCCATATTAAATTGAACAGAAAAAAAGGTTACGACCCTGTTTACAATCTTTTTATTGACGGCGCAGAAAATCAATTAAAATTTTTAGAGCAAATCGGGATTTTCGGCAAAAAATCAATCAATGTTAAAAAGGCAACGATAGAACTTAAAAAGATAACGCCTAATCCTAATCTTGATGTTATCCCTAAAGAAATTTGGCAGATAATTCGCAGCAAAATCAAAGCCAAAAAATGGTCTGAAAGAAAATTCCATCAAAAAATGAATTGGGCTTACAGCGGAACACAACGCTATCAAAATGGTATTTCTAGAAAAAGATTATTAAAAATTGCTAATGTTCTTCAAGATAAAAAACTCAAACAGCTTGCTCAATCTGACATCTTCTGGGATAAAATCGTTTCTATTCTCCCTGATGGCAAAGAAGAAGTCTTCGATATCACTGTGCCTGAAAATCATAATTTTGTGGCTAATAATATTATTGTCCATAATTCCATTGAACAAGACGCAGATGTGGTAATGTTTATTAATAGGGATGAAAAAGCGCCGCCAGAAGTCGGCATTAAAACAGAAGGCCAGGTTATTGTTTCCAAAAACAGAAACGGCCCGACTGGCCATATTGACGTGGTTTTCCGCGAACAATATGCGTCTTATGATTCAATGTCCCGCCGCCCCGGCGAAGAGGAAATCGAATTTCCTGGAGAAGAGATACCGATTTAAATGCGCTTCGCGCAACCGTCAACTATCGACTTTCAACCATCAACTAAATGTGCGTAACCAAGTAACACCCAACCCGCCATCTTTCTATAATTCCCGCAACCTATAAAAATATTCGGCACTTAGTGTCAATATCTGTCACTCGGTGGTGGACAAAAAAAGAGCCTCGGTAAAAACCGGGCTCGTTTTATTCTACTCAACCGCGTATGCGGCAAGCGGAATGACTCTGACATTAGTCATGTCCTCTTTTGCACACCAATAGTAAGATAACCTTGCGATTTGTTCAATCCATGACGGATACTCGCTATACGATCTATGGAATTTGATTTGTGTATCGGTAATATTAATGACAAAGCCGACATAGCTCTCATAGCTCTTATGGCTCTCATGGCTCAAAATTCTAGTAAAGACAACCAAATCGCCGATCTTCAGATTCTCGATTGTCTTCCGATCCTGATCGTTCACTTTTATCCCTCCTTTGTCACTTCGCTGATCCGGCTTTCTGTCTTTGGCGATTCTCTATGAAGAACCTCGTAAATCCTGACAAAAACCGGCATGTATTCTCGCGCCACCTCGAGAAACTCGCCAAACAATCTCTCCGGACTATCTGTTACACTAAGCTCTACTCCTTGCAATATCAATGCTTGAGCATGAAACTTAATTTCAGCAAACAACAATCTGTACACCCGATCATATGCCTTTGCTACCAAATCAGCATTCTCGCTGGTCGAACTCTGCTGCAGTTTTTGAACAACCATAACCAGTTGTTTGTACACCCATTCCTCAGCTAGCCGTTTCACTCTCTTCTCGATTGTCCACGTCGTAGTCATCTCTATTGATCACGTCCCTTCTGCTCTTGAGCCTTCTTTTCCAACATGTCGCGCAGTTGAACAAAGGCCGGCATGTGTTCACGCGCCAATGCCAAGGCTCGCTCCCTTGTCTCCTTAATGAACCGATCCGCATCCTGGCTATCGCGAATCTGAACTTCGCCTACCAAAACAGCTGCCTCCATATAATCATCAAGTTCGGAGAAAAACAGCGCTTCTACTCTGAGATATCCGTTATTCACTGATCCGATGACGGCTTTTGTCTGCGCATCCTCAGGCTTTCCCCGGATTTCTTCAAGCTTCCTGAAATCTCCCTTAAGCTGTCTATACTCCGCACTCCTCGCAACGCTAAGAATTCTCTCCTTGAGTCGCTTGTCAGGCACTGCATCCTCCTTTAGGTTTTCTTGTCGAACGAAGTGAGGCATAGAAAACCTTAAGTCCCGCCGAAACTTTAGTGAAGGCGGACTACATTAATGTTTTACGTATACTAAAAAAATCCTTACCCTATACTCTTTAATGGTCTAGAGTTACATCCTGCACCCTATGTGGTGCGGGGTTCTGACAGTGAGACGAAGGCGGACAACATTATACTTCACTAGACAATTCTATTTGACAAAACACAAAAACCGGAATCCTCCTATTCCTACTTCCCATTATAACATATTCCATTTCAAAAGTCAACAAAAAAGAGTCCCGTTGCCTTGGGACTCCTTTGATTTGCTTAAGGCTCTCCCAGAATAGTGTCTGCCTTCTCTAGAAATTCATCAACGCTCTCGCCGCGATAATACTCAAAAAGTTCAATATATACAGGAAGGTACTTTTCTGCAAGCTCCATTACCCTCCTGCGCCTCATGGATTTAGCAGCCAAAACTGAACCTAAATCTTTGGTTGTGTCAAGCTTCTTATCGACATATCCTGATACCCTATCCACAAAGAACATATCAAAAGTTTCGAAGCAATCTTTTTCAATGGCTGAATTCTTATTGCTAGGATCCCTTGCGACTCTTTCTCTTGCCTCGACAAGTTCTCGATATTGTTTTGACTTTGCGATTCTATTAATGATTTCTTCAATCGACATCTTTTGCTCTACCTTTTTGGCCATTGCTTTTCCTCCTTTTTTCTCCTATTCCTCTTATATCATATTCATTCTAAAAAATCAAGGGTTTTGACTTGCAATCTCCATTTTTTGGAGTAAGATTGGTATTAGAAAGTTAAAAGTTTAAAGTTAAAAGTGCAAAATTTAAGTAGATATATTTTAAGAAATCCTTAATTTTTAACTTTGAATTTTAAACTTTTCACTTGAAACATGTATCCCGACCTTATCAAAGATCTTATTAAAATATTGAAAGATCTGCCGGGCGTAAGCGAAAGAGCGGCAACCCGCTATGTTTTTCATTTATTGAGAAAACCGGAAAAGGAAATTGAGGCGCTTGCCCACGATTTGCTCCGCCTTAAAAAAGACATTGCTTTATGCGCGCGTTGTTATAACATTGCCCAAAAAAAAGCTGATGCTTTGTCTTTATGCGTTATCTGCCAGAATAAAAAAAGAAACGAAGCGCAAATCTGCCTCGTTGAAAAAATTTCCGATATTGAAAGAATTGAATCTTTGGGGTTTTATGAAGGTGTCTATCATGTCTTAACCGGTCTCTTAAATCCGGTTAAAGGCATTACCCCGCAAAAACTGACTTTTAACAGATTGATCTTGCGCTTGCGTCAGTTTAAAAAAGACAATAAAAATCCGGAACTGATTATCGCGCTCAATCCGACCAGAGAAGGGGATTTGACTGTCAATTATCTAAAAGAAATCGTCAATCCGCTTGGCATTAAAATGACGCGGCTCGCCCGCGGCATCCCTTCAGGCGGAGAGCTTCAATACGCTGACGAAGATACGCTCAAAGAATCCTTTTCGCAAAGAAAAACACTCTAGAAGCATAGCTTCACTTTAAACCCTAAATTATAAACTTTAAACTCAAAGAAAAAAGGGCTTGCGACCATCGCAAGCCCTAATTGATTTCACTCTGGAAAAAGCTCTCGAGCTTTTTCCTTAATCTTTGATTCTATTTTGCCTCTTATAAGCATTGCGGCAAAAGGCAAGTTGATCTTAATCGTGATCAATAGATCTTTGACTTCCGCTGTTCCAGAAACACCAAATCTCTCTAACGCTGTAAAAGAAAAAACCAAGGTATTGCCTTGCCATTTTTTTGAAACACCAGAAACATACTTCTTATGTTCCTCATTAGCAAGGGTTTGATCAATCAATTGTTCTGCTTTTTCTTTGATTTCTGCTGCTGTAAGCCTCGTCCTATGCTCTATTGTTATGGTTGGCAAACGCCACCACCTCCATAAACGTCATCCTAGCATATTGTGCGTTTTTGTCAATATTTTTTATGCTTTTATAGTCCTTGCGGTTGAAAAAATTGACTTTTAACAAGAAAAATGTAAAATTATAAATGGTACCTTAAAATGAAATCATACTCTCGTCCTAAACGGATTAGGATGTAAGTTTTTCTAAACTGTGCTTCGCTTAATAAAAAAACTAAAGGAGGAATAATGAAAGAACAAAAATCTCCAAAACAGCAAGATATGACTTTTGAAGAAGATGGTTTGAAAATCTCAGTTCGATTGATTCAAGCAATGGGCATTCAAGAATTCATGGGCGATGCTCAAAAAATATCACTAGTTATGCCAGTAAGCCTGGCTCTCTTGAGACCTAGTTGGCAAATAATCCAAGAAGAAGAATTAAAACAAATAATGATGAACGATCATCCATTATCTCAAGCAATAGAAAAGATTCCGGGTATCGAAAAAATAAGCATCGCTTCCGACTCAATCCTCGTGGTCAAAAAAGAGCAAACAAGTTGGAACGAAATTATCGCGCCTCTTGTAGCAACCCTGTTTAATCATCAAAGATCTGTCAGAAAGGCCGAGCGCCTTATCGCCAAGTTAGAAATGATCTGAACCAAAAAGTTCAGGTCTTTTTTTAAAACAAAACATCCGTTTTATCAACGGATGTTTTTAATGTTAAAACGATTTATTTTTCTTTCAGTCCAAGGCTGACCGACTTTGGATCGGCTTTTTCTTCTGCTATTTTCGGCTTCGCTACTTTCGGCACAAAAGCTTGAGCGCCGATTTTGGTAATCTGAATTAAAGTATATCTCTGGCGATGGCCCTGTTTTTTGTGATAGCGCGTTTTTGCTCTAAATTTAACAATCCTGATTTTTTTTGCCTTAGCTTGCTCAAGCACTTTTCCCTGGATTTCGGTCTTGACCATCGGCGCACCAATTTCAACTCCGCCCCTTTCTTCATCAAAAACCAATAACGGTTCTCCAAAACTAACAATCTCGCCAACTTTCTTGTCGAGTTTTTCAATTTTAAGTTTCTGGCCCAACTTTACTAAATATTGTTTTCCTCCGGTTTTAATAACTGCGTACATAAAATTAGAATATGGAATTTAGAAGTTAGAATTAAGAATAAAATCCATTTTATATTAATCACTATTGAATGTCAACTCTATTCCCGTTTTTTAAGAGCTGCCTGAAGCGCGGCTCTTAAAGCATCAGGATCCATGGTCTTGGTTTCGTCTTTGTGGATAATCGGCCGACGGGATTCTTCCTGATGTGGTTCGCGTTTAATCGGATTCTGGGCCTCTTCTTTAGCAACAACTTCTTTTAAAGAAACTGTTTTTTGCACTGATTCCTCTTCTATTTCTCTGGGCGCCTGCTTTGGTTTTATCACAGGAACTTGTTCTGGGCTTGCTTGCAAAGAACTTGCCGAATCCGTCGAAAGAGCTTGTCCTGAGCTTGTCGAAGGAACTTTAACCTCACCTGTTCTGCCTCTGCTTAAAGGCGCCATGGTTCCCTTTTTGATTTTTTCCAAACATTTATCGCAATATACCGGCCGCCTGCCATCAGGCTTAAAAGGCAATTTTGCTTCTTTACCGCAATGGGCGCAAATTGCATCATACATTTCTCTCTGGGAAGTTTCTTGTCTTTGAATCGCTTCCGACTCTAAAGCTTCGCTGCCAAAACCGCTCCATTTGGAAATCTTCTCCTCAACTTCCTCTCTTGAAGAAGCATAATGTTCTCGGCTATTTTTTATCACTGTTTCGCGGTAAGATTTTTCGATTTTCGGATAAGGCGGAAGCGTTGTTGCAGAAAAAGGACGAGAAGCCATGCCGTCGATCATCAATTTAAGATAGATGTCGTATTTGGCGAGATTCACCAAATCGTTGGCATTGAATTCTGGCGCTAATTCTCTTTCCAAAAATTCCGCATCCTCTGCTCCGACTCTGAAAGTAACCAAGGTGCCGATATTGCCAAAAACCGCATCTCTCACCGGCTCCTCAAGCTGAGTAATGTATTGATGCGCTAAAATCAAATTCAAGCGGTATTTTCTTGCTTCAGATAAAATATTGGCAAAAGATTCCGTGGCAAAGTTCTGAAACTCATCTACATATAAATAGAAGTCGCGCCTTTTTTCTTCGGAAATTTCAATTCTGCTCATAGCGGCCAGCTGTAAACGAGTGATCATCATCGCGCCCAAAAGCGCGGAATTATCTTCACCTATTCTTCCTTTTGAAAGATTCAGGATTAAAATTTTCCCTTCATCCATCACTTTCCTCATATTGATTTTGGACTGGGTTTGGCCAACAATATTTCTCACCAGGGGACTCGTTAAAAACTGGCCAACCTTATTTTGGATCGGCGCAACTGCCTCTGCCAAAAATCGATCGGGATATTTCTGAAATTCTTCTATCCAAAAACTGCGCACAACCGGATCTTGAACTTTCTCAATCACTTTTTTACGGTAATTTTTATCAACCAGTATCCTCATGATACCCAAAAGCGTACTATTCGGATATTCCAAAAGCGCTAAAATCGCATTTCTCAAAAGATATTCAAGGCGCGGCCCCCACGAATCCGCCCAAATTTTCTTGAAAACTCCAACCAGTCCTGAAGCAATCAAATGCCTCTGTTCAGGCGCCACTTTTTCAATCACATTTAAAGCAATCGGAAAATCAAGATCTCCAGGATTAAAATAAATCACGTCATTAACCCGCGACTTAGGAATAAAATCAAGCATCTTATCGGCAAATTCGCCGTGAGGATCAACAATCGCCAATCCATTACCTGCTCTGATATCAGCGATTGCCATATTTTCCAAAAGCGTAGTTTTGCCGACACCGGTTTTTCCGATAACATAAAGATGCCGGCGCCGATCATCAGTTTTAATGCCAAATTTTCGGCGCTGATTTCTAAAATTTGTTTCTGCAAAAAGCGTAATTTGATCAATCATTGTTGTTAAATATTTATATTATCTTGTTTAAAATTTTAGCAACGCCTAGTTTTTTTGACCATAACATTAAATATCTTTTATCCAATTTCTTCCCGGAAATTTGCATAATAGACTCTGCGTCTTCTAATTGCCGTGTTGACAAAGATTCTTTTGCCCAAAACAATTTAATAAGAATCAAGTCTTCCGGCGAACTAAAAGATATTTTTTCTCCCAGAATTGT
>Ga0315276_10007645_pt1 | contig 10015 bp, 24 predicted proteins | sample YL17G05_0_MG_FD_204542 | JGI IMG/M metagenome (GOLD analysis project Ga0315276, IMG submission 204542) | Sediment microbial communities from Yellowstone Lake, YNP, Wyoming, USA - YL17G05_0 | ecosystem: Environmental > Aquatic > Freshwater > Lake > Sediment | place: USA: Wyoming | collected... | reverse complement strand
AATATTTATATCACTTTTAAGAGAAGTTAATGCTCCAATAGTGACTGTATCATTTGCTTTTGTTTGCTGATACTGAACAATTCCTAATATGCCAATTGCCCCAATAACTAACCCTAGAACTATAGCCTCTATTAAATCTCTTTTTAAATTGGTCATTTAGTCTCCTTTTTTTTCTCCAAATCAGTAAAGTCTGATAAACAAATTGAATCACAAAAATGATATTCTTCTCCATCTAAAGGACTTCCATAACCACAAGAAAGAGTAATTGGGATACCCAGATATTTAATGATAAGATTATCACCACATGTATCGCAGTAATAATTAATTTCTGCAATGTGATTACATTCTGTGCAAATCGTTTCTTTTTTCATCTTATTCCTCTGCTGTACAAGTATCTTCTTCTTTTTTATAATATTCACATCCGACACATCTATCATTTTGGTCAACATACTTATCTTCTAATACACAGTATATCATTTTATCTCCTTGAAATTTTTTAGAATAGAATTTATAATATTTACTCCACCTTCTGCTCTCTTCTGCCCATCAAAAATACCTGGTAATTCAAGAGCTAAACTATATTGTATTCCTAATTTTTCTAAAAATCCTTCAACTCCAATATCATATTTCGGAGGAATGATAACTCCTTCTTTTAAAGGGGTACCATAAATCGTTTTCGTTCTTAAATAAGGAATAATACTATCATTATCACTTAATGCTTTAGCAACTATTGATTCTAAGTTTTCTGATTTATGTTCGTAGCAATATACTCCTTTTTTACTTATATCTCCATGCAAATCTAATATTAAATCTGCGGTTCTAGGAAATTCTTCAAATAATATTGCTAATTCGGGTACTTTCGAATCTTTAATAAAATGGGTATCGTTATTTGTTTCTTGATTATTCGAATTATTTCTAAAATTCTTTTCATAACCAAATGGATTAACACATGGAAATACATAATAATTAAACTCTGGAAACATAATAGGTTGTTTAAGCCATTTAAGTAATACATTTACAGCATAAAATTCTTCTCCATGATGCCCACTAGTAATAATAACTGTTTTATTATTCATTTTAGAAATATATTTCAAACTTAACATAGGATAGATTTTGTCATAATTTAAGTATCCTATAAGTTCTATCTTATAAGGGAGATTTAAATTAATCAATTCTGTTACTATTTTATTATATGACCTTATGGTTTTCATTTTCTATTCTCCCATAACATTATTACATAATTTCCAGCCCCACAAGCTAATGCATAAGCAACTAATAAAGGAATGGTATTACCATCTTTAATAGCATAACTTATAATGAATAAATAAATTGCCATGTAAGCTACCATCAAAACTGTAGATGCCTTTACCTGTTTCTTATTTACACTAAGTAAATAAGCAGTATAAAGAAGTTGTTCAATAAAACCAATTAAAAATATTAATATTATTTTAATCATATTTTTTAGGTAGTAATGATACTACTGTAACTATTATCCATATTATCGCAAAGAAATAACAACCTAATTTATACATTGGTATCCTTTAGTTGGCGAGCCAATCTAATAATATCATGGTCGGTTTCATCAAGATGTTTAATAATAATATCAAATTTCTCTTCCAATCCATTTAATCCATGTCTAATTTCTATATCTTGAATTTCTCCCATCATTATTTTTAAATCCTGATAAATTGCACCCAATTTAATTGCATCATCCACAAAAGTCTGACAATGAGGATTTTTGCTTTCATAAGGAATATTTAATTCCTTACAAATACTATCAATCATCAGAGAAATATTTACAGATTTCATTTTAATTCCAATTTTTAATTATTAAATATAATCCTATACATACTATTCCTAAAATAATAATATCTATTACACAAATTAAGGTCATCATTCTACTCCACATCTCCATTCTCTTTACATTTTAAATCTTCATATTTTGCAATTTCATCATCATAATCAGCACAAAGATTAATCAATTCTTCTGCATCTATATTTAATCTTCTTTTCAGTTCTATATAACATCTAATCAATGCTCCAGTCATATCGTTATATCTCTGGTAATTTGGTTTTTCACCTAAAAAATTATCTACAAATTTTTTAATTTCTTCCATAGGAAGATTTACGTAATAATGTTTAAAATGAAAAAAAATTTGATAATTGAGTTCCCCGGCCAGTAAAGCAGGTTCGCCTTGTTGTAGTGCTTCTCTTCTTCCATCTCCTGATTTGATATATGGCATATTTATCTCCTATTTATTTGGTCTTGGTTCTGGAATTTTTGGTTCGTTATGTTGTTTTTTATTTTTTTCAATTTCTCTATCACCATTAACATCCGGCCTATAAGCAATACAACCTGTAACAAGCAAGCACAATAATAATACTAAATATTTTTTCATTTCTTCTCCTTATCTTATCTGATTAATATCTTTCAAAAGTTCATCAAATATATCTTGTCTTACCTGACCATTCTTCGTAAAATCTAGCCAAAATTGTCTAATCTCTTGTCTATTATTGCCCTTATCTACCATCTTTTTGTCGATATACTGCAAGATTTTTAATGCTCTATTTAAATCTACTTTTATCCTTTGCATTTTATCAAATTGTTTTTTCTGTTTCTGATACTCTTTATCAAATACCAGAAATAAACTCTTATAAAGTTTTAATAATTCTTTGAAATATACTCCGAGAAGCGGTTTTAAAAAATTAATAACATCTCTTAAATTTTTTCTTTTTGGTAATTCATTAAGAAGATACCTTGTTAATCCTACATGAAGTTTAATTAATTGTTTTATCATTCTCTCTCCTTTTTGCTTCGGCTTCCTTGTTTGTTTTACAAACATTACATATAGGCACTACAATTATTTTTCCCTGATGCGTAATCTGTATTGGTTGTATAACACTAAGAGGTAATTCCAATCCACAACATACACATTTTTTAAATTGCATTATTTCACCTTTTAAAATTTGAAACTATATTTTAGCATAAATCTTTCAAAAAATCCACGTTCATTTAATTTATATCCTGTTCCTACTGATAATCCTACTGCACTTGAATCTGATAATTTATATGACACTCCTAATGGATATACTCCTTTATTCGTTGCACAAATGTCTGCTACCCATCTAAAATACTTTATCCACCTAATACCTATACCTACTTCTGCACTATTATCTGCATTACTTACTCCATATCCTAATACTCCAACTGGCTCAAATGTAAATCCGTATGGTTTTAATTTCTTTGCCAATTCTGGAATATCTGATACTTTAACTTTTCCTATTACTTTTCCAGTAACAGTATTTATCCATTTTAATTCTGTAGAATGTTTTGCTTTATAAAGAGCCAAATCACTTTTGGGAACAGGAATAGTAAATTCAACCGCTTCATCTATAAGTAATTGAACTGGTTGATTTATATGTCCTTTATAATAACCATAACCCCATATAACTCCCAAAATAACACCTACTATGATTAGTTTTCTTAAATTAAAAATATCATGCAAGTCTTTAGCCCAACCAACTTTAGTTTTAATTGTTGTCATTCCTTTTAAAAATTTCTGCCAACTAAAACATTCTTCTGGTTTTGTTTCTACACATGGTTCAGTGGCCGGAATAATCTTTGCTTTGATTTTCTTTACTATAACATTTCTAATTAAAATAAATATGTAGCCACCTGCAAGACCCGATAAAATCATTAAAATATCTTTAATCATTTTTTTCTCCCAAATTTTTCATCATAATTGTCTTTTAATATTTTATACAAAACTGTCATTCCTGTAATACACATTAATATCTCTATCCAACTCATATTTATCTCCTTATTTAGTTATTTGTTTAATTAGTCCTATGTAATAATCTAAAGGTTTTAATTCTTTTCTTTTTGGTTCTAATTTAGTATTGGGATTGATTAAATTATTTCCTTTTGGTTCTAAACGAGCTTCTTCTAATTTTTCATACCATTTAGTTATCCTTTTTACTTTTTTATCGTATGCTGATTGACTTCTTTTTTTATGAACTTGTTCTCTTGCCATTGTTTGCTCCTTTTTAAAAGCGGAGAGAGGGCACTTTCCTAATTTTCTGACTTTCCAAGCTAAACTTTAGCATTATTGGTTGGAGAAAGCCCCTCTCTTATATCTATTTCTTCTCTCCTAAATCTACTAAATAAATAAATGTAGATACTCTTGCTTCATTTACACCCCAAATTAACTGAATTGGTTCACTATGTTTAGCCATATTGTCCGATAAACTATCTCCGCCAACAGTAGAACCACCTCTAAAAACTCTTACACTATCACAATCAAAAATACCTGCATGATGATAATGTCCATAAACTATACCCTCAACTTCATGCCTTCTTGCCCATTCGTTTATCTTAACACGCCCAGCAGGAGAATCTACCTGTTCGGGAGCAATATGTCTAATTAAATATCCATGTCCTCTAATATCAAATTTCATGTGTTCTGTTTCGGTATATTTAATTTGTAATTTTGGGTTCTTTAAAACCATTTTAGACCAAAAATCTAAAATCATGTATATCATCAAATCCCAATTAGAAGCAATATCAGTATCTTTACCAGTTCGCCCATGATTTCCCCTTACTCCATAGAAATTGACCGATAAGTTTCTCTTTAATAAAGATGTTATCAATTTTGTAATAACATCAACAACTAACATAACTTGAGAAGGTGGGGCAATTTCTTGCTCGTATGCCTGTGTTAAATAAATACCTTCTCCATTTGCTAAATCTCCAGTAGAAATAATAACAACATCTTTAATAGGAACACCTTTACTGATATTATTATCGAGTAACTTTAAAGTTTGTTCACATAATCTATTTATTCTTGTTCTAAAAATCTCCTCATTATATATTAATTCTCCTTCTTGATTTTTTACAATTTTTCCCGCATGTAAATCGGTTAATTGAATAACAAGAGTATCTCCTTTAATATCTACTCTATCTTGTTTAGATGCTTTATAAGGTTCTACATTGGTTAATTTATCTTTTAAAGTTTGAACTATTAACTTATCCACATCTTTGGGTTTAATTTTATTTTCTTTATCCATTTTTTCACCTTTAAAAGTTGGTTTCCTTTCATTAATCCATTTATCATAACAATCTCTACATCTTTTTGATGATTGCCTACTTACCTGTTTTCCACAATCTATACATTTATACATCTTTCTCACCCCTCTAATACAAGTATAACATATTTTGTAATGTTAATCCCCAAATAAATCGGGATATAATTTCTTTATACCAACTCCATAAATCTCACTTAACCTTACCAATTCTTCATTTGTAGGCATTACCTTGCCTGTTTCCCATTTACTAATTAAGGTATCTGTTTTTTTTAACATAACAGCAACCTCAAATTGAGTTAATTTTTTTGATTTACGATAAACCGCTAAAAAATTCATTGTTTTCCTCCAAAAATCTTTCTTGAACAAATTTGAATAAAAAAAATATCAACTTCAATTAACCATCTTTCTACTGTTTAAATGAACTTTATCCTTATTTATCATTATTTTAGCCTCTACTAAAAGTATACCCCGAATTGACTATTTTACAAGTAATATTTTTAATCTTTTACGTAAGTCTTTTAATTTCAAGGAGATATATTGAGGACTTACTCCTAACTCTTTTGCTATTTTAGTTCTATTTACCTTTTTATTCTTTAAAATTAATTTAAGTATCTTTTTTTCAAAATCATCTACACAAATTGAAAAAATTTCTTCAATAGATATATTTAATTTAGATTTTTCTTTTGGTTCATTAGAAATTTCTAATTCAGTTTCATTACCTTCATCATCAATTTTTGTTAATGGTTTATTTAAAAGAGATTTTACAAAATTTTTAGTTATAAAAGTAGGAATAAATTCCCACAAACAAGAAAATACATAAACATTAAAATCTTTTGTAATATCAAAATTTTCTATTACTCTTAAAACTTCTAACCATATATCATTTTCTACATCTTGATATTCGCATAGTCCGTCTTTTTTCAGATTAAAAAATCCTTTAACACATTTACAAACTTCACAATCTCTACAAATAGTGTTATGCTCTACTTTTGGAACATTATTTAATTTATTACAATTTCTACAATACTTACAAGGGTGGTAAAGATTAAGCGGATACCATTTAGCAAAATAGATGAATTTTGCTTTCTGTTGAATTGTCAGTTTTAATTCTGCACAAATTTTATCCATAATTTGTTTGTCTTTACTTCTCTTATATTGAATTACTAAATTAGTTAGATTTATCATCTAATCTCTTTTCCCATTCGCTAAAATAAATTATTTCTCCTAATTCTATCTTAAATTTCATAAGTTCTTCGGTAGTTATTACAGGAGATTTATTTACTTTTCTTTTTATTTCTGGTTTTCTATTATAAGGACAACTATCACAGGCATATCCTAAATTACATATAGTCATACAATCTTTTTCACAAATTCCATTCACAATGAAAGAAGGCAACCCATTATTTATATCTGGATAATTATCTCCTGTTGGGTTATTTGTTCCCCAAAGATTACCATACTTAAACATCTTCATACATTGATAAAACCATTGACATTCTTGGCAATCAAACTCATCAAAAGATTTATCTCCGTTATCCGGGCATATCATTCTTTTGTTTCCTTTCTATTTCATCTAAATTAAGCACTTTTAACCCTTCCTCACGCATATCTCCACATAAAAGGTCTTTATCCTTGTCAGTAGTTCCTAAATGCTTTATTTGTTCTGTTAATCCTTTTTTCTTTGCTATTTCAAAAAATTCAGTTTCGAGGTTGTCGCCTTCAACTTTTCCTCGTTCTTTACCTAAAATAATGGCTTCTTTCATAATCGCCAAGTAATCGCCAATACTCATTGACCATAAATTATACATAATTATCTCCAAAATAAAACTATGTTTGATAAATTAAAAAGTAACGCTGTAACTCTTAATCTCCAATCAGGATTAAACCAACTTACATATCCAAAAGAAATAATCATTAATCCATACATTATTCTATAAAGTATCATTTTTATCCTTTAATCTACGATAATAATAATCAACATAGTCTTTTGGATTAGAAAAATCATATACTTTAATTTCTATACCGTTAAAACTAAATCTAACTACACATTCATAATGTTCTGCAATGCTTATTGCTTCTTTAACTGCGGTTTTAATATCTGTTCCAGCTAATACATCAAAATCTTTAATCTCTGTTAAATTTTTCATTTCACCCTCCGCAACATTTCTTCCCGACAGGCGTTCCAGCCCATTGTAAATCCATCGCATTTTGTTAGTTTAAGATTACCAACTTTAACTTTTATTGGCTTCTTCTCCTCTGGCACAAGTCCTTCAATTTCTGAAATGGCTTGGGCGATGGCTTGACCTCTATCTTCTTCATTCAATCCATGTTGTTCATAATAGTATTCTTCATAAAACTTACACAATATTCCCTGAAGTTTTGTCATCTCTCCTCCTTATTTTATTTGGCTGTGGTAATTTTCTTCTGCCTGTTTATCATCAACCGCACAATAAATTAAAGTAGTTTGTAATGAATTATGCCCCATTATTCTTTGCATAGTTATTACATTAATATTCTTCTTAACCATATACTTTGCCCCTGAATGTCTTAATGTATGAGGAGTAACTTTTTTCTCAATGTATTTACCTATTTTTCTTGTTAAGTAATTAAATTCTGGTGGAGTAATATTAAAAGCATTAGTATCTTCTGGTTCGGAATTAAAATAATTTATCAATTCTTTTACAAAACTATCAGGAAAATAAACTAATCTTTCTGCTTTATCTTTAATACCTAATACTAATGCAGAACAGTTAGTTAAATCTACTTTTTCTCTGGTAAGAGTAAATAATTCACTTTTTCTAATTGAAGTAAAGAAACAAAATTTAAGTATCGCACTACATTTATTGGCACTCATTCCTCTTTGAGAATAAGTCGCATAATACTTAACTCCTTGCAATAACTCATCATAGGTAATATATTGTCTTTCTTTACTCATTACTTCTAACAATTTTATTTCAAAAGCAGAATGTTTATCTATCTTTAAAAATTTAGCATAATCTCGGCAACTCTTTATTACATTATTGATTGCATTTTCAGAATAATTTTTATCAGTAAAATATTGGGCTAAAGCTTCTTTAGTTAATGTATCAAATGATAAATTCTTTTCTTGTAAGTAATCAAAAAGAGGACATAAATAATTATAATAAACCAAACTTTTCTTTATATTGATTAAGTATGTCTTATAGGTTTCTAATTGTGTGTTCATTATAATCCTTTCAAATCTTCTTCGTCATATCCTAGCAATGTTAAAAGTTTACCGAAATAAACACTAATACTTAATACCAATGTATTTAATTTGTGTAAATCTTTTTCACCATAATACATTATCAATTTAGAAAATAATAATTCTATACTCTTTAATACAGAAGGCAAATTATCTAAATCTTCTATGATTATATTTATGCTGTCTTTCATTTTAACACCTTCATTCTTCTTAAATGATTTTTTCTATACAATTTACATTTAATTAGAGGAAATAATTTTTTAAATAATCTAAATTTATTCTTTGCATTATCCCTCCAAAAACCTTTTATCTCTATATAGGTATCTGAATTGGATAAATAGAAGTCTGGGGTATAGGTTATTTCTCCTAAATCAAATGTTTTAGGTTCATATTGCCATTTAATTTGTTGTTTGTCTAAATACTTTGCATAAGCAACTTCCCAAGAAGAACGCATTAAAATACCTTTATACTTAATCCATTTACTATGAGATGCTGGTTTGCCAAAATGAGGATTGTTTTTACCGTTATAATTTCTGTATTTTCTGTTTCCTCTTTTCCAAGAGGCTTTTGTCCCGCAAGATTTACACCTTAATCTTCCAATATGCCAATTACTATATGTAATTTCTTTTATTTTACAATCTATACAGTAATATTTTTTAAATGTTATTCCACCTTTATAAGCAGGGTGATTTTTTGGATTTATATATTTCACTTTTAGTTTTATAGATAACATTTTCCCTGCACATTTTTGACATTTTATTGCTTTATAAGATATTTCTTTACCACATTTACAATAATGTTTCTTTAATGTTTCGCCAGATTTGTAATTGTATTTTTTCCCATAAAATGGGTTATTCTTACCTTTAACATTTAAAATTCCATTTTTGTGTTGCCATTTAACAAAACAAGATTTACATTGTTTAGAAAAATTTGTAATTAATTTTCCGCATTTACAATGTTTATTTTTAGAATAAAAATAATTATTATTCATTTTTTACCTCTTGTAAAAATAATTTACCAGTTCCAGTCAACATTCTTCCTCTACTACCTCTACTAATTAATCCCCGACGAAGAATATAGGGTTCTCGTAGTTCTTTATATTCTGCTCTTGTCATATTACCAATAATGGCTAATGCCTCTTCGCCGACTGCTTTTCCATTAGTATCGTTTAGATGTTTTAAAATTCTTATATCTACATCATCAAGTCCGTCTTTAATTATTCTATTCATCTTTAAAACTCTATCTAAATCTCCATTTGTTGCGATAAAATAATCAAACATTGAAATTGCTAATCTTGGAGTATAACGAACATTTTTACTTATAATATCATAATCTTCTTCTTTTACATTTGCTTGATGTATCTGATTGTTATATTGTTTTAATAACTTCTTAATATCTTCTGTATTATAATCCTCTAAATTAATTTTACAATGTATTCTATCCAAAAATGGTTGACAACGTTTTGAAAGTATATAGGTATCCGTAGTAGCCCCAATTAGTATGAATTTTCTTAAATTTAAACCATTCAATTTAAAGTCCTCAATGATTGGTAACATATAGGTTAATACATCTTTTTTACATTCTGCAATCTCGTCAATTAGTAAAACATTTGGCAATTTACTATCCTGCTGTTTAACTAAAAAATCATTCATTGTATCTATATCAAAATTACTTCCTACATATACATTAAAATTATATCCTAAAGTT
>Ga0315276_10007642_pt1 | contig 10019 bp, 8 predicted proteins | sample YL17G05_0_MG_FD_204542 | JGI IMG/M metagenome (GOLD analysis project Ga0315276, IMG submission 204542) | Sediment microbial communities from Yellowstone Lake, YNP, Wyoming, USA - YL17G05_0 | ecosystem: Environmental > Aquatic > Freshwater > Lake > Sediment | place: USA: Wyoming | collected... | reverse complement strand
CAGGCCAAGCTGGCCGAGCAGGCCCTGCGCGATAGCGAGGAACGCTACCGGACGCTTGTTGAAAGCATGAGCGAAGGCATTACCACAGGCGCCGAGGATGGCACGTATACCTTTGCCAATCGCGCCGCGCTCGAGCTGTTCGGCGTTGCAAAGGACCAGCTCGTGGGCCGCAACGTGCGCGAGTTCATTTCGCCGGAGGATCTGCAGATCATCGAAGAGCAGATCGTTAGGCGCCATGCCGGCGAGCTGGATCGCTACGAAGTACGCATCCGTCGGCCAGACGGCACCACCCGTACCGTGCAAGTCACCGGCAAGCCGCTCTACGACGCCCATCGGGCGATCTGCGGTTCGTTTGCGCTGATGCGGGACGTCACCGAGCAGCGCACGGCGCAGCAGCTGCTGGAGCAACGCACGGCTGAGCTGCAGGCGATCGTCAATGCCTTCCCCGATCTGTACTTCCTGCTCGATCGCGACTGCACATTCATTGATTTCAAGGCTAACCGCGACCAGGATCTGGCCGCGTCGCCGGAGAGCTTCCTGGGCCACCAGGTGGAAGAGATTCTGCCGCCGCACGTGTCTCGGCTCGTACGCTGGGGCACGGCAGAAGCGCTCAAGACAGGAACAGTAGCTTCGTTTGACTACGATCTGCCCATTAACGGGCAGCCACGCCATTTTGAGGCTCGCCTCTGCCCGGTCTCTGCCGATAATGTGCTAGCGGTCGTGCGCGACATGACCGCGCTGTGGCAAGCCGAAGCGCTGCGCGGCGTGCTGCTGAGCATCAGTGAGGCCACCAGCACGGCGATCAGCCTGGAGGAGCTGCTGGCGCTGATTCGCACGGAGCTGACCAAGCTAATCGACACCACCAACTTCTACGTTGCTCTCTACGAAGATAGCAGCAGCATGTACGTCTTCCCCTACTTTGTTGATGAGCTGGACAGCGATTACCACCCGCAGCGCCTCGAAGGCAGCCTGACCGACTATGTGCGGCGCACGGGCCAGCCACTGCTGGCCGACCGCTATGTGCAGGAGCGGCTGCTGGAACAGGGGCTGGTCACCGAAATCCGCGGAGCTGCCTCGCCCAGCTGGCTCGGCGCCCCGCTGATCGTCGACGGCGTGGTGATCGGCGTCGTGGCGGTGCAGAGCTATACCTCCGAGTCGCTCTACTCGCTGCGCGACCTGGAGTTGCTCTCGTTCGTCTCCGAGCACATCGCCATGGCCATCCGGCGCAAGCGCTCCGAGGAAACCCAGCGCCGCCTGGTGGCCGCCGTGCAGCATACCGGCGACACGGTGATGATCACGGACGTCACTGGCACGATTGTCTACGTTAATCCCGCCTTCGAGACGGTCACCGGCTTCAGCGCCGAGGATGCCATCGGCAGCCGGCCCAGCATCCTCAAGAGCGGCAAGCAGGATGCCAGCTTCTACCGCCAGCTGTGGCAGACCATCGGCGCCGGCAACATCTGGCGCGGCCACTTCACCAACCGCCGCGCTGATGGCACGCTGTACGAAGAGGAAGCGGCGATCTCCCCGATCCGCGATTCAACCGGCGAGATCACCAGCTACGTGGCGGTGAAGCGCGACGTCACCGAATCGATGGCCCTGCAGGCCAAGTTGCAGCAGGCGGCAAAGATGGAGAGCCTGGGGGTGCTGGCCGGCGGCATCGCCCACGACTTCAACAACCTGCTCACCGGCATGCTGGGTAACGCCAGCCTGGCGATGATGGAGCTGCCCGCATCCTCCTCCGCGCGGGAATACATCGAGGCCATCGAGCGCACCGCCCAGCGCGCCGCGGACCTGGCGCGGCAGATGCTGGCATATTCGGGCCGCGGGCATTTCGCCCTGCGCGAGATGGATCTGAGCGCACTGGTCCAGGATATGGTGGGGCTGGTAGAAGTCTCCATACCGAAGAAGACGCTGCTCAGGCTGCACCTGGCTGACCAGCTGCCCGCCGTGAAAGGCGATCCCACGCAGATCCGCCAGGTAGTGTTGAACCTGCTGACCAACGCCGCCGATGCCGTGGGCGATGCCAGCGGCGTGATCACTGTGCGCACAGGCACGATGCTGTGTGACCGCGCATACTTAAGCACGATGTACTTCGACGAAATGCTGCCCGACGGCGAATACGCTTACATCGAAGTTGCCGACAGCGGCTGCGGCATGACAGCATCCACGCTGTCGCGCATCTTCGACCCGTTCTTCACCACCAAGCCCACCGGCCACGGCCTAGGCCTGGCGGCCGTACTGGGCATCGTGCGCGGCCATCGCGGAGCGATCAAGGTCTACAGCGAGCCCGGCCGCGGCACGACGTTCAAGGTGCTGCTGCCAGTAACCCAGGATGCGGCCACGCAGGAGCCCGCTGCCGCGCAGCCCGTCGAGGAGTGGAAGACCAGCGGCACGATCCTGGTGGTCGACGATGAATCCTCTGTGCTGCTGGTGGCCAAGCACATCCTGGGGCGTGTCGGCTTCGAGGTGCTGACCGCCAGCGACGGCCTGGAAGGCGTGCAAGTATTTAGCGAGAAGATGGACGAGATCCGCGTGGTGCTGCTGGACATGACGATGCCCAAGATGAACGGCGAGGAAGCCTTCGCCGAGATGCGCCGGCTGAAACCCGACGCCTGCATCGTGCTGACCAGCGGCTTCAGCGAGGTCGAGTCGGCGCGCACGCTGTTCGGCAAGGGCCTGGCTGGCTTCATCCCCAAGCCATACCGCTCGCAGGAGCTGCTGGCCAAACTGCGCGAGATTATCGAACCGCAGTAGCTCATGCATCGGGTGAAACTTCACCGTGCGGTATTGCAGATGCGATGTGGCAGCAGGCGCCGCCGGGCGCTACACTGCGCTTATGCAGTTGACGCGCGAGCAGATCGTCCAGGCCCTGCAGCCCGCGCTGCAGCCGCTTCCGCATGTGTACGCGATGTGGGAAGGCGGCAGCGCGTCATTCGGCAGGCTCGACGCCTGGTCGGACATCGACCTGCAGCTGGACGCCGATACCGATAGGATCACCGAGACCTTCGAGCTTATCGAGGCGAGGCTTGAGCAGCTCTCGCCGATCGCGCAGCGCTACGCCCTTCCCGAACCTACCTGGCATGGCCACGCGCAACGCTTCTATATCCTGCGCGACGCCAGCCCGTACCTGATGCTCGACCTGGTGATCATGCGCCATGCGCAGGGTGAGCGCTTCAACGAGGTTGAGCTGCACGGCGTGCCGGTCGTGTACTTCGACAAGGGCAATGTGACTACGCCCGCCCACATCGATCAGGGCGAGCTGAGCACCAAGCTGGCACAGCGCATCAAGCAGCTGCGCGCAACGTTCCCGTTGTTCCAGCCGCTGGTCACCAAGGAAGTGCTGCGCGAGCATCCGCTGGACGCGCTGGCCTGCTACAACTCGCTCACGCTCCGGCCACTGGTCGAGCTGCTGCGCATTCGCCACTGCCCGCAGCGCTACTCTTTCGGCAGCCGCTACCTGTACTACGACCTGCCGCCGGAGGCAGTGCGCCAGCTGGAAATGCTCAGCTATCCCGCCTCGATGGACGAGATTGAGGATCACCGCCGCGGCGCGCAGGCGCTGTTCGAAGCCACGCTGGCCGAGCTCGACGCCGCCGCCGGCGCCTAGCCGCCCTGCCCCAGCCTGTCGCCGACGGAGAGATGGTGCCCCGCCAGGAAGCTGGCCACGTCCATCCGCCGCTTGTTCTCCGGCTGCACTTCCGTAATCCACAGCTCGTTCATCGGCTCAAACACCGACGTCCACGGCACTTTCCGCCGGCAGGCGACGGCAAAGCTGTCCTTGTGAATCGCTACAACAGTGCCGGGCGGATCTGCGTACTCCGGCTCAGGCAGGATGGGGCTGGAGTTCTTCGCACGGCAAACCTTGAGCCGATGCCCGTCGGGCAGCAGCGTCAGCGCGCCGACATCGGGGTCCAAGGCGCGGACGAAGTTGTATACATCCCAGTGCGGCCGGTTCCAGTCGATCCAGGTGTCGTCACGCGTATAGGTCGTTGTATACGTGGCCTGCGCATTATCCTGCGGCGTCAGCATGGCAGTGCCGGCATCGACGGCGGTGAGCGCCTGAACCGCCAGCCGCCCGCCGAGGTGGCCCAGTGCGCTCTCCAGGTCGGCATAGTTCCAGTTCGTCCGGATGTCCTGCGGCTTGACCAGCAGGACGTCACCGTCATCCAGCCGCGGCGTCATGCGGATGATGCAGCAGCCCGTCGTGGCCAGGCCCTGCAGCAGCGCCGTGCGGATCGGCGAGGCGCCGCGCAGCCTGGGCAGCAGCGACGGGTGCACGTTGAGCGGCCAGCCGGTCAGCTCCAGCACGCGCGGCGGGATGATCTGGCCATAGCTGGCGACCAGCAGCGCATCGGGCCGGTACTCGCGCAGCAGCTGGCGGAAGGCAGCGTTGTTGCGCAGGCGCTCGGGCTTGAGCACCGGCAGCCCCAGATTGTAGGCCTCGCGGCAGACATCCGTTGGGCACAGAGTCATGCGCCGGCCCGCCGGCTGATCAGGCTGGGTGACGATTGCCACCACCTTATGTTCGCTGGCCAGCAGCTGCCTGAGCACCAGGCAGCTGAACTGCGAGCTGCCGAAGAATGCCACGCGCACGCTAGGCTTTGTCCTCCGTAAATGCACTGTAACGCGAGCGGGGCGGTGCCGGTTCCGCCGGCGGCGCGCTGGGGCCTGGCGCCGGTGCAGCTGGCCCTGCTGGCGCAAAGGGAGCGGCGCGGTAGCGCGGCCCAATCGCCCACTCGTACAGCTCGATCGCCTGCCGTACCGTCTCCGGCACGTCGATGAACACCTGGCGCGGCTGGATTCCCAGCCGCTGGCAATGCTCCTCGACTACCTTGGGTGGCGTGATTTCCAGGAAAGCCTGGATGATCACCAGCCCAAGGATGATGTCGTCGAGCAGCCCGATGCCGGTGAAAAAGTCCGGGATCACGTCCAGCGGCGAGAAGATGTAGATCAGCCCCGACCAGGCGTACAGCTTGAATGTCCACGGCACGCGCCGGTCGAGCATCAGCGAGAAAAACAGCCGCGCGGTGCGGTGCATGTTCAGCAGGGCGAACAACCCGTCTAGCCGTCTCATTACAGGACGCTGCATGCGCCAATTGTAACCGCTGCCCACGCACTTCCGCAGCTTTGGACAGCGCTGCCGGTGTCTGGACTTACAGCGTGCTGCTCCCGCAGGCTGCTACATCTTGGGCGTGAACAGCCCCATGGATACGCCTGAAAGATCAGTGAAAACGGCAAAGAACCCGATCTCGGGGATCGGCGTCTTTGGCGTAACCATCTTGCCACCAGCCTGCTCGATCTGGGCCAGCTTGGCCTCGATGTCGTCGACCATGATGTAGAGCATAATCTGCGCGTCCGGCTTGTCCTCCAGCGTCAGCCCGCCGCCGATGCCGCCCTCCGAGCGCTCGAACATGCTGTACTGCTCGCCCCACGGCGTAAACTTCCAGCCGAACAGCTTGCTGTAGAACTCGGCGCCCTTCCCAAGATCCTGCTGCGGGATTTCGCAATGCACGATCGGATTGCCCATTACCTTCTCCTAAGTACTTTGTTGAGATCATCTACGCCGCCGGCCAGCCTGTCAGCACGCTGGCTGCGATCCACGGGTGCTTGCATCAGGCTAGCTCTTGCACCACAAGCCGAGTACGTTGCCGTGCGGATCCTTGAATAAGCCGTAGTAGCCGTATTCGTCGCTGATCTTGGTCTTGCCAGCGACCTGCTCGCCGCCTGCCGCCACGATCTTCGCCAGCGAGGCCTCGATGTCGTCGGTATCGATGTATACGCAGGCGCCGTGATTAATCCCCGCCATCGGCGGTGAAAAGCCACCCTCCGGGCCTGTGCCGGGCTTGAACGTGGCGTAGGTCTCACCCATCGGCGTGCTCTGCCAGCCGAAGACCTGGCCGTAAAAACCAGATGCGCGCTTAATGTCAGCCGCAATCAGCTCGATGTAGCAAATCTCGTGCGCCATTAAGTACCTCTCATATGTGTGGTACTTCAGTATCTCACAAGCATCCGCGCTTGTCAATTTCCAGGCAGCGGAACCTGCAATCCTGGTCTGTTACCCGCCTTTGAGCATCTCGCATTTATCGCTTTTTTGCCCACGCTGCGGAGCCCATCCAGCTCTTGGCGAATTCTTTCCATGGCTGGTTGTACTCGCCGTCCAGGCTGTCGCGCACGAATACCGTATTGCCGTCACTCGACACCTGGACACAGACTGCATGCCCATCCGTAAAGCCCAGCTTCATTGCCACGACGTACCAGCTCTGGCTGGCAGCCATCTCCTGCCGGCTGATGCGGCGCACGTGTACCACGTACCGGCGCGGCAGCGCGAGGCGCAGGATGCGCCAGGCGTTGGTCATGCTGCCGCCCTCCGGCCCGATCACGCCGAGTTGCACGGCCTTGTGCTCACTCAGCTCATAGCCCAGCGTTCGCAGGTACGTCGAGCACGCTGCAGCGATGCAGGTCGTGGAGGAGCTCTGGATCGTCACCGTGCCCTCGGTGTAGGTCAGGTCGGCCGGCGGCGGCACCAGCTGCAGGACCACGTTGTACACGCCATAACATGCCACCAGCACCGCGATGACGTCCACGGCGACGCGGTCGCGGCGTTTCTCAATGTACGGCGCGAGTCCGAGCAGCACGGCGATCAGCGGCCCCCAGACGATGGCCAGCTGCAGCATCACGGCGGAAGGGAACGGCCAGACGGACAGCCACAGGTAGTCAATCCACGGCGACTTGCGGTCGATGACAAAGGCGGCGAAGATCAGGGCGCAGAGCACGTAGCAGATTGCTGCCAGCCAACGCCTCCGGCTGCGCACACCCAGCGTCAGCGCCACGCCGAGCAGCACGCACACCGCCAGTGCCAGGTAGTCCGACGGCAGCAACATGTCTCAATTATCCCACCCTTGCGGGCCGTGCTCTAGCGTACAATAGCAGCGTGCCGCAGGAAGAGCGATTAAGCAAGGTCTACCGGCGCAACTTCGTCGCCGCGCTGGGTGTGGCCAGCGCGCTGCTGCTGCTGTACGCCTTCTACCTGCTGCGCCACGTGGCACTGCTGTTCGCCTTTGCCGGCTTCCTGGCCTACTTCCTGGCCTGGCCCGTAGAGCGGCTGGCCAAGCGCTGGCCGCGCTGGGTGGCTGTCACAACGGTCTTCAGCGCCTTCGTGATCCTGCTGCTGGGCCTCGTCGTGGCGATCATCCCGGTGACTTTCTACCAGACGCAGCAGCTCGTCGCCACGCTGCCTGACCTGATCCGCCGTGTCGAGGAAGCGTCGGCGGGACTGAAACTGCAGTTCCTGCCCGGCCGCCATGTCGACATCGCCGCCTACATCGATCACCTGCTCAACGAACTGCAGAAGGCCACGCCGAATCTGCTGCAGAACGTCTACGGCTATACGCAGAGCTTCATCACCGGCACAGCGGCCGTCGTCGTCTCGATGATCCTGATCCCGCTGATCACGCTGTACTTTCTGATGGACAGCCAGCGCCTGCGCGCCGCGCTGTTGAGCTGGTTCCCCACCTACCTGCAAGGCGACGCCGAGCGCGCGCTGACTTCGGTCAACCGCAGCCTGAGCAGCTACATCTACAGCCGCGTCATCCTTTCCGCGTTTGTCGGCGTGGCGGTCTCCATCATGCTGGCCATCCTTGGCCTGCCCTATGCCCTGCTGCTCGGGGTGCTGTCCTTCGTCGGCGAGTTCATCCCGGTGATCGGCTCGTGGATTTCCTTCGCCATCATCGCGCTGGTGACGCTGGCCACCGACCCGCTCGACCTGCCGTGGATCATCGTGCTGACGATCATCATCCAGACGTTCCAGAACTACGCCATCGCGCCCAAGCTGATGGGCGACACGATGGACATTCACCCGCTGACGGTGATCCTGGCGATGCTGATCGGCGCGGCGCTGGGCGGCATTGCCGGACTGGTGGTGGCCATTCCGGCGGCGGCAGCGGCCAAGGTGATCTTCAACATCTTCGTGTTGCGGCGCGAGGACCGCGGCATCACCGTGCCCCCGCTCGACCTGATCAGCGGCGGTGGCGGCCAGGCGGATATCCAGGAAGCCCCTAAGCAGTAGGGGCAAGACTTGTCTTCCACAGTCGTAGGGCGCGCTGTAAAGCGCGCCGTCTGATGAACACTCGGCGCGAATGTAACGCACCGCAAGGAGGACGAGAGCGGCGCGATTCACATCGCGCCCTACAAGGCGGGCAGCAGCTCACCTGCACCGAGGTTATAATTCGGGCATGCACAGCCAGGTGTTGATTCCGTTTGCGGCGCTGCTGCTTCTCTGCGGCACATCCTGCCCGCAAGCCAAGCCGGCCAGCCCGTCCGCCAAGGCGCCAACCGCCGCCTCATCCAGCCAGGCCGGCAATGCGGCGACAGAGGTCCGGCTGCCAGCATCTGCGCCGGCGCCGGTGGGCGCGGAGACGGCGTGGCTGACCACCAGCGACGACTACCATGTGGCGGCGTGGTTCTGGCCATCGCGCAGCCGGCCTGCCAATGGCAAGGCGCCCGCCCTGATCCTGCTGCACCAGCGCGCCAAGGACAAGAGCAGCTGGGGCGGCCTGGCCGACGAGCTGACCGCCGAGGGCTACAGCGTAATGGCCATTGACCTGCGCGGGCATGGCGAGACGGTGGACCCGCAGGGGCGGCCGATCCCGCTGGACAGCCTGCGCGACGCGGACTACGCGGCGATGCTCAAGGACGTAGCCGCGGCGCACACCTTTCTGACGCAGCGGAGCGGCGTGGACGCCGACCGCGTGGGGATCATCGGCGCCAGCATCGGCGCCAACCTGGGCCTGCTCTACGCCGCGGATGACCGCCGCATCCGCACCGTCGTCGCGCTGTCGCCCGGCCTGAACTACCGCGGCCTGCAGCCGCTGGTGGCGATGAGCGGCCTGGACAAGCGGCCGTTGTTCCTCATCGCCTCCAAGGGCGACAAGCCCTCCGCCGACGCCTGCGCAGCGCTGCAGCAGGCGGCGGTGAAGGAGGCGCCGGTGAGCGTGCGGCTGTTCGACGGCACGGCGCACGGCACGGACCTGCTGGCCGCCAACGCCGGCCTCGACCAGACAATCATCAGCGGCTGGCTGCTCAACTACCTGCCTCCAGCGGCGCCGCCAGTCACCTAGGCCGGCGCCGCGGTGTTCGGCTTCATCCGCCAGCGCATCTACCTGCAACTGCTGAGCGCGCTGGCGCTGGGCATCGCGCTGGGCTGCAGCTGGCCGCTGCCGCAGCAGCTCCTCGTCGGCCAGCTCATCCCGCTGCTCGGGCTGCTGGCCTGCCTGGCCGGGCTGTGGTGGATCTGGCGTCACCGCGCATCGGGCATCGGCTTCCTGCCGCTGTTCCTGGCGCTGTGCGTGCTGGGCTACCTCGAAGCCTCGCTGCACATCGGGCTGACGCTCAGCCAGCCGTTGCGCGCCTATGCGACGCGCGAGATGCAGGAGTTGAGCGGACGCGTCGCCAGCATGCCCAAGTACGCCAACGGCCACCTGCGCTTTCTGATGCATGTGCGCAGCGCGGAGAGCGCGCAGGGTTCACCCAGCGACGGGCAGTGCCTGGTCTACATCGCCAGCGACACCGCAGAACTGCCCGGCGCGCATGGCGCCGCCCCTTCGCCATTGTGCTACGGCGAGAGGATTTCGCTCCTCGGCAACCTCGAAGAGATCGACCCGCCGGCCAACCGCGGCCAGTTCGACTATCGCTCGTACCTGCTGCAGCGTGGCACGGTGCTGGCGGTGTATGTCCCCAAGGCCGAGTGGGTTTACCGGCTGGACAAGCACCCGCCCGCGCTGTGGTCCGCGCTGACCGCGCTGCGCGCGCGTCTGACCGGCTCGCTGGCCACTGGCCTGCCCGAGGAACTGGGCAACCTGGCGGTCAGCGTGGTCTACGGCGATAAGATCACCGACCTCTCTGATACAGTGCGCGAGCGCTTCCGCCGCGCCGGCCTGACGCACATCCTCGTGGCCTCGGGCACGCAGGTGAGCCTGCTGATCGTGCTGCTGGCGATGCTGTTCTTCCGCTTCAGCACG
>Ga0315276_10007640_pt1 | contig 10019 bp, 11 predicted proteins | sample YL17G05_0_MG_FD_204542 | JGI IMG/M metagenome (GOLD analysis project Ga0315276, IMG submission 204542) | Sediment microbial communities from Yellowstone Lake, YNP, Wyoming, USA - YL17G05_0 | ecosystem: Environmental > Aquatic > Freshwater > Lake > Sediment | place: USA: Wyoming | collected... | reverse complement strand
CGTAGGGGACAATGATCAGCAAGAACTCGACGACGAGAAATGTTCGAGGCAAGCGTGTGAGGAATGCCCGGTCACCTGCTTACATCTATACGAGAACGGGGCGAAACTGATCTAGGGGTGCCGAAAGTTCACTTGTAGGGGCTGCCCCATTTGTCGAGGAAGAAGTTCTCTCCGATGGGCTTCCTCTCTGGCCGCACGAGCTCCTGTGCCTTCTGTTTGTCGGACAAGAACGAGCTGTCAGTACTTGGATACCCGATGATAACGAACGTTATCACAATGTAATCCTCGGGAATCCCGAGGAGCTGCTTGGCTTTCACAGGATCGTAACCCGCGATCGGGTGACACACGAGACCCAACTCCGTGGCCCTGAGCTCCATCTGGCCGACTGCCAGACCTGTCGAGAAGAGGAAATAATCACGCTTTTCGCTGAGTTGGCAGTCATCGGGTGGCCTTGCTGAGATAACCATGATGAGCGGCGCGGGAGTCGCCCAGACGTTGCCTTTCGAGAGGGCCGTCTTTATCGCGGGCAGGGCCTCGGCGCCCATGCACAGCGTGACCCGCCAAGGCTGGTTGTTGAAGCACGACGCGGAGAGGCGCATCGCCTCGACAAGCGCATCCACCTTCTCACTCTCAAGCGGCCTGTCAGAGAGAACACGTCTTGCACGTCTGATGCGGATCGCTTCTGCAACTTCCACCCTCTCACCTATGATGGCTCGAATGCAATCGGTGGATTTAGTCTTTCCACCGACGATGGCGCGCGTCGTCAGGCTCGGATGGTCCTGCACCGTATCTCGTAACCGCTCTCCTTCCTGAGGGTGGAGACCGCTTGCAGGAGCTGGTCGACTGACTCGTGCGTTCCCGAGAACACGACATCGACCCCTTTGCTTAGAGCGCTCATCGCGGAGGCGACCGGAGCATGGATCGTGAAGAACTCGCCGCTGGTCTTCATCAGGAGGGCCGAACCGATAGGATCACCGGCCACCAGCACGCCCGGCGAGAACTCATCTATCCTATCTTTCATGCGCGCGATGTCGACCGACTTCGAGCCTCCTTCTAGCTCCGACGGTGCCTCGACTATCAGTAGCTTGCCCAGCTCAAGATCGACTATCCCCTCGAGCTGCCCAACAAGGACATCGTCCCCCTCCTCTGCACATTCCATGGCCTTGCCGGTCGAGGACGACTTCTGTCCGGGATATGCCATCAGCATCCCGTCCTCCATCACGAGCCCCACGGCCTGGTCCTTCAGGATGTTCTTGCCAGCGATGGCGACCGTCCTCTCTATGACGGCGATGCTCCTCAGGGTCACATCGATGAAGTCCTTGAGGCTCGTGAAGTGCTCCTGGGCAATCTGCATACCTTTCCTAGTGGGCCTGAGGCTGCCGGACTGCTCCTTGAGCAACCCTTGCTTCTTCATCGCGGAGATGTACTGGCTTACCGCCTGAATAGTGATGTCGAGTCTCTCAGCTATCTCCTTCATCCTGACAGATGGGGATCTGAGGATTTCGACCATGATGAGCATCTGGGTGTTCCTCTTCAGGTCGCGAAGCAACTGACCGTTCATCCTATGCTACCCTCCTTTCGGGGATCCCAACGAGCACCTTGGAGATATCTTCGGTGACCGTTGCTCCCGAAGTGATCAGGCCGGCGATTAAGGCATCTGCCTTTCCCCCGACGAAGTCGATGCTCGGGACATCCTTCGGACGTACGATGATGACCCTCTTCCCGGAGTCGAGTGCGGCCTTGGCGGCTTCGAGGTTCCTGAAGTTGCCAGGACCGACAGGGAATGATGAGACGACGACGAACGAGGATTCGGATATCAGCCTGAGGTTCTCGGAATGCGCCTCCTCGCTCACCTGCGAGAACGGGACTTCGGCGACAGCCGGGATGTGCAGGTCCTTCGCGCTCACGAAGTCGTCATCGAGGACATTGACCACGCCGGTCGAGACGCTGTAGCCTTGGTCATGCAGCGCTTTCATAGTCGGCCCTCCCGTCCCCCCACCGGATATCAGGTGCACTCTAGTCCCATGTCGATGGATGGAAGGAACTGAGGTCCGAGGCATCACATAGACCGCCTGGGTGAACGGGTCTTTCCTGATGACGACCTCGATACCGTAGACCGACTGTATCGCATCCGGAGTGAGAACCTCCTTGGGCGGCCCGATGGATTCGACCACGCCATCGTTCAGGAGCGCGATCCTGTCGCAGTACCTTGCGGCCAGGTTCACGTCGTGAAGCACCGCGATCACTGTGATGCCGTCCTCCTTGTTCAGCTTCTTGATGAGATCCATTATCTCGAACTGCCCGTTGATGTCGAGATAGACGGTGGGCTCGTCCAGAAGCAGCGCCTTCGGCTGTTGCGCGATTGCGCGCGCGATTATCACCCGCTGCCTCTCGCCGCCGCTGAGCTCCGAGAAGACCCTGGTAGCAAACCGCAAGGTGTCCGTCGTTTCCATGGCCTTCCGGACGACCTCGGCATCCGCTTTCGACTCGCCGACGAACCGGCTGCTTATGTGCGGTATCCTGCCCATCATGACGATGTCGTAGGCGGTGAATGTGAAATCCGTAGTGGAGCTCTGCGGAACTACGGCGAACATCCTCGCAAGTTCCCGCTGGGTGAAGGTGTGGATCGGCTTCATGTCCACCAGGACCGTTTCGCTCTCTGCCGGCAGGTAGTCCATCATGCACCTCAGGAGCGTGGTCTTCCCCGACCCGTTCGGGCCCATGAGCCCGATGAACTCACCATCAGCAACCTCGAACGAGACACCCTTGAGCACCTTCTTGTCCCCGAAGGAGAACGACAAATCCTTGATTTGCAGGCTCATCGCTGCTCGCCCCCAAGCCTGCTCCTACGGAGCAGGTAGATGAAGAACGGGCCCCCGCACAGCGCGGTTATCACTCCGACTGGGAGTTCCGTCGGGGCGGCGACCGTTCGCGCAACCGCATCGCACAGGATGAGGAAGGTCCCACCAAACAGGGTCGACGCCGGCACGAGCATCCTATGGTCCGCGCCGAACACGAGCCGCATCATGTGCGGAACGATCAACCCCACGAAGCCGATTATGCCAGTGAACGCAACGGCCGTCGCCGTCATCAAGGCCGCGACCCCTAGCATGAGCTTCCTCAGGAACTCTGGGTCGACCCCAAGATTGTGCGCGGTCTCGTCCCCCAGGAGGAGCGCGTTCAGGTCCCGCCCGTGGAGGAATATCAGTAAAGACCCTATCACAGTCGCGATGAATACGACGATGACCATGTCCCAGCTCGCTAGCGTGAGGCTTCCCAGGAGCCAGAATATCAACTGATGGAACTGCTCCCGAACGAAGTATATGAGGAACGAAACGATAGCGCCCAGGAAGGCGGCGACCGCCACTCCTGACAGAAGGAGTGTGTCGGCATACACCTTGCCCCTGACCGTCCCCAAGGCGTAAACCGCGAACACGGTCGCCAACGCCGTGATGAATGCGAAGAACGGCGGCAAGAAGACCGAGACAGCAGCCGTCAGGCCGATCAAGCCGGCGGTCGCAGCGCCCAGGGCCGCACCCGACGAGACCCCTATGATGAACGGGTCTGCAAGAGGATTTCTGAACACCGCCTGCATTGCCGTTCCTGCACACGCCAGGGCAGCCCCGACAAGGCCCGCAAGGAGCACTCGGGGGATCCTGACATCCCAGAAGATGGTCTCCCACTCACCCGACCGACTGAAGATCGCGTTCAGCGCGTCCCCGTAGGATATCCGATGCTGCGCCGCTGGTCCAATAGGTCCGAGCGTGCCGATGAAGAGCGCGACCAAGGTGGAGATGGCCAGAAGACCCGCAAGCCCCAGGAGGATCAGCATCCTCCTTCGGCTGACGGAGGACAGGTCGTCGTTGTGGAGCTTGCGCGGGTTGGAGGTATCCATGCCCACCTCAGAACAGCTCCGGGTGCAGGATCTTGGCGAGCGCCTCAAGCCCGTCCACTATCCTTGGCCCATACCTGCTGACCAGATTGTCATCGACCGAGTACATCTTGCCCCACGCAACGGCCGAGATCCCGCTCCATCCTGGCCTTTTCGAGATCGTGGTGGGGGTCGTACCGTTGTAGTTCGAACCGACCGTGTACACGATCACCTGCGGATCCTGGGCGATCACGAACTCGTCTGTGACGGGCACATACTCGGAGCTGGTGTTGGCGGCAATATTTGTCCCTCCTGCAAGCTTGATCATGTCGTCACCGAAAGAACCTGGTCCGTAGGTCCACATCGGGTAGAACTCAACGAAGACCCGGGGCTTTGTCAGGTTCACATCGGAAGTCTTCGCTGTCACTGCGGCGACCCTCGCTTCCAGACCGGAAACAAGTGCCGAGGCATCGTCGATGTGTCCGGTCATGAGGCCAACGAGCTTGATGTCCTTGAAGACCTCCTCCAAGGTCCTCGCTGCCAGGATGATGTATGGGATCCCATTCCCCTCCAGCTGAGCGAGCTGGGCCAACGGCACGAGATCGCTCGAGAGTATGAGATCTGGTTTCAAAGAAAGTATCATCTCCACATTGAGTGCGATGCCGCCTACCTTCGTCACGTTCTTGACCGCGGCCGGATAGTCGCTGTAATCGTCCACTCCTACGACCAGGTTCCCTGCTCCGACCGCGAACAGCATCTCCGTCGGCGTCGGCGCCACGGAGACGACCCTCTTCGGTTCGCTCCCCAGCTTGATGGTCCTGCCGTAATCGTCGATTATCACCGTCCCCGTTGCCTTCGGCGTGGTGACCTGGCCGACGAGGATGCCAGATGCGAAAGCCGCGACGGTCAGAATGACGACCGAGGCTATCGCCCACATTGTCAACTTGCTCTTTCTCGATTTGTTGGTGTTCATTCTTCTTCCTCCATCGATGAACGCGAAACGCCCGCGCCTTCAAACGTCGCCATCTCGCTGAGGATCTTGCAGGCCGCCTCGGCGATCAGGAACCCTATGGTGGCTCCCGTGCCCTCCCCGAGCCTCATCCGCATGTCGACGATGGGCGTCAACCCAAGATGCTCAAGCGCGAACCTGTGCCCGGGTTCCACTGAAACGTGTGAGGCGATCATGTACTCCCTAGAGTTCTGCGAGATTGAATGAGCTGCAAGAGCTGCGGAGCCGGTCACGAATCCATCCAGGAAGACCGGGACTCCCCTAGAAGCAGCTCCCAATATCACGCCTGTCAGTCCCGCGATCTCCAGGCCGCCGACCTTCGAGAGGACATCGAGGCCATCCGAAGGATCCGGAGAATTCACCTTGAGCGCCCTCTCAATCACCCGAACTTTGGCCTCAAACATCTTGTCGTCTACACCTGTGCCCCTTCCTGTGACGGTCAAGACCGGTCTAGCTGTTATCGCTGCCGTGATGGCGCTCGCGGCCGAGGTGTTGCCGATGCCCATGTCCCCCACTGCGACCGCGTTCGCTCCCGCATCAATGGATTCATACGCGAGCTCGATTCCAGTGACCACTGCCCGCTCAGCCTCGCCTCTGGACATTGCCGGCCCTCTGGCCATGTTCTTCGTCCCCCGGGCGACGTTGCGCCTGACGATGATTGGCGGCCAGTCCATCCCTGAGGCAACCCCGATGTCCACGATCCTAACCTCCGCGCCAGCGTGACGGGCGAGGACATTGATCGCGGCGCCTCCATTTGCGAAGTTGAGGACCATCTGGGATGTGACACCCGAAGGATACGCGCTCACCCCTTCCTGGGTTACGCCGTGGTCGCCTGCCATCGTGAAGACGACCTTCTTTCGAATCATGGGTTTTGGTGTCCGATATATCCCTGCCAGGTGAATTGAGAGATCCTCCAGGGCTCCGAGGCTCCCCTTGGGCTTGGTCAGGAGACCCTGGGCCGCACGTGCGGCCTCCATCGCGTCCTCATCCAACTTCCGGATCTGCCCTGCGACCCCAGATACGTCAATCAACTAGCTCACCTTAAAGCAAACTTGATATATAGAAAGTATATTTTACTCTTTCGCTATCCGCAGGAGATTGTCATGGAAGCAACAGATGTCCTCAAGCGTCACCGTCTGAACTTGGAGTCGCTCACTGAAGCTGCTTTTCAACTGTATGTGGGCGATGCCAAGGAGGCGGCGCTACGGAAGCTCAGGCGAGATTTCCAGAACCTTCTCACGAAGCATATCGAGGATCCCAACGTCTGGCTGTTGCTGGAAGCGGCATCGCACCTGGACGCGATCGTGAAATCGGAGCAGAAGGGGATATTCGTCAAAGACGACGACCCGGCGTCGTTGGTCGCCGATGAGCTTATCGGGATGTCCATCGCGGAGTACATAGCTGGGAAGAGGGGACTCTTCAACTACGTGCGATATGACAAGGCCAAGCCTGGAGTGATCGCCAAGCTGCCACCTTTCATGGACGACGCGGTCGGGGCGTTGGTCGCAGCGACGATGACAAAGCTGTTCGAGGAATGAGATGACCGCACAGCTCTTCGGCTTGCTCACTCGCATCAGGCTGAGCCGAAGGCCGACGAATCTGGACAAGGCCGCAGCGGACCAGTATCTTTTCCCACTCGTCGGAATGGTTGTCGGACTCGTCGCGACGTCCGTCGCGTTGGTCCTGAACGAATTCATGAACAAGGACATGGCTCTGATCTCCGGGGGCGCGGTGCTTGTCTCGCTCTACTTCGTGACGGGAATCCTTCATACCGAGGGGCTCGCCGACTTCGCTGACGGGATGATGGCCAGCGGCTCGATGGAGAAGAAGAGACAGGTGATGAAGGACGTGCACCTTGGCGCAGGAGGAGTCTTTGCCACGGCGATGTTCCTCATCCTTTTCTTCGCCGTCACATCTATGCTGACCGGGGACGCGGGGAGACGAATCGAGCTCTGGCCGTTCCTGACCCTACGCGTGCCTCTTGCATTCGGTTTCGTGCTCGCGGAGGTCGCCGGCAAGCTATCGATGAATGTGATGATGTTCATGGGTCCTAGCTCGCACGAGGGCATGGGCTCGATGTTTGTGAGGAAAGCCAGTGGTTCGAAACTAGTCGCGGCTATAGCAATCTCCACCGCGATCGCGATTATCTTTGTGGGAGGCCTGTTTCCGCTCGTGTTCCTTGGACTAGTCTCAGGATTCTCAGTGACCGCGCTTGCAAGGAAGCACTTCGGCGGCGTGAGCGGTGATTCCTTCGGAGCGGCCAACGAGGTCGGCAGATTGGTGACGCTGATAGGCTGGGTGTTGCTGGCGTGAAGGGAATAATCATGGCGGGCGGGAGGGCTTCCCGCCTTGGCGGCAAGAAAGAGAAGGCACTTCTGAGAATCGGGGGTAAGACCCTCCTCAGCCGAGCCGTTGATGCGCTCGCGGTTGAAGGCATAGACGAGATACTTGTCGCGTCCACGACGAACACGCCGAGCACACATGAGCTTGCTGAAAAGACGGGACTCTCAGTGTTTCAGACCGGCGCCGAAGGCTACCACGAGGACATCATCGAACTCCTGAAGGCATTCGGTCCGTTCACCAGCCTCAACGTGGACGTCCCCTTTGTGGGGCGCCAACATGTCAGAAGGTTGCTTGCAGGATCTGGCGAAGAGAGCGTGGCAGCGGTTGTTCCAGCATCAATCGCCATCAGAGAGCCTGATGCGGATTCGGTGGGAGACGACGGGAGGGGGAGGAGAGTGATATGGGTGGGACTCAACTACGTCACGCGGAGACCGAGAACCTCTCTCCTGACCTTCGATGACCCCATGCTCACGGTCAACATAAACACGGAAGAGGACCTGGCTTTCGCCAGACGCGTCCTCGCGAATCAACGAGCGCAGAAGTCTGCGGAGGAGCCCCTATGAATGCGAATCATGGAGACGATACTCCGTCCGGTACCTAGCTCGGTCGAAACCGCTCACTGCAGCTTCTGCTTGCTGTCAAACATCTTTACTTCGGCAACGGGTTCGGCCACAGGTGCTGGCAAGCTCCCTGCGTCCTTCTTCCTCATTCTGACCGCCAGATACGAGAGGGCTCCCCCGATCGCCAACAGGATTGCACCGATTATCACGTATAGGAGGTTAATGCCGCTGATCTTGTAAGTCAATGTGACAGTTTGCGCGATGGTCTGAGTCGTTCGGCTGTGGTCAACAGTGACGTAGTATCTTCCCATTTCAGGAAGATCGAGCGAGAACTTGCCTTGGGTCGTCCCTCCATTCTGCCAGAGGCTGGTCCCTGGGTTGAGATCATACGAGTAGGCAGCATATTGTTCCTCGGTCAGGAAATACATGTCTACCTGTCCAGTGTCCACCGAAACGGTACCCTCGAAATGGGCATTCATCCACATCGAGCTCTTCGTGTAGAAGGCCGCGTAGTAGCCTTCTCCGGCAGGGATCGTCATGCTCTGTGTCCCCGTGCTCTCTGACAAGAACCCCTGCCAAACGATTGCGCCTATTCCGAACATTATCAATAGATATCCGACAACAGCCAAGATTTTGTGTGTCTTCAAATGTTCCACTCTCCAGTCTGGAGCAACCTCGGAGGCAAGGACTTCTCGAGGGCGCCCCTCACCATCTTCGCGTAATCCTCAGTTGCCGTCTTCCTGTTCATCCCATCATCCTTCTTGGACTTGACTAAAGCCTGCGACGGCTGAAGGAATGCCTTGACCTTCCTGGACTTCCCGTCCGGATCCGCTCCGTCCACGAGGAGCGTGTACATCGTGCTCATCGTGTACGAAGAGAATCCTTTAGCAATCCCGATGCTCTTTACTCCTGAGTGAGGAATCACGATGTTGCCGGAGTCGGCGGCGAGCTTGTCCGGATCTTCACTCTCGTAGTCCACGGCCTTCCGATCCGACAGGAGCGCGTCGCCGAGTACTCCAACGATAGCTGCTTTGCTGGCATGCTCCAGAACGAAAATCAAGCGCTGGTCAGTCAGCAGGAGTGCGTACTCCTTCGGTCCCATTGCCCCCTTCATGATCACTCTTGGTATGAGTGCCACCTTATTCTCCAGTGTCTCAACCCCCCGATTTCCTCGCTCCGGGAGTGACGTTTCGGATATTTACGGGTTTGGAGCTTCTGAACGGCTTTGATTCACGGCCTGCTGGTCAGAGAGTTATTCTGGATAGGACGAGGCCGAGGCAGATCAATAGACCCGTGATCAGATGCGTCTGTATCGTCTTGGCCTGTGCAGGCAGTAACTCTCCGATGCGCACGTGCTTCGAGGTGACTATTCGCGCTGCGCCAGCCGCCACTACCGCCGGGATCAACGCGATCAGCGCCCACTCAGGATAGATCCTGACAATCCAGAGGCCGACAATCGATACGAACACCATGCCCATCAGGGCCGCATACCAGACCGAAGCCCTTGCCAATCCGACGCGCACGACCCAATGGTTCTTCCCCGCGTATCGGTCGGCATCCATGTCTGGGAACTCGTTGATGAAGAGCACGAGCGCGATCAGCATTCCTATGGGAATGCCCCCCAAGAATGCTGAGAGTGTCAGCGTTCCTGTCTGAGTGAGATAGGACCAAGCGACAATCAACGGTCCGAAACCGAAGCCGACCGCGATCTCTCCCACGCCGAGGGCGGAGAGGTTGACCTTCGGGGACGTGTAGCAGTATGCTAGAAGAACGCCGATGACCCACAGAACCATAATCAGACTGGATACCAGATAGGAGAGGACAAGGCCAATCATCCCGCCCAATGCGAAGAGGATGATCGCTCCCCGGTAGACCTGCTTCGGCGCGAGCGTTCCGTCAACAAGGAACGGGCTGCCCCCGTTGAACGGACTCTTGTTCTTGTTTACGCGATCGGTTCCATTCCGGTAGTCAAAGTAATCGTTAACGACATTAGCGCCTGCGTGGGTGAGAACGACGCCGAGCGTGGCCAAGACGAAAAGGAACAAATCGAAAGTCTCTCTGTCGTGCCATGCAAGAGCAGTGCCGATTGCCGAAGGAACGATGGCGGCTGTGAAGAAGGGGGCCCTGACCTCTTTGACCCATATTCGGAGACTCGTCGAGATGAATGAGATGGTATCCCTTCCCGGTATGGTCTGCACCGCGAATGTGGATAATATGTTTTCGTTCTTGTACGGAC
>Ga0315276_10007639_pt1 | contig 10020 bp, 21 predicted proteins | sample YL17G05_0_MG_FD_204542 | JGI IMG/M metagenome (GOLD analysis project Ga0315276, IMG submission 204542) | Sediment microbial communities from Yellowstone Lake, YNP, Wyoming, USA - YL17G05_0 | ecosystem: Environmental > Aquatic > Freshwater > Lake > Sediment | place: USA: Wyoming | collected... | reverse complement strand
AAACGCCTGCCATAGACCACTCGGCCACACTAACTTAAACTGGAACACGTACCCAGGATCGAACTGGGATAGACAGATTTGCAGTCTGTAGGCTAAGCCATTCACCCATACGTGCAATAACTTGGTACCTATACGCAGAATCGAACTGCGATCTTGGCCTTATGAGAGCCTCGTCTTTGCCGTTAGACGATATAGGCTTAAATGGTAAGCGTGGTAGGATTTGAACCTACAACCCCCGAGATATAAGCTCGGTGCAACTGACCTGTTGTGCTACACGCTCATAAAATGGTACCGGGCAGGTGAATCGAACACCTGCTCTCTGGATGTAAGCCAGATTTACTGCCATTATAATAGCCCGGCAAATTACTTCTCATGATGCTCAAACAACTTCCCTGTAGCATAGCCTGCAATCGCGGCTCCCGCAAGGGACCCCAAACCTAAAGCTGGACCTGGTTTCGATGCTTTATTTCGCGCCATCATCTCTAAACGCTCGGACACTGGAGAAGACTCTGGTTTCGGTTCAGGAAGTTCCTTTGGTGGCTTATATTGTTCCTGAACTTCTGGAGGCTGGGAATTGATCCATTTATTTAGAGCATCCATCTTCTCTTGAAACTTAGGTGCAATTTTAGCAACAGCCTTCTGCCCAGCACGAACCATAGGAATAACTCTATTCCCAGAAATAGGATCTTCCTTTAAAAAAACATCATGTCCTTTACTTCCACTTAATCCACGATCAGCGCCTTCTTCAGAAGAAACAAGATCTAAGAAATGCTCTTTAATAGAACCATAAGGTCCGGGATAATCTGTTTCCCAAGAACGCACAATAGGGTCCTCATGATACATTTTAAATGCTTTTTCCACTTCAGGATGATTTAATAATTCTTCTGTGCGCTGGTTCCAGAATTCATGATCGGTATCTGACATGTCCCTAAATTCTTGCAATGGACCATTCTTACGCCCAACAACATCATCAAGAGCTAATCTTTCAGAAGTAAGCCTAATACGTTCATCCAAATCACCGAACAATTCTCCACCAACATGTTTCCAATGGGTATCAATCTCAGCATCTGATAAATTTGGAACCTTCTTCTCACTTACTGGAATTCCTAAGTAACGGTGAATAAAATGTTCTGAGGATCTAGTAGCTTGACTTAAAGGAGCCATACTCCTTTTAGCTTTACGCATCCATTCAACAGCTGGACCTATAACCTTAGCCAATTCTGGATGTAGTGGGGGTACTACTGGAACCTTCGATTTCAAATAATCTAATGGATTTAACTTCGCCTTAAGAGAAGTAACCCCTAAAGGAGATATCTTTAAAAATGTTCTACGGCTCATACTAGGGTCTTTAATTGATTCTAGTAATGGTCTAGGCTTATCTTCGTCAGCCATCCTGTCCTTTCTAAACTGGAGCCCCAGCAGGAAATCGAATCCTGTCCTAAATCTTACCAAGATCTCGTGCTACCAATATCACCACAAGGGCATAAAATTGAAGGGCTTAGGTCCTCAGTTATTCCCTGGCTAGGAGGACTCCACGAAAAAGCCAGGCTAGATGTTCTCATGTACCCTTCTCGGAGAACCCACGAACGTTTAAACTATGGAAGCCGGTGAAAGAATCGAACTTTCGTTTACGGGTCCAAGGCCCACAGTCCTACCATTGAACGAACCGGCTAAAACTGGACCCCTGAAAAAGATTCGAACTTTTACCTTCTCGGTTCAGAGCCGAGGGCTCTTCCAATTAAGCTATCAGGGAATGGAACTGGCGACGGGATTCGAACCCGTGTCTTTCAGTTTGAAGGACTGAGATCCTAGACCGCTAGACGACACCAGCATAAATTGGTAGTCCTAAGGAGGCTCGAACTCCTATTATCCGCTTGAGGGGCGGGTTTCCTGGCCTGTTAGAAGATAGGACCTGGCGACGCTGACCGGACACGAACCGGCATCTCCCTCCTTGACAGGGAAGTGCTCTACTTTAAGCTACAGCGCCATGTATAATAATTCCTTATTTCAACTCAAAATGGCACCCCGTAAAAGAATTGAACTTTTCGTCGATAAGTTTAGAAGACTCATCTGTGCCCAGCACACGGGGCTTAAACTTTAGGAGGGCCCGACTTCCGAGCATGAACCTCCAACTTACCCTTCCTTCTCCACTGACTATAAGCTACAGCAACCCTCTGCTTATTGTCAGAGTAATCCCCCTTCATCCTATCATTGGACATAAAGCGAGAAATGAATGCTTCCTTACTCTCGCCCTTGTTCGGAGTTGGCATTGGCATAGCTCTTCTCCTGCTTTATAGCCTCTCCCCACCGGTTATTCATCTTGGTTAACAAGCGGGTATATTCCTGTCTAGCGAACTTAAGCTCTTTAGTGAGTCTGTCAACTTCTTTCTGTAAGTCACACTGCACTGGCTCTACTCCATATTCACATAGCATACTGGTCTCCAAATGGCACCCTTAGAGAGAATCGAACTCTCAAACCAAGTTTAGGAAACTCAAGTCTTCATCCAGAAGTAAGGGCTTAAATTGTACGGGAGAGTAGATTTTAACTACCATCTTCGTCGTCGCCCCGCCGACGACGATGTCCTTAAATTAGACGACTCCCATATAACGAGTAGGCGTGAAATGACGACCTCGTGTTATTTGCTCCCTTTCGGGCTCCCTTATAAGCATCCGGGAAGGGATCTTCCCCCCTGCATCGTCTAGCGACCCCGGCGTAACCCTTATAAGCTCTCGTTAACTTTTAGTAAGCGCCTCATCAATGAGTTTTTTAAAATTCTCTATAGGTTGAGCGCCTGATAAGAACTTACCATTAATAAAGAAAGATGGCGTACCTGCCACTCCTATCTTGATAGCTTCCTGCATATCAGCATCTATACGGCTCTTCACCTCAGAAGACGTACTATCCTTATCGAACTTCTCTAGATCAAGCCCAATCTCTTTAGCATACTCTCGGAACTTCTCAGGCTTCAACTCACTTTGATTAGCAAAAATCTTATCCTGCATCTCCCAGAACTTACCTTGAAGATGGGCAGCTTCAGCAGCAGCATGAGCTGCTGGCGAATCAGGATGGAAATTCAATGGAAGATGCTTAAATGCAATCTTCACCTTATCCCCATACTCTAGACCAAGTTGTGCCAACGTTGAGGATACTCGACTACAGAATGGGCACTGAAAATCTGCAAACTCAACTATCGTGACCTTAGCCTCGGCATTCCCACGAATAGGAGCAGTACTGGTATCAACTGCATACTGCTTACTGGGATCGAGGCCCCTCGGTCTTTCTTCTTTCGGAGGTATTGCCTCTCTGATATAATTAACTGATGCCTCAATTACAGCTAACTGCGTATCTAATGCCGCCACCGTAGTATTTAACTTCCAGCTAACTATTGAAAACATTGAAAGAATTAAAACTGCGATTAACGTTTTAAACAATAAATCACTTGATCTCATGTTTCCTCCCTATCTCTTTTTATCATCTATATTATATTCTTTAACCAATTTTACAGAATCATACTCTTTCTCTGGATAAATCTGCTCATCATCAAATGATTCTATATCTTTAGTCATACCATAAGCAAAAGCAATGGCCTTCTCTTTATTTTCAGCAGTCACCCACATCTTTCGTCTCTTTTTATAGAAAGTAACAACTTCAAGTTCATATTGTTTAGACATAAGTGGCACGCCTGGAGGGATTCGAACCCCCGACTCCTCGGTTCGAAGCCGAGAGCTCTAAGTCCACTGAGCTACAGGCGCCCATAAATTAAACTTCCGATTGAAGATCAAACAATCTTCGCAGCCACCCCAATAAAAATACTCGGGTTGTTGGGTTATTAGCTAATTTCACATAAAATTCTAAACGTCTACCATTCAGCTTCTTAGCAAGAGACTTCTGATCTACTCCCTTGAGCGCGGCCAGCGTACCTGGGCCAAACCTCCCATCAACCTTGGTACCTAAAATCTTCTGAAACTCTGAAACAACTTTAAATACCCCAGAATTTACTGCAAAATCAAACAATGAAACTGCAAGCACGTAATCATGGATTTCATCTCCATGAACATGATCCCAATAATCTTTCTTATAAATTGCTTTAGCTTGCTCTTTAGTGAGATGCTTAATATCTATCTCTGGGTAAGAGGCATGACTGATACCAAACTTAGTCTCACCCCCAGGGTCATTTGGGTGGTTAGAATAATTACCTTCCCACTTCATTAGGAAATCAAATGCACGATCAAAATTACTCGTCATTGATTCCCCCTATATGGTGGTGAAGGACAGACTCGAACTGCCATCGCAAGGTACTTCACACCTTCGTTCTTCCATTGGAACTACTTCACCATTAATCATTCCAGTTATTTACTATCACCTCAGCATAAGTGGCGACCACTCTACCAACGCAGCAGGTCCAGCCCTGACCTGACTGAAACAGGTTGTACAACCTTAAAGTTGTAGCAGGGTAGGTCATATGGTGAAGCGCCTGGGATTCGAACCCAGAGTGGGGATTTCTCCCTCTCCCTTAAAAGGGGAGTACCTTCAACCATTCGGTCAACGCTCCAAATACTAAATATACACTACGCTGGTATTAATGGCTCGCAAAGGAGATACTCTGTCATGAATTGCGAGCTTCAAAACTCGACCTTGAGCTGTACAATCGATAACCCTAGCCGTACGCCCAACATAGCGTGACGCGATCGGGAAACGACTAGTTCCATCATTTACAATCTTAACATAGGAATCTAGAATCAGAGACTTATCTGAGCGAGCTGTCATTTGATTTCCTCCAGCAGTGATTATTTACCGCTTATGAATAATGCCTTTTCTACTGAAGGAAGCAGAGATTTATTTCAATAATTGGTCCACCTCGGAGGACTTGAACCTACCAATATTCCGTTTATCAGACGGATGCCCTGACCATTAGACGAGAGGTGGAAGTTGACTTTATATTCGGGATATCTCGTCACTCATTTCCTTGACTTTAACCGAAATAGGACTATACCTAAAATTCATATTTGGGGTATACTTACGGATTAAATTTATCAAATGACTAGTCATAGGAACTGTACTTTTACGTTCAGAAATATTTAATGAATTTGGAATAAACCCCTGATTAGCTACCATTCTAGGTACTGGAGAATCTTCCCTGAACTCGCCAGTTGGCTCTCCCACCTTATACTCTGAAGCATACTTCTCTACTTTAGGTAAATGCTTCTTGTAGAAAGATCTTATTTCTGGGTCTGTTTTCCCTGAATCAGCCCGATTCAATCTAGGAATCCCCATATAATGCTCAGCTAATATTCGAACCCAATTGCCTTTATGCTTTTGATGCAATTGTTTAATATAATCAGCTCCAGCATCTAATTGCTTATCCTCTGAAGAAGTGAGATTCATACCATACGCACGGCGCATATCTTTTGAAAACTGGAATAGTCCATAAGCATCGCCCTTAGGATTATATGCTTTTGAATTAAAACCAGATTCTTGTTTAGATAGACCAACAAAATATGCCCTGTCCGTAAGAGAACTAGGAAATACTTCCTTAGCCTTATCAATAACTTTAGATTCTGAGGTTATTGCCATTAGACACCTTAGATGGTGGAAGCGGTGGGACTCGAACCCACGTTATTCACCGCTTAAGAGGCGGGTACCATTGCCACTAGGAGACGCTTCCAATTAACGATTTATTATCTTTTCTTGGGCACAGTGAGGTAGAGGACAATAAATCAATATGGGCTCTGCTGACGGCTCGTTACTATGACGTTTGCCAGAGATGCTAGCGGGTATCAACATCGCTCCACAAGGACAAGTTATCATCACTTTAATCATATCTACCTCAAATGGTATGCCTAGAGGGGCTCGAACCCACGCCCTCTTCCTTCGCAGGGAAGTGCTCTATCCAACTGAGCTATAGGCACATTATGCCCCTGAATGGGGCGACTAACGGGACTCGAACCCGTATGAAGGGGTTCACAACCCCATGTTCTGCCATTAAACTATAGCCGCCGTAATAATTACTCAATTGCTTTCAATGAGAGTAAGTGATCCCGTAGAGTATTTGCAGCCTCTGTGGACTGATTTAATCTACTAATTAGATCATCCAACTCTGCCTGAGTGGGGTCTCGATTTTCTTGTAGAAAGGACAGAGACCCTATCACTTGGGTCAATATGGGGATTACCGTACTTAAAATCAAACTAATCATTACTGGATCCATAATTCCTCCTACTGGCAGCTGCCAGTATCTAGGCCTTCAATAACCACACCAGGGACAATTTTATGAACTGAGCAGAGCGCTTGAACTAAAGCTGCCATTGCGATATCAGTTCCATCCTTATCTCCCGCTTCAATAGCTATTCTAGCAAACTTTACTGCTTCTGTCACGGCACTCTGTGCTGTTGCATTATCTGCGGCCATCTGCTGACAGCTTTCTAGCTTCTGTGGGTCTGCGGTAATCGAATCCGGACAAGCTAATGCGATAGCCATATTTGCTCTATTCTTTAGAAACTGAACCCCATTCCCTGTAACATATAGAGCTGATATGGGTGTAACAGTCCCAACACAAGACATCGATATTAACATCAAGGCAATCAAAACTTTTCTCATACTAGTCTCCTTAAGCTGCAATTTTAGCAATTATTTGAACTGCTGTAGATGGGATCACTACATCCTCTACTTTCTCCGGAGTAGAAGGATCTAATGCTCTCTTTAAAGCCTCCTGTGCGTGGAATACTATATCCCTACTGTTAGTTCCCACCCATGCTACTCCTCCCAAAACAAGACCAAATACAGTGCCAGGAATAAGTAGATCTAATGTTGGAATTACCCATGGACTTACGGTGTCTACTGAAAACCAGGCATGCATCACAGGTAGAACAAATGCCTGGCAAAGGCCATAAGCAATTGCACTTAAAACTACGCCCGTACCTCCTGTACGTAGTGCGTTCTCAATAGCTGGAGATGCGGGTCTTTGCATCACTGGATCTGGCATATTTTCTCCTAATTAAAATGGTGGATCGGATGGGAATCGAACCCACTACAGTCGCATTGCAAGTGCAACTCGCTTGCCCTTAGTACATGCCGACCCATAAAATGGTCTAGCTGACTGGATTTGAACCAGCGTTATACCGCGCCCCAAACGCGGTGCCCTACCAGACTAGGCGACAGCTAGATATAACCTTCAAGCCTCTACAGGCACTTTAACCCTAGGTGCTTCTCGTTCTGCACTCACTACAGAAATCAAACTATAAGCACCACTTCCAAGAATTGCACCTCCAATAACGAAGATCCCTCCTACGGACAGTGCCCCAGAAATCACACCTAGAACTACTGCTGCCTGGCCAAACACGCTCTCGTGAATCGGCGTACCGAAAATCGCGCTACCTAGGAGCAGCCCCGCGTACCCTCCATAAAGAAGTGATGGTAGCAATCCTACTCCGATGAAAGTTGCTAACCCTAGCACTCCACCTAGAAAGGTAATCGGATTTGCTCCACTTAGTCGCTCACTACTCTTGCTTTCCATAATAGTCTCCTCAATTTGTACTTAAAACTATTCCATTTTGATAAGCATAGCTACTTTCCTTTACTCTGAAGTCTAACTAGTTCTTTCAAATTCTTATCTATTGATCTTAACAAAGTAAACATTTCATCTAGTTTAATAATCTTTTCAACCGACTCAGTAATATCCTTTACTAGATGATCTAGCCCCAGCATTAAGATAACGTCAGCAGGTACTTCAACTTATTCAAATTCCCTAGAAGATCATCCCTAATATTCAATAAATCAGTATCTTCTTTATCTAAAAGATTGGGAAGCTGGTCTTCTAGGTACTCTATACAGTTATTCGTAAAATCAACTGGATCTGAGGGTCCCAGATCATATAAAGATATCCTAAATGGTCCCTTCACACTACTTACATTTCTACCATACTTGCCTAAATAAGATTCCATGAAATGATCAATTGCCCCACTAAGCTCATCGAAAACTCCATCAAATGCTTTATGTTGAGCAAAACTAGTTGTCTGCCAATGGAATACCTGATACTGCTCTCTCATCTGAATAAAATACGAAACTAGGTTCAAAGATGAAGACGTAGGTACCGCTCCCTCCGCCTTCTCTGGGAGTTCATTTCCTCTCCGAGCCATACTTTCTAGTCCTGGAATAGCCATACTTTCTCCTTGTCTGTTTGGCAGGCGATATCGGAATCGAACCGATGCTGACGCTGTTTTGGAGACAGGCCGACTTACCATTTATCTTAATCGCCTTAAGGCTCCTAGGGTCGGATTCGAACCGACATATTGCTCCTTAACAGGGAGGATCACTGCCGTTGTGATACCTAGGAATAATCTATTTTTGCAACTCTTGTTGTACTTTCTTTTTAAATGACTCTTCTTCTAGCAGGGAACGCTGATCATCTGGGTGCAGCCGGTCCCAATAATATTTTAATCCTGTATTTTCAGGGGCGTCTTCAAAATCATGTAATTCTGGAGAATAAACATAGCCCTCTATACCTTGGTACTGCTTCAATCTAAGATTACGCTTCCCCCACTCTGCGGGGACTATAGAATGCCCCCTAGGCCCAAACTTACGACTTAATCTAGACAACCTATCTTTAGAGGAGGCGTCACCATGTTGCTCGCGAACTATATTTAAGCGGCCCTCAATATCTGCCATGCTTATGGCCCCGGAACATAATTATTTTGTTCCATTTCCTTCTTACGTTCCTGAAGTCTTTGACTCATTATATCTACGCTCTTATTTTTCAATGCTAGAGATTCAAGTAACCCATAACCTTCCCCAACAATTCTTCCAAATAACCCATGCTCCGATAATGATTTCTTATTCTTCTTAACTTCATCATCTAATGATCCTGAAATATCATTAGCCGAAGCATCTGGGCCTAACTTATATCTATCAATAATACCATCTGCCCATCTCCTAGCTTCATAAGGGAGACGTTCATTACTGTCGCGCTTTCTAGCCATTGTGGCTCCTTATTTAATATAAAACAATGGTAGCGACTATAGGAATCGAACCTATTTTCTCAAGAATATGAGTCTTGTGAGTTACCATTTCTCCTAGTCGCAATAATTGGTGGGGCTGGTGTGGTTCGAACACACCGTGCGAATTAACGCGCTAGGTTTACAGTCTAGTACCCGTCCACTCAGGTGACAGCCCCAATAACAAATAATTCCTTTTACATTGTCAAAATAGCACTTAAACCCTATATATTAGGAATTAATCATTAATTTAAGGATTAGCAACTACCATGCATTCTCGGGCTACTGGAGTCCCTAAAATCGTGAATGCTGTGTTCTCTGGCTGACACTGAACACTTAGAGGAATCATGAGCCCACTGGATTGAGGGACTGTCCATGCCTTCGGCATAAAGGACCCCTTACCTTCAGCAATAAATGTAACGGTTGCTCCCTTATCTGGAGAAATTACAGCCCAATGAGGACAAATACATTCAGGGCTCTTAGACACCCTTACATATGCGTTAGGCGCACGACGACCTGCTGTTGCCGTTCCTGGCAGGATGACTCCCTGTAAAACCATAGCAATAATAGCAATTCCAAAAATCAACTTCATACTGTTCTCCTTCTTAATAAGAATAATGTTATAATAGAAACTATAACCCCATTAGCTTCAGGGCAGGGGTCCACCGAGCTTGGGGGAGACGCAACCTGGAAACGTAGCTGATGTAGCAGCACCGTAGGGCGAAGCGCCAGCAGCATTGATTCCCCGAACCTTGAGGGTTCCGGTACCACACATTACGAACCCAGTCAATTTAACTGGAACACCTGGAGCAAGGACAATAGGGAGTATTGCTGGATCAGCAACCCCATTTCTTTCAATCTGCACCCCTGTATAAGCCTCATCCGCACATACGCTCAACTCGCCATTCGTAGCGAGCAGAGTAGAAGGCTGGGACGGGCACGGGACTGCACTGGCTACTCCAGCGATCCCCAGACTAAGTATGGCTATCATCAATGTTTTATACATATTTCCTCCTTCTTCATCAGTATAC
>Ga0315276_10007632_pt1 | contig 10024 bp, 6 predicted proteins | sample YL17G05_0_MG_FD_204542 | JGI IMG/M metagenome (GOLD analysis project Ga0315276, IMG submission 204542) | Sediment microbial communities from Yellowstone Lake, YNP, Wyoming, USA - YL17G05_0 | ecosystem: Environmental > Aquatic > Freshwater > Lake > Sediment | place: USA: Wyoming | collected... | reverse complement strand
GGATTGACGCTCCGCCGATGCGGGGGGTATAATCGTGTCCCGCGTGTATTTTCTTGTCTTTGAAAGGGTTAATGGATGAAGTACGACATTGCGGATTTGTCATTGGCGGAGGTGGGGAAGAAACGAATACTGTGGGCTGATAACGATATGCCGGTCCTGGCGGCGATTCGCAAGCGGTTCGCCAAGAGCAAGCCGTTGAAGGGGATGAACGTATCAGCGTGTCTGCACGTGACGGCGGAGACGGGGAACCTGATGCGGACGCTCAAGGCGGGCGGGGCGAACGCAGTTCTCTGTGCATCCAATCCGCTGAGCACGCAGGATGACGTTGCGGCGTCGCTGGTGAAGGATTTCAATATGGCCGTCTTTGCGATTCGCGGCGAGAATCGGAGCACTTATTACAAGCATATCCACTCGGCTATCGACCATAAGCCGGTTATCACGTTCGACGACGGGGCCGATTTGGTGAATGAGCTGCACACGAGCAGAAAGAAAGAGGCGGGGCGGATTATTGCGAGTATGGAGGAGACGACGACGGGTGTTATCCGTCTGCGGGCGATGGCGAGGGAAGGCAAGCTGAAGTTTCCGGTTATCGCGGTGAACGACGCGGCGACAAAGCACCTGTTCGACAATCGGTACGGGACGGGGCAATCAACGGTCGATGGGGTCATTCGCGCGACGGACCTTCTATTGGCGGGCAAGAGGGTGGTCTCGGCGGGATACGGCTGGTGCGGCCGCGGCTTTGCGATGCGGGCGAGGGGGATGGGGGCGATTGTAATCGTTACGGAGGTCGATGCGATCAAGGCGCTGGAGGCGGCGATGGACGGGTTCGAGGTAATGCCGATGGCGAAGGCGGCGAGGGTGGGCGAGCTGTTCGTGACGCTGACGGGCAACAAGCACGTTATACGGGCCGAGCACTTCTGCGTGATGAAGGATAGGGCGGTGGTATGCAACAGCGGACATTTCAACGTTGAATTAGATTTGCCGGGTTTGAAGCGAATAAGCAGGAAGGTAAATCGTAACGTGCGCAATCACGTCGATGAGTACGTGCTGAAGAACAACAAGCGGATTCATCTCCTGGCGGAAGGACGGCTGATCAATCTTGCGGCGGCGGAGGGCCATCCCGCCAGCGTGATGGATATGAGCTTTGCGACACAGGCGCTGCAGGCTGAGTACGTGGTGAAGAAGCAGGGCAAGTTAGGCGCGGAGGTTTACGACGTGCCGACGGAGATTGAGGAGCAGGTAAGCAGGCTCAAGCTCAAATCGATGTCGATTGCGATTGACAAGCTTACGCCCGAGCAGGTTGAGTATCTATCGAGCAGCGGCGAAGGGACGTAGCTCGATACTCCCCCCAAGGGGTTTCCGCTTCGCTCCAAGATACTCGATGCTCGATACTCGGTGCTCGATGCTCGATGCTTGATACTCGATGCTCGATGCTCCCCCCAAGGGGTTTCCGCTTCGCTCCAAGATACTCGATGCTCGATGCTTGGTGCTTGATGCTCGATGGTTGTAAGGGCCTATGGATAATAAAGAGACTGAGAAGACGCCGATAGTGGGGTCGAAGTCCTTTCTGGCTGTCGGCCCGACGCTGCACTACAGCCATTCAAACGTTCAGCGGAACTGGCTTCTTGCGGTGGGGGCATTCTGTCTTAGCTGCCTTTTCTGGTCGAAGATAGTCACGGGCACGTTCTGGTCGTTCGATATTGAGGCGGTGACGTCGCCTTCGTACTGGCGTTTGACGCGGGATCTGGCTACAGGGGTGAGCATATTCGAATACCCGTGGCAGATATTTGTTCTGGGGCTGCTGATGGGCATAATGTCGGTTTCGCCGGTGTTGATATCGCAGCTTATGAGCTTTCGTTACAGTGTGGTATTCATATTGGCGGTTGTTTTTCTTGCCAACCTGCCGGGGCTTGCATTGTGCCTTTTGATTAGCTGCCTGGGGGCGGCTTGTCGTCCGCTTCGGTTTCGTTCGCGCTATATTGCGATCGCGCTTTGCACGGCTCCTCAGTTAGTGTATTGGGGTCTGCTCGGCGGCGCAAAGGGCGAGGACCCGATTAAGTGGAGTTTTTCTTTTACTCCATGGATTTGTGCGTGGCTTGACGGTTTGATCATAGCGGCGTTTGTGCTTGGGATAGGTCATTACACGCGTTACCGCCCGTGGCTGGTTTGGGCATTCACCTTGCTGACCCTTGTTATTGCGGTGGGGACGTTTGAGGTGGCGATTGGGTTTGACGAGCTGGACTATCAACTCTATGTGGCGAAAAACGACCCTGGGAACGTTGAGGAGTTTCACGATCACAGCGTAACCGATGCGCTCGATACGACGATTACAGACCCCGACGTGAGGAAGTATCTGGGAGAAGTCCTCTTCTATGTCACCGAGCCGATACCCCTTCGTGCGGAGCTGAAGCAGGAGATTCAGATTCAGCTTCAGTACGACCGCTGGCCGAGCTGGTTCATAATGCCTCAGACTCTTAATTATCAGGCGAAGCGGGAGTTGCTTTTGCAGCAGTACGATTTATTCATTCAGAAACGGCCCGACAGCCGACGGATGCCGATAGCACTTTACTTCAAGGCGCTTTTGAAGGAATACAGTCCTGATGTGAAGATGGTTGAGCAGAAAGAGATACTGCATTTCTACACGGACTATCCGCGTCGCGATGCCCTGCCGATATGGCATCGCCTTTATGAGTATTTTCCGCAGAGCACCGAATCGATCGAGGCGCGATGGCGCATAGCAAGGGACTGGGCGGGACGTGAGAGGTTTGAGCAGGCCGAAAGGCTTCTGGCCGAGGCGCAAGACAAGGTGATTGAGCGATTGAAGGGGCTTGAGGAAAGCGAGGGTCATGGTGAGGCATTTTTGGGATTGTTTCGTCCGCCGGCGGATTCGGTGATGACGGTCTTTAAGCTGATTGAGCTGCAGAGGAGACTGAGTCAATGGCGGCTTCTGATAGGTCCTGAGAATCGGACGGATGATCCCGCCTCGATTGAGCGGCTGGCTGAGTTCGTAAGGCTGAATCCTCACTCTCTGGATTACGCCGACCACCTCAACGGGTTGCTGGAGCGAACGGGTGATAAGGACCAGCTTCGTGACAATATTCTGTTGGCGCAGGCGAAGCTAATTGCGGATGATCAGCTTCAGGCGGAGCGATTGAGCGAGGTGCATAAGGCGTTTCCAAAAACCGACGGGGGAATGATGGCTTTGTATGAGCTTGGTCGCCTGAAGATAGGTCTTTATCAGGGTGAATCGGAGCCGGAGCAGAAAAAGAAGCATCTGAGTGATACCAGAGCGACTCTGTCGAGTTTTCTGGAATTGTATCCGGGCAGCTTCTGCGCCGACCAGGTGAAAGAGGTTTTAGGGGGGCTGCCGGCCGGCGAGAAACCTTGATTTGGCTATTTCGAGGGATGCGGGAAGGAAGACGGGCTGCTTCTGGGGGTTATCGGTTGTGTCCGATTATGTGCCCGGTGATTCGCCCCAATCCATAGTTGTTCGACCGACCGAAATCACAACATTTTGGGCCTCAAATCGACTGCCCAATGTCTGCCGAGAGGATTTCGCCGAGCGGGCGGGAGGGTCGGCGGCCCGGCGAGAGGAGCGTTGCCAAGAATTATTGGGTCCGGCGGGCGATTTTTCTTGCATTTTGCAGCAGTAGGGTATATATTTGTACGATAGATTAGTGCTGTGCTGAAAAGTGCAAAGAAACTTGGCTATTCGGGGGGATGCGGCGGTTTCTGTATCCCCTCGGTTGTTCCATACTCGTTAAGCGGTCTATAAGTCAAATTGGATTGCGATTGTTTTTGGAGGGCACAAGAGTGAAAACCAAATACATAACAGCGAAGTTAGTGGTGGTCGCGGTTGTGTCGGCTGTCCTCGTTTTGATTTCGCTCAAAGCGGGCGGGGGAAGTCTCGAACCGCCCGGGCCGCCCGGGTCGGCCGAGGCCTCAATGCCGAGCTTGAGCGAGATCTATGCGGCCAGCTCGGGGACCCAACCGCCGCCGCTGCCGTTGGCATTCGATATGTTTCTCAAGATCGATGAGATTCCGGGCCAATCGACGGATGACAAGCACAAGGACTGGATAGAGATACTATCTTACAGCCACGGTGTAAGCCAGCCTTCCAGGGTTGTAGGAGGAGGGGGGGTCGAGCCGTGCCAACACAAGGATTTTCAGCTCGTGAAAATGCTGGACAAGGCAAGTCCGAAGTTGGTTCTTTACTGCTGCCAGGGCGAGCATATCAAGGAGGTCAGGATAGAGCTCTGCAGGGCGGGAGGCGACAAGCAGAAGTATATGGAGTACAAACTGTCCGATGTGATCGTTAGCTCCGTGAAGCCTTCTGCCGGCACAATGAGTGGTCAGCCCCTGCCGCTGGAGGAAGTCAGCTTCAACTACGGCAAGATAGAGTGGACTTACACGATCATAGGCGCCGACGGGCTGCCCTCGGGCAATGTTATTGCCCAGTGGGATTTGGTGGCCAACAAGGGCACTTAGAGATTGAACCTCTCGAGTGAGATTCAAGCGTCCTGACAGTCGCTCAGGCAGGTAAATGTCTGGGGCGGTTTCGGGACTGTAAGGAGGTGAGGTAGAATGAGGCAGAGAAGCGTACTGCTCGTTGTGGGGATGCTGTTGTCAGCCTCGCTTGTCCTGGCCGGAGACATTGACCCCACTGAGAACATAGACCCTTACGATGACGGCTCGCAGTATGCCTACAGCGATAACGCGGGGTGGTTGAATTTCGAGCCGAGCCAGGGGCCCGGAGTTACAGTGGCCGATGGCGAGCTTAGCGGCTACGCCTGGGGGGAGAACATCGGTTGGATAAATCTCCGGCCCGCCTACGGCGGCGTCGTAAATGACGGGACCGGGCTGCTATCGGGTTACGCCTGGGGCGAGAACGTCGGGTGGATAAACTTTAATCCGAAGGTGCCGGACGACCTGACTCACTATGGGGTCGTTATCGACCACGATGGGAACTTCGATGGCTGGGCCTGGGGCGAGAATATCGGCTGGATTCATTTCCGGGACACAACACCCGTGGCGTACAAGGTGCAGACCTCGTGGATAACCAGTTGTACTGTCCGCTTTGACGACCTGGGCAGGCTGGTGCAGCAATGGCTTTACGGCCCGCCCATCAACCCGGATGGCGGTGGGACGCTCATCGGCGACCTGGATGGCAGCGGGGACGTGGATTTCCTGGACTATACGAAGCTTGCGGATTTGTGGCTTGAGTTGTGTCCGGTCGGGTGGCCGTTGAGGGAAATACCGACCGGCGATGAGCCTTGATAAGAGCCCCGGCTAAAGACCGTGTTTGCTACCGGTCTTTCTCCTGGGATTCGCGCCATTGCTTGAACTGCAAGACTTCAAGCATCGCGCGCAGCGCGCGAGCGTCGTCATCGTGCTGCTTGTCCTTCATACGGTCAATTACCTTTTGGAGCATTTCGATTCCTTCACCGTATTTTTGCTGCAGCTCAAGGACCTTTGCAAGCTCGATGTAGCCGGCGACCTCATCGGGATTGACCTCTATCACTTTGCCGAACGCCTTGGCGGCGTTTTCAAAATCGCGGGTCTTGACCAAAGCGGCGCCCAGCTTGAACTGGAATTCGGGTGTCAGAGGGTACTTTTCAGTAAGCTCGCGGAAGAGTTCGGCGGCATTTTTGAAATGCAGCGAGGACTCTTCCTGCTGATTGAGGTTCTGCAGAGCCGCGGCAAGCTCGAAATTCACTCTTGCAAGATTCCTTTTATCTGGAGACAGGTCGTTGTATTCGATGGCTCTTTTGAAGGCCTGGACGGCGCTGCCGTAATCGGCGAGTCGAAAACATATAAAACCAATTTCGCTGTACGCTATTGTTGTTAACCGGGGCTCTGTTTCGGCTGCTTTCTGATAAAAGGGGATGCTTTCTTCAGGATGGTCTGTGATGGAGAGCCTTTGGGCCTCCTGCAGATAACGGTAGGCGAGGAATCCCTTGGCGCTTCGGCGAACGATGGGGGCGAGGAGGTTCTCGACGGGGGCGTAGTCGTCGGTCAAGACAACGCCGTTCGACTTACCTTTGAGGTACTCCATATCGGATTCGTTCAGGCGCCAAAGCTCGTTTGTTGTTTTTCGGCCGGAGATTATCTTGGCGATGTCGAGTTTTCGCTTGGCGGCGACGACGACAAAAGTGTTTCTCCCCCACCTTGGCTGGCCGAACTCCGTCACGATGTGAACGTCGGCGAACGTCTGCTGCAGGGTGTTGACTACGGCGCCTATGTATTCTGCAAACTCGTAGATGTCTATGAGTGTGAGCATATAGACGCCATCGTCGGTGAGAATGGCCGCGACTTTGTCGTTGAACTCCTTTGTAAGCAGTTGGAAGGGCACGGAATAATCGTTGAAGGCGTCTCCATAGACAAAGTCATAGAGTCTGCCGGTTCCGGCGCGTTGCTGGAGGAGCTGGTCAACGTAATTTCGCGCGTCCATATTAAAGGTTTTGATGGTGGTATTCGGCTCAAGGCCGAAGGCGCGCATAGCGGCCTGCGTGACGCCGGGGTCTATCTCGACGACGTCTATTGAGCTTCCGGGCCAGGCGTGCTCGACGTACCTGGGCCACACGTAGCCTCCTCCTCCGATTACCATGACCGAGAGCTTGTCTTTGGCGGCGCTGAGGCCGTGCGTTATTGCAGCGTAGATTTCCGTGTAGAAGTACTGAAGATTGGCGATATCGCCCATCAGAATTCTGCTGTGCGTGAGCTTGTCCTCCATGAACTCGCGTTTGTCGGGGTCTTTGGAGATTTGTTTGACCGCGACGTAGCAGTACGCCGTTTCGTCCTGGTATATTATTTGGGGGTCGGGCCGCTCTCGCAAGGCCAGGGCCGCGCCGGCGGTGCGGCACCACTTTATCGGCGCCATTCCCATCGCCATGGCCCAGAGGAACACTACGGCCCAGACGCAAAAGGGCCAAAGACGGGTGGAGTAGAGTATGCCCATAAGCAGGAGGACTCCGCCGATGATCCAGATAATCATCGTGGTTCCAATTACGCCGATGAGATAGAACCCGGCGGCGAACGTGCCGGCGATGCTTCCGATAGCGCCCCAGGCATAGATAGTCCCGACGGTTTTTCCCGTGGGCAGCCCGCGGTCGAGGGCCATTTTGGCGACCACGGGACTGATTGCGCCGAGGATTGTCGATGGGAGCATAAAGACCAAAAAGACGTGCGTGAAGGTCCGTGCGGGCCAGCTTAGCTCCCACAGCCACATCAATCCGCCGACAAGGTTGTTGAGAATAACGGTGAACACACAGGCGGCGGATGCAATTGTAAAGAGGATGGCCAGGGCCCTTCTGGCGAGGCAACGGTCCGCGATTTGGCCGCCGAGGGCGTTGCCGAGGGAAATTCCGGCCAGCACGATTCCTATGACGGCGGTCCAGGTGTATAAAGATGAGCCGAGATGCCTGGCTATAAGGCGTGCGGCGACGAGTTCGAGGACCATAATACAGAGACTTGAGATGAAGACCGTCGCAGCGGGTACGATGAGAGAGGCCCCAGCGGGGTTTTTGGCCTTGATTTGGTCTTTTCCCATAGGCGTAGAGTCTATGTATCCGCCGGTTCAAAATGCAAGAAAAAAAACGATTCAATGGATTTGAGAAAAAAGTTCTGGACAAGGGCTGGCCAGGCACGTATAATAGTGTAAGGCTCGTGATTATGGGAACTTTTTAGTGGAAGGAGATACAATGAGGCAGAGAACAATTCTAAACACAATTCTGACGGTTCTTGTCTGTCTTTTCGCAATGGCCGGCACCGGCAACGCAAAGACTATCTATGTCGATAGCGATGCGGCAGGGGCGAATGACGGGTCAAGCTGGGCCGATGCGTACAACTACCTCCAGGATGCGCTGATGATGGCGTCCGCAGGAGATGAAATCCGTGTCGCGCAGGGGGTGTATAGGCCGGATGAGTTTGTCTTGAGCAAACGGCCGAATCTTGGGCGAGAGGAGACCTTCCACCTCAAAAACGGCGTAACCCTTAAAGGCGGGTACGCTGGATTTGGCGAACCGGACCCAAACGCACGGGACGTTGAGCTATATGAGACTATCCTGAGCGGTGACCTGGATGGCAACGATGTTGATGTAAGCGATCCTTGCGATCTACTGAATGATCCTACCCGCGCAGAGAATAGCTACCATGTCGTGACAGGCAGCGGAGCAGATGCATCGTCCGGCATCGAGGGGTTCATCATCACAGGCGGCAATGCGAATGGTGGATATCTGATTCGCCAAAACAACGGAGGTGGAATGTACAATAATGGTTATCTTGTCGGACGAACTTGTCCAGTTGTAAGGAATTGCACATTCACCGAGAATACGGCAGCTTCTAACGGCGGAGGGGTGAGCAACCCATGGTTGAGCAGCCCTGCTTTCTACGATTGTACGTTTAAGATGAACGCTGTGAACGAATACGGTGGTGGGATGTTTGCTGCCTATGGCAGCAACGCTATCTTGATGAATTGTGTATTCCGCGAGAACCGGTCTGGCAGAGGCAGTGGGATCTCCATTTGGGATTGCGCGCCGACTCTTACTAACTGCGTAATCACCCGGAATTGGGCTGTGCATGGTGGCGGGGTCGCAACTGGCGCCAGCACGGCGACTTTCACAAATTGCATATTTGCCAATAACTCAGCTTCTAAGCAGGGCGGTGGGATGGACAGTTATGAGAGTAAGCCTGTACTTGGCAACTGCACATTCACCGGCAACTCTGCCCTGTGGGGTGGCGGAATATACCACGAGAGCTGCGAGCTCAAGAGCGCTTCGTTCCTTATCAACTGTCTTTTTACGGGGAACTCGGCAGAGAAGGGCGGCGCCATCTATAATTATATTGATACCAACCCCAGAATGGTCAACTGCACCTTCACTGGTAACTCAGCTCTTATGGGAAACACTCTGGCTTGCGACTCTCTTGACCAGTGGGAGCCGAGCGAGGTTCAAGTAACAGACTGTATCCTCTGGGATGGCGGCAATGAAGTATGGAATAATGACAGCTCAGACATCATAATCAGATACAGTAATGTCCAAGGTGGCTGGCCGGGTGAGGACAACATTAATCTCGACCCCTGCTTTGCTGATCCCGGTTACTGGGATCCCAACGGCACGCCTGCAGACGCCAACGACGATTTCTGGGTCGATGGTGATTATCACTTGAAATCCCAAGGTGGGCGATGGGATGTAAACGAGGGACGATGGACGATAGACGATGTGACGAGTCCCTGTATTGATGCGGGCGATCCGATGAGTCCGATAGGACTTGAACCATTCCCGAACGGTGGCATTATCAATATGGGCGCGTATGGCGGGACGGCTGAGGCGAGCAAGTCATACTTCGGGAAACCGCCCTGCGAGACAATAGTAGCAGGCGATATAAACGGGGACTGCGCAGTTGATTTCAAGGACTTTGTCGTGATGGCTCTGCATTGGCTGGGGGATGGATAATTGATTCCGCCCAACCGACGGCGGATCTTCGGTATGGATTGGTGATGATTCCTTCAAAAACAAGTTTTGATTGACTTTTTGCCGGATTATGCTATGATAGAAAAGGATGAATTTCGCACAACTAAGGCCGGGCAGGATGCTTTGCTTGGAGATTGAGATAGATGGGAGTTCGCGGCAAATTAGGTGGGGCGGAGCGAGAGGGCGGGAAGATTCTCCTGGCCGGCGATATCGGCAGGGCTTTTGTCGATGCCGGGGATATTTCTGCGGAGAATTGCGAGGTCTGCCCCAACATACTTGATGCAATCGATGCGGCGTCGAAGAGGAGGTTTGCGGCGATCGGGGTGGTGATGTCCGGTGCGTCCGGCAGGTTGCAGAGCGCTTTGAAGGCGCTGCGGGAGAGCTGCGATTCGAGAATCATTCTCCTTGCGCAGATGTCCGAAGAGCCGGGGGCGATGCGGCTTGTTGATTCGAGTTACAACGGTTCGAGCGCGGCGGATGATTACCTGATTTGTCCGATTCGTTTTTCGGCGTTGGCGTTGCGAGTGCAGGAGTTCGGGCGTGCGTTGAGCGTC
>Ga0315276_10007629_pt1 | contig 10025 bp, 9 predicted proteins | sample YL17G05_0_MG_FD_204542 | JGI IMG/M metagenome (GOLD analysis project Ga0315276, IMG submission 204542) | Sediment microbial communities from Yellowstone Lake, YNP, Wyoming, USA - YL17G05_0 | ecosystem: Environmental > Aquatic > Freshwater > Lake > Sediment | place: USA: Wyoming | collected... | reverse complement strand
ACACGCTTTTTTATCTCCTGTTAACTGGAATGGAATAAGATACGAATTATATAACAAGGATTTTTCTTATGTCAAACGGCATATTAGTTTTTTTATATTTTAAATTCCAATTGAGACTTTTACAGAGATCATCCAGACCATTAACCAATATCTTGAATCGGCGTAATTGCTTATTCTTCAATATGTTGCGATAAGTATATCGAATTGAAATCCAACGCCATCAAAAGCTCACGATTATTTATCAAAAGCAGCATTTTTTTGGAAGGAATCGGAACAACCGGAGCGGAAGGCTCGGAATCGAATTTTATCCAACCGATGGTTTTGCCTTTTGAAAGGTTGACGGCGAGTATCCCAGTGTTGAAAGCGAAGCTGAAGATGAGATCTTCCGCAATTACCGGCGGCAGATAGAACCTGTTTTTGCCGCTGAAGCGCATATCAAGGGTTCCGGAATCTTTGTCATAACAGAACAGCTGATTATTCAGGGCATTAAAGCAGACCATATCTTCATAAAACACAGCCGATGCGACGATGTCGTTGACTACCGAAACCTCCCATTCAATCACTCCTGTTTTCTCGTCCAATGCGATGAATCTTCCGTTTTTCAGAGAAGTATATATCAATCCTTCGAAGCAGACAGGAGGCGAAACGGGAGGCGAGGGAAGAGAAGCTCTAAAAGTGACCGTTCCGGAGTTTAGATGGATGAGATACATACCGCTTTTTGAACCGACAACATATGCATCAGATCCCTTATCATCAAGCGCAGCAGCAAAATCAAGCCCTTCACCGATTTTTACTTTCCAGGCAACGCCGCCGGTCTTCGCGTCGGATAAAGAAATGCTTCCGTCTTTAAAAGAACATAAAATACCTTTCTCCGTCATCTGCATCGAGATTATGTCCTTTGCCTGGAGGACGGATATCCAGACCGGTTTTTCATTCAAGTCGCTGTCAAGGCAGATAAGGTTGTTTCTTTCATCGGCGATATAAACTTTGGATTCATGGAATATAAGAGGAGCAGAGAGGGGCGCTCCGAGCCGCAGCTTTCCAACCACTGAACCGTCCTCGAGTTTCAGTTTATAAAGATTTTTTCGATCCGCAAGAAAAACGAAGCCCCCGGCCTCATCCACGGCAGGCCCGAAATCAATTCTCGAATTCTTTTCCATGAGTTGAATATCGTTCGTTCTGGCAACAGGCTGGACCTCTCCGGGGAATATCCAGACGGTTTTCATCTCCGGATCTTCTCCCAGAATAGAACCACCGCATATAAAAATAAATACGGAGCATAGCAATAAAAAAGTCCTGGTAAAAAACCGTTTCTTTGAAAAGTTTCCCGCTATATCTCTATTATTCATAAAATAGCACCCAATGATTCATGTTTCGTGAAAGTGAATACTCAATCATAAAATACAGTATGGTCAAATGCAAATGAGCTGTAACGCAGATGATTTTTTGCAGATGTGCATAGAGCGCACAACATATGGATTCTAAAATATTAGAAATCGCATTAAAATTGATATAAGCTCAATTTATGAACAAAGAGGAAATCGAAGTTAAAAAAGAAAAACTTGAATCCGGGATCGGGCTGCATGAAAGTGCGCTGGTGGCTTTCAGCGGCGGCGTGGACAGCAGTTATCTCGCTTATGAGACTCACCGTATGCTGGGAGAGAGGATGCTCGCGGTTACGGTTGACGCGCCGGGCATTCCGAAACGTGAGATAAAAGAAGCGGAAGAACTGGCAAAACAGTTCGATGTTCCTCACAAGATTGTGAAAATCGAATTCCCGTCAAACAGCAAGTTCTTCGAGAATCCGCCGGACAGATGCTATTTCTGCAAAACCGGGATTTTCTCGAAGCTCAAGGAGATGGCTGCGGCTGAAGGATTCGCAGCAGTTTTCGAGGGGAGCAACGCCGACGACGCATCAGCATACCGTCCCGGCATTCGGGCGATAAAAGAACTTGGGATAATCAGCCCTTTGAAAGAGGCTGGGCTGGCAAAAGTGGAAATCAGGCAATTATCCAGAGAAACCGGTTTGTCTACCGCGGAAAAGCCTTCTTATGCCTGCCTCGCGTCCCGCTTTCCGTATGGGACTTTTTTAAGCGATCAAGGCTTCCAACGAGTGGAAAAGGCTGAAGATTTTCTTTTTTCCCTCGGTTTCATTGGCCTCCGGGTGCGTGATCATTTTCCTATCGCAAGGATAGAACTCCCGGGGAACGCTATCGCGAGATTTGCCGACAAACCTTTCAGGGAAAAGATAGTCGAGAAATTCAAGACTCTTGGCTATAAATTCGTTACGATTGATCTCGAAGGATACCGCTCCGGATGCTTTGATCCGGATAAAAAATAGGTTAGGTATGTGCAGGCTGTGTCGCAATTCAAATGAACTCATGTTTGATGTTCTCAGGTATTCTTAAGTTATTGATACTAAAAGGAAGATTTACAGAAATGCTTCGCATTTTCCCGTCGCAGCACTTCGAAGTATCCCGGAGAATGACTTTTTTATAATTGCGACACAGCCTGTGTACACCTGCACAGAAATTGTAATGCCAATTCTATTTCGTTTTGTTCAATAACCGGTCAAGGCCAAGTTTCGGCTTCTTTTCGAGGATTATCAGGATACCTGCGATTAATAGCAGGATATCGCGTATGAGAAGATCAGCGCCGATCTTCGAGCCGGATATCACATCGAAACAGCCGCAGTTCACCTCAAGTCCCCGGATCATATTGAAAGAAATCGCCGCGATGAAAATGAGGGTCAATCCGCTCAAAATGAATGAGGATGAACGGGTCCAGAAACCGATAATTATCGTTATACCGGCGATTAATTCGAGCGGAGGCATCACGGCGGCCGCGAGGTTTACCAGAGGGAGCGGAAGAATCTGGTAATTGAAAATGACCTCGGCGAAGAGGCGGGGGTGGGTGATCTTGTCCAAAGACGCCGCGATGAAAGTCCCGCCGAGAAAAATCCGGAGGAGGAGCTGGAAAATTCCGCTGAACGCTATCTTCTTTATCAAAACGGGGAAACCCGCTTTTTCTTTTCCAGCGGATTTTTCCACTTTATTTATAGTATTCGAACGCGGTTTTATGGCTTTCCTGGAATTTATAGATTGTTCCTTCATTAGAATGCCTCCCCCCCGGTTGATGGGTAGTTCTTTATATCCCAAAGTTCCCAGCCTCCGAAGAAGATATTGACTCTCGGAAATCCCTGCCGGTTCAGATAATCCGCAACGTGCATGGACGAAAGGCACTCCGCGCCGTCGCAATAAGTGATAATCTGATAACCGGGATCGAGCAAACGGATAATTCTCGGATAGAATTCGTCCAGCTGATCATATGGAAGCGGAAAGGCGCCTGATATGTGCGATTTGAGATAATCTTTATATGGACGCGAGTCAATGAAGATCGCCTTGCCGGAGCCCCATATCGTCTTTATCTCCTCGACGCTGTGGATCGTGCGAGGATCGCTGCGAAGCAATTCGCCCGGCGGCGTGAAAATCTTGAAGGTGTTGACCCCCTCTCCGTAAACGAGATTGAATACAATCCCGGCGGAGCCTATTATTACAGTCATTATCATGGCCTTAATGAAGACCTTGCCGAATCTTTCTTCCATCTCATCCCTCACTATTTTGCTATCATTTTCTTATGCTTTATGATCTTTCGTTGTTTAATTTCGTAATATATTATACAAGCAATAAAACCAGATTTATAGATAAGGAGTGTTATATGTTAAAAATCAAGGCTGTTATTCCAATATTGATTATGGTTGTTTTTATGACGGCAATGCAAGTGCTTGCTCTGCCCGCTTCTGATGATGAAAAGCCCGTCACGGATTGGAGCAGGATCGCTGCTATCGATCCGCTTAGGGACGATATCGGGGATTTTCTTACGATCGATCTTTTCAAGTTCCAGGTGCGCGCACTTGAAGCAGTCCGTAATGGCGACTACCTGAATGCGGCAAAGTATTACCTTTTCATCCTGCGTCATAAGTATGACTCTGCCGATATGCTCTATAATCTCGCTTGTTGCTATGCCCGCATGAAACGGCCTGATCTTGCGGGGAAGTATCTTCTCCATGCGGTGCGGGCTGGATTCAACGACATCCAGCATTTCCTGAAGGATACGGACTTCGATCCAGTGCGGGGGGAGAAAGACTTCGACAAAGTCGAGAAGAAGGTTAAGCAATTCGGCGATGATATTGGCGAACCTGTCTTGTTGAAGACATCGAAGGTTCTCAATGGAAGGCTCCATCTGCCCGAGAATTATGATCCAACCCGTAGTTATCCGCTCGTCATTGCTCTCCACGGCAGGGGCGACTGGGCGGAAAACTTCGCGGCAATATGGCGGAACATCGAGAGGAAAGAATTCATCCTCCTTGTGCCTGAGGCGCCATACGAACTGAAAGACGCCGGTTTATACGGACCCGCTTATAGTTGGTTCTATCTCATCCGGGATAAAAAAACCTGGGGATTTGCGGATCCTTTAACAGCGGATAATATTATCAGCGCGGCCGAACAGATTTCCGCAAAATACAAGACAGGCAGGGTGTATCTCCTCGGTTTTTCACAAGGTGTGTCGGCGGCTTTTATGACTGCGTACCAGAAGCCAGATATGTTCGACGGGCTGATCGCTTTCGCAGGGCGCCTTCCGGGCGAGGAATTCCTGCCGGCTGCCAACATAGAAGCTTTCAAAAGGATCAAGCTGTATATCGCGCATGGAACGTCAGACGAGTCTGTCACTGAAAAAGATACGAGCGAAATGAAACGGAGGCTTGATGCAATGGGATGCGCATCTAAAAATTATGAATTCGACGGCGGCCACTTCGTTGACCCGGAAACATTGAATAAGATAATTGAAATTATACTTGACGAAGGGGCTATAAAATAAAGTGTACGTTCCTGTAATTTACAAAAAAATGAGCTGTTTCATAAAGTTTATGAAACAGCTCATTGAAAAATCACTAATTCAGATGACGTCTATTTTGGTTCTGCTTCCGCCAGTGCAGCTTTTCTCTTGTTCACTTCCACCCAGTTCTTCAGCGCATTAAAAACAGGGTAGAATAGGGGTTCGTCCAACCCTGCCCAGTTCGTAACCTCGCGGTCAACATGGAACATAACCTTCATATCAGCTGGATTCAATACCTTCATTTCAAATTTATAGTCGAAACCACCGAGAAATGTCAGTGCCCAGTCAAGAACAAGAAAAGGGCCGACATCATTTGTCAGTTCATTTAAAATTAACAGGTCATTTACATCTCTGCCTGAATATTTACCAGTAATTCCTTTTTCGATGATCAATCCTTGCATACCGGTTTTGTCCTTGACCAATCCAAAGCACTTCAGGCTGTCAATCGAGTTCTTGACGAAATCGTTCATGGTTTTTTGGTCTTCCGGCGATTTGATATACAGCATTTTCGTGTCTTTTGCGATGTCCAAAGTCTCTTTTACTTTGATTTCTTCAGGTTTGACGACGCTTCCAGTCGGAATATATCCCGTCGCCGGGTTAACTTGCGCTACTTGAAGAGTCGAGCTGCAAGCGACGAATGATAATGCGGCACAGAGCGCAAAAAATCCCAACAGGTATCTGTGTTTCATATAGTACCTCCTTAAAAATGATAAGTCTGCTTTGATTAACCTAGTATCCACTGTGGAACAGACTGATATTATAACTTTAAACATCTGTGTCAAGAGACTGAATGCATAATATTGGATTGTTGATGTATAAAAGTGCCTGCTATGTAACTCAGGCAAATGCTAAGTGCAATAAATATATCTTTATAATATCTACGGAATGCCAATAATTATGACCTATCTTTTTTAATCTGCTTTTTTTGATTTCTGCCAGAGGGTTTCGAGTTCGTTGATGTCTGTGTCTTTGGGCGAGATTCCCTTTGCGGCAAGGCAGGTTTCGATATAGCGCCATCGTTTTTCGAACTTGTCGCAGGTTTTATGGAGGGCGAATTCGGAATCTATCTTCAGATGCCGGGCGATGTTAACAATGGTGAAAAGCATATCGCCGAGCTCTTCCGTTGCATTATCAAGCGCTTCTTGTTTCAGGCCAGCTGAAAGCGAGGAAGATTTGTCAGGATTGGGCGAAGCGAGGGCGGTTTCCAATTCAAATATTTCTTCTCTGAGCTTTTCGATAACCGCGAGCGTATTTTCCCACTCGAACCCGACGCGGGCGACACGGGTTGAGATTTGTTGCGCCCGGAGAAGGGCGGGTTGATGTTTTGGGACTCCGTCCACAAGCGAGCGCTGTTTCACGGCTTGATCGTTCAGCGTTCCGTTTTCCTTTTTCTTTTCCTCCGTCCAGATGTCGAGGACTTCATCCGAATTCGACGCCTTTTTGTTCCCGAAGACGTGCGGGTGGCGGCGGACGAGCTTGTCACCAATCATCCTGGCGACTTCGTGAACATCAAATAGTCCCTGTTCTTTATATAAATGGGAGAGGAAATAGACCTGGAACAGCAGATCGCCGAGTTCCTCTTTTATTTTATCGACGGATTCTCCATCAAGCGCTTCGATAAGTTCGTATGCCTCTTCGAGGACATATTTTTTAAGAGTTTCAACGGTCTGTTCCCTGTCCCAGGGGCAGCCGTCGGGACTTCTCAGATGCGACATTATATCCGCAAGCCTGTTCAAATCATCGGTCATTCCTGCTCCATTATTTGATTAGCGGACTGATTATATTTTATCCACGGCTAACTGGCAAACCGGATGGCCGATTTTTCCAGGAACAAATCTGAATTCGCTTCGTTATCAATTAATGAGACAAGGCTGATTAAAGAAAAGCATTAAAGTAATGCTTTAAAGAAGGCGTAAAACCTTGCACAAACAATGCCTGGAATATATATTGATTATGAATTATAGAAAATTCAGAAAGAGCTTATGGAGGAAAGTCAGCAAAAGGACAAAATAGTATCGGAGTTCGATTACGGGGGAGCTGTTGAGATTCCGGATGCGAAGAAGCTGAACATTCGCTTCGAGGATATTTCCGAGGTTTTCCAGAAATATCATCCCAATTCGGATCTCTCGCTCCTGACCCGGGCGTATGTTTTTTCAGCGAAGGAACACCGGGGGCAGCTCCGCCAGTCGGGCGAGCCGTATCTTGTCCACCCGATGCATGTCGCCAAGGTCCTTGCACGGATGGAGCTGGATGAGACGACGGTCGCTGTCGGTTTCCTTCACGATGTCCTGGAGGATACGCATGTAACATATGATATGCTTGTGGAACATTTCGGAAAAGACATTGCAGATCTTGCCGATGGGGTTACGAAGATAAGCCGCATCGAATACCGCTCCTTCGAACAGAAGCAGGCTGAGAATCTTCGGAAGCTCTGGCTTGCGACGGCGAAGGACATACGCGTCATTTTTATCAAGATTGCAGACCGGCTTCATAATATGTCAACCCTCCAAGCCCTTCCTCCCGCCAAACAGCGAAGGATTGCGAAAGAAACAATTGATATATACGTCCCGATCGCCAACCGTCTCGGTATGGGCAACATACAAAGAGAGCTCCAGGAGCACTGTTTCAAGTATCTCTATCCGAGGCAATACCGCGCTTTGACCGAAAAGATCGAAAAAGAGAGAAAAGTCTCGCTGGCTGCAATCAGCAGGATCGAGGCGCAGCTGACCGATGAGATGAAGAAAGCCGGCGTGGTTGCTGCGATCAGAGGCCGGGTAAAAAGCATTTACAGCATATTTATGAAAATGGTCCGCCAGGAGATACAGCTATCAGAGGTTTATGATTATCTCGCTTTTCGTGTCATAACGAATTCCGTCGCTGATTGCTATACTGTGCTCGGCATCGCGCATAATATATGGCGGCCGATACCGGGCAGGTTCAAGGATTATATCGCGATGCCTAAGCCGAACAATTACCGTTCGCTCCATACATCGGTTCTGGATGGCGATGGGCATATATTCGAGATACAGATCCGCACCGAATGGATGGATGCCATCGCGCAGGAGGGATTGCCGGCGCACTGGAAATATAAAGAGGACGGGGATTCTCCCGCAAATCCGGAAGACATCCAATATATCGCGTGGCTGAGGGATATCGTCCAGCGCCAACAGGAGCTTCAAAATCCCGATGAATTCATGAACGCCCTGAAGATAGACCTTTATCCCGACAAAGCTTATTGCTTCACGCCGCAGGGTAATGTGAAATCCTTTCCTTCTGATGCCACAGCGCTTGATTTTGCTTATTCCATCCATACGGAGGTGGGCAATGAATGTGTGGGTGTAAGGATAAACGGCAAGATCGTCCCATTGAAGACTCCGCTCAAAAATGGAGACGTGGTCGAGATTATTACGCGTAAAGGGAGCAAGCCGAAGCGGGACTGGCTGCACTATGTAAAGACATCCAGGGCATTGACAAAAATCCGTCAGCATTTGAACAAGGAAGAACGTGAGGGAAGCAGGGAGATCGGAGAAAAGATGCTGCGCAAAGAGCTGGCTAAATATAAGCTGAACCTTCGAAAAGCTTCCACGAAACAGGAACTTATTAAGATATGTTCTGATTGGGGTTACAACACACTGGATGATATTTTTATAGCAATAGGATTCGGCAAAATTTCCCTTCAGCAGCTGTTTAGCAAGCTCGTGCCCCAGCCCCAGGAGGAAAAAAAGCAAACGGCTGAAGGGACGAAAGAGATTGCGGCCGCTGGGATAGCCGGAGACTTGTTGACGAAAAAAGCGACCGGTTCCATTATAAATGTAAAAGGCCATAGCGACATACTCGTTCATCTGGCAAGATGTTGCAGTCCGCTTCCTGGCGAACCTATAATCGGATTCATCACCCGCGGCAGGGGTATAAGCATACACTCGAAAAGTTGTCCGAATGTCCAGAAATTAATTTTCAACGCCGAGAGGATTTTGGAATCGAAATGGGAAGTTCGTAAGGGCGAGAAATTCTTGACAAGGCTGATGATTAATGTTGAGAATAGCCAGGGCGTTCTTGCCAAGATTACGAATACTCTAGCCCAGATGGACATAAACCTGCACCACCTCGAAGCAAAATCAGAGGACGACACCAGAGCGAGGATAAGCCTCGTGGCCGAGGTTGACAGCATAGATCAGCTTTCGGAGATAGCGAACAGGATACAGGAAATAAAGGGCGTGATTTCGGTAAAGAGAATAGTTAAGGAGTACAAGGAGACAATGATATGAAGGAAATGATAAAAACGGATAAAGCGCCGCAGGCGATAGGTCCATATTCGCAGGCGGTGAAATTTGGAAATGCTCTGTACGTTTCCGGACAGATTTACATAGACCCCTCCACCGGTGAACTTATCAAGGGTGACATGACTGAAAAGGTGAACAGGGTGATGGATAACATCAAAGCCATACTTGAATCCGCCGGGATGGACATGAATGATATAGTGAAGGTTACGATTTTCCTGACTGATATGGGCGCTTTCCCAACAATGAACAAGGCTTATGCGGTATATTTTTCCGAATATTTTCCTGCAAGGGAAACCGTCCAGGTAGCGAAACTGCCGAAGGATGCGGAAGTCGAAATATCATGCATTGCCTGTAAAGGATAACGATGCCGGAAGCGTCCATCCTGATAATAGATGATGAAAAGAATATACTCGCCACCTTGAGGCAGGCTTTCGAACTGGAAGGATTCTCTGTCGGCGTCGCCGGCAGCGGTGAGATCGGGCTCGAAAAGCTTGAATCGGAGCATTTCGACATAGTTTTCCTCGATCTTGTGTTGCCAGTCATGGATGGCATAGCGACACTGAAAAAAATCCAGGAAGTAAAACCGCATCAACCGGTTGTAATGATGTCCGGCCACGCCTCAATTTCTCAGGCTGTGGAAAGCATAAGATTCGGTGCCATCGATTTCCTTGAAAAGCCGTTATCGCCCGAAAAGGCGATAATAACCGTAAGAAATATTCTGAAGATCGCTTCGCTCGATGAGGGTAATAGAAATCTGAGACAGGAAATTTCCGATCATTATAAGATAATCGGAGAGTCAAAGGCGATCAAACTCCTCCTTGATAAAGTGGATAAAGCGGCTCCCAGCCG
>Ga0315276_10007625_pt1 | contig 10027 bp, 5 predicted proteins | sample YL17G05_0_MG_FD_204542 | JGI IMG/M metagenome (GOLD analysis project Ga0315276, IMG submission 204542) | Sediment microbial communities from Yellowstone Lake, YNP, Wyoming, USA - YL17G05_0 | ecosystem: Environmental > Aquatic > Freshwater > Lake > Sediment | place: USA: Wyoming | collected... | reverse complement strand
GTGTCGTCCACGGACGCTGCGGGCAACAGGGCCGAGCGCGCCCTGGTGGTCCTTGTCGACTGGACGGCACCCTCGCTCACCATCGCGCAGCCCGAGGGCGGCTACCTCATGACCCGCGAGCGGTCCCACTACGTCTCCGGCGACGTCGACGACGCCACGGTCGACCACGTGACCGTCAACGGGCAGTCCGTGCCGCTCACGTCGGGGAGGTTCATGAGGGAGTACACCCTCGTGGAGGGGACGAACACCTACAGCGTCTCCGTGCGCGACCTCGCGGGCAACGTCAACTCCACCGAGGTCGTCATCGTGAGGGACCTCACGCCGCCGTCCTACACCGTCGAGCTCATCCCCATCGGGGGCGACCTGGTCACGGTCGGGGGCCAGACGTACAGCACCGCCACCGCGGTCGAGGCCCACGTCATCTGCGACGAGCCCGCCATCATCGAGGTGCGCGGCCGGGACCCGTCGGCCCCCACGAAGGAGGCCCGCATCCGGTTCGACCTCAAGGAGGGCACCAACGACATCAGCCTCGAGATCAAGGACCAGGCCGAGAACCTCGCGCCCTCCTACTCCAGGCGCATCACCGTCGACACGACCCCTCCGCCCATCCTGCTGTTCGAGCCCACTTCGGGGGCGCGGACCAAGGAGACCTCGGTCGTCCTCCACGGCCGCACGGACGCGGGCTGCAACGTCACGGTCGACGACAGCCGCGTCACTCTGCTCGCGGGCGGCGAGTTCCGCCTCGTCATCGCGCTCGAGGACGGCCGCAACGACATCAGCATCAGGTCCACGGACCAGATGGGCAACACCAACACGACGGTCGTGTCGGTCGTGAAGGAGGGCCAGGTCACCTTCCGCGAGCAGGGCAACCCGATGCTGGTAGGCTCGGGCGGCTTCATCGCGGGCATGGTCGTGGGCGTCGTGGTCGCCTGGGTCGCGCTGTCGCGCCGCGGGGGGCGCCGCGACGAGGCCATCGCGAGGGAGGCCGCGTTCGCGCGCCCGCCCGAGGCGAGGCCGGCCGCCAGGCCAGCCGAGCGGGAGGAGGGGCCGCCAGGGGGCGGCCCCGGCACGCCGGGCTGGGAGGAGTACTGAGCCCACTCCCCAACCTTTTTTAAGGTGCCATAATCTACCCTCGCGCAGAGGTCAGGCCATGGAGCGCATCGCGCGCGTGCTCGCAGGGGAGCTAGACGGGAAGGAGACCCAGGTCCGGGGCTGGATCTTCAGGACGCGCTCCTCGGGCTCGCTGGTCTTCGCGACCATCCGCGATTCCTCCGGCATCGTCCAGACCGTCGCGTCCAAGAAGGACCTGCCCGAGGGCGAGTTCGAGGACCTCAAGCGCGCGCTCGTGGAATCCTCCATCGAGGTCGTCGGGACCCCAGTGCCCGACCCGCGCGCGCCCGGCGGGCGCGAGCTGCGCCTCACGCGCGCCCGCGTCGTCCACCAGGCCGAGCCATTCCCCATCACGAAGGACCAGTCCGAGGAGTTCCTCCTGGACGTGCGCCACCTCTGGCTCCGTTCGCGCCAGATGACCGCCACCCTGAAGCTGCGCAGCACCGTCATCAACGCGCTGGGCGACTTCTACCGCGGCGAGGGGTTCTTCGAGAGCCAGGGCCCCATGTTCACGGGCGGGCAGGTCGAGGGCGGCTCGACGCTGTTCGAGGTGCCCTACTTCGACCGGAAGGTCTACCTGACGCAGAGCTCGCAGCTGTACCTGGAGGCCATCATCTTCTCGCTCGAGCGCGTCTTCACGCTCGCCCCCTCCTTCAGGGCCGAGAAGTCGCGCACCCGACGTCATCTCACGGAGTACTGGCACTTCGAGATCGAGGTCGCGTGGATGGGCAACTCCGAGCTCATGGACCTCGAGGAGCGGATGTTCGAGCACGTCGCCCAGAGGTGCATCAGGGACAGGCGCGACGACCTCGAGGTGCTGAAGAGGGACATCGGCGCCCTCAAGGCCATCCGCGCTCCCTTCCCCCGCCTCAGGTACGAGGAGGCCGTCGAGCTCATCAACAGGAACGGCCGCGAGATGCGCATGGGCGACGACTTCGGCCACGAGGAGGAGAGGGCGCTCATGCAGGGCATGGCGACGCCCGTGTTCGTCTCGCACTGGCCGCGCGAGATCAAGCCCTTCTACCACCGGCCCGACCCGGCCGACCCCGCACACGTGCTCAACCACGACCTCATCGGGCCCGAGGATTACGGCGAGCTCGTCGGCGGCGGCGAGCGCATCTGGGAGCTGCAGGTCCTCCTCGACCGCATCGACGAGGAGGGGCTCGACCCCGCGGCCTACCAGTGGTACATCGACCTGCGGAGGTACGGCTCGGTGCCCCACTCCGGCTTCGGCCTCGGCGTCGACAGGCTCGTGTGCTACATCGGCGGCATCGAGCACATCAAGTGGGCGCTGCCCTTCCCGCGCGACGTGCGCCGCGTCTACCCGTGAGGCGGGATTCTCGAGATGGCGCGGCGAACTCCCGAGCCCCCGAACTCCCGAGCCCCCGAACCCCCGAGCCCCCGAGCCCCCAATGGAACCGTCCGCACGCGATCCCTCCCGACAGGAGGGAGCGATTCTCACGAAATGCGAAAAACGACCGGCTCAGGTTTTTAGCATCCGCTGGGAATCAGACGCATGTGGTGGACCCGCCCGCGCCCTCGCGCCCCCCTCACGTGAAGTCGATGACCTCGAGGTCCTTCTCGAGCAGGAAGAGGGTCTTCGGGTCGAGGCTCTTGGGGTCGACGGGCACCACGAGCAGGCTCTCGGAGACCATGATGTTCTCGTTGAGCGAGAAGAGCAGCTTGATGATGCTGTCGTTGCCGTTGTAGTAGATGAGGTACTCGATGCCCTCTAGCAGCACCGCCCCCCGCCTGCGGTGCTTGATGAAATCCTTGACGATGATGTTGATCTGCGCCACGTTGGTGGGGTTGATGAGGTTGTTCTCGGTGAGGTAGATGTCCGTGAGCCACCGGCTCTCCATCTGCCCGAGCCCGTACTCGGACTCCAGGATGGCGGGCTTGGTGCGCGAGACGCACAGCCCCGAGAAGGCCCTGTCCATGAGGCGACGGAAGACCTCGTAGGACTGGCGCGACTTGCCGTACTCCTTGATGAGGTAGGACCTGCCGGGCCTGATGCCGTCGAGTATGGCCTCGAGCTCTGGAGAGTCCGCCCGGCGCTCCTCCGCCTCCCAGGTGAAGTACCTCTTGAAGAACTCGTCGGGCGTGCCCAGGAGCTCCTCGCACCTGTTCGCGAACACGCGGGCGAAGTTCATGCCCTCCTCGGTCGCGCCGCCCAGGCGGACCCCGCCGTCGTCGTCGGACGTGACCAGGGGGTTCTCCGTGAGCAGCTCGAGCAGGATCCTCCGCACGAGGTTGGGGTCCTGGATCTCCCGAAGCTCCACGTACATCGCGTTGAAGCTGGTCTCCACCTCGTCCGCGGACGGCGACATCTTCTAGCACCCGGCCAGTTGTGGCGCACAAGCTGGCATCCCATTCGAACGATGCGGCCACCTTATATACGTTAGGTCATGTTTCTATTTCACGATAATCGCTCCTGGCTGTGCCGGAAAAGGGCCTCACTCCCCTATCGGGCTGGGGAGGGTTAAAATACTAGCACCCCAATAGTTGCGCGCCCATAGCCTGTGCCATTTGGCCAGGATGGGTAAGGAGGTACGCGTCCACGCCGCCCGAGGAGGGACCCAGGAAGATTCGGCGGGTCAGGCGCGTCGCCGTCGCGCCGCAGGAGGCCCCCAGGGAGGGGCCCCCCGAGGACGCCTCGGCAGGGAAGGGCGCCGAGGGCAGGTCCCCCTGGAGGGATGGGTCCAAGCCGCCGGACGAGGAGCCCCCCGAGGGGTACAGGTTCGTCAGGGTCCCGCCCATCGAGGGCGAGCCGGGCGGCGACGCCTCGATGGCCTCGCTCAGGCAGCAGGTGGGCGAGCTCTACAACGACTTCGTGGAGGCCGTCGCGCTCACCGACGATTCCTTCCGCCAGTTCATGCTCTGGGCCGCAGAGACCGAGGGGGTGAGGTTCCAAGACCTCCTCATCGCCACCCGCAGCCTCTTCGAGATCATGGGCCGCCCCCTGCCGGGCGACAGGCGGATGTGGAACGAGTTCAAGGAGATGGCCAACCTCGTCGAGATCACGACGGTGAGCGACTCCGAGCTCGAGTACGCGCTCGAGGTCTTCTCCAAGACGTTCGACCTCTACAAGGACGAGCTGCGCCGGCTCGACACCGAGCGCCAGAAGGCCGAGAGCCTCTCGACGCAGAAGATATCGGACGAGATCCTCGCGGAGGACGAGGGCCTCCTGGGGGGCGCGGGCCCCGAGGGGGGCGCCGCGGGGGGCCCGCCGCCGGCGGCCCCGGCGAAGGGAGCCGCGGCGGAGACGGTGCCTGATTGGGAGGCCATCGCGCCCGCCCCCAAGGCCCCCGAGCCAGCATCCGTCGCGCGGGCGGAGGCGCCAAAGCCGGCCCCCCCGCAGCCGGTCGCGCCGGCCCCTCCCAAGCCAGCGGTCCCCGAGGCGGAGCCCGTCGAGGGCGAGCGCTGGGAGAAGATCGTCGACGACACGCGCTCGAAGATCAACTCCACCAAGGCCGAGCTCGACGAGCTCTCGGAGGAGCTGATGCCCTCCAAGGCCGAGCGCGACGCGGCCATCTCGCGGCTGCGGGTCCTCGAGAAGGACGGCAACCGCAAGCACGCGAGGCTCGAGTGGTTCCAGCGCGGGCGCATCTCGGAGGCCAAGGCGGACGAGATAGCGAACCTGGAGCGCGAGATCGGGAAGATCGATACGGAGACGGCGGACTGGTCCACGCGGCTGGGCTCGGCCCAGCGCCACATCGGCGCGCGCATCGGCGCGTGCCGCGCCAAGCGCGTGGAGTTCGACCGCATCCGCAACGAGGTGGAGGCCCTCGTCGCCAGCCTTCCGAGCGAGGACCGCGGGGCGGTCTTCTCGGCGCTGGAGGGCGAGCTGCAGGACCTCCAGACCATCGTACGCGAGGCGGACAAGTGGGTGACGGAGCTCTCCATCGAGACCAGCACGGTGCCGCTCGTGGCCCAGCGCGCGATGCAGGGCCAGGGCCAGGCGGCGGCCGGGACGGTCGGCCTGGCGCCCCCCGCGGCGGACGCGCGGGAGGCGTCGACCCCCGCGTCGGCGGCAGGGGCATCGGCGGGGGCGGCGAGGGCGGCCGCGCCGGGGGCGGCCAAGGCGGAGGAGCCGCCCGTGGTGTACCGCGATTCCGAGGTCCGCGAGATCCTCTCCAAGGTCCCCATCGAGCGGCCGCCAGAGGAGGAGCTGATCGCCCGCCTGGAGAAGCTCCAGAGGGAGCTCGTCAACCGCGAGAACACCATCATGACCCTCGAGCGCAACATCGAGCGGCTGCTCGACGAGAAGGGGGGCTCCTCGACGGCGGTCGACCTGGAGCGCAACAAGATCCGATTGGAGCTCGCCCACACCCAAGAGGAGCTGGGCGAGAAGCAGCACCTCCTGGAGCAGTACCTCGATGTCATCCGCAACCTCGAGGACCAGATGGCCAAGAAGGACCGCGAGCTCAAGGAGACGCTCGAGCTCAACCGCCGCAAGACCGACGAGCTCAAGCACAAGGAGGAGGCGTTCGCGCGCACCGAGCGCGAGCTGCTGGAGAAGCAGGAGGAGTTCCGCGCCGAGCGGCAGGAGCTCCAGGACCGCGAGGCGCGGCTCAACGCGCAGATAAAGGAGCGCGAGTCGCACGAGCGCGAGATCGCCAAGAAGGAGCTGACGCTGGAGCTCCGGAGCGAGCAGGTCCGCAAGAAGATGGACCGCCTGACGGTGCGCGAGATAGAGCTGCAGCGGCTGATGTCCCAGCACAAGGAGCTCGAGGAGACGTTCGCGCTCAAGGAGCGCGAGCTCCAGAACCTGCGCGCCGAGCTCGACGTGAGGGAGGAGGAGCAGCGGCGCCACGAGACCGCCGTGGAGGAGCGGTCGCAGGAGGCCAAGAAGCTCCAGTCCGAGCTCGGGAAGCTTGAGCACCGGCTCCGCTCCCGCGACGAGCAGCTCAAGCGCCGGGAATCCGAGACGGCCGAGGTGGAGGGGCGCACCAAGCGCATCGAGGGCGCGCTCGCCGACAGGGACGTCGCGCTCCAGGCCCGCGAGGAGGACCTGGGGCTGCGGGAGGCCGAGCTCGAGGGCGCGATGGAGGGCGTCGAGGGGCAGCGCGGCCAGCTCGAGGGGGTCCGCAGGCAGCTCGGGGAGGAGCGCCAGGAGATCGAGCGGCTCCGCATGATGCTCGAGAAGCGCCAGGAGGAGCTCCTCCGGCGCGAGGAGCAGCTGGGCTCCAGGGAGAACACGCTGCGTGAGCGCGAGCGCGCGTGCCAGATCCGCGAGGAGCGGATGGGTCTGGAGCGCAAGGACATCGAGACCGCGCGCTCCCAGGTCGACGAGACCGACCGCCGCTGGGCCGCCAAGGAGAAGGCGCTCCTGGAGCAGCTCCAGTCGTTCAACACGGAGAAGCAGGAGATGCTCTCCGACTGGGGCGCGAGCAAGCGGCGTATGCGGGAGCTCGACAAGGAGAAGCATGAGATGGCCGCAAGGCTGCTCACCGCGGAGACCTCGGTCTGGGCGAAGGACGAGGAGCTGCTCGCGCTCGCCCGCCAGCTCGAGGACGTCCGAGAGAAGGCCATGCCGGAGGCCGTGGTCGCCCTCGACGACGGGACCAAGGCCACCCTTCGCCGCATCCTCGAGGACCTCGCGCGCCAGCGCGGCCTCCTGGGGGACGTGGAGGGCAGGATGGGGGCCATCGCCAGGCGCGAGGAGGAGCTCGCGGCCGAGGAGGACATCCTCGCCAAGGAGCGCGAGCGCGTACAGGAGCTCTCCTCGCAGCAGCAGGGTGGCGAGCGGGAGGTCCGGAAGGCCCTCGAGGAGATCGGGGCGCGGGCACGCGAGCTCGATGGCCGCGAGGGGCGCGCACAGCAGCTGGAGGCGGCCCACAGCAGGCGGGAGGCCGAGCTTCTGGAGCGCGAGCGGGCGGTGCGGGACGGGGAGGCACGCCTGGAGCGCGTCGCGACGGCCCAGGGCGCCGAGGCGAGGGCGGAGGAGAGGGAGGAGGAGCTCGTGGGCCTCCAGTCCGACCTCGAATCCCGGCTGTCGGCCGTCGAGCGGAGGGAGGAGGAGCTCGTGGCGCGGGCGCACGCCCTCGCCGCCCAGGAGGCGGACCTCGGCCGCACGCGCGAGGAGCTGGAGACGATGCGGGAGAACCTGCTGAGGGCGGGACCCGCGCTGGGGGAGGCGCGGCCACCCACCGCGCCCCAGCCCGCTGCCAAGGGGCAAGCGGCCCCGGCGGCCAGGAAGCGCACGGGCCTGGCGAGCAAGGCGGCCGACAAGGCCGCCGCCACCGCTGCCGCCACCACAGCCATCCCCACAGCCACCCCCACAGCCACCGCCACCGCACAGAGGCCTGCCGTACAAAGGCCGCCGCCGCCCCCCCAGGCACAACCGTCGCCGCCGCCCCTGGCGCCTGCGCAGGCCCGCTCCACGGCCACCATCCTGGTGGCGGACCTCGACCCCCAGGGCAGGGCGCCCGTCGCCAGGCTGCGCTGCCGCGTCTGCGGCACCGTAATCCCCATCTACACCCACGAGCGGCCCGTCCAGGTCGCCTGTCCCAAGTGCGGCAAGGTCGGCAACGTGAAGTGACCCGGGCGGGAACGGCGGGGCGGCCTGCCAGAGGGAGGGGTCCTGGCGGGTACCAGTGCATCCGTCCTGCAGGGGGGTGCGCAACCCCGTCGCATGCCCCTCCCGCACCGCCGGCGCCCTAGGGAGGACCGCGTTCCACTCGCGCACGCGCACCCAAAACGTTTAAGGCGGCACGCTACAATCAGGGGCCCGGGTGAGATACAATGGTCCAGGCCTACTGTGTGAAGTGCCGCGCGAAGAGGGAGATGAAGAATCCCAAGAAGATCAAGATGAAGAACGGCAAGCCGGCGACCACCGGCGTCTGCCCCAAGTGCGGCACAAAGATGTTCCGCATCGGCGAGTGAGCCGACCCCGCGGGAACGTCAGGACGCCCCGGGAGGCTCCGGCGGCCGAGCCAGGCCCCGCCCTCCCGGTACCCCCTTGTTCTGGTCCCGGATTGCATGCTCCAGCTTGGGCCATCCTGCCCCTCACCGCGGGGCGAGGAAGGCGTCGATGGCCTCCGAGAGCAGGCCCGACAGCACCCTGCCGTCCACCTGCCCCTTGAGCTCGACCATCACGGCCCCCATGAGCGGGCCGACCGCGGCCCGGCCGCGCTCCCGCACGAACTCGCCCCGCTCGGCGACGATGGCGGCGATGCGCGCGCGGACCGCGACCAGGTCGGGACCCCCGCCCAGGCCCAGCGCCCTGGCGGCCGTGGCGGGGTCCTCCCCCTCTGCCAGCATTCGGCGCAGCACGTCGCCGACGGCCTCCTTCGAGTAGAGGCCCCGGCCCACGCCGCCGAGCACCGCCCCGAGGGTCCGCGCGTCGGCCCCGGAGGTGTCCACGCCGTCCCTCTCGAGCTCGGGCAGCACAGAGAGCAGCGCGCGCGCGACGAGGCGGGGGTCGTGGGTCGAGGACAGCTCCTCGAACTCCGAGTCCTCGCCGCGGTTGAGCAGCTGGAGGGCCTGGGCCTCCGCGAGCCCGTGCTGGGCACTGATGCGGTGCACCCACTCCTCCGGCAGCTCCACCGCGATGGCCTCGACCTCGGAGAGCAGCTCCCTCCCGACGCGCACGGGCGGCACGTCCGTCTCGGGGTACATCCGGGCCGCCCCCGGCAGCGGCCGCAGGAACCGCGTGGTCCCGTCGGGCAGGGCCCCGCGCACCTCGCGTGGCAGCCCCGTGACCGCGGCCGCGGCGCGCGCGGCCACGGCATCCATGGCCGCCCTGACCGTCCCCGCATCCCCCGCGGCCAGCACGAACGCGTCCCCGTCGGCGCACGCGAGCGCCTGGCGGACCGCCTCGACCTCGGCGGCGGTGACGCCGAAGGCGGGCAGCTCGTCGGAGTGGAACACGCCCCTGAGGCCTGCCGCTATCGCGCAGCCCGCGAGCTCCGCGCCGAGGCGCCTGCGCACGCCGTCCACGGGCTCGCCCTTGAGGAGGCCCGCGGACCGCGGCAGCCGGAGCCCGAGCACGGCGCCGCCGCGCTTGAGCGCGCCGGAGAGCACCTTGGACTGGGTGGACGCCATGACCGCGCCCAGGTCCTGCGCCTCGCGCGGCAAGTCCTCGGCCCGCGCCCCGCGCCGGCCCAGCTCCTCGCGCACCGCGACGAGCCCGCGCTGGCGCTCGACCTCCTCGGCCACGTACTCCGGTATCCGGCGGAGGTCCTGCACGCCCTTGATCTCGGCGCGAGCCCCGCCGTGGATGGACACGTTGAGGTCCTGACGGATGGTGCCGAGGCCGCGCTTGACGCGGCGGGTCGCCCGCAGCAGCGTGCCGATGCGCTCTGCGACGGCGCGCATCTCCGCGGGCGTGCGCACGTCGGGCGCGGTCGCGATCTCCACGAGCGGGATGCCGAGCCGGTCCAGGCGGAACGTCGCGGACCGCCCCCCGCCCTCGTCCCGCCCGCCACCGTCCCGCCTGCCACCGTCCCGCCCGCCCCCTTCACCACCGCCCTCGGCCTTGGCCGACACGGCGGTCGCGCCGCCCTCCTCGTCGGGCGCGTCGACGCGCCTGGCCGCGTCCTCCTCGAGCCACATGCCGTCGATGCCGACGCGCCACCCGCCGACCTCGACCGCCCCCGCGCGGGCGAAGAGCGCGGTGCGCTGGAAGCCCGCGGTGTTGGAGCCGTCGATGACGATCTTGCGCATGTAGTGGACCTCGTCGACGGGGCGGGCGCCGAAGAGCTTGGCCGCGAGCAGCGCGATGACCAGCGCCTCGCGGTTGACCGCGTGCGGGGGCTCCTCGTCCGCCTCGACGAGGCAGCTGCCCGCGTTGGACTCGTACGTGAACAGCAGGGCCTTGCGGGCCTCCGCGAGCGCGGCCGCGTCGACCTCCCCGAGCTCGGAGGGCGTGGGCGCGAGGCGGCGGCGGAAGGGGACCGTGACGTCGTCGAAC
>Ga0315276_10007623_pt1 | contig 10028 bp, 6 predicted proteins | sample YL17G05_0_MG_FD_204542 | JGI IMG/M metagenome (GOLD analysis project Ga0315276, IMG submission 204542) | Sediment microbial communities from Yellowstone Lake, YNP, Wyoming, USA - YL17G05_0 | ecosystem: Environmental > Aquatic > Freshwater > Lake > Sediment | place: USA: Wyoming | collected... | reverse complement strand
CCAGCATAATGCGGTCTACTTTACAAGCCAGGGCTTCATGCACCTCATCGATAGTAGTGGTCTCAACTTCGATGGATGCCGTGATGGCTTTTTCCTGGAGATAAGCATGGACCCTGGTAACGGCTTGTGTGATATTGCCAGCCACCTGAATATGGTTTTCTTTTATTAGTACCATATCGTACAAACCCATCCGGTGATTATGACCACCGCCAGCAAGCACAGCCTGTTTCTCCAAATTCCGCCAGAGTGGGGTGGTTTTACGTGTATCTATAATTTTTACCGGTATACCTTTGACTTTCTGAAAAAATTTATCGGTAAGCGTGGCGATTCCGGATAGATGAGCCAGAAAATTTAAGGCTACTCTCTCAGCCTTAAGGATGGAAACCGTAAAACCCTTGATACGCATGATCGCCTCTCCGGCTTTCAACCGATCTTTATCATGATGTAGTAACGTGATTTGCAGTTGCTGGTCGGCGGTTTTAAAGACCTGCACAGCCGGCTGTGTACCCGCCAGTATACCCTCCTGCTTACTTACAATACTGGCCTGACTGGAATGCCGGGGATCGATTATGGCCTCACCCGTAATATCTCCCGGACCAATATCCTCCTGTAAGGCAGACGCAATTAATTCCTGATATTCGAATTGAATCGGGCTAATCATTTCTATATATTAAAGTCCTCTATCTTCTGAAGATAAGATGGAACGGGTTTATATTAAAATTAAGACCGTACAGACCTGATTAAATTGACGGAATAAATGTAAATAGAATCTACTTAAGAATAAAGGAATCTTTTTTATTGAAAGATATGTTGAATATCTCTACATATATTAATAGCTGTTATTATTAGTGTAATTTACTATGAATATTAAACTTAGAAATAAAGAAATCAGTTGGCTGAGCTTTAATGAACGTGTCCTGCAGGAGGCTGCCGATCCTGGTGTTCCTTTGATTGATCGGATAAAATTCCTGGGCATATGTTCATCAAACCTGGATGAATTTTACCGGGTACGGGTAGCAACTCTTCAGCGTCTTGCCCTTATTGGCAAGAAGGCAAAAAAGTTGATTGGTGAGGACCCGGTGGCCGTCTTAAAGGAGATAAAAAAATCTGCTCTGATGCAGCATACCAACTTTGAAGAAACTTATAACCAGTTGATCCAGGAATTAGCCAGGGAAAATATTTTTGTTATTAATGAAACGCAATTGATGGATGGTCAGAGTGAATTCATCACTGCCTATTTTCAGAATGAGGTACGCCCTAAACTAATACCGATCATGATAGATCAGGTTGAGCATTCTCCGGAACTAAAAGACGGAACTCTTTACCTGGCTGTATATATGAGCCGGGATGATAATCCGGAAAAAATCAAATATGCATTAATCGAGATACCCAGTGATGTTTTACCCCGTTATGTGGTCTTACCTTCTATCGGTGGGAATAAATATGTCATGTTACTGGACGATTTGATCCGGTATCGTCTGAATGACATTTTTTCCCCGCTACCCTACAACAAATTTCAGGCCTATGCAATAAAAATGACACGGGATGCGGAACTGGATATTGATAATGATCTGGCGGAAAGTTATCCCAGTAAAATAAGACGCAGCCTGAAACAGCGTGAAGAAGGAAATCCGGTTCGCTTCACGTATGACAGTTCCATTGATCAGTACCTGCTGAAATTCCTGATTAAAATGCTTAATCTGAGTAAAAGCGACGCCATTCTTTCAGGATCGCGTTATCATAACAACCGTGATCTGATCCGCTTCCCTAAAATTGGTGCCCGGAATCTGAGTTATCCCGAATTAAGAAGTCTGACCCATAAGGATATTGAGGTCAATAAAAGTATTTTTAAAACCATTCATAACAAAGATGTCTTACTGCATTATCCATATCAATCGTTTAATTATATAATCGATATTCTGCGTGAGGCATCGATTGATCCGAAAGTAAGTTCAATCAAATTCACCCTCTATCGTGTGGCTAAAAATTCAAGTGTTATAAATGCACTCATCAATGCGGTGAAAAATGGTAAAACGGTGGCGGTGGTTCTCGAATTGCAGGCCAGGTTTGATGAAGAGGCCAATATTAACTGGGCCAATCGCCTTCGGGATGAAGGTGTCAAAGTCATATACGGTATTCCCGGACTCAAGGTACATGCCAAATTATGCCTGATCACACGCAAGGAAAAAGGAAAAAATTTTCACTATGCCATTATCGGTACCGGTAACTTCAACGAAGAAACAGCTAAAATGTACTGTGACCATAGTTTATTCACCGCTAATAAAAAACTGACCGCTGAAGTGAATAAAATATTTGAATTCCTTGAGAGCAGTTACAAAACCAGTGCCTTTAAACATTTAATTGTTTCACCTAACTTCATGCGTAAACGGATCAGTAAACTGATCGATAACGAAATAAAAAATATAAAAAAAGGAAAAGAAGCATATATCCATATAAAGATCAACAATCTTACCGATCCAGCCCTGATCAACAAACTATATCAGGCCAGTGAAGCCGGAGTCAAGATCAAACTGATCGTACGCAGCATGTTCTCACTGATCCCGGGACGCCCGGGAATGAGTTCGAATATTGAAGCGATCAGTATTGTTGACCGGTATCTGGAACATTCCAGAATACTGATCTTTGCCAACAGTGGTGAGGAAAAATATTTTATCTCATCGGCAGATCTGATGCCCAGAAATATTGACCGCCGGGTGGAGGTCACCTGCCCGATTTTCGATAGGGATATCAAATTGGAACTGAGAAAATTTTTTGATATTCAATGGCAGGATAATGTGCGCGCCAGGATCTTAAACGAGGCTCTGGATAACAAAATCAGGAATAATACAACCGGTCGTCCTGTCCGGGCCCAGTGGGAAATTTATGACTACCTGAAGAGTTTGCGAATGGTCAAGACCGAAGATAAAAAGGAAGAACCAAAGGTATAACCCATAATTACAGATTGACCACCTGGTGCTGAAATGTTTCGACCTGCAAGCCGGCGGAGATCTTCCCGGTAATTCCGGGTCCAAATTTATTCAGGAAATAAATAATGGAAATATACCTTTCCTGTGGCTGTTGATCCGGGAAAATAGCCTGATGTATCTGTTCCAGATGCGATGTGAGTTGACTTTCCTTCTGTTCCCGGGCTTTAATCATTTTATCCTGAAGCAGATCGATCTGATCCGAGATCCGCTGAAAAACTTTTTCACTTACTCCCAATAGAGTCGGATCAAGATTCTGAATATATTTCCGGATATCTTCTGATTTTTCAGATAGCAAAACTCTTAAGTTCTGGATGGGATCATTGCCACTGACCTTCCATGTGGTTTTAAAATAATCATGCAGAAAATCGGTCTTACGTAAAACAATATGCTCAATATCCGGTTGATGTTTCTGAATAAACCGTGCTATTTTAGGTTCAATCAAGGTAGCGGTGATGCGGGGATATACCACCGGCATGCGCAGATTCAGGCTATTAAAAAGATTGCCCAGTTGTGCCCAGTAAGCGATTTCAGCCGGGCCGGCGACATAGGCGACCACGGGTAATAACCAACTTTGTAAAAGGGGACGACTGATGACACTACTTGAAACGCGGTCCGGAAAACGGTTAATCAACTTTTTTGCCTGCTCTTTAGAAAATCTCCGGGCGGAGTCTTTTAAATAAAATCCATCGGAATCTGAATAAAGATGTTCCCTTTGTCCGCTTTCATTTTCAAAATGAATAAAAGTTTTTCCGGGGATAACCGGCACCTGGTTGGCATATCCCCTGCCCAGCAGGTCATCTGATGTATCAGCAAAAATTCTGGTCGTGTCGGCTGATTTTTCCAATAATAAATCAAAAAACGAGGAAGACAATTTTTTTATCTTTTTATCTCCGGGTTGAAAAAACAGTAAGCCCATATCTTCGAATAAATACTTAAGAAAAAGCCTGGCAGCATAAACCCAATTCTGGCCGGGTTTAAAGATCTCCGTAATTGACGATAATAGTTCAGGGGTGAATTCGGTTGGCAGTATACTGGATTTCAAGTTATCCAGCAGTTGGGTAATCTCCGCACCCATCTGATAGTGCCGCAGGGAAACTTTTCCCCTGCTGCTGCCACCATAGATCAGCTGCTGAGGATTAAATTCGTTATCCCATAAACCAAAATGATTTACTTCGTCGTAATCATGATCTTCAGATTCCAACCAGAATACCGGGATAAAGATCGCTTCCGGACAAATGCCGTTCAGTCTTTCGACCAGTTTAATGGTAGTCAGGCTTTTATAAATCGTATATAATGGAGATGCCAACAGTCCCAGCTGCTGACCGGTGACAACCATGACACAACGGGGATGCTGCAGTTGGTCGAGGTAATAATGTGCCCGGTCACTTCGGAGATCGGAATTCTGTTCAATCAGATACTTCTTGACCTGTGCGTGCAGTTCGGATGGCGCCGCGATGATTTGCGCACACCGGGACCAGTTACAGGTTTTGTAGTCGGGCAGGAAAGGTGCTAATTTTGGGGGATCGATCAGGTAATCCTGATAGAGTTGGTTATACAGCAGCGTATTTAAAGTGGTCACATCCATTTTTGTTCTTTATACCAGGCTATTGTTTCACGGATACCTTGTTCCAGACTGATTTCATTTATAAATCCCAATTCTTTTTTAACTTTCTCAGGAGAACAGGTCCAGTATGTTTGCTGCATTTCAATCACTTTCTGTTTATTGACCAGGGCAGGCTTTTTAGATATGGCGGCTATACTTTCGCCGATCACGGCAATTATTTTAATCAGGGTGAGGGGCACGGGTATCCTGATACCCTTTTTATTCAATATCTTTAAAGTTGTTTGGGAAACCTCGTCCCAGGAATAAGGATGTTCATTACAGATAAAATACGTTTGACCCTTCGCTTTTTCATTTTGCCCGGCCAACAGGATACCGCGAACCAGATCTTTTACATGAACCAGGCTCAGATATTGCTCTTTTGCACCCAATCTAGGGATAATACCTTTGCTTACTGTCCTGAAAAATTCCAGCACATCCTTATCCCGCGGGCCATACACAGCTGGTGGCCGGATGATTGTCACGGGTAATTGCGAGGAATGTTTTTGAACATATTCTTCACCCGCCAATTTACTCTTGCCATAATAGGTTAAGGGATGTGGAGTATGATTTTCATCGATAGCTTTAATGGAAGGACTGGGGCCGGCCGCCGCCTGACTGCCCATATAGATAAATCTTTTTATCCTATTTTTATATAAAAGCGCGGCATCAACCAGATTTTTGGTCCCCTCATAATTTCCTTTAAAATATTCCTGCTCGGTCCGTGCTTTGGTCAGTCCAGCTAAATGATAGATATACTGACAATCCTGGAGGCCTTTCTGTAGACTATCGATATCGAGCAAGGAACCAAAGTGAAAATCCAGGTCCAGTTCCCTGATCCAGCGTAAGTCACTCGATTTCCGCACCAGACAACGAACCTGATAGCCCGTTTTGCATAATTCTTCTGCTAAAAAACTACCAATAAATCCCGTCGCACCTGTAATAAATGCTCTCATTGGGTACCCTAAGCTGATTAATTTATAAGAACTTAAAAAAATTTAGCATATATTAATTAACTTTGCTATATTTCGCAAATTAATATTACTTATTAAAAAATCGAACCGCGTTATTCAAATAGTGATTAATCTTTCAGGGAGGTTGCTTTTTGGATCTATTCGACAAATGCTATCAGTTTACCCGGGCTGATGAGGTTAAAGCAGCGGGTTTTTATCCATATTTCCGTCCGATTGAGGAGAATGAGGGCCCGGTCGTTCAAATCGAAGGTCGTAAGATTGTCATGGCGGGGTCAAACAATTATCTCGGCCTGACAGCGCATCCCAGGGTGAAGGAAGCTGCCATAAAGGCGGTGGAAAAATATGGAACAGGATGTTCCGGTTCACGCTACCTCACAGGTACACTCGATCTGCACATTCTACTGGAAGAAAAATTAGCACAGTTCATGGGCAAGGAAGCGGTGTTACTATTCAGTACAGGCTATCAGACTGCCCAGGGTATCATTCCCACCCTGGTACAACGGGGTGAATATGTTATATCCGATAAGGATAACCATGCCTGTATCGTTGCTGGAAATCTGATGGCACGCGGAATAACCGCAGAAGTATCACGCTATAAGCACAATGATATGAAAGATCTGGAACGGGTACTAGCGAAAATACCGGCCGAGAGTAATAAACTGGTCGTGAGTGATGGGGTTTTCAGCACCGGGGGGGAAATTGTGGACTTACCCCGTCTGAATCAAATTGCAAAAAAATATCAGGCACGAATTTTAATAGACGATGCGCATTCTGTTGGTGTTATCGGCAAAGGTGGTCGTGGTACCGCCAGTGAATTCGATCTGGAAAATCAGATCGATCTGACCATGGGTACGTTCAGCAAAACTTTTGCTTCCCTGGGGGGATTTGTCGCCGGTGAAGCAAAAGTGATTAATTACCTGAAACACCATGCCCTTGCCCTGATTTTCAGTGCTTCGCCGACACCGGCCTCTGTTGCTGCAGCTTTGGCAGCACTGGAAATTCTGATCGAAGAACCCTGGCGTGTCCAGAAATTATTTGATAATGCCAATAAAATACGTACCGAATTTAAGGCAGCGGGATTCAATGTTATCGATGGTCGTACGGCTATCGTACCGGTGATTGTCGGGGATGATCTGCTGGCCTTCAAGTTCTGGCGTATGCTGTATGATGATGGAGTTTTCGTAAACGTATTCATTTCCCCCGGTGTTCCACCAGGCAAGCAAATGATGCGTACCAGTTACATGTCCAGTCATGAAGACGAACACCTCGATTTCATAGTTGATGCTTTTAAACGGAATGGAAAAAAATTAGGATTAATATAAATTCGCCCGAACGGTTATTTTAAAATCGGACCATTCCCTTCAGAGGAAGTACTATTCGCAGGAGACGCATGAAGGCGAAAATCGAAGTAAAATCTGTCCAGTCGAAGCAGGATTTATTGCGGTTTATTAAAGTACCATGGTGGATTTATAAAGCCGATCCCGCCTGGGTTCCTCCCCTGATCGCAGATCGCAAGAAACTTCTGGATCGTGCCAAGAATCCTTTTTATAAGCACGCCGAAATGGAGATGCTTATTGCCTACCAGGATGATCAACCGGTCGGCCGGATCGCTGCCATCACCAATGAAAATCACAATAAATTCCATGAAGATAATAACGGTTTTTTCGGATTTTACGAATCGATCGATGATCCAGAAGTTACCAAGGTGCTCCTGGATGAAACCCGCCGCTGGCTGATCAAAAAAGGTAAAGACGGGATGTTAGGACCCATTAATCCATCGACCAATGATGAGCTCGGTTTGCTTATAGAAGGTTTTGACACTCCGCCGTTCATCATGATGTGTCATAATCCGGCTTATTATCAGACCTTACTCGAAAATTACGGGCTTAACAAGGTTAAAGACTTATATGCCTGGTATTTAGATGTGCGCGATAGAGAATTACCCGAAAAACTGACCCGCGTGGCCGCTATCGTTACCAGTAAATACAAAATCACCCTGCGCAATATCATATTAAAAAACCTTGATCAGGATCTGGAGTTAATCCGTGAAGTGTATAATAATGCCTGGAGCCGGAACTGGGGGTTTGTGCCACTTACATCGGATGAAATAGATTATCTTGCCAATGATCTCAAACAGGTTGCCCGGGAGGAATTAATCCTGCTGGCTGAGAAGGATGGTAAACCGGTCGGTTTCTCCATGACCTTGCCCAATATTAATGAAGTATTGATTAAAATCCGCAATGGAAAATTATTTCCGACCGGTATATTCAAACTACTGACCGGAATGAAAAAAATAAAAACAGTGCGGGTACTTACACTTGGAGTGGTGAAGGAACTTCAAAACATCGGATTGGGTGCAGTCTTTTATCTGGAAACTATCAAACGGGCCAGAAAACTTGGTATGGCTGCAGGCGAGATGTCCTGGATCCTTGAGGACAATCAACCGATGAACAGTGCGATTGAAATGTTAGGTTCAAAACTCCACAAAAAATATCGTATCTATCATCAAAAATTCTAACCGGATAAATCGAGATTAAATTTTTATCTGAAATCTTCCGAAAAATTTTCTCTCCCGATAAAACCGTACATGATATCAATTAAAATCTTTGTGTTCATGCTCCCGCAGATACTTGGAGCCTTCTTCCAGCAATTCTTTCTCCTCCTGGGTAAGATTCAGATAACCCACCCGGTTAATCTTATCCAGCAATTCATTAATCTTCTGACGGTAATACTCCAGTTTGGCATCATCACCCCCCTGCCGGTAGGTAAACCTGGATTTTTTCGGTGATGATTTAAAGAGGCGCTTTAAGTCGTATCGGAGCCGGCCGAATTTTAGATAGACATACCCAACTATTAGACCACCCAGATGAGCGGCATGTGCAATACCATCCGATTGGGCATTCATGGTAGAGAAGAAGGAGATCAGAGCAAGAAAACCCACCATGTATTTTACCTTGATCGGTATAAGGAAATATACATAAACCAGATTATCCGGATAGTATAATGCATAAGCCATCATGATTCCATAAATAGCACCTGATGCTCCAACGGTACCGATATAACCAGGATCCTTGGAAGTGAGAAGGATATTGACCAGCCCTGCTCCAATACCACAGATAAAATAGTATTTAAGAAATTCTTTACTTCCCCATTTGTTTTCCAATTCAGCACCAAACATCCAGAAGATGAACATATTAAAGAAGACATGCCAGAAGTCTCCGTGGAGAAACATGTAGGTAACCAGCTGCCAGATCTTAAACTGATAAATTACATCATAAGCATGCAGAGCGAAGTTCGCCGTCAGATAGTAATACAGATTGACATTGAGATATTTGATTAAAAAGATTATCGCATTGGCAAAAACAATATTCTTTACTGCAGGTGTTAGTCCACCACCGATCCCGAAGGATGATCTTTGATAATTCATGTATTTATATTTTCACTTCCCTAAAATTCATATCTTCGTTTTAAGATTAATAGGCTTTGGCAAATACCACCTGGGTAGAAGCCGCCTGACTGCAGACCAGACATTTACCCTTTTTATTCTTCTGTTCGAAAGGAATTAGACGGATGGTTGCTTTGGTATCCTGCTTTACTTTTATTTCGCATTCGGCCGAACCGCACCAGCGGGCATTGAAAAAGCCACCTGGCGATTCAATCTTTTCTTTAAATTCAGCATAGTTCTCTATTTCAAAAGTATATTTTTCGCGGTATTCTCTGGCCCGATCCAGCATCTCCCGCTGCATTAGATCCAGTTGAGCCGTGACCTGTGATACGATTTGATCTGCGGTCACGATTATCTTTTTTCTGGTGTCCCGGCGAACCAAGACCAGTTGTTTTTGCGCTTCATCCCGCGGACCGATCTCCAGCCGTATAGGAATTCCCTGTAATTCCCATTCCGAAAATTTGAAACCAGGTTTATATTGATCCCGGTCATCTAGAATAACCTGGTACTGACTCTTTAACTGCTGGTAAATATTCTGAGTAAAAGATAACACCCGGGCTTTTTCATCATCTGATTTCCAGATAGGAATAATAACTATCTGGTTCTGAGCCATGCGTGGTGGTAAGATCAAACCGTCATCATCACTATGGGCCATGATCAGGGCTCCGACCAATCGCGTACTTACTCCCCACGAAGTAGCCCAAACATACTGCAATACACTATTTTTATCCTGAAATTTTACATCGAATGCCTTGGCAAAATTTTGTCCCAGGTTATGAGAGGTTCCCGACTGCAGAGCTTTACGGTCCTGCATCATGGCTTCGATACAATAGGTGTGTAAAGCACCAGCAAACTTTTCCGAATCGGTTTTTTTACCGGTCAAAACGGGTATGGCCAGATAATCCTCTGCAAAGCGGCGATACACCTCCAGGATCTTTAACGTCTCTGTTTCAGCTTCCTCGAAACTTTCGTGGGCGGTATGTCCTTCCTGCCAGAGAAACTGAGTAGTACGTAAAAACAAA
>Ga0315276_10007618_pt1 | contig 10033 bp, 7 predicted proteins | sample YL17G05_0_MG_FD_204542 | JGI IMG/M metagenome (GOLD analysis project Ga0315276, IMG submission 204542) | Sediment microbial communities from Yellowstone Lake, YNP, Wyoming, USA - YL17G05_0 | ecosystem: Environmental > Aquatic > Freshwater > Lake > Sediment | place: USA: Wyoming | collected... | reverse complement strand
GGGGTAGAGGCGCCAGGTCTTCCTGCCGAGGCTTATATCGCCCGGTGGGTGTGGGAGTGGGCGGAGCCGCCGGGGCCTGATCCCAGGGCAGCAGCTCACCGGTGCGCCAGTTCAGCGCCATTGTTTCGCGGTTCATCAGGCATTCACCATGCCCGAGACAATCGATCACGGAAGCCTGGTTACTTGCCAGCTCTCCAGGATTGGCTGAAATGCGAGAGCGCATTACCTGGACCCAATCAGGATGTGTGAAGACGCATCTTTCGCATAGCCAATAATCGTAATGTAGATCTGAAAGGATAACCTGCGTTTTTCCGTTGCCCAGGTTCATCCGTACGATCTGCCCGGGTGCTTTGGGTGTATAGCTAAAATCACTCTCGTTGTATAACAGCTCAAAATGATTATAGAGAATGTCTGTTCCCGCTGGGACCCAGGTTGCCGGACTATCTAGTGGAATGTCGATTTTGGGTGGCGAGAACAGCCTATCATTGCGGACATCATAGCCCCAAAAAGAATTTCCAGTTAAGCCCTGGTAAGGATGAACCTGGACGACCAGTGCGTCCTGCGCCGCGTTCCATTCATAAGACCACGCGTAATCCCCGGCGATTTGTTCTTTTCCTGTCTCGAGGTCGACAAGCAGGGTTTCTCCCCCTTCACATTGACCGCCCACGATAAAGGCTTTTCCGTTGTTGGTGAATTCTGGATAGTAGCCATTCACCTCGTTTTGGTAAATCACCTCTCGGGTTTGCGTGTCCATGATCGAGAGCGTGCGCGAGCAATTACTTTCATTAAACGTATAACTCAGATAGCGCCCGTCTGCTGAAAACTCGAAAGTCTTGCAATAATCGGCCGGCCTTTCATATGTATAGCATTCCATGGGTAATGGTATTGTAAGAATATTCGGATTGTTCAGGTGGATGCCATACTCCACTACGACCGGTTTTTGATCTGGAGAACGTGGCATAAACAGCATGGTGTTCTGACCCTCCGGAGTCAGACGGCCCATGCGCGTGCCATCGGGGGATATAGCCCAAAGTATATAATCACGAGCTGGGAATTCCGGTGGACTCCCCGTCAGATCTTTAAATTCCTGGAAATATTTCTGACTTAAAGGAAAAGGCCATTGGGTTCCAAATAGTATCAGGTCATGGAGCAGATTGTTATTCTCGTCCAGGTCGGCAGGTGTAATCTTTTGAATCGGGTCCGGTTCGAGTCCGGGGATGGGGGTAAGAAATGTTGGGGTAATGGATGGGCGGGATGGACTGGTCGCCGAGGTTCTGGTTGACATGCAACAGCGAGCGAATTATACTCAGGCCACCTCATCATGACAAACACAACAGAACATTCTATTCCACTGACACGTTATGCCTGGTTATCGATTGCGGCCGCGGTGGTTACTATATGTATGAAAGGCACAGCCTATTTCCTGACCGGCTCAGTCGGTTTGCTTTCCGATGCCCTCGAATCGACGGTTAACCTGGCGGCGGCTATCGTTGCTTTGCTGGCGCTCAGGATGGTCGTCCGGCCGGCCAACGAAGAATTTACCTTTGGTTTCAACAAGGTAGAGTATTTCGCCAGTGGTTTCGAGGGCGGCATGATCTTGCTGGCTGCGGTAGCCATTATCATCAGCGCAGTGCCGCGCCTGATTCATCCTGTGCCTTTGGAAAAGCTTGGCCTGGGCCTGGTAATTTCAACCGCCGCTTCGCTCATCAACCTGGCTGTATCGCAGGTGTTGATGCGGGCAGGGAAACGGTACAACTCGATCACCCTGGAAGCAGATGCACGTCACTTGATGACCGATGTTTGGACAACGGTGGGGGTGCTCATCGGTATTAGCCTGGTTTGGCTGACGGGCTACTTACGATTGGATCCCATCATCGCTATAATTGTCGCTGTCAACATTTTGTTCACGGGCTATCGCTTACTTATCCGCTCGGGCCGCGGACTGATGGATGTATCCTTACCACCAAAGGAGTTGGACTCGATCAAATCGATCTTGGATTCTTATCAAACCGAAGGCGTCCGTTACCACGCACTTCGGTCCCGACAGGCGGCTGCCCGCAAATTCCTGGTCGTTCACCTGCTGGTTCCTGGAGATTGGACTGTCCGGCGCGGCCACCAGCTAGCCGAAAATGTAGAAATCGAGGTACGGAAGGCCATCCCTAACTCGAATATTGCCACGCACATCGAGCCGGTCGAAGACTCGATTTCCCTGCAAGATGCCAACCTTGATCGTTAGTTTGGATAAAGGCTATTCACTTTGCCAGGATGGTCTGCCTTCGTTTCGTGTAGCCAAGATAAAGCAACAACGCTACAGCTATTCCAAGCAGAAGCCACTCGTGGGGCTCGGGCACTCCGACAAGAGGTAGCGGTGTGGCGGGTTTTGTTTCCCCGATGGCTTCGACCTCCCGGTTGAAGCGGTCATCGAGCTGGGCGAGCTGCTCCATCAAAGCCTGTTGTTGGGTATTTACCAGCACGATCATGGACGAATAGGGAGTGATAATACCGTATTGAACCGCCAGGGCGTGCAATTGGTCCAGGTTCTCCAGCTGATCGAGGGAACCGCGCAAACGCTGCATCTCCGCCAGGATGATGCGGCGGGCTGCCAGGGCGGCAAAGCCATCGTTAGGATCGTGTGAGGTCACCTGCAACCCTATTGGGATGGTTGAACTGGCTTCACTGGTGGGAAGGGTGACCCAAAGAAAGCCGTCTAGCAGGTCGGAGACCGGCTGGGATCCGGTTGAATTGGCGGGTCTGGCGAGCGATACCGCCAGGCGTTGCAGGGCGGATTGCACATCGCCTGTGACCCCCCCGCCCGAAGCCTGAATAGCCTCCAGGGTCTGGTCGTCATAACCGAGAGGGATATCGCTTCCCAAATGTACTAGCCAAAGCGGCATCGGTGGGACAGGTACGTCCAGCGGGCTGGCACCCAGCTCGTAGCCACTGCCATCGGTTAGCACGAGAACAGCATCATACTGCCGGTCGCCTCTCAGGGCATCGTACTGGGCGACGAGCTCGGCCGCGTTCTGCCCACCGAAATAGACAATCGACGCCGGGTCGAGTTGGTCCAGGGGGATGATGGAGGGCTGGACACCGCGATAGGATGAGGCAGTCAGGTAGACATCCACTGGGGTCGGGTTGGCAGCCTGACGGATGGTTTGAAATGCATCTGCGACCTCCCTGGTGTGGGCTTGCATAGAATGTGAGCGGTCCAGCACCACTGCCAGGCGTAGTGGCGAAGGTAGAATTGGTAATTGTACCTGACTGGTGGGTAGGGCGAGCACAGTTTGACCGGTCGGCAAATCGAGGCGATGGGCGGTGGGCAGCGAGGGCTGAGTCGCGGCAAGCGTCTCTGGTAGCCAGGCTTCCTGGGCGACATCAATTTTCGTGCCATTCAGCAAGCGCTGAGTCTTGGCATCCCAATAGACGTTCCGTTTTTCCGCCAGGCGGGGGAGGGGCCAATTGCCATCCTGGACCATCTCGCGCCAGGCGAGCCACAAGTGCAGCTCAGGGGCCTGGTCTATCTGTGTGCGCCCGGTCGTCTGGTCGTAATGTACCCGCATTGGTGGTACAGGATAAGCGCGCAGGCGGTATTGCCTTGGCCCGATCTGCTCCACCAGGGCGGGGTCCCTCATGATCCTGGTCTGTTCCCGGTACACAGCCTGGGCGGCGCCACGTGGGGCAACCTGGAAATTGAATGCCTTGGATTTTTCAGGACTATTGCCCAGCCACAGGCCGGTGATCACCGCCGATTCAGGCAAGTTGAAGTAATACACTACCTCTTGCTGCAGGGGGGTCTGGTTCTGGTAGACTTCGTGCAGCTCTAAATCTGCCCAGTCAGCGTGCGGAGAAAGCAGGATCTCTTGCGATGTAAGGTGTACTTCGCGGTCGTCCACCGCCTGCCAGGCAGCTTCAGCTTGTGCACCGGACCAGGTAGAGCGTACGGCAGCGACGATGGTCGGTCGTTCGGCCTGGACAATAGGAGTATCGAAGAAGCGCTGGTAGAGCTGAGCGGCTTCATTGGGTTCCGCGACCAGGGCCCGGTTATCGACTACTTCTCCTTCGACATACTCTGGCGGGTGGACAGGTTCGTAGAGCAACGGACGCGCCACGCTTTCAAACATACTTTGTATTGTGAAAGCCGTCTGAGGGGAAAGATTGAAAGCACTCTCATACATTGTACTGATTTGGCGCACTTCACCAACCGCGGAGATATACCGGAAAGGAGCCAGGTAAGCGTTTAGCAAACCAGCGCGGATGGCGTCCGAGCGGTTTAGCAAGGCAGTGGCTTCCTGTTCGGTAGCGGGCGGTTTCTCCAGTAAAGAAAAGGCTAATTTTTGGGGCTGGCGGTTCGCCCATACAAAGGTCGCGGCGCAAATGAAAATCATTGCGCTGACCATCAAAACAGGCGCGACCCGGCCGTGCCGGTCGACCGACCAGGTGAGGGAACGCCACCAGGCGCGCAAGCTCAGCAGAGGTACCGCGATAGGGGTAAGGACGAAAAGGGTGGCGGTATACAGCCCCAGGATTAAACCGAGGATGAAGAAGGAGAACGTGGCGCCGTTGATATCTCCCAGGAAACGACCGAAATCACGGAAGAACCTGGGCAAATGTGCGAGGGTGTCTCCCAGCCAGGTGAGGGCGGCGGCGGCGATTGGGAGGGCATAGAAGACAATCCAGGAGGCGGCATACAAAGCGACCACCACCATCAGAGTCAAGCCGAGCAACCGCAACCAGGATAAACGATGCCCATGCGGGCTAAAAAGGTCCCACAGGAATGCCCCCATTCCAAGCAAGCTGGTGAGGAGTAGGAAAGTCATGGCAGGCGTGGCTTGCCGGATGGCGAAAAAGCGGATCACCAGCAGCAGCATGAGCGGTCCCTCGACTACGTAGCCCAGGGCAAATAGTCGTCCCGGGGACCGGCGCAAGACGGTCAGGCCGAGCAGCACACAGGCTATAGGGACGAGAGCCAGGATCAGAGCATAGAGCAAGAACGCCGCCGGGATAGCACCGGTGCGTACAGCAGTGAATGTCTCAGGTAGCATGGTGGGGGCAAAGCCGAGGGACATGAACGCCAGGAAGATCAAATTCCATGACCAGAAGAGGCCGAAAGCCAGCCATTCACGACGGGTGTATACAGGTCTTGTGGTTGGCGGGGTGGATTGGGGTAGGGTTGTCATTGGATAAACCTCCGGAGTAAAGCCACGCGAGAATCGTCCTCATTTCTGTGGGTTGCGCGCAGCCAAACTACTATGGATAGACTGGCGCACGGCATCGAAGAGGAGGCGGGCGTCATTAGACTGCAAGTCTGTCGGTTCGTCGAACAGCACCGTGACCAGCACCCAAAGCTGCGGTTTGGGTGCCAGATCGTCCCAAATGCGGGCGGCGTAGTCTGCGGTGACCTGATCGACGGATTGCAGCCAGTAGGCGGCGGAATAAACACTGGGTTGGTTAGAAAGACCCAGAGTGAGCAGGCGCACTGGGAAGTTTGGGGCAACCAGGTCGGGTTGGGAAGACTGCACTTCAAGACCGTAGACAGTGAAACAGCGCTCTGGGCGGTGATGGGCGCGCCAATCGACGCTATCGATGAGCAACAGCGAACCGTGCACTCCGCGCCATTCGAACCGCCAACGCGAGGCCGAGACGTCGCGGCTTTCCTGCGTCAGCCAGGCCCATTCACCTTGAGTGAGGGGCCACTGATTGGTTACCAGCCCGGCGGGAAGCTGCCAGACGGGCGGGGTGGAAGCAGACACTGGGACGGGCGGAGGGGTATAGAGCAGGGCCAGAGCTAGCAGCGCCAGAGCTAATGACGGCGCTAGCCAGAAAGGGGAAGGGTACACAGGATCAAGCTGAGCAGAGTCGAGCTGAAGGTGAACCGGTGGGGAAGCGGAGCCAGCCCAGCGTAACAACAGCAGCCCGATTGAGCAGGCTGCCAGAAAACCGATTACACCCAGCGGCACGTGCAACATTTCCGCCAACAAGCGCAAGTTGAGGACCTGCCCTACGATGACCAGAAGGGTCACCCGCGCCAGGTTAGCAGCCAGAAGCAGGAAAGCAAAGGCGACCGCTGCCAGCAGCCAGCGGAGGTTTAACGAGCGAGCCTCGATCCAGGTGGCAGCCAAAAAGAAGAGACCTCCGGTCCACAAGCTCTTGACGCCAGAACAAGGGCTATCTACCTGGGAGATGCTGTTCTCGAAGACCAGGATAGCGTCCACGCCAGGATTAAGCACATGTAGAGAGGCCAATCCACGGCTGACCAGACCGGCGGTAGCGATGCGCAATGGGTAGCCGACAAAGGTGTCCAGGTGCTCGCCGAAGGGTAAGGCGCCCACCACCAACAAGGCTGCGGGCAGGCCTCGAAGCCAGTATGCCGGGCGTAACCATAAACCAATAAAACCATAGGTCGCCAGACCGAAGAGGGTTGCTGAAAGGGTGTTTATATCCAATTTGTGCCTGGCGGCGATGAAGGCTGCTGCGCCAACCAACGCCAGCAGCAAGGCGGGCAGGTACAAGCGAGGCAGGGCTGGCGGGTTGGGTCGGAAACTGCCTTTGCGCACTTGCATACCAATCAGAGCCACGACTGCCAACAAGACGATCTGGTTGGTGCGGAACTCCTGGCGAGTGAAAATTGTGGTCAGGTAGGGGTAGATCGGGCGGAACAGCCAAAACCAAAGAGCAAGAAGCACGGCGTTAAAAGAGATGCCGAGCATTCTTGAAGTGATGTTCCGATCGTTTGCGATTGAATTCATCGAAGAATTCCCCACCTGTACACAAAAACAACAAATGGTTTTGAGGCGGCTGCAGTATGGTGAGCTATGCGCCGAGATTGATTAGAGTTCAGGTTCCTCCCCAGTTTTTTGAAAATGAGAGCGCAAAGAAGGGATTAAGAGGGCAGCTAATATCCATATCCAGACGAGCAGGACTCGCCCGGCTTCGAGCCAGCCTTCTTCAGAGAGGAGAAGGGCAAGCCATGGGATACCAGTTTCACTGCGCGGGAAGAGAAGCCATTTCTGGGAGGCTGAACCAGCTGAATACGCTCCTGAGGCAGCCACACATACCGCCAGGAGCAGCCCGCCCAGCAGCGCAAGGCTGCTTTGCCAGCCCTGGGCGCTACGCAGGTAGAACCAGGCGCCAGCCGCCAGGCATAGCAGGCTGGTAAAAATGTAAGGCCACTCAGTGCGATGGTTTTCAAATAAAAGCAGCAGAGCGAAGACCATCTCCCCGTGCAAGATGAAAGAGAGCAGGCTCCAATCGTTCTTAATGCGCCAGCACACCGGTTGGAAGCGGTTGAAGACTGCCAACATAGCCACCACCAGCAGTGTCAAACAGAAAAGCACCATCCAGAGCATGCCAGTGTAAAGAGTTTTCAATAGCAGGTAGGTGCTATGCTCCCAGGGGGGGGCGGAGAAGTTGGAGATCAGCGAGGGGCTGACCAGATCGGCGACCCATTGGAACAGGAATAAATAGGCGGCAATCGTGATTACAGCACCGATATATGGCCGTAAACGCATCGTAAAGCCACGAAGGATGCCTACAACCAGCATGATGAGCAGGAAAAGCAACCCGGCGGGAAGACTGGCAGGATACACGCCGCCGGAAGCCGGCGGTTGTGGATGCCAGTTCGCCAGGATCGCTACGGCGGGTAGCAGGAAGACTGCCAGGGTGACGAGCACCTCTTTCCAGGATAGCTCAATTTGAGTGAGCTGGGCGGGCAGGGCGGTTGCAGCCTGCAGGCTGGGCCGAGCTTGCTGGCGGATGACCAGGAGCGAACCGGGCAAGGTGCGCAGCTCATTGAGGCACAGTTCGCCAATGGCGAACAGGCTCTGACCAGCAGCTTCGTCGGCAGCTTGGGTGAAGACTTCCTGCATCTCGTCGGCAAACTCACTGCGGAAGCTGGGCGGATAGAGATTTAATAGGACGTGATACATTCGGGTTAGCCAGGAAATGGTCATAGAAGGCCCCCACATACTTTCTTGAATCGATCCCCCAAACTCCAATTAACCCACGGACATAGAAAGAGGGCGCAAGCCAGAGCGAAGAATGCCGCAAACACATCCAAGGCTGCCAAGAAAGATTCCCGCCAGTTGGATTGATCCAGGTAAGATTCCACTGAATGGGGGGAGCTATCCCAGGGATGTATCGCGGTAGACATATCCATTCAATATCCCCTTGATTTTATACGATTCCTTTAATAGGGCGCGACTGTGAGGCGCTGACCAACCCTTCCAGACGTTGGACTTCGGCCTGGAGGATGTGCTTGCCCAGGCTGGTGAGTGAGTAAGTCTTGCGCAAGCGCCCGTTGGAGTTGTCCTCTGGCGCACCGTTGCGTCGGATCCAACCCTGCTCGAGAAGCCGCTTGAGAGCGCTGTAAAGGGTGCCTGTGGAGAGCATCACGCGCCCCTGGCTGAGCTGGTGCACATCCTTCATAATGGCATAACCGTGGTTGGGCTCGGGAGCCAGGCTGAGCAAGATGAAAAAAGTAGCCTCGGTGAGAGGCAGATTATTCTGGACCTCGTGAGTAGCTTCCATTGCCCTCCTAATATATGGCGCTTCGTTATATGTCGCTTGATTACATATTACAGGAAAAATAGACAAAAGTCAAGAGGGAAAAATTATTTATGGAAATGATATAATTCTGCCCATCATGTTTGCCAGAGAGCTCGCCATGGCTGAAAGCGACTTCACCTGATCCATTTCAGGTGGCTGGATAGATGGGTTAGACTGCTCCTCGAAATTGATATCCCTATGGAGGAATTATAAAGTATGTCTCTGAGATCCTATCTGCAAGATCACCCAACTCCGTATGTCTGGTTATGGGAATTCACCTCGCGGATCTTGAAGGGATTGAAGCCCGTCATTGAGCGGGTGGGGGTGGAGCGGTCGTCGCGCATCTTTGAGCCCATTGAAGCGATTGGTAAGCACATGGCTTTCGACTGCCGAGACTGCGGCCAATGCGCCTTACACTATACCGGTATGACTTGCCCAATGACCTGTCCCAAGAACCTTCGCAATGGGCCGTGCGGCGGTGTACGAATGAACGGCAAATGCGAAGTCAAGCCAGAAATGGATTGCGTATGGGTGAAAGCCTACGAACGTGCTCAACACACTCCCTATATGCTTGAAATGCGCCGCCTGAACCCGCCGGTTGATTGGCGATTGGAAGGTATGGCGTCCTGGGTCACTTATGCTACCGGGCAAGACCAGGTGCCGACCGGCACCGATCTTACCCCCCGTTATGCCGACGAGGTGCTGAAACAATCATGAGCGCCAATCCCCCCACACCTAAAGCTGAAGAAACGCCCATCATAACCGGCCTGTTCGGGACGAACAGCAATCTGGCAAGGGTATTGCGAGCTGGCGGGTTTGGCGTCGCCGTTGAAGTCTCGCCGCCGGTAGGCCCAAACCCGGAAGCGGTGCAGAAACAGATTGCCACGCTGGGAGGCTACGCGGATGCCTATAATGTGACCGACAACCAGTCGGCGAACGTGCACATGTCGAGCCTTTCGGTGAGCATTATGCTCAAACAAGCCGGGCTGGACCCGGTGGTACAGTTTACCTGCCGTGATCGCAACCGGTTGGGCCTCCAGGCTGACTTGCTCGGGGCGGCAGGTTTCGGCATTGTCAACGTATTGGCTTTGAGCGGAGATCACCCGATCTGGGGCGATCACCCTCAGGCAAAAAGCGTCTACGACGTTGATTCGATGAACCTGATCCGGATGATCCGCATGATGCGCGACAACCAGGTATTCGAAAACGGTAAACCTATCCCAAAACGCGCCCCCGACTTTTTCATCGGAGCGGTTGAAAACCCCTTTGCGCCGCCGCACGAGTTTCGCCCAATCCGTTTGGCGAAGAAAATTGTGGCGGGCGCTCAATTTGTACAGACTCAATTGATTTTCAACGTAGCTCGCTTCCGTGAGTTCATGAAACGAGTGGTTGACCTGGGCTTGCACGAGAAAGTCTATATCCTGGCGGGTGTCGGCCCGATCCGGTCGATTAAGGGTGCAGAGTACATGGCGACCCAGGTGGCCGGGAT
>Ga0315276_10007616_pt1 | contig 10033 bp, 10 predicted proteins | sample YL17G05_0_MG_FD_204542 | JGI IMG/M metagenome (GOLD analysis project Ga0315276, IMG submission 204542) | Sediment microbial communities from Yellowstone Lake, YNP, Wyoming, USA - YL17G05_0 | ecosystem: Environmental > Aquatic > Freshwater > Lake > Sediment | place: USA: Wyoming | collected... | reverse complement strand
ACCGCTCCATCATAATGCCGACAATATTATCCGCCAGGACGCCTTTTTCGACTAATTGCCCGGCCAATCGACCGGATTGCTCATTCAATTCATTGTAGGACAGGCTGACTTGTCCGACGTGTCCGACAGAAAGAGCTATGCGATCGGGCGTCCGTCTGACCTGCTCTTCAAATAACTGTGGGATGGTCTTAGCCCAGGGAAACCCGGGGCCTATATCATTGAAATCAAATAACAACTGCTGTTTCTCTGCCAGGGACAACAGCTCCACTGCGGTGATTTCCTGGTCGGGATTTTTCAAAAAATTGTTTATCGCAGCATTATAATGCAGGGCCAACCGTTGGATGGCGTCGCTGTCAAATAACTCGCCGCGGTAATAAAAATCGATTCCCATACCCTCCCTATCATCCGGGAGTGTTACTCCAACAGTCAAATCATAATGCGTCCTTTCAAACACAGAATAAGAAACGGGAGATAACTCGTTACCCGGCTGTTTCAAGCGGCGGTCCAGGGGATAATTCTCGATTACCATGAGCGTATCGAACAATTCCGCGCTGCCTCCGGCGCCGCCATATTTTTTTATATCCACCAGGGAAGAGGTCTCATACTTTTCCCAAACTTGCAGCGACCGGTTTATGCGGGATAAAAACTCATGGACTTTTTCACCGGCGTGCGCCTGCGTTTCTACCTGGACTACCTGGGCGCGCAAGGGCAGGGTATTGATAAATAAACCCACCATCTCTTCGATGCCTTTAAGCGGGATATTTCTTCCCGAGATAGTGACGCCGAAAACCACATCATCGCTGTTATTATACCTTTGTAAAACAACCCCCCAGGCCCCATACAACAATGAGGCCGCGGTTATTTTATATTTTTTAAGGTAATGATCCAGGTGGGCCCCGGTATCTTTATCGATGCCGGTTTGATAATGCTTTACCGCGGGAACTTCGGTAATCTCTTTTTCGGCCCTCTTCTTTATCGAGAGTCCCGACGACGTATCAAAGCCTTGCAGGTAGTTTTTCCAGTATCTTTCTTCTTCTTCTTTATTCTTATCATGAATTCCGCGGACAAATTCCTTAAATTTCGTTTTCACCGGCCGGGCAGGAATTCGTTTATTTACCAGGTCTGAATAGGCGGTAAGTAATTCCTTTAAAATAATACCCGTGCTCCAACCGTCATATAGAATATGGTGATTGCTTATAATCAATTCATAACACCGGTCTTTCTTTTTGCACAGCGTGATGCGGAAGGGAACTTCGCGCAGGTCGAACTTTTCTTGCCTGTCGTTCATTCGTATATGGTCCACTTCCTCGCCGTCCCGGCTGCGGGCGTTGGAAAAGTCACGGTATCTTAATGTGAACCTATGGTCTTTCAATACCACCTGTACCGGGTTATCCAATTTTTCCCAGCGGAACACGGTGCGCAGCATTTCATTGGTTTCGATTACCCGATTACAGGCTTGTTCGAAGCAATGGCGCTCGATCTTCCCCGATAACTCCACGCTCAACTGTTCAAAATAGAAATCGCTCCCGGGGTCTTTCAAATAATGATAGAGCATGCCCTCTTGCATCGGGGTTAAGGCAGCGATATCCTCCATCGATGCTTTATCTAATTTTTTCATTTCGTCCTGTATACAGGCAAGCTTCCGCCATTGGATATGGGTGGGCTCTTAAAAAGGAAATTCAGCCACAAGAAACACCTATAAACTGCGCCTGGAGGTAAGTCAAGTTTCAACAATGAGGTGATGACTGATATATGTCATCACTATATATAGATACCATAAATTGAAAATTTGTAAATCCTAAAAATTGTCCGCCTTCTTCAGTATTTTATAATCCCGGATGTTCCTTTAATAAAAGGTATTGAGAATAATGTCAAAGATTTCCCTTTTGCAAAACACGGTAAATGCGCTGTATTTTCCCCTGGGAATTCATGTGGACATTTTTTCGTGATACGAGTTTCGGAAGAAAAATAACTAATCCGGGTCAATATCGGAATATTTTAATGGTTCGGCTTTATGCGAATCCCCGGGGCGGACCCAAATACCGCTGTACCACTCACATATGGATATATTGGCGGTACCTGCCCGGGGTGGTCCCGAAATGTTCCTTAAATACCCTGATAAAATAATCGGCGCTGGAGAACCCCAATTTCCGGGATATCTTTTTTATGGTTATCAAGCTGTCTGTTTCCAGTAATACAGCCGAGCGGAGAATTTTTATCTTGCTCAAATATTGAGCCGGGGTCATGTTCATCTCGTCCCGGAAGGCATGATAAAAGTGAGACCGGCTTGTTTTTAAGATATATGTGGCCTTCTTGACGGTAAGTTCACCCAATTCATCGTCGCTGCGGCTCAATATAAACTTGACGACACTTTCAATAAATTTACTCTTTGCCATTTAAGTTCCTCAGCCTCCGGGTTTTATGTTCAAACCGACCCAGTATAACGCGTAATTTTTCACGCCTATAATTGTATCCAAACTCCGCACAAATTCAAACAAAAGATGAAGACAAAGAATTTGTTCCCGGATTGCCTTGACATTTTGCAAATAAAATAATATAAGATAGATTGCATAAAATCAAAAACAACCTAAAAACATAAAGAGGTATCACGATGTCGATTAATGGCTATGTGGATTACAAGCGCAGGGAATTCTGCAAGGATGTCAAATGCCGGGTCCAATTGGACCTGGACGCCCAAAAAGAGGGCTCCGAAGAGTACGAAAAAACAAGGAGTACCTGTAAAAACGATTGCAGATACACGACCTACCAATTTCACCATTGGTTGATAAACAAAGGTTATTTAATCGTCCGGCCGGAAACAGCCGGGTAATGGAGATAAAGGAGACAATTATAATGGATTATGGAATGAAAAACCGTTTGAGCCGGGTAATCAAACCCGATGGTCACTGTATGTTTATGCCCCTGGATCACGGCTATTTTTTAGGCCCCACCAGTCGCCTGGAGAAACCGGGGGAAACGGTCAAACCGCTTCTGCCTTACTGTGATGCGCTTTTCTTGACCCGGGGCGTCCTGCGCTCCTGCATCGATCCCGCCGTGGATAAACCGATTATTCTCAGGGTATCCGGCGGCCCCAGCATCGTGGGCGAGGACCTGGCCAACGAAGGCATTACTACTTCCATCGAAGAAATTATTCGCTTGAATGCCTCGGCCGTCGGCGTTTCTATTTTCGTGGGCACCCCTTACGAAACCCAGACGGTACTTAACCTGGCGGAACTGGTCAACCAGTGTGAAGATTTCGGTATCCCGGTGATGGCGGTAACGGCGGTGGGTAAGGAAACGGAGAAACGGGAAGCCCGGTTCCTGTCGTTAAGCTGCCGCATTGCCGCGGAAATGGGCGCAAAGGTAGTGAAGACCTACTGGTGCGCCAAAGATTTCGATAAAGTAATCGAAGGTTGTCCCGTCCCCGTGGTGATGGCCGGCGGTCCCAAATGCGACACCGAACGTGAAGTTTTCGATTTTGTCTATGACGGGATGCAAAAAGGCGCCATCGGCGTTAACCTGGGCAGGAATATCTGGCAAAGTCCTTACCCGGCGCCCATGGCCAGGGCTTTATACGCGGTTATTCATCAAAACGCCAAACCCAATGAAGCCGAAGATATGTTCAACGAATTTAAAAATAGCAAGTAAAGAAAAGGACTGGAAATCATCATGCGCGTAGGAATGTATTATAACAACCGGGATGTCCGGGTCGAAGAAACGCCGGTCCCGGAAATCGGCCCGGGCGAGGTACTGGTAAAAGTTCACGCCTCCGGTATTTGCGGCAGCGATGTGTTGGAATGGTACCGCATCAAAAAGGCCCCTCGGGTGCTGGGTCATGAAATCGCCGGCGAGATTGTCGAAGTGGGCAAGGGCGTAGACCGTTACAAGGTGGGCGACCGCGTGTTTGTCTCCCATCACATCCCCTGCAATACCTGTTATTATTGTCTGAAAGGCTATCACACCGCCTGTGAAACCCTGCATACCACCAACTTCGATCCCGGCGGGTTCTCCGAATACGTCCGGGCGCCCCGGTTGAATGTGGACCGCGGGGTATTTGTACTGCCGGATGAGGTTTCTTATGAAGAAGCAACCTTTGTCGAACCGTTGGGTTGTGTACTGCGGGGGCAGCGGCTGGTAAAGCTCCAACCCGGGGACAGCGTGTTGATCCTGGGGGCCGGCATCTCCGGGCTGCTGCACCTGGCCACGGCCCGCGCATTGGGGGCGGGCCGGGTAATGGCAACAGACATTAACGAATTCCGCTTGAAAGCGGCAAAAGACCTGGGCGCGGACGCCGTATGGCACGCCAAAGAAGATATCCCCGCCCTGGTGCGCCAGGTAAACAACAACCGCCTTGTGGACCTGGTCATCGTCTGTACCGGCGCCCTGTCTGCGTTTAAACAGGCGTTGAATTCCGTGGACCGCGGGGGAACCGTACTATGTTTTGCCACTACTGAGCCGGGTGTGGATATTCCCGTGCCCATGAATGAGTTCTGGCGCAACGAGATCAAATTAATGCCTTCTTACGGCAACAGTCCTTACGACGCCGCTGTGGCCATCGAGCTTATCCGGGCCAAGAAGATACCCTTACAGCTAATGATTACGCACCGGTTGCCCATGGAGCAAATCGGCCTCGGTTTCCAATTAGTGGCAGGGGCCGCGGATTCCATTAAAGTAATCATCGAACCCCATCGTTAAAATTACCTGGAAATTCCAACTTCCGATAACAAAAAGCTTTTGCGGGGGGCTATGGGGGGCAGTTTTCTCGAAAAGCGCCCCCCAATCAATAGCCGGGTTCCTGGAAAATAAATGGCTCATTGGAACCCGACATAAACCCGACAGACACGTGGAATGGCGGCATAAATTTTACTTTCCGAAGTTTTTGGTTTATAATATAATTCCTAAAGGAGAATAACGATGAATCGTTTTTTTAATACGGCCGGTCCAATCCGGCGTGATGACCATTATTATATCGAACCCCTGGACCGCTTTGACCTGCCGGAAATGCTCAACCTGATCGAGCAAAAGAAATACTTTGTGCTTCATGCGCCCAGGCAAACCGGTAAAACAACCTATATGCATGCGCTGACGGATTACTTGAATAAACAAGGGAAATACAAATGCTTATATATAAACGTCGAAGCAGCCCAGGCCGCCAGGGAAGATGCGCGGGAAGGAATCCGGACGATAATTATGATCCTGGCAAGTGAAGCATATCAAAATCTTAAAGACTCATTTTTAGAAGACCGCTGGGAAAAACTATTTGAAAAGAAAGGACCTTTCTTTGCGCTGCAAGACGCTTTAATGCAGTGGTGTAAGCAGAGTGAAAAACCGGTTGTGCTTTTTATCGATGAAGTAGATGCCCTGGTGGGGGACACTTTAATCGCGGTGCTGCGCCAGTTACGCAGCGGGTATGAGAAACGGCCCGGGTTATTTCCACAAAGCATCGTTCTTTGCGGCGTCCGCGATGTCAAGGATTACCGTATCCATTCGGATAGAGAAAAAACGATTATCACCGGCGGCAGCGCCTTTAATATAAAAGCGGAATCATTAAGGCTGGGAAATTTTACTCCACTGGAAATAGAAAAACTGTACCGCCAACATACGGCAGAAACAGGCCAATCCTTTAATAAAGAAGTATTCCCCCTGGTATGGGAATTGACCGAAGGACAGCCCTGGCTTGTAAATGCCCTGGCCTATGAAGCCTGTTTTAAAATGAAAGAAGGGAACGAGCGCGGCATTGAGATTACAGCGGATATGATCGAACAGGCCAAAGAGAATCTCATTTTACGAGGGGAAGCCCACCTCGATCAATTATCGGATAAATTGAAAGAAGAACGTGTGCGGCGCGTGCTGGAACCCCTATTATCATCTTCGCAAGAAGCGGAAAGAATCCCGGAAGACGATGTGGATTATGTGGTTGACCTGGGGCTGGTAAAAATAGAAGGCAAGTTACGAATCGCCAACCGTATTTACAAAGAAATGATAGGTATCCTGGGAAGAGAAGATTTTCAAAAAGGAAAAAACTTTTAAGGACGGTTCAATTACCGTTTACGTGATGTAATAATTGGAAATTATAAATGGAAGTTATGCCCTTGCGGGCGTAATTTTTTTTTCCTCGCCGCAGGCGTTTAAAACTAACCCATCGGGTTCCGCTTCCATTTACCATTTATCATTTATCATTAATAATTTATAATTGTTGGATACTTGAAAATAAGAAGGAAATTCGGGGACAGGCAAAGTGCAGACCTTTTCAAGGATATGAAGCACTTCAAGAAAAAAGCCTTTTAAAGGCACTTCTTTTGTCCCTTCAGGTGATTTATCATGGTTATCCGGGGATTAGGATTCTAATGATCGTAATTCTTCTTCCAGGTCTTCTACCGCCGTAACCGCCAGATCCCAATCGAAGTAATCTTTTTCCATCTCGAACTTCATGTCGCTATTTTTGTGGGACGCTTCAAATGCATCAAAATCCAATTTGTATTTATTCTCAAAGTGCTTGAGCATTATCTTGTATCTCTTCATCTTCCGGGTAAGGTCATTTTTTAGAATTTCATTCAGACTTTCCGCCACATTGGTTTTCCGCGTATGTTTTATTAAAATGTTTCTAACATTATCATTGATTCGGATGACTTCTTCCATATTTATCTCTCCTTAATGATAAATGGAATACAACTAAATGTCAATTGTTTTTGTATCATTTGAAAAAAAACATTGCCTGTCCCCTACCAATTTGCGCTTGCCCCCAAACTCTGCCGCTGTGAACCTGAACTCGTGACAAATTGTCACGGGTTGAAACTCACATCCGCTGACGGGCGAAGGCGTCCCAACCGGGGGACAATTTGTCCCCCTTCGATTAAAAAATCGTTCCAATAATTATGGGAAACTTCGGGGACAGGCAAAATGCAGGCGCCAAAGTTTTTTTCTTCGCGGTCCTTCGCGTTCTTCGCGGCTATTTCCATGGGCTGGTTGACAGCACCTTTGAAAGTACATATAATATAACTTGAAAAACAAAAAAACCTGGTTTTAAGAGGTGAAATATGGTGTATGTTTCAGTTGGCGAATTAAAAAAGAAAGGTATTACTCTCCTGGATGATGCCATTGGCGATCAGGAAGGGGCGATCATCACGGTAAGAGGACGAAGTAAATATGTCATCATGGATATGAACACCTATAACCGTTTCCGGGAATATGAACTGGAAGCGGCCCTTATTGAAACCCGGAAAGATTTAGCGGAAGGCCATTTCCTGGAAGAAAGCGTCGAAGACCACATCCATCGCATCACGAATGAAGTATAAAATCATTTACACTGACAGTTATATAAAACAAGCCAGGAAATTTATTAAAAAGCATCCCGATCTGATCGACCAATATGAGAAAACTCTCAAACTCCTGGAATTGAATCCCATTCATCCCTCTTTGAAATTACACAAACTCTCCGGGAAATTGAATGATCTCTACTCCGTATCCATAAATATCTCATACCGTATTACCATGGAATTTTTTATTACGGAAAAGACGATCATCCCCGTAAAAATAGGAAGCCATGATGACGTTTACGGGTGGCGGTGAATCCGGGAAAACAGGACATAAAGGAAGTAAATAAATGGCAAAGATACCGGCACAGAAAACAGTTGAATCCATCAAACATGATGACGCGAAGCGTAAAAACATTCCCACCGCTGAATTCCAGTCGGTGATGAAAGAAGAAGAACAAAACCCCATCCGCATCGCTTACCAACGCCGCAACCGCGACCTGGACCCGCAGCTTGTCTGGCGCGGCAAAGATGAGCAGGACTGGTCCGATCTGGTGGTGCAAGCGCCGCCGCTTTATATCCAGGAAAAGGTTCATCCCAAAGTGCTGATCGATGACCTGCAGCGTCATACCGAGGAGGGAGAGGGGAAAAAATCAGGCATACAACGCGATCTTTTTGCCGATTTCAATGGATTGCCGGATGAAAACGCCAAAACCGAGTTCTACCAGCACGATGCGCATTGGTCGAACCGCATGATCCTGGGGGACAGCTTGCAAGTCATGGCCTCTTTGGCCGAACGGGAAGGGTTGCGCGGCAAGGTGCAGTGTATTTACATCGATCCGCCTTATGGCATTAAGTTCAATTCCAATTTCCAGTGGTCCACCACCAGTCGCGATGTGAAGGACGGCAATGTGGAACATATCACCAGGGAGCCGGAGCAGGTGAAAGCGTTTCGCGACACCTGGCGGGATGGCATACATTCCTATCTAACATATTTGCGGGACCGCTTAACCGTGGCCAGGGATTTGTTGACCGATTCCGGCTCCATTTTCATGCAGATAGGAGATGAGAACGTGCATATAGTACGGGTGCTAATGGATGAGGTATTTGGCAACCAAAATTTCTGCGCGCTATTACCGTTTCAGAAGACATCAGGCGGTTCTGTATCATTTATTAGTGCGGATATTGATTATCTTTTGTGGTATGGGAAGAATAAGGAAATAGTTAAATATCGCCCTATGAAAATACTAAAAGATTTTTCGAATCTAAAAAGCTATAAATACGCGATACAAGACTTGTTCTCACCTATTCGCCCACTGACAAAAGAGGAGAGTAATAATCTCAGTTTGGTTCCATTGAACGAAACCGTTATCCAAATTAGTTTTATTGGCTCACAAGACCCTGGGCGTCAAGAGGATAGAATTTATAAGTTTAGGAATAAGTCTTATGACATTGGTGAGCACCGCCACTGGAAGGCCTCAAATCCATCCGGATTAGATCGACTTGCAATGGCCTCCCGCATCTATCCATTGGGAGCACAACTGAATTACAAACGATTGGCGTCTGATTCAAGCCATGTCGATATTGGGGTTTTGTGGAATGATGTTGGAAGTGCTGGATTCAGTAATACCGATCCAAAAGTTTATGTTGTGCAGACAGATACCAATGTGATAGCGAGGTCAATTTTGATGACCACCGATCCTGGCGATCTTGTCCTTGACCCCACCTGTGGTTCCGGCACCACCGCTTATGTGGCTGAACAATGGGGACGGCGCTGGATTACCATCGATACGTCGCGCGTAGCGCTGGCATTGGCCCGCGCCCGTATTATGGGCGCACGCTATCCTTATTATATGCTGGCCGACTCCCCCGAAGGCCAACTCATGGAAGCCAAAATTACAGCCACTGCACCTTCCACAGCGCCCACCCGCAACAACATTCGCCAGGGTTTTGTCTACGAACGTGTGCCCCATGTTACCCTCAAATCCATCGCCAACAACGCCGAAATCGATGTCATCTGGGAGGAATTCCAAACCAAACTGGAACCCCTGCGCCAACAACTCAACACCACCCTCGGTAAAACCTTGGAAGAATGGCAAATCCCCCGCGACGCCGACCCCAAATGGCCTGAAAAAGCACGGATACTCCACGCCCAATGGTGGGAGCTGCGCATTGCCCGGCAAAAAAAGATCGACGCTTCCATTGCCGCCAAAGCCGAATCCGAATACCTCTACGACAAACCCTACGAAGACAATAAAAAAATACGCGTGGCCGGACCATTTACCGTCGATAGCCTTTCCCCCCACCGCGTGCTGGGCGTCGATGAAAACGACGAGCTCATCGATGAACTAGCGAAGAGTGAAATGGCAAAAGTCAACGGCGAGAGAATCCCCATGGATTTCGCCCGGATGATCCTGGAAAACCTCAAAACCTCCGGCGTGCAGCAGGCCCACAAAGAAGACAAAATTACCTTTACGTCCCTTACCCCCTGGCCCGGCGATCTCGTTTGCGACAAAGGCTATATCCGGATGCAGGTCCACGGCGTGGAAGTCTTCCATCCCGACACCGGCGAAGTGCGCAGCGACGGACCCGACGGCATCGCCTGCCGGTTCATCGACGCCGATTACAACGAAGAAAGTTTCTTCGTGCGCCACGCTTATTTCCTCGGCGCCAATGACCCCTATAAAGCCCTCAAAACCACCCTGAAAGCCCAGATCGATGAAGAAGCCTGGGAAACACTGCACAGCGCCATCTCTCGTCCCTTTAAACCGCCCGAATCC
>Ga0315276_10007615_pt1 | contig 10034 bp, 9 predicted proteins | sample YL17G05_0_MG_FD_204542 | JGI IMG/M metagenome (GOLD analysis project Ga0315276, IMG submission 204542) | Sediment microbial communities from Yellowstone Lake, YNP, Wyoming, USA - YL17G05_0 | ecosystem: Environmental > Aquatic > Freshwater > Lake > Sediment | place: USA: Wyoming | collected... | reverse complement strand
GGGCGCGTGTACGACCGCATGAGCCGAACGAACGCGGAACTGCATGTTCGGCGGCCGGCGGCCGAACGCGCGGTCCCGTGAGTCGGGCCGGTGGCTGCCGACTCCCTTCAGACGTTGATGCCGCGGGATCACGCGCTAGTTGCGGGCATGCAGGACGAGGAAGCGCGGGCGGTGTTTGCGTACCTGTTCTCGCGACCGCGCCAGGCCGGCGGGGTGCCGCGGCTCAGGTCCCGCGCCATCGGCCTCTACGACCCCTTTTGTGATCGGCGTCGGTACAACCTCGGGGTGCTCTGGCAGGCAGGACCGTACAGTTGCTGCGATCACCGGTGCGCGTACTGCTACGCGCGCAGTTACCTCGCCAACTTCCCGGGCGGCGGCACGGTGAAGCGGGGATTCGCGGCGGCGTTCTCGCGCTGCCTCGACGACCTGCGGCGGTTGGAGGTTCCAACCCGCCACCTGTCGATGGCGAACTCGACCGACGTGTTGCAGGCGCGCCTCGAGCGTGAACACCGCGCGGCGCTCTTCATGTTCGAGCGCCTGGCTCGCTATCCAGGTCTCTTCGCGAGCATGGGCGTCCTCACGAAACACCCGGACGTGCTCCTGGACGACGAGCGCTACACCGCCGCGATGCTGGCGCTCGGGATCGAACTGCAGGTCAGCATCGCGTTCTACCGAGACGAGGCAGCCGCGCAGGTCGAGCCCGGTGCGCCGCCGCCGTCCGCGCGTCGCCAGGCGGTCGAGCAACTGGCCGCGCGCGGTGTGCGCGTGGTGCTGCGTCTCGACCCGCTCTTTCCGCGCCGCATCGCCAGCGTGCCCGACGTGCAGTCGTGGGAGGAAGACGTGCGCCCGCTCATCGACTGGGCGGCGCGCGTGCCGGTGGCCTATGTCATTACGTCGGCGATGAAGCTGCCGTTTCGTCGCAACCTGGCCGGCGGGTTCCATCTCGAGATGCTCCCGGCGTTCCCCATCGTCCGGGGGAGCTATCGGCGGATGGCGCCAGACGCCGAACGCGCGCTGGTGTCGGACCTGCGCGAGATGGGTGCCGCCGCGGGGTTGTCGGTCGAGCACTGCTTTGCGAACATTCTTCGGCGGTCGCGGCTACCTGCCCGGAGCTGATGTCGAGAGCGGGCGTGGTCCCACAGGGGATGCCAGGTGCGGCCGCGGTCCGTGGTAACGGCCTTGCGCGAGAACCGATTCGCGCCGGCGCCTTCGTGCTCGACGACCACGCGGGCGCCCTCACGGCGGATGCCGAAAATACATCAGCGACGCCCATACACAACCAGCACGATCGCGCCTCGTTCGAAGCGCGCAGCGTGCAGCGGACACGCGCGCAGATACGTGTGCACCAGCACGTTCAGCACCCCAAGCACAACGAGCACAGCCGTCGTCACCAACACGAAACGCGTCGACCAACAGACAGCGCGAAGCACCATGTATGGAACGGCGCGTAATGGCATGAGGTACCCCCGACCAGAACGCACGACACCATCGCCGCGGCGGCGTGAACGTGCTCGTCAGCGTTGGTGGGGCGTCGACCGACCCGGCCTTGGGATTCCCGTGACGCGGTCAGGGCGCCAACGCCCGGAGTCGATACTGCCAGCGCCGCAGAACGCCGTCAGACGCCGCCCAGAAGGCGACATTGTCGTCGTTGGTGTTCGTGGTCCGGGTGACCCAGCCTGTGACCTGCACGCTCTGATCCATCAGAACGTCGATTGTCGGGGCGTTCGTCTTCCAGTTCGATGTCCCGCCCGTCAGACCAAAGAGGGTGCTCCGAACGGCGGGTTGGACGATCCAGCCCTCTTCGGGAATCTGGAAGGACTGCGCGTCGACGAACGCTGCCTGGGCGTCCCACAGACTGGCCGACACGCGCATCGAAGCCAGCATCACCGGTTTGAAGGCCTCGCCCGGCCGCGAGTCAATCGCGACGGTGCCGTCGGCTGTGACGGTGACGGTTGCCGTCAGCACATTCGAGCCTGGCGGCTGGAGTCGAATCTCGCCCTGGACGGTGAGCGCCGAGATGGTCGCCGTGAACGAGATGAGGAGGTCGGCGCCATTTGTCCACCATGTGGCGGTGATTGGCGCGCCCTGGAAGTACCGCCCCCCGGACCAGAAGCACGGTACGAGCATCACCGAGGTACCCCAACCCGAGGCGGGCCCGGTGTTCATTCGGAAGAACCCGCTGTCGGTGTGCAGCGCGGCGTACTGCGGAAATGACGTCCCACTGCCGTAGTTGACCTGCAAGACACTCCCATTCTGGACGGCGCTCCACGCGCCGGTCGCGGGCGTCGGTACGGATGGGGAAGAGGGCGCGGCAGGCGCGGCGGGGGACTGCGCCGTTCCGCGGGCACCGCAGCCCCCACACACGCAGAGCAGCAGGAGACAGGGGATCGCCAGAGAGCGCTTCATGTCGGTACCTCTGCGTGAACGGGGGCGACCAACGCAGGGAGCATATCCCATCGGCTCGGCACAGACCGCAATCGCGCGAGTTCGTCACCCGGAATCTCCTCGCGAAAGACGCGGTATGCGCTCGTTCCACCTCTGCGACAGGCCCATCGACGCTGCCCAGAGCGGGCACACGGAGCGGCACCAACTGAACACCGTCGGCTCACTCCAGGTGAAGGTGATGAGCGGTGAGGGTGCCCATCCGAACATGCGCCGCTCCAACCGTTTTGCATCAAACGCACGCACGCGATATAACAGCCGGCACGCCGACTACACTCACCTCCGCGCACGTCGATCGCGTCCACGTCGTGGCAACCTCGAGGCGTTGTCGTGCGCCGGCGCTGCTGCGTCGGCCACTCGCGCGGCCACAAGGGGTCCGTGCCGGCTCGGTCCGCACCGCTTGTCCGCGGCGTGCGCACGGAAGGGAATTCGCCGTGACAGTCTGGGATGTCCTCGACCGAGATCGACATCGTCGAGGTGATCGGACGCGAGCCGCGCCGCGTGTACGGCACGGTCCACGGGCCTGGTTACTCCGGCTCCGGCGGCATCGGCGGTTGGTACGACGTGCCGGCCGGTGAAGTCGCGGACGCCTTTCGCGTGTTCGTCGTGGAGTGGGAGCCGACGGCGATCCGTTGGTACGTCGACGGTGCACTGTTCAAGAGCGTCACGCCCATCGACGTTCCGGGCCGGTGGGTCTTCGACCACCCGTTCTTCATCATCCTGAACGTGGCTGTGGGCGGGAACTGGCCGGGCGATCCTGACGCGTCCACACTGTTTCCACAATCCATGCTCGTCGACTACGTGCGCGTCTACCAGAAGGTGCCGTAGTCTCGGACTCGCCGAGTTCACGGAGACCAGCGATGAGCGCGCGTTCCCGTTCCGGAGCCATCCTGCGGTAGTGGCCGCGGACAACGGGGAACGCGGGTAGCACCGCCTGATCGGTGCGACCTTCAGAGATGCCACGCCCACACGGCCTCTGGTGGCGGTGACGCCGGGTGATTCGTGCCTCCACTGGCTGGATCTCAACGATCCATGCGAGGCCCAGGCCGGGTGGCATCGGCGGGAAGCCCGGCCGTCGCGATGACGCCCGTCGGTTCCACAATTCCCAGGGCGCGCAGCGGAATGAGCCGGTGCCAGTTCCGCGGCAGAAGCAGCATCTCGTCGTCGCCCAGCGCCTCGGCCCCGTGGCAGTCCAGAATCGCCCGGGAGTCGGCCTTCGAGCCGACCCGCAGCGCAAGCCGAACGGGGAGGTTGGCCTTGATGTAGCCGGCAAGGACGTCCGGCGTCGGATGGCTCGTCGCCACGATGAGATTGATGCCGACAGCGCGCGACATCTGGTCGAGGCGGCCGATCGCCTCTTCGACATCCGTCATGCCGACCGACCGGAAGACGTGGAGTTCGTCGATGACGAGCACCAGGCGCGGAAGATGCGGCAGCCTGAGCTCCGGGCGCGCCGCGCCCGCGGCCGCGACAGACTCCGCCGCCACGCGGTTGTATTGCTCGAAATTGCGGGCACCGGCCAGCGCCAGCATCCGGTACCGCCATTCCATCACCTCGACGGCCCACGTCAGCACCTTCAGGCCATCGTCTGCGCACGTCACCGGAGGCCTGTCCTGATGAGGCGCGGCAGCGAAGCGACAAAGCGACGGCGTCGCCATCGAGCTAACGACGATGCGCACCAGGAGCGGGGAGTGTCGAGTGACGAGGTCCTCAAGCGCCGCCGACAGGCAGTGCGCCACGCCCGCCGCCGTCCCGCCCGCCAAGAGGAGGTGGACGGCGTGGCCCAAATCCACGAAGAAGGTCGCGCCATCGGGGGAACGGCCCAGCGCGATCGGCAGCAGCATCCCCGTCGAGGGCACCGGATCGCCCGCGTCTCCAGGTTTCGTCGATAACGTGATAGAAATACATAACAATAATGTTATGGTTTACAAATGAATCTGGCCTCCCTGGTCGCGTTGACCGGCAAGATGCCGTGTTTCGACCTGGCGTTGCTCACCCAGGCGTTTGATGATCCGCGGGAGGTCATCCGCGTTCAGTTGTCCCGCTGGATGACGCAGGGCAAGGTGCTCGGCCTGCGACGTGGGATGTACACGCTCGCCGACATGTACCGGCGTGCGCCACTCACACCCGCGTTGCTGGCGAATCAGTTACGCCGGCCGTCCTACTTGAGCGGCCACTGGGCGCTTGGCTACTACGACCTGATTCCCGAGAGGGTCGTCTGCCTGACCAGCGTGACCCCGCGCGGTCCTCGCCGCTTCGAGAATGCCTTCGGGGTCTTTGAGTATCGGAGCCTCAAGCAGGACAGCTTCTTCGGCTACCAGGCGACAACGTATGCGGGCGCCGAGATCATGGTGGCCGACCCGGAGAAAGCGCTATTGGATCACTGGCACCTCACGGCTGGCGAGTGGACCGTGGAACGTCTGGATGAGATGCGCTACCAGCACCTGAACGTGATCGACCACGGACGGCTCGCGGCCTACGCCGCACGCTTTCGCAGTCCGCGGCTCAATCGGGCGGTGGAACGCTGGGTGGCGCATGCCGCCCATGACGAGAAGGGGACGGTGACGTTGTGAAGGAGCAGGCGCTGGCGATCGCGCGGAGCACAACCGACCCCGGGCAGGCTGTCAACCGATTGCGGGAGTATCTCCAGGTACTCGTGTTGAGGTCGCTTCACGAGTGCGAGGCGTTTCGGCCGCTGGCCTTTGTCGGCGAGACGGCGTTGCGCTTTTTGCATGGCCTCCCGCGATTCTCGGAAGACCTCGACTTCTCGCTGCTGTCGGCCGAAGGGTACGCCCCATTGGAGTGGATGGCGCGGGTCAAGCGGGATCTGTCGCTCGCGGGATTCGATCCCGAGGTGACGTGGAACGACCGGCGCGTGGTGCACACCGCGTGGGTGCGTGTGGCCGGGCTCCTCCACGATGCGGGGCTGGCCGGTCGCGCGGCTCAGAAACTCGCCATCAAGCTCGACATCGACACCCGGCCGCCGGCGGGCGCACGATGCGAACGGCGCGTGATCACGCGTCACGTGACGTTTCTGATCCAGCACTACGACGTATCGTCGCTTCTGGCGGGCAAGCTGCACGCGGCCATCACGCGCAAGTACGCCAAGGGCCGTGACTGGTACGACTTGCTCTGGTACCTGTCGCAGCGTCCGCCGGTGGCGCCGAACCTCGAACTGTTGCAGCATGCGCTGGATCAGACGAAGCGGACCGGCCAGCGTGATGCGCACGCGTGGGGAGCGCTGGTGCGCGAACGACTCGCGTCGATCGATATGGACGCAATCGTCAGCGATGTGCGGCCGTTTCTCGAGCGACCTCAGGACGCGGTGCTCCTGACCCGCGACAATCTGCGGGGATTGCTGCCAGCGTGATGCGGCTCCTCCCGATGACGGTGATTCACGGTGAATCGTGAACTGGCGGCGGATGTCAACCGCGCCGTTGGCGGTGACAATCCTGGCGCGCCGCGACCTGCCCGGGCTCTGGAGAGCGAGTTGAATCCCCACTCGCGCTAAGGCGCTGTTAATGAATTATGTTAGCAGGGTGTGGCTGTGGGCCCGCCATAAGAGCCCGTAAGAAAACAAGACTTGCTACCTTTGTTTTCTAACGGGCCCTAACGTGCTGGGCTCAGGCCGCGCGCGGCGCCGAATCCGCCGGCCCGGGAGGAGGCAGGTCGTGAAACCGCTCTTCGGTCTCGAAACGGAGTACGGTCTGGTCGCCGCGGGCCCGACGCCGTCGGCGGAGGACAACCTGCTCGCCGCCGGCACGCTGCTCTCGGCGATTCGACGTGTCGTGCCGGCCCTGAACGCGGATCGCGGGGCCGGCATCTTCCTCGCCAACGGGGCGCGCGCCTACGTGGACGCCCATCACCTCGAGTACGCCACGCCGGAGGTGACCGATCCGTGGGAGGCGGTGCGCTACACGCTGGCCGGGGATCGCCTGATCGAGCGGGCCATCGAACAGTGGATCCACTCGAGCGACGAGGAGCGTCCCCGCGCATTCAAAGGGAACGTCGACTACGTGGGCCGCCAGACCTGGGGCTCACACGAGTCGTTCCTGCACCGCCGCCACCCGCGAGAGGTGTCCGCCCAGCTGATGCCGCACCTGGTGTCGCGCATCGTGTACACGGGCGCCGGCGGATTCGACCCGTTCGCGCCAGGCGTCACCTTCGCCGTGTCGCCGCGCGCCCTCTTCATGGAATATCCCGAGTCCTCGTCGTCGATGGAAAACCGCGGGATCGTCCACACCAAGGACGAACCGCTCGCCAGTGGCGCGTGCCGGCGCCTGCACCTCATCTGCGGCGAGAGTCTGTGCTCGGAAAAGTCGATGTGGCTGAAGTCGGCGACCACCGTCCTGGTGATCGCGATGATCGATGGCGGTCTCGAGCCGGCCGCGGGACTCGCCCTCGCCGATCCGGTCGGCGCGTTTCACGGCTTCGCCCGGGACCCGGCGTGCACCGTCGAAGTCAGGCTCAGTAGCGGCGCCGCCGCGACGGCCCTCGAGATGCAGCGGCGCACGCTGGCGCTGGCGGAGGCGCACGCGGATGCGCCGTTCATGCCCGACTGGACGCGCGCCGCCTGCCGCGAGTGGCGCGCTACCCTCGACGAACTGGCGCGGGACCCGCGATCGACGGCCACGTCCCTGGACTGGGGCATCAAGCGCGCGCTGTTCGAACGCGTGCTGGCACGCCACGGTTCGAACTGGGAGTTGGCCGCCGCATGGACGGACGCGCTGAAGGCCGTCTGGGCCGCGATGCGCCCGGAAAGGCCGCCCGCCGAGCCTCCTGATCCCGAGACCCTGCTCGAACCAGTGGAAGCGGCACAGGCGCGGATGGCTGGCGCCGAGGCGATCTGCCGCCGGCGAGGGCTGACGTGGTCGGAGCTTCCGCGCTTCGTGGCGCTTCGGCGAGCGCTATTCGAGTGCGACATGCGATTCGGTGAACTCGGCGAGCGCGGCCTCTTTACCGACCTCGATGGGGCAGGCGTGCTGTCGCACCGTGTCGCCGGCATCGGAGACGTGTCGTCTGCCGTCACTCACCCGCCGGCCACGACCCGGGCGCGCGTGCGGGGCAAGGCCGTCCGCGAACTGGCGGCGAACCCGCTCGACTATACGTGCGACTGGAATTGCGTGGTGAGCGCCAGGGCGAACACCTGGCTCGACCTCAACGAGCCCTTCGAAACGGAGGCGCGCTGGCAGCCGTTCCGGATCGGGAGGGCCGCCAGCCTGCAGGCACTGACGCAGCCTGGCGCGCCGTCGGCGGACTGGGGGCCGTCCAGCCGTCGTGAACTCGCACGGTGGTGCTATCTCAACGGGAACTACGGTGGCGCAACTCGGCTGCTCGAGGCTCTGCTCGCAGAGGACTTCGAAGTGGCGAGCACGCACGGCCACCTGGCGCGACTCTACCTGACCACCGGCGACAGGGAAAAGGTGCGGCATCACGTAGCCCAGGCCTGGGACGCGCGGGCCGATGCCCCCGCCTACGTGGTGGCACGGACGCTGTGGCTCCAGATCCTGGTGGCCACCCTCGACTCGAAGGACCCGCAGCCGTGGATCAACACGCTGAAAACTCACCTCGCCAGGTCCAACGAGCCGAGCGCCTGGTCGATGGAGCCGGTGCTGGACCACTTGACCGATACCTTCGAGCTTCCGGCCCTGGCCATGATGCTGTCGCTCTATCGCGTCGTCACGGGGGCGGGTCCTGTGTCGGACCTCGACGAGTACGACTGGTGGACCGGGGCGGGGCAGGCCGGCAGCGTCGGGGCCACGTCCTGACAGAATGTCGAGCATATTTCCCGACGTCCCCGACGCCCGGCGCCGGCGTGGTGGCCGAGGAGGTTGCGCGAAACGCGTGGGCGTTTGTCGCGTCGCCCCTGCGCATGATTGCCGACGCGGTCTACCTCCGCAAGCAGATCACGTGGACACGGGATGGCCTCGGCTTCCTGACCGAGTCACTCCGCATCGAGGAAGAGGATTTGCATTCGATCTCCTTCGACTCGATGGACGAGATTCTGACCAGCATCCGAAGCCGGCGCGTTCGCGCGTACCTCGAGGGCCTGAAGGGAGCCGTCAGCCATGTTGGATAGGGTGCTCAGCGCGAGACTCCGCGACTACGCGCCGGCGAACCCGATCGAGCCGAAGCCATCCTGAGGACCGACTCGATCGGCAAGATCCCGACGTTGGATCTTCCGTTCGAGCGGCATCGCCCGCGCAAGATCCGGATCAAGCTCGAGATCGACGTCAATCCGCCGGCTGGCTCCACGGTCACCACGAGCTACATCACGTTCCCCGTGACGGCGCCCCTGACGACGCAGTCCCTGGAGTCGGGCTTTGCCCTGAAGCTGCGCGCGCTGCTCTGTCGCCCCTATCATCTTGCGCGTGTGAACGACAGTGGCGAGGAGCGCGGCCCGACGTCCTGGGCGGGGTGCCGCAGCCGCGCTCCCAAAGCTACCAGCGTTCGAGCGCGGGATGTGGGTGTGCTGCCGCGGGCCACAAAGCCCTCGCCTTCGACCCTCTCGGTTCGCGTATGATGGCGCCTCCTGAGGCCCCCGCCTGACCTGGAGTCGTGTGATGGCAACAACCGAACCCTCGTCTGCCGCCTGGCGCGCGCGACCGGTCTTTATCAGTTCCACGTTCCGCGACATGCACGCCGAGCGCGACTACCTGCGCTCGCACGTGTTCCCGCGTCTCGAGGAGGCGCTCCGCGCACGACGGCACTTCCTCGAGCCGATCGATCTGCGCCTCGGTGTCGAAACGGCGCAGGAGGGGACCGACGAGGCGCGCGAGCTGCTGGTGCTGAAGGTGTGCCTGGACGAGATCAGGCGCAGCCGGCCGTTCATGATCGTGCTGCTGGGCGACCGATACGGCTGGGTGCCGCCCGAAGAACGGCTCGTCGCGGCCGCCCGGGAACAGGGCGTTGACATCATCCCCGCCGGCAAGAGCGTTACGGGCTGAAAGCACGCATCCGGCGCGACCCAGAACTGGGCCCACGTACGTTCGACTACACCGCCACGTGGGACGCCAGCGCCCAGGAGGTCACGGGTCTCGAGCTGTTTGGCGAACTGGTCTACCAGCAGCTGTGGGCTGCCCTCGACGGGGAGACGTCTGCCTTCATGGCCCGCCCCGCGCCCACGTGGCAGGAGCAGGAACGCGCCGCGCTCGACGAGTTCATCGTCCATCGTCGCCGCGATTTCGTGGGTCGCGGCACGCTCGTGCAGCACCTGGAGGCCGTTGCGCTCGGCACCACCGGGGCGGACGCCGCGCGCGGCGCCTGCGTCACCGGTCGTCCGGGCTCGGGCAAGAGCGCAGTATTCGCGCAGCTCCACCACCGGCTGACCGAAGGCGGTCAGGCGCTCGTGCTCGCCAATGCGGCCGGGGCGACCACCCACGGCTCGCGCGTGGATGCGATGCTGCGGCGGTGGATCGGCGAACTGGCGACCCGTCTCGCCATCGCGGACCCGATACCCGACAACGCAACCTCAGACGATGTGGAGGCGGTGTTCTATCGAGTGCTGCGCCAGGCCTCGCACGCGACGCGCGTGGCGGTGCTGGTGGACGCGCTCAATCAGTTCGAGGCCACGCCGCGGGGCACGCACGCCA
>Ga0315276_10007614_pt1 | contig 10034 bp, 9 predicted proteins | sample YL17G05_0_MG_FD_204542 | JGI IMG/M metagenome (GOLD analysis project Ga0315276, IMG submission 204542) | Sediment microbial communities from Yellowstone Lake, YNP, Wyoming, USA - YL17G05_0 | ecosystem: Environmental > Aquatic > Freshwater > Lake > Sediment | place: USA: Wyoming | collected... | reverse complement strand
CCCTGCGGGATCTACGACCCGGCCGATGCGCTCCTCGCCGCGAAGACCGTCGCCCGCATGGTCGAGATCATCAACGGCCTCGAGGGCAACGACACCGCCACCCGCAACAAGTTCATCCGCTGCGTCACGGTCAAGGAGCAGCATGCCGAGAAGGTGAAGCGAGAGGTCCGGGTCATCTGGGCCGACTACTTCAAGACGGAGCACCTCGACGCGATCCCCGACCTCCACACGAAGGTCTGGAACCTGCTCAAGCTGGCCGGCAAGAACAAGCAGAACGTGGACGCCCAGGCGGCCGCCGACCTCGTCGCCGCGACCCAGGAGTTCAGCGACCTCTTCTGGTCGACCAAGAAGTAGCGACGACGACGCCCGACGCGCGCGCGCCGCTCCCCCGCCCCGGCGCGCCCCGCCGGCGGCGTCGGGGTCCCTCGCTGCTGCGCCTCTTCCTGGGGCTGTCGGCGATTCTCGGGTGGGTCTTCGACGCCTCCCTTGTTCTGCGCCGGGCGCGGCAGGGGCCGTGGCGGGCCGAGGTGGCCGAGGGGAGCATGGCGCCCGCCCTGCTCCCCGGGGACTGGCTGCTCCTGGACCCGACCGGCCGGCGCTGGCCGCGGCCGGGCTCGATCGTGGTGATCCGCGAGCCCGACACCGGCATCCTGGCGATCAAGCGCGTGGCCGCGCGCGGGGGCGCCGACGGCGGCCCGGCCGCGGGCGGGCTGGGCATGGGCGGCCCGGCCGCGGGCGGGCTGGCCACGGGCGGCCCAGCCGCGGGCAGCAGCTCTGCGAGCGGGCCGCCGACAGCCCCGGTGGGACCCGGAGGCCGGCTCGAACCACGCGAAGCGTGGCTCCTGGGCGACACGCCCGCCGGCTCGCTCGACTCCCGGCGCTACGGCCCGCTCGACGCGGACGCCCTCGTGGCTCGGGCCTGGTTCCGGTACGGACCGCCGGGCAGGATCGGCAGGCTGCGCTGACGTCGGCGTGCCGCCCACCGCCTCGCCGCGTGGAGACCCCCGACGCAACGACGCGCTGTGCTCCCCAGGCACGCGGGCCGGGGAGGATCGCCCGCCGGGGAGGATCGCCCGCCGTCAGTCGGGGCCGGAACGCCGGCCGCGCCGGCCCGCCCACACCGGATCAGCCCGCGGCGAGCGGCAGGCCGGCGGCGCGGACGTCCTCGGCGAAGCCGGCGAGGCCGTCGTCCGTGATGTCCCAGCGCGACGGGAAGGCGACGAGGCGGTCCAGCCCCAGCGCCGCGAAGGCGCCCAGGCGGTCGACTCGCTCCGGGCCCACCGCGCGGACGTCGCCGTCGCGGCAATAGAGCGAGATCCGGAGCGTGGCCGGGTCGCGGCCCTCCTCCTCGCACCGCTGGCGGGCCACTGCCATGTGCTCCCCCACCTCGGCGGGATCGAGGAAGACGAGGTTGAGCTCCTCGGCGAAGCGGGCGGCCAGCCGGAACGTCACGTTCCGCCCGTTCCCCCCGACGATGATCGGGAGCCGCGGCTGCTGGATCCCCTTGGGAACGTTGATCGCGCCGCCCACCCGCGCGTAGCGTCCCTCGTAGCTGGCATGGCCCGGCTCCAGCATCCGCCGGATGATCTCCAGGTGGTCGGCCAGGATGGCCAAACGCTCACGGAGCGGCGGGAACCCGTAGCCGTAGGCGATCCACTCGTCCTCCTTCCAGCCGGCCCCGATCCCCAGCTCGAAGCGGCCGTTGGAGATGACGTCGAGCGTCGACGACATCTTGGCGGTAAGCGCGGGGTTACGGAAGCCGGTGCACACCACCATGTGCCCGATCCGGGCCCGCTCCGTCGCCTGCGCGATCGCGCCGAGCATCGTGAACGACTCGAACGTGATCTCGTCCGTGGGCTGCGGGACCGTCGTGAAGTGGTCGAAGACCCACACCGATTCGAACCCGAGCGCCTCGGCCTGCCGGGCGCGGGCGAGCGCGTTCGACCAGGCGTCCGCGGCCTTCCAGCCGTCGAACTCGCCCTTCCAGCCCTGGGGAACCATCACCCCGACATCCATGCCTGTTCGTGCCTCACGATCGGTGGGGAGATGCGCGGCGTGCATCGCGCGTCGGATCATCCGGCCGCCGAGCCTATCATCGGCGCCATGGAGACGCCCCCGCCGTTCGACCCGTCCACGATGGCCCATCCGGACCCCGAGGCGACCCTGTCCGGGCCCCCGGAGCCGTGGGACTTCCTCCCGCAGCCCATCCCGCGCGGCGGCCCGCCCTGGTGGATGACCGAGATGATCGCGGCGGAGCCGGCGCTGGCGGGGCGCGTCCTGCGCCGGCTCGGCGTGGTGCGGCGCAGCTCGGGCGTGCCCGGCGTCCCGGCGCGCCTGGAGGCCCCCGGTCGGGGGACGCTGGCCGGGCGCCTGGCGACCGCGATCCGGAGCGCCCTGGAGAAGGGCGAGCCGGTCGTGGTCACGGGGTGCGGGACGAGCGAGCACGGGGCCCAGGCGTTTGCGGCGATCGTCGCCGACGCGGCGGCGAGGGGCGGGATCCGCGGAGCCGGCCAGCCCGGGAGCGTCGTCGCGGCGCAGGCCTTCGAGGCGGCACTGGCCCCGCAGCGCAGCGGGCTCATCATCGGGATCAGCCACGAGGGCGGGACGGGGGCGACGATCGACGCGCTCGACGCAGCAGCTGCGGCGGGGGCGCGCACGGCCGCCGTGACCGTTCACGCGGGATCGCCGATCGGGCGCTTCGGGATCGTGCTGGCGACCGGCGAGATCGACCGGAGCTGGTGCCACACGGTGGGCTACCTCTCGCCGATCCTCGCGGCGGTGGCTGTGGGGGCGGCCCTGACGGGCGAGCCGGGCGACGCCGACCCGCTGGCCTGCCGCGCGCTGCTCGATGCCGGCGTGGCGCAGGGCCCCGCGGCCGAAGTGATCGCGGCGGCGCTGGCCGGGATGCGCGAGCTGATCGTGGTCGCCTCCGGCGCCGACCGACCGGCCGGGCGAGAGCTGGCCCTCAAGGTCGAGGAGGCGACCTGGCTGCCGACGACGCAGCGCGACCTGGAGACCTTCCTCCACGGCCACCTGCCGGCGATGGACGAGCAGACCGGCCTGTTGCTGATCCTCGCCGATTGCGACGGGCGTGCGGCGCGCTCGGCCCGGGCCCAGCAGGCGATGGCCGCGGCCGGGCGGGTGGGCGTGCGGGCGGCCGGGATCCTGGCCGAAGGGCTCGACGCGGAGTGGCCGGCCTTCCTGCTGCCGGTCGGGCGACTGCTGGTCCCGGAGTCGCCGGGGCTGCCGGCGCCGGTGGCGGCGCTGCTCGGGACGGCGACCCCGCTCCAGGTGCTCACGGAACGCCTGGCCCGGGCGCGCGGCAGCGATCCCGACCCGATCCGCCGCGATCAGCGCGCCTACCGGGAGGCGGCTACGCTGGCGGAGTAGGCGCCAGGGTCAGCCGGCCCGGCCCGGCCCGGCACCCAGCTGCCGGCGTCAGCCCGCGATCAGCACTTCGCCGAGCAGGTCGATCATCTCCAGGTCCCACGGCAGGAAGTCCTGCAGCACCAGGCGCTGCAGCCCGACGGCCTCGAAGCGCCCCGCCATCGCGCGGGCCTCGTCCGGCGTGCCGAAGATCCAGCGCGGCTTGCGGGTCTCGAACCAGGCCGTCCCGGCATCGGCGAGGCCGAACAGCTCCAGGACCGTGGCGGAGCGGCGCTCGACCTCGGCCGCGTCGCGCCCCACGAGCACCCCGGCCATCGCCGAGTGGACCAGCGACGAAGGGTCGCGGCCGGCCGCGCGGGCCGTCTCGTCGAGCCGTGCGAACCTGTCGGCGGCTCGCTCGGGCGTGGAGCTGGAGAGGTTGAACTCGTCGGCGTAGCGGACCGCGATCCGCATCGACCGCGGGCTGCCCTCCCCGCCCACGATCACGTGGGGTGCGGGCCGCTGGACCGGCCGCGGGCGGAAGAGCGAGCCCGGCACGGTGTAGTGGCGGCCGGCGAACGACCAGCCGTCGGGCTCCTGCCAGAGGCCGCGCAGGATCGCGAGCTGCTCCTCGAGCATCTCCGCCCGGACGTCGATCGGGGGGAAGGCGAGGCCGTGGTGGGCGTGCTCCGGCTCGTTCCAGCCCGCGCCCAGGCCGACGACGACCCGCCCGCCCGACATCTCGTCGACCGTGGCCACGATCTTCGCCAGGGTCCCGGGGTGGCGGAAGGTGACGGGCGAGACGAGGACGCCGAGCTGGATCCGCTCCGTCTCGCGGGCCAGGCCCGCCAGCACCGTCCAGGCGTCGGTGGTGGGGCGGCCGACCTCCCCCGGGAAGCTGTCGTAGTGGTCCGACCGGAAGAACGCCTCGAACCCGGCAACCTCCGCTCGCCTCGCGATCGCCAGCTGGTCGTCGTAGGAGCACCCCTGCTGGGGCTCGATCATGAGGGCGTAGCGCATCGGGCTCCTCGCTGCCGTTTGACGGCTTTGTTACCGCCATCTATGTTGTTCAGGTGACCACAAACGATCGCATCATGGCGCCCACCTCCCGCGAAGCCCTGCTCCGCGAGATCTCGGAGGGCGTGGCCGCCCTGACGAGCCGGCGCCGCTGCGCCGCTGCGCGACGGATCCACCACAGCGGGATCAGCCTGGGGCATCTCCAGGTTCTCTGGATTCTGCAGGAACACGGCCCTCTCCCGGTGAGCCGTCTCGCGGAGTGGCTCGGCATCGGGGTTCCGAACGTGACGGGGCTCCTCGACCGCATGGAGCAGCGCGGGCTCGTCGAGCGGGTCCGCGACACCGACGACCGGCGTGTCGTCCTCGCCCGCCCGTCCGACCTCGGCCGCGCGGCGGTGGCCGAGCACGACGGCTGGCCGACGGAGGTGCTGACCCAGCTCCTGGCCTCGCTCACGACCGGGCAGCTGGCCGTCGTCGCGGACGGGGTGCACGAGGCCTGCGCGGCCCCGATCTCCGATGCCCCGATCGTCGGCGCCGCGGACGCAGCTCCCCACCCGCAGCCCCCCACGCCCCCGAATGGAGCACCTGCAGGATGATGGAAGGCAGCCCGGCCGAAGAGGCCGCGCCAGGCGGCGCCGGGCAGGTTGCGCCCCGCGGCGCCCCCGCAGCCGGAGCGCCCGGCGCGCCCGGCGGCGCCCCTCACCCGGCGCCCGGCGGCGCGCCGCACCCGGCGATCGAGCTTTCCCGCCGCGCCCGCTTCGAGGTCCTGGGGGCGATCCTCCTCGCCCTGCTGCTGGGCGCGCTCGATCAGACGATCGTCGGCACCGCCCTGCCCACGATCGTCACCGACCTGCGGGGCAACGACCTCTACACCTGGGTCGTCACGATCTACCTGCTGACCTCCACGATCAGCGTTCCGTTCTACGGCAAGCTCTCCGACGTCTTCGGGCGCAAGCCGTTCCTCCTCTTCGGGATCACGATGTTCCTGATCGGCTCCGCCCTCTCCGGCCAGAGCCAGACGATGGAGCAGCTCATCCTGTTCCGGGGCATCCAGGGGATCGGCGCCGGGTCGCTCTTCCCGATCTCGCTGGCGGTCATCGGCGACCTCTTCTCCCCCGCCGAGCGCGGCAAGTACCAGGGCCTCTTCGGCGCCGTCTTCGGCCTCTCGGCCCTCGTCGGTCCGGCCCTCGGCGGCTTCATCACCGACAACGTCGGCTGGCCCTGGATCTTCTACGTCAACATCCCCATCGGGATCCTCTCGCTGGCCGTCGTCGCCCGAGTACTGCCGTCCGTGCGCCGGCCGCATGGGAAGCTGAACCTCGACTGGGTCGGCGGCGTCGTCTTCGTCGCCGGGATGATCCCGCTCCTGATCGGCCTCACGAACAAGCAGCGGGCTGACTGGACTGATCCCCAGGTCGGCGGGCTCGTTGCGATCGGGCTTGCGCTCCTCGTCGTGTTCCTGTTCATCGAGAGCCGGGCGAAGGAGCCGATCGTCCCCCTGGACCTGTGGCGGGACAGGACCTACGCAGGCTCGCTCGTGGCGACCTTCTTCGCTTCGTTCGGGTTCTTCGCCGCCGTGATCTTCCTGCCGCGCTACTACCAGGTCGTGCTCGGCGAGAGCGCCACCGCCAGCGGCTACGCCCTGATGCCGCTGCTGATCGGGGTCATCGGCTCCAGCATCGCGAGCGGCCAGATCGTGGCCCGGACGGGGAAGTACAAGGTCCTCCTCCTCGGTGCGATCACGCTCCTCGGCATCGGCTCGTACCTGTTCACGAACCTCGCCGCGAGCGCCGACACCGCGACGATCTGGCTCTGGCAGCTCATCCTCGGCATCGGGATCGGGCCCACCCTGGCCGTCTTCACGATCGTCGTCCAGAACGCGGTCCCCTTCGGCAAGCTGGGGGTCGCCACGTCGAACCTGACGTTCTTCCGCCAGATGGGCGGCACCATCGGGCTCTCCATCGCCGGTTCGCTCTTCGGGACGCAGCTGGCGAACCTCCTGCCGGAGCGGCTCGTGGCGAACGGGATTCCCCAGCAGTTCGTCGACCAGCTCCAGGGCCCCGGCGGCGCCGCCTTCGACCTGAACAACCTCGTCGGCGTCGGCACCGACCTGGGCGCGGCGATCCTGGCCAACGTTCCGGAGCAGGCGAAGCCGATCGTCGAGCCCCTCGTGCCGAGCATCGTGACCTCGATCTACGAGTCCATCTCGTTTGCGATCGCGTCGGTCTTCTGGCTCGGCGTCATCGCCGCGGGCGTCGCCTTCGTCGCGGTGCTCGTCATCCGCGAGCTGCCCCTGCGGACGTCGCTCGGCCCGGTTCCGGCCCGGCCCGCCGAGCGCGCGGCGGTCGCCGCCGAGCCCGCGTCCGCGGTCCTCCCCGAGCCCGCCGGCGCCGGGGCCGTCGATTGACCGGCGTCGCTCACACCCCGCCGGAGCTCGCCGCGCCGGGCACGGCAGGGGCGCCCTACGAGCCGCTGCTCGCGGTCGCGGACCTGCCCGCGGGCGCGCTCGTCCGGGTCACGCGGGGCGATCTCGACCTCCTCCTCGCCCACGTCCCCGACGGGATCCTGGCCACCGACGACCGCTGCCCGCACATGGCCGCCCCGCTCTCGATCGGCCGGCTCGACGGCTGCATCATCGACTGCCCGCTCCACAACGGCCGCTTCGAGCTGTGCACCGGCCAGACGGTCCAGATGCCGACCACGGGAGGCCTGGACGCCGACGGCCGAGCCCATCCGACGTGGTCGCCGACGGGCTCGGAGGCGAAGCCGGAGCCGGCCGGCCGCAAGGCCGACGCGCGCCGCCTGACGAGGATCCGCCGCCTCCGCTACTACCCCGTTCGCATCGTCGACGGCGTGGTCGAGGTCGCCCTCCCGCGGCAATAGTGGTGCCACCTGGCACCACCCCCGGGAGCGCCCGGTGGTGCCGGGCGTTTGACAGGCCCCTCGGCTCCCGGCTACTGTCCAACGTCCAATGCGTATCCGCCTGATCGGGGGGATCGCCGCCCTGGCGGTGGCCCTCGGGGCTCTCGCGCTCCCCAGCGCGGGGCCCGCCCAGGCCGGATCGGCGAAGTGCACGGGATGGACGAGCACCCTCATCCCTCCGACGTCGATCAGGGTCTACCGAACCGCGACGGGGCGCACCGAGACGGTGCGCTTCCGAACATACGTCGAGAAGGTCATGGCCTCCGAGTGGGGCACGACCGCACCCGAGGCCGCCCTGCGCGTCGGCGCCGTCGCCGCGAAACAGTTCGCGTGGTATTACGCAATCTTCTGGCGCGGCGGACGGGACGCCGACGGGAGCTGCTACGACGTCCGGGACTCGTCGATCGACCAGGTCTACGATCCGAGCCGCAGGACCGTGACGGCCCACGCAGCGGCCGTCGCGGCCACGTGGACGATCAGCCTGCGCAAGGGCGAGCGCTTCTTCCTGACCGGCTACCGGCCCGGCACCGGCTCCTGCACCGCGCACGTCGACGGCTGGAAGCTGTACCAGCGCGACGCCGTGGACTGCGTCCGCAGCTACGGCGACCTCGCGGAGCGGCTCGCCCGACGCTTCTACAGCGATCTCTCGTGGATCACCCCGGGCGCCGGGGACTACACGGGCGACGGGCGCGGCGACCTCGCCGTCCTTTCGGTCGCCCCCGACACGGGGGAGACGACGGGCGAGGTCTACACCGCGGACGCCGCCTACAGGGCCGCCGTGGGCGCCCGACCGCCGCGCGCGGCCGCCATCGCCACGACCCCCCTTGATCGGCTCCTCGGACGGGCGGCGGGCGACGTCGACGGGGACGGCCGCACGGACCTCGTGCAGCTCGTCCGGACCGACGACGGCGTGGCCCTCGAGGTCATGAGGGGCAGCCCGACAGGGCTCGCGCCGGCGACCACGTGGTGGCGCAAGGTCACGGATCCGGTGGTCCCGGCCGACCCGTCGGTCCCGGTCGACCCATCGGTCCCGGCCGGGACGACCTATCGCCTCGCGGTCGGCGACTTCGACGGCGACGGGCGCGCGGACGCCGGGGTGGTGCGAATCCATCCCGGCCTCGCGCCGGCGGCCCCGGGCGACCAGCCGCCTGCACCTGCCGACCCGCCGGTCACGGCCCTCGATCTCGCCATCTCGAGCGGTGACGGCTTCGGGCGCGCCGAGCGGGCCTGGAAGGAAGCGGCCGACCTGACGGCGTCGGCCTTCCTGGCGGGCGACGTGAACGGCGATGGTCGCGCCGACTTCGTGGTCCTCACGCCGCTCGAGACCGGGGGCACCGCCCTCCAGGTGGCGGCCTCCGACGCGCGCGGCTCGCTCGCCCCGATGGAGCGCTGGGGGACCGAGCCCGTGGCGCTCGACGCGATCCGGCCGCTCGTCGCCGACGCGGACCGCGACGGCCGCGACGACCTCATCGTCGTGCGGCGGGTGGGCGAGGACGCGATCCGCGTCGTCGTCTACCGCGGCCCGACGGCGGGGACCTCTTTCTCCAGGCTCAACTTCACCGACGTCCTGCCGGTCTCCTTCGCGGGCACCCGCTTCAGCTCATCCGACGCGACCGGCGACGGCCGGGCCGATCTCTTCGCCCTCGTGAACCGCGGGATCGACGCCGACGGCAACCCGCTCGGGACCGACGTCGTGCACTTCGACTCGACCGGGACGACGTTCACCCAGCGACCATGGTTCTCGAGCCCGACGATGGCCTGGGAGACGACCTTCCCGTACTGAGCTCCCGGCGTCCGGCCCGGCCGGCTCAGGTCGCGGGGTCGGCGGTTCCGGGGTCGGCGCTCGCGTGCTCGCGGCGGCTGCCGTTCGCGTCAACGAACAGACGCATCTCGCTCGCCACCTCGGCCACGTCGTCGGTCACCCGGACGAGGGTGAGATCGTCCTCCGTGATCATCCCCGCCGGCAGCGCCGTGGAACGCAGCCAGTCGAGCAGGCCGCCCCAGTATTCCGTGCCCACGAGGAAGACCGGGAAGTGCTGGATCTTGCCGGTCTGGATGAGGGTCAGCGCTTCGAAGAACTCGTCGAGGGTGCCGAACCCGCCGGGCAGGATGACGAAACCGTCGGCGTACTTCACGAACATCGTCTTGCGAGCGAAGAAGTAGCGGAACTCGACCCCCAGGTCCACCCACGGGTTGAGCCACTGTTCGTGGCGCAGCTCGATGTTGCAGCCGATCGAGAAGCCGCCGGCCTCGTGACAGCCGCGGTTCGCCGCCGCCATCACGCCCGGCCCGCCGCCGGTGATCACGGCGAAGCCGGCGTCCGCCAGGTGGCCGCCGAGGGCGCGGGCGGTCTCGTAGAGGGGCGTCCCCTCGTCCACCCGGGCCGAGCCGAAGACCGACACCGCCTCCCCCACCTCGGCGAGGGCGTCGAACCCCTCCACGAACTCCGCGGTGATGCGCAGGACGCGCCACGGGTCCGTGTCGGTGAACGGGGCCCGAATGCGCCGCAGGAAGCGCTCGTCGGCCGTCCCCGCCGAGGCCGGCGCCTGGCGATCGACCGCCTCCCGGCGCACGACGAGGCGGCCGGCGCGCAGCCGGTCGCGGCCGTGCGTGATGGGCTCGCCCACGCCGGGCCGTGGATCCGTGTCGGGCATGGGGGGGCTCCTCAGCTGGTGCTCAGCCACGACGTCCAGGCCGTGGCCGCGGGTCCGGCGGTGCAGGCACGGGCG
>Ga0315276_10007613_pt1 | contig 10035 bp, 9 predicted proteins | sample YL17G05_0_MG_FD_204542 | JGI IMG/M metagenome (GOLD analysis project Ga0315276, IMG submission 204542) | Sediment microbial communities from Yellowstone Lake, YNP, Wyoming, USA - YL17G05_0 | ecosystem: Environmental > Aquatic > Freshwater > Lake > Sediment | place: USA: Wyoming | collected... | reverse complement strand
GAAGGCCAAGTCGTATCAGGTAAAGCAGGTCAGAACTGTGATCCTCCGCTACGGACTTCATCTGAGGGACGAACAATGAACGCGAAGTATGAGATTATCATCTATTGGAGTGAGGAAGACGACGCCTTTGTGGCCGAGGCGCCTGAACTGCCCGGTTGCATGGCTGATGGCAAGACATACCATGAAGCCCTGGCGAACGCGGAGCAAATCATTCAGGAATGGATCGAGACGGCTACCGAATTAGGCAGGCCGATCCCTCAGCCCAAAGGCCGCCTCATATATGCATAGAACAGCGGCTCCCAGAGACATGACGAGAAAGGAACGAAGGAACTACGGCAAGGGCTAACAAAACTCGCGACCCGATTCCAGCCCACTTCGGCAGTGTCGAAGACGCCGCCGAGTTCTGGGACACCCATGACTTGGCCGATTACTGGGATCAGACCCGTGAAGCGCGTTTTGAGGTTGATCTGGGATCCCACCGCTTCCTCACGGCTCTGGAACCCGAACTGGCCCAAAAGCTCTTGCTGCGCGCCCGTCAGCGCGGCGTGAGGGCCATAGTCCGTGAAGGGCTTCGGATATCACGATCTAAATCAAACAATGGACGTCGTAGATTACATAGCCGCCATTAATATCTTCGGGCAGAGACGCGCTTCCGCATCGCGTCCGATCACTGATTTCATACAGCCGCTTCAGATTCACGAAGATGTTTGGATTGGTCCCTTACAGGGCGATCTTGGGGTGGCAATCCTCAACGCATGTGAGCCGCCGGGGGAGAACTATAGGCGCGGGCGCGATTATTATGTGCCTTACGCTTTCTGGCGCATCTACAAAGACCTCGCGGCGACCAGTAGATTTGACTTTGACCCCGACAATCGTCTTTTTGCGGCAGTTGCCCTCTCACGTTTGGTTCACCCAACGACAATTGGGACCTACTATTCGGCCCGGGTTCGAATGGATAATTGCCGCCGAATAGAGCCCCTCCGTAAGCCCACCCGCTTAAATCCGTGGGCGTTCCCTATAGACACAGATCAGGACTGGCTGATACCGGACGATATCCCCGGTTTATCCAAACTGGTTAAGAGCTATTTCTCTGCAACTCTTCCCCTGCGCATTAAACGCGCCCTTATCTGTCTAGAAACATCATTCCTGAATTATTACGTTGAGTATTCCTGGCCGCTGATAATAACAGGCTTCGAATCTCTGGTGCGTATCAAAGATGAGAAGATAGCCGGGAGGAAAGGAAAGCGCGTATCCGTGAATTCAAAGAGGGTGTTCGTGGACAGGTTATCAGCTCTGGGCATGATCGACCCTGTATTGGCGCTGTCTAGGAATGATCTCGAGGAGATATACGATCTCCGATCAGATATCGTGCATGGCTCTGGGTTTCCTGACCTAGATGATGAGCGCAAACGTTTGTTCCGATGCGCCCGAGGACTACTGAGATCCATTCTCAGGAAAGCGCTTCTGGAGCCAGGTTTCGCGGCCATATTCGCCAAGGATGAAGATATTCGACGATTCCTACCACTCTAATTCGATGCAGTGGCCTCCCTGACATCCCAAGCATGGCGTGATATAGGAGCAGAGTCGAGATGTTCAGATCCATTGAAGGCTTATACTCAAAAGGCCATATCGAACTGGCAGAAAAACCTCCAAATGTAAGGGACAATACGCCGGTGATAGTGACATTTCTTACCAAACCACGCGCCGTTGATCTGCGAGAACGGGGGATAACCAAGGAGCAAGCAGCCGAAGCGCGGGCGCGCTTTGCGACGTTTGCGGAAGACTGGGACAGCCCCGAAATGAGCATTTACGATGACTACTGGTCCGAAAGGAAACGTCGCCAAGCTCTTTCATGATAAGGATGCAAAAGCCTTGTCAAAAACGGCTTGGGCGTCTCGCAGTTCCACGGCGCCTTGATCCACTTCCTTGCAGCGGCGCCTGACTTCTTCCTTCCATGCTGGTGACAGTTCGTCAGGCGCGGCGACGTCAAGGCTCTCTATTATCTTCTCCGCCACGAAAGCCCTGATTGGCCCTGGCAGCTCAAGGGCTTGGGCCACGATTTGTTCCGCTTTGACTGTCATGTCTGATCGTGCCCTCGCCGTTTGACAACGTCATTACTTGCCCGTCCGATTCCTGCACAGGTAAGGCTATCTTACTCCTTGCCATGCGCCGCGCAAGAGCTTTTCAATGGCGGTCAATCCCTCGCGCGATGACGATGCGGCCGGCGCAGCTGGCGATGAGGAGGACCAGTTTTCGCTCGGTGTGGCGCTCCTCGCTGAAACCGCACTCTTTCAATACAGCGCCGTGAAAACGAATTCGATCCGGCGGTTTTGGCGTTTGCCCTCGGCGGTCGAGTTCTTGGCGATGGGATAGAACTCGCCGCAGCCGACGGCGCGCGCGCGCCCGGCGTCGAGCTTGGGGGTCACTTCCTCAACCATCTTGCGGTAAACGTTGACGGCGCGCACCATGGACAACTCCAAGTTGTCGTAGTACAGCGATTTGCTGATGCGCTCGTTGTCCGTGTGGCCTTCGATCAGCAGATCGGCGCCGGAAAACTTGCCGGCCAGTTGCGAGATGGCCTTTAGAATCTTGACGGCCGATTCGCGAACAATCGTCAGGTTGTCAAACATGTTGTCGGCGGGCACGATGATGACCACCCCCCGGCGGTCGCGTTCCACCTTGACTTCTCCCTGGTCAATCTCCTTTTTCAGGTCGGCCAGGGCGGCGCCGTAGAGTTTCTCCAGTTTCGGATCGGCGGGCATCCCCTCGCGCGGGGTTTTTATGGCTTCCCCGCTCTGAGCCAGCCATTCCTCCGCGACTCGGGCCTTTTCGCTCGCCGATTCCTGGGCCTTCATCTTCGTCGCCAACTCCTGGATGCGCCGGCCCACGTCTTTTTCGCTCTCTTTTCTCTGGATCACGGAGCGGTTGACGGAATCCTTCAGCTCGGCCAGCTCCTTGCGGGTTGTTTCCAACTCGGCGGCCTTGGCCTTCAGGCCCTCGATTTCCTTGGTGTTCTTCTCAATGTCTTTCTTGAGTGCGGCGTTCTCCTTCTCCTTGTCAGCCAGTTTCGCCAGGGTATCTTTCGTCTCGCCCTTGGACGTCTCCAGGTCCTTCGCCAGTTTCTTGGTGGAGGAAGTCAATTCCGCGATTTTGCTGCGGGCTCCTATCAGGTCGCGCTGCGATTCCTCGAGGTGCTTCTCAAGGGCGGCGCGGGCCGTTTCCGTTTTCTCGTACTTGGCCTGCAACTCCTTTTGCGCCTTTTCCATGTCCAGGATTTTGTGGCGCAAGTCCAGCGTCTCGGAGGCGCGCTTATCCAGGTCGGCGGTCAGGCGCGCCGTGATCTCCCTTTTCTGCCGCTCTTGCTCGGCCATCTGTTCGGAGTGAAGGCGGTTGAGCCTGGCGATTTGCAGCGTCAATTCGTCTATTCTCTTGGTGAGGCTGGTTTGGCTCACTTCCGTCTGCGTTTTCAGGTCGTAGTAGGCGTGGCTGTACTCTTCATGGCTCTTCTCAAGATCGGCGATCTTCTGCTTCTGCTGTTCGTTCAGATCGCGCAGTTCGCTAAGGCCAAGACACCCTCCCAACCCAAGCGCGGCCACCATCAGCAGCATGACGCGCGCGGCTTTGTGTCCGAACATCGAAGTATCTCCCAAGGCGCAGCTTTCTCTCAGGCCAGGCATGACGGCTGCAACGCTCTAGTTCTTACAAGGGACGCCGGGACGGATCAATGGGGATTTCGGATCAGGCGAGGTAGATGCGCCACGCCATCCAGACGATCATGCCGGCGCCGATGGACACCTTGGCCAGGATTGCGACGACGCGGCCCAGGAAAGCGCCGAGGCCTGCCTTCATGGCCTCCTGCGCGTTTCGGGCGCGGTGGTATTCGACGATGAAGGCGCCCAGGAAGCAGCCGGCAAAGGCTCCGATCAGCGATCCGATGATGGGCGCGGGCAGAAGAACCGTCCCTGCGACGGCGCCCGCCAAACCGCCGGCCAACGCGGCGGCCATGCCCCACTTGCTGGCGCCGCCGTACCTGGCTCCCGCCATGCCGCCCAGCAGATCAATCGCCTCGCCCACGCCGGCCGCCACGCACATTCCCAACAGCCCCCAAGCGGTTATCTTGGCGAAGCCCGTGCATAACGCGAACACTAAGGCCAGCGCGATCATGCCCCATGTCCCCGGCAATCCCACAGCAATGAGCGCCAGCGAAACGGCCTGCCCTGCCCAGAACAGGCAGTGTCCCGCCACCACGCCCGACGCGATCAGGAATCCCTGCATTGGCTTTCACTGGATTCAACCGTTTCAAAAATGCGGAAATCAGACAAAGCGCCCCCTCTCGTGCTTCGCGTCCGCCACGGCCTGCCTCAAGCTCCGGTTCAATCGTCTGTTACCCTGGATTTCGTCCATCTCGTACTGGTCCACGAGTTCGTGCGCCTCGACGAAGCGAAGCGCCGCCGTTTCAATGCAGTTCGACAGTGGCCGGTTCTCCCGCTCCGCCATACACCGGAACATCTGATAAACGGGATCGTCCAGCCGCAGCGTCACAACTTTGGACATGGCGCGTTCTCTTGTATTCTTCTAACGGCGAAAAGGATACAATCGCCTACGTGCGAATCTCAACCCTAATCCGGCTCGAGCGCCAACGCGCCAATGCCGCCGTTGAGGCGCAAACCGCGCTTTTCCCTTTGCCCGCTCCCGGAAGCGGTGATAGTTTTCGTGTAGCGTTGAATGACATCCGCACGGGAAGGACACGCCATGATTTCGATTTCTCGTTTGCTCCAAGTGACACTCGCGTTTGCGCCGACGCGCGCGTTTGCGCTGGCGGGCGCCGTTGCGCTGGCGGGCGCCGTTGCGCTGTTAGCCGCGTGCGCCGCGGTCAAGCCGCCCGCGCCGCTGCATGAGCGGGCCGGCGACGGCGTGCGCTGGAAGAACATGGACCCCACGGAGCGGGAAGCGTCGCCCGCCACCAAGGCGTTGATCCGCGAATTGAACATGGCGACGACCGCCATGGAGGGGGAAATCGCTTTTCTGACGGCCAAGGGCGCCACGAAGGGCCAGTTGCGCGTGGCTTCCGATCCCATCCAGCGCTTCCAGGATTTGCGCCAACAGATTTCGGCCATATTGATTGACAGCTCCAAGACCGCGCCTTACCACCGCCGCTTCAACGAGGTCTTGTACTCGCGCCACGCCGACGATCCTCGGCTCGACATCGAACAGTTTGACGAATCGTTGACCTTCCTTCAGACCGTCCTGCCCGTCTATGGCGTGCGCGAGTCTCTCGATCCCGATTCCCAAATCAGCATTTATCCCTACAACATGGGGCGCGTTTACGTCGGCGTGGCGGGAACGGCGCCCAACGCCGTGCGCGACGCCTATTCGCCCCCGCGCTCGGCCCTGTTCGACGATGCCTCGGTTCCGCGCGTCTATCGCTTCTCCGCGCGCCAGCAATACAGCAAGGACTTCTCGGATTTCCTTTCCGCCATTCGCGCCAACCATTGGCGCGTCAGGATTCCCTCCATTGACGGCGGACTGGTCCCGATGAAGGAAGGCGACGAGACCTTTATCGTCCGGGCCATCCGCCTGGGCATCTTCACCGCCTCGCGCGCCGATTCGCCCGACCTGGCGGCCTGCACCGACGCCGTTGTTTTTTATTGGGCGATTCTCGACGACGATCCCGACGTGGTGGGGCCGGACGAACAGCGCTACCTCTCCATCTTCCTGGGCGCGGACTACATTATCACCCCCGCCGACAAAGGCCCGGCGGCGCGCGCCTATGAAAAGCGCCGGATGGCCAATTGGATCGTGCGCTCCAACACGCCCGTGTGGCGGGTAGCCGTCTGCGCGCCGTTCGAGGCTATCGCCAAACTGTTCATCGGCGCCAAGCAAACGGCGTTTGAGGCGGCCAAGGCCCCCGTCGCTGTGATCGCCGCCACGCCCCAATACGGCCCCGTCTATGCGTTGGAGTCGGCGGGGCAGAGTTTCTCGCATATCAACGCCACGCTCGAGACATTGACGAAGACCTGGCCCATGCGCTGGCCCCACCAAAACCTGGCCGATATGGCCGGCGAGACGCCCATCATCGGCAAGATCATTCCGCCCATTCCACGCGACGTTCAGCCCAGCTCGGCCCCGCGCCGCCACATTTACCTGACACGCGGCACGGGCGGGGGCGGCGACGACGCGCAGTTTACACAGGCGTGGCAACAGGCCATGTCCACCGCCTACGCGCGCCTCAACGCCTTGTGCGCCCTGCCCGCCGACGTCGCCGCGGTTCCCTATCGCTACGGGACGGCGTGCGACACGGTCTGGTCCATACTGAACCTTTCCGACGGCCCCGGCTATCAGATGGCGCGCGACGTTCTATTCCCCGATCCCGACGAAGGTATTCCCGAAGCGCATCCGGGCGAGGCGATCTATCTGGCGGGCCACGGCGCCGGCGTTCAGCGTTGCACGGACGCCGCGCGCGTTCTGCTGCGCAGCGGCTCGTCGGTCGGCAAGATCATGGGATATGACGGGGCCGCGGCCGGCCCGATATCGTTGGGCGCCAGCCCGTTGGGCGGCAGCCAGGACGGGCGGTTTGTGGTTATGCAGCCGGGCGTGGGCATCGGCGCGGCGGCAGGCGGGCCGCGTTCAGGCGAACGGGCGGCGGAACGGGGCGCGGGGCTTTTGCCGCGCCTGGTGGCGGGGATTGTCAGCGCGCCCGTGGCGATGACCTGTGGCGTGGACCTGCTGGCGCCCACGTCGGCTCAGGCCTTTCCGTGGACCGTTTCGCCTCGCGAGGCCGGCTTGACGCCGGGGGCGTTCGATCCTTCTTCGGGCCTCATCAACTGGCGCCCTCTGGGGGAGGACTCGCAGCGTTTCTTCCTGCCTTGATTTGTTGCGCGATGGGGTCTTCGGCTTTCAATCGGTTGCGCGCCGCCTCAAGAATCTGAAAGAGGCGCTTGTTCTGCTCGGCGCCTTTGTCGGGGTGGCTCGCCTCGATTTCCGGGTGCAGCACGTACATGACGCTGACATGCGTTGGCGGCAGGCCTTCGACGCCGCCGAAGGCGTACTGCAATTCCCGCTCCAAACCGTTCTCGTCGCGCCCGGCAAGGAAGCGCGCTTTCTTTCGACGTTCTTCGGAAACCCATAGCGGCCAGTCGTCGCCGATACCGGCGCGAATCCGTCCGTTCATGGCGTAAGGCTCCAAACGGACGAAACGGTCCAGGACCCGGTTCTTGCGGATGAGGGCGATGTCCGGCTCTAATCCGAAACTAATGGCCGATATTCCCTGCTTGCCCAAGTCAACAAGGATGTCGTCCGCCTCTTGGGCATAGAAATCATGCGCCTTGTCGCGCAACAGATGATTGGCGGATTTCACGATCAACGGCGTGTCGGGAAACGCCGCCGTGTATAGGGACGCGACCTTGCGGCAGTAGTCTTTCCAAATGTCCGGCGTCCAGCCCTCGGCCAGGAATGGTTGGCAGCCGCCTCCGCTCGGCTGGGCGTTGATGTTGCCGACGTGGCCGAAGCCCGGCATGACGTACCAGACGCCTTCCTGGCCGTTATAGCGCTGGCCGATCTTGCGGATGAAGGTTTCGTATTCGCGCAGGAAAGCCGGCTCCCAGGACTTGGGCACGGTGATCGGCTTGCCCTTCGCCACCCCGCCGCCGTTGAACTGGATGCGTTTGACGCCTTTGTCATAGAGCCATTCGGGCGTGGGCTGCTTGTCGGGTTTCTGGCCCTGGGTCGAGAAAGACAGCACAACTCCTTTGCCATGCTTGCGGCAAAGAGCGGTCATGCGGTCAATCTGGGCGAAATCATATTGGCCGGGCGACGGTTCGATGTCCGCCCAGCCATAAGTCACGACGACCGCGTCCACGAGCGGATGAGCAATGTAGAAGTCGGGATTGTTCATCTCTTCCGTTTTGGCCAGCCGAAGATAGAACCCCGCCTTGCCCGCGTGCTTCTTGATCGCGCTATTGCTCGTCACCTGGGCGGTCGCCGTGGAAACCTCAATCCCGGAGGGCGCCGCTTGCGCGCCGCCCAGCGCCAACCATGCGCCTACCCCAAGCATCAACAAGCCCCGCGAGTGTCTTTTCATTTTCAATTCTTCATTTCTCAGAGCCAATTGCAGAATGTGCAGCAGGGCAGATCATTTTCAATCACGCCGCAACTGTGCTTGGGACAGCGATTTTCTCTTGACCCCAACGGGGTCAAAGGACAGTCCAATCTCCGGCCCGCAAGATCTGTTGAGGTAAAAGAGGGAAATCGGTCACACCTCCACATTCTGCAATTACCTCCTCATTATAGATTTTACTTTGCCTTTTTCTCAATAGCCGCCGGCGCGCCGAATATCTTCTTCAGCCGTTCGGCGTCGAACTTCAGCCGCCGGTCGTAGGTGTAGATGCCGTTTTGCTCCTGCTCCACGTCGGTCAATTGCGTGTAGGTGAAACCCGCGATATGCGGATGGCTCGTCAATACCTCCGTGAGCTTTTCGATACGGTGATACGCCTCGTCAATGGATTCGGGCGTCTTGCCATAACCCCAACTGGCCTTTCTGTCCTTGCTGTTTTGCTCAACCTGCTCGCGTGCCATGGCCTCGTTCCACCACGTGCCGCCATATTCGTCCACGACGTAGGGCTGATCGTTGTATGGCGCGTCCAGATCGGGATGGTTGACGTGGAACCCTGCCCTTTTGCCGGGCGCGAGGACGGCGAACTTCTCGCGGAAGACATCCGGGTTCTGTTCATAGCAATGAACGGTGTAAATGTCGGTGTCAACGTGGACGTAGCCGCTTGAATCGTTGACCGGGCGCGTGGGATCGAGGGCGCGCGTCAGGGCGACCGTCTCCTCGACGGCGCGGCGATGGGCTTCGCGATTGGCGCGCGCGCCGGCGGCGGTTTCGTTGTACGGCGTCCAGGCGACGATGGACGGATGGTTCAGATCGCGCATGACCACCTCGCGCCATTCGCGCTGGTAGTTGTGGATGCCCTGGGCCGTGGCGAAGTTGCGCGCGCCGCCCCAGTCGGCAAACTCGCCCCACGTCAGGTAGCCGAGGCGGGCGGCCCAATAGTGGAAGCGTTCCTCGAAGACTTTCTGGTGCAGGCGCGCGCCGTTGAAACCGACGGCCAGGGAGCGCTCGATGTCGGCGCGCAGTTCGGCGTCGCTGGGCGCGGTCCACACGCCATCGGGATAGAAGCCTTGGTCCAGGACGAAGCGCGCGAAAAAGGGCTTGTTGTTGAGGAAGAAGCGGTTGCCTTCAATGTGGAATTTGCGCAGGCCGGCGTAACTCTTGACCGAGTCAACGACGGCGCCGCCTTCGAGCAACTCGAAACGCAGTCCATAGAGAAATGGATCGGCCGGACTCCAGGCGCGGGGATTTTTGATTTGAAGAGTCAAGCCGGCGCCGCTGGCCCCCACCGCGCTGGCCGCCGCGATCTCGGCGCCATCCGCGCCATCCGTTAGAAGCGTGGCTTTGAACTGAAGGCCCCGCCGCCCGCCGCGAATCGCCGGCGTGATGACGAAGCGTCCGCCATCGAGATCGGGAACCACGCGAACATGATCCAGATAGGCGCCGGGCCGCGCTTCAAGCCACACCGTCTGCCAAATCCCCGTGACGCGCGTGTAGAAACAGCCGTGCGATTTCAGCTGAAGCGATTGCTTGCCCGAAGCCTGGACGCCGGACCGCAGGTCGTCAAGGGCGCACACCGTCAGGTCGTTGGCGCCTTCGCGCAACGCCTCAGTAATGTCGAAGCAGAAGGACGAAGAGCCGCCGTAGTGGCGCCCGGCGAGGCGCCCATTGACCCACGCGCGGCAATCATAGTCCACGGCGCCGAAGTGAAGAAACACGCGCCGGCTGCGCCAGTCGTGGGGAATCGTAAACGCGCGATGATACCAGACGGCGGGAATGAAGTCCGTGTAGGCGATACCCGACAGTGTGCTTTCAGGGCAGAACGGAACAACAATCTTTTCGTTAAACGCCGAGGCGTCCTCCGCCCATCCCTTCTCGGCGCCTGAAACGCCAAAATCGAAGGCAAAATCCCACTCTCCGTTCAG
>Ga0315276_10007612_pt1 | contig 10036 bp, 5 predicted proteins | sample YL17G05_0_MG_FD_204542 | JGI IMG/M metagenome (GOLD analysis project Ga0315276, IMG submission 204542) | Sediment microbial communities from Yellowstone Lake, YNP, Wyoming, USA - YL17G05_0 | ecosystem: Environmental > Aquatic > Freshwater > Lake > Sediment | place: USA: Wyoming | collected... | reverse complement strand
GTTACTCAAAACTATTCAGCTACTACTACTACTACTAAAACGGCTGGAACAGGAGAGCTAGAGTTTTTACAGCCTAAAACTGGCACTACTACGGAGGCTACTAAAGAGCCTGTAGTACGTAAATCTACAAAAGCTGCTGTGGCAGAACCCGAGTCTAAAGTAACTATGGAGAGTGTCTTAAAGGAGTGGGCCGACTAGCCTCTAGCTTAATACCAGTAAGGGCAGGTTATGTCCTGCCCTTTTTTGTCATTTAAGATTAGGGTGTGTCATGAATAGGCTGGAGTTTTTAAGACATATAATGCCCCCCGAAGGCATTCATCTAGTGACCGGAATAAAGGACGGTCGCCCTATACAACGCGCACTGAAGAGCATAGCCGAAGCAGATTCCTGGGCTAAGGATATGGTTGCTCGGGGTATAGATGCATTCTTCGCTATGAGTGCTTTCAACACTGTACAAGGGGGTAGGAAAAAGATAAATTTTAGGGCAGCTAAGGCTATATGGGCTGACATAGACATTGGGAAAGGCTCTATGTACGCCACTCAAGGAGATGCAATAGTGGCTTTATATGAGTTTGTTAAAGCATCGGGCTTACCTAAGCCGACAGTCGTATCCTCAGGGTACGGATTGCACGTGTATTGGGTATTCACTAACGAAGTAGATTACAACACTTGGATGCCCCTATCAAGGGCGCTTCTGGCTAAGATGGACACTGAAGGATTAGTGATTAAGGACAGGGCGTGCACTACGGATGTAACGAGAATATTTAGAATACCGGATACGATAAATTTTAAGTATGGTAAGCAGATGGAGGTGAAGCTCATATTTATAGGCCCCGCTAGCCCCGTTAGACTGCTTAAAGATATATTAGAGGCTGATGAGCTATCTTACATAGACAAGGTAGAGATATTAGGTTCAGGTAAATCCCAGGCGCTAAACGAAACGACAAGGGCTCTTTTAGGTAATGCGACTCACCATTTTGAGAAGCTGGTAAAACGCAGTAAGGCGGGGACAGGATGCGCTCAAATTAAGTACATGATGGAGAACAAAGAAGAAACTTCTGAACCCTTATGGAGAGCGGGATTATCCATTGCTCAGGCATGTGTAGATAGGGAAGCAGGTATACGTACTTTATCAGTAGGGCATAGTGAATATGACAAGGAAGAGTCAGAAGCAAAAGCAGCACTAACAGCTGGGCCTTACCTATGTACTTCCATTAAGAACCTAAATCCCTCCCTATGCGAAGGGTGTAAACATGCGGGTATAATCGGTTCCCCTATAGCATTAGGGAAGGATATTTTGGAAGCCCAGGCATCGGACAACCTGATTATAGCTGAAAGCTCTGAACTGGGTAAGGTAGAGTTAGAAATCCCTACATACCCCTTCCCCTTTTTTAGGGGCGCCAAGGGTGGTGTGTATATCCGTAGCCCATTGGAAGATGGCGAAGCGGGGGACACAGAAGCTAACCTGATTTATGAAAATGATTTCTATGTGGTGGGTAGGCGTACTGACCCTGATACGGGGGAAGTCATTCACATGCGTCTTATTCGCCCTCACGATGGAATGAGTGATTTTACAGCCCCACTTGCAACAGTGACTGCCTCTGATAAATGCAGGGACCTACTGTCTCAACGTGGTATCGCCGCAAACACGGCACAAATGAAAGGTCTAATGGCCTATTTAGTGACATGGACTAAGCATATGCAAAATACAAGCAAAGCAGAATTAGTAAGAGTTCAATTTGGTTGGCAGGATAATGACACCTCCTTTGTTATCGGAGTGAGAGAAATAAAGAAGAGCTCCCAGTTGACGTATAGCCCGCCGTCAGCTGCTACAGATACCGTAGTGAATATGTACTCAAAGGCAGGTACGTTGGAAACATGGACGACTGTAGCGAATGCTTATGCACTTCCAGGAAATGAGATTAGGGCCTTCGCCTTATTCTTGAGTCTGGGGGCACCGATGTTCAAGATGTTTTCCTTAGGTGGAGCAATCCTGCACTTAACCAATGCTTCTTCTGGGGTAGGTAAGTCAACTATCCAGATGGTAGCGAATAGCGTATGGGGGCACCCTACTCAGACTATGTTGACTAGAGATGATACTGTATTATCTAAGTACCATCGTATGGGGGTAGTGAAGAACCTGATTTTGTGCATGGATGAACTAACTAATCTACCCGCTGAGGATGTTAGTAACCTCGCTTTTGGAGCTACTAACGGGAGGGGCAAGAACCGTATGCAGGCATCGGCAAACTCAGAGCGTATCAACAATACTACGTGGTCGCTGCCTTGCATAACCTCCGGTAACAATAGCCTACATGAAGTGCTTCACTCGCTTAAGGCAGACCCCGAAGGAGAGATTATGAGGGTTATGGAGATGGAGGTTATACGTAGTGATGATATGACCAAGCAGGAATCTGACCAGTTATTTTCTCGGGATTTGATGGTTAACTACGGTCATGCAGGGGAGGTTATCATGCAGTATGTACTAGATAATTATGACCAGTGCATAGAAAGCTTATATGCTATACAGCTGGAGATTGATACTGCGGCAGGGTTTCGGCAGCGCGAGCGATACTATTCAGCTCTGTGCGCTACGGCTATCTGGGGAGGCAAGATTGCAAATATACTAGGGCTTATAAATATCCCTGTGCAGCCCGTAATAGATATGTTGGTGAGTAGATTAGGCAAGGTCGCTAAACCTACTATGTCGGCAGCTGAGGTATCCACTACGCATTTGGGATTATTCATGTCAGAAAATATGCAGAACCAACTCATCATTAACCAAGCACCTTCAGCGATTGCGGGCACCCTCAGTGTACCCATCGAAACCCCTAGGGGATTCCTGGCTATTAGGCGAGAACCTGATGTTAATCGAGCGTACATCATAGTCTCTGTACTTAAATCGTGGTGCGCCAAGAAGCAAATACCCTACTCCTGTATGATAAACGACTTGAAAAAATTAGGCAGTTTACTGGACATAACCAGGATTAGGATGTCGGAAGGGACCCCGCAAGATAGTCCTGCTGTGATGGCATTAGTGTTAGACGGTACAAAACTTTAGGAGAACGAGATGAGTATAGAACGTGAGTTATTACAACGAGCATACAATGCTATTAGTACAAATGGCTATCCGTATTTGATTAAACTTAGGGCAGACATTAGAGCTGAGTTGGAAAAGGATTCACCTTTCCTTGAGGTAGTTAGGCAGTACGTGACTGCAAAGCTGCTAGGGGTGGAGGATTGTAGGCAGGGGGTGATTACCTATGAGGATGAGAACTCTATAATTGTCCATGGTAGGTACGGTATTTATGAGTGTGAGAAAGACTACATAGTTGTCCCCTTCAATAGTTTATGGGGCGAGACAAAAAAATTTGCAGTGAGTATGGGTGTTAAACCGGAGGGAGCATGGGATTATGAAAGTACGAGATAAAGAACTCAAGCAACAAGTTGATGTCTTTTGTAAAGAATGCCCAACATACCAATGCTATTGGCCTAGGTCTGACCCAGGAATATTCAACCAAGGTCAGGGGTATAGGTTCAGATCGAATAACTGGCTATGTGGTACTAGGGAAATACGGGGCTGCCCAGTAAGCCCCGAAAAAGAAACTACAAATTAGAATGTGCGGAGCGGCTAAAATGGGATCAACAACAACAGCGTATATCTACGTAATAAACAATAACTCAAGAATAATTTTATTTAAATCGATGGAATCAGCTCAAAGGTATCTGGCATCTTTTCCACCGTCCGTAGCTGGCGGAATGACTATACGTGAAACGGCTGTTTTTAATTAAAAGGAGAAACCATTAATTTTACTTAAACGTATTCTCTTGCACTTGACGAATACCTGATACAGACTGCATCCGTTGCTTCTCTAAAGAGTCCTTTTGAGCTTTCTTCTCAGCAGGGGAGCGGTCTTTATCAGGTAGCGAAGCATTTATCTTTTCAGCTTCCCTGATTTTAGACAGGGATTGGTCTACCTTGGATACCCACTTCCTGACATCGGTTCCAATCATAGCCCCGTGCTTCTTAATGTACTCACGGTACTTCTCTGGGCTTACCTCTAGGGCTTTCGCAGTCTTATATAAGGTATCTGATTCCTCCTTAAACATGTAGAACTCCGCAAGGTTCTTGCCGCCAGTTTCTTTAGGAGTGAATGAAGCTACCCCCGGTACTTTACGCATCAACTCTTGGGGGGTTATATCCGCAGAAGGTAAATCCATGCCCGCCCTGAGAGCAGAGTCCATAATACCTAGCATCGCACCACCTACGCTACCAAAGAACCCCTGAACTAGATGGTCTAACTGAATAGGGGAGAAGCCTGAGGTATTAAGTTTACCCCCTATCAATTTGCTAGTCTCAGAAGTACCTGCAACCCAACGCTCACCCGGTTCTTTGCCTTCTACTCCCATACCCTCAACAGGCCGCCCTGTGTTAAAGTCGTGATTAGCGATAACCTCAAGGGGTGCACGAATCGCGGTAGGTAGAAGCGGCAGCCCCATAACAGACCTCCACGTAGCCTCCGCTATATAGTGCTGTGCTAGTTTAGAGTGCTCTTTACCACCGGCAATTATTGCGTCATAGCCGTGGGTCATAAGTACGTGGGGTAGCAACGTCCAGTCCTTACGTAGGGGAATAGCAAAAGGTACGTCATTTCCAAGCACATAGAGGTGACTATCTCTTACCGCTGCCTCCTTACCCCGCTCGTGGTCAACGCCTCTATCTTTATCTTCTGCACTGAGGGCGTTATACAGGATACTGAACACCATCATCTGAACGGTAGTCGAAGCAAGTGTCTTCAGGGCCTCGCTACGTTGAGTAGGAGAGATACCTGTACCCATTAGGGTTCTGTAAGCTACGCTCTGCACTTGCAGGTAGGCTCCATAAAAAGGGACAATCTGGCGTACCATATCCGAGGTAGCACTAGACCCCCGCCTACGGAAGTTGATAATCTCAAACGCCCGCTCAACAGCAGCCTTCTCTGCCGCAGGGTTGTTCCCCAGTTCGGCAATGGTTCGATTATATACCGCCTGCCTGATGGCATTGTCCCCAATCATAGCAAAGGTCTCTAACTTGCGTTTGAGCTTACGTCCCAGTGTATTAGGGCCAGCAGACATGCCGATACTCATTTCCAGCTCTCGACGAACTGCCATATCCGACCAGTCTCTAACCCCCGCAGCACCTAGGGTATGCAGTTTTTTGTGGGCGCTGCTTGCACCAAACAATGTCTTCGCAAACTCTTTAACGACTTCAGCAGGAAGGGCAGCGGGATTCTTCAGACCTGAAGTGAACATAGCAGCGAACGTATCTTGAGGTAGCTGGCCTAGGGTAAACAGAGGATTATATACGATAAGGTTACGTAAGTTCCGCGCAAACGGAGATGCTATTTTGGTAAGTCCCATAGTCACAGTAGGCAGGCCAGTGAAGGCAGGCACCATCAGAGGGTCTTCAGTTCGGTAATACTCCTTAATGCCATTCCTAAAAACGTAGAACTTACCGGGCCTCTTGTCGTCAGCACTCACCATCTCTATAGTGCCTTTGGGCATGTAGTCAGTAAGGGCATCTATAATCTTCACAGCCTTATCGTTCTTGATTCCTTTAGTGTATGCAGCTACCAGCCAGTGCTCCATGTTCTCCATTACATCATTTATCTTCCGTGATGACCCTTTAATTTTATGGTCTTTACGATGTGACAATAGGCCCCTACTTCCTCTAATGCTCACTGTCTGCATATCGTCCATGTAGTCATTAAGCTCATCAGAAGTCATGTCCCTATTGAATGGGGTATAGGCTATATTCTCCATATAGGTAGTAGCTTTCTCACGAGTCCAATACCCAGTGGATACTAGAAATTCAATGCCGTTATTCTTGGTTCTATTCCATATAGCGATAGGCCCATCGTCAGCAGCCAGTTCGGGCATTATGTCGAGTACTGTAAGGATGTTGTCCACCTCTTCATCAGAGTACACAGGGTAAATCTTTTCAGCCAGCTCTATGAGCTCTTTATTTTGCTTCAGGTACTGCCTCTTCAAGTTAGGGGATAGCCCTTGGGCTGTAGTCAGTACTCTCTCTGCATCTGAGCGCACATCTTTAATACGCCTTGCGACCTGCACATCGTGGAATATCTGCTGCATATCCTCAGGAGACTTACCATACTTCTTCCCGATTTCATTAGTACGGGCTTCGACATTCCGCATGTTATCCTTATGCTCGAACGCTTCAAACTTCTCCAGGTTAGCGTTATGCCTACCACCGCCCAGCGTAACCATCGCTCCTGCCAAGCCTGTGTCATGCACAGCCTGCGCTTTTGACATCAGATACTGGATTTTTTCTGATAGGGCACGAGGTAGCCCCACCTTATTCATATACCTAACAGCCTGATTAACCACCCTGGCGTCATCAGACACAAATTTAACTGCCAGCATATCAAGAAATGCATGGAACTTCTCAATCCTGGTAGGGGGGTTTTTGACAATCGCTTCTTCCTCCGCTGCCATACGTGCATTGGCCTCAGGGTCGGTAGAGTACATCACTTCGCTTCGTGCAGTACGCTGTGAGGTTCTGGATTCCTTCCGCAATGCCCTTCCAGCCAGATGCCTAGCATCCTCTGGGGTTAGCTTAAAGTTTATGCCTAGTGTGGTGCGTGCCCAATGTCTAATAGCGGCTATAATTCTGTGAACCAGGGGTAAGTTAGGGGCATGCTCTACTAGGTAAGCTAGTGTTTCCTCAGCATGTAAATGCTCAGGCGTGTTCTCTGGAACGGCAGCTCTAGCTGCTTCAAACACAGCACCTTTATTAGTCTGTGCTTGGTTCTTAAAGTCAGCCCACAGCTTAGCCCCGACCATCTTCTCCATGCCTGCATGCACACCGACTTCATGCAGAGCGACATCCTGGAGTGTTCGTGGGGTAAGTTTGCTAGCTACATAGTGGGTTACCCCTTCTTTGGTGGTTAACCCCTTTACGTTGTGCGGGTGTCCCTTGCCTGGGAGTGTAGCTGCTGTATTGTGGATAATAGCCTTTCCTGAAGCTACTAGCTTACGCATCTCAGGAGAGAGATGTTTCATTAATGATTCAGCGGTATGCCCAGTGTCTTTGTTATCCTTCGAGGTAGAGAAGAGGTGCTCATCTCCAGGATCGTAGTAATAGTCCTCATCGGGCACAGTATCTTTAGCTTCTTGTATTACGTCAGCTATCTCTTGCTCAGAAGCACGCGCCTTTGTTACCGTAGCAGGCCCCACTTTAGCTTTATTTGCTTCTACTACTCGTTTGGCGTTCTCTTGGTTTAGGCGTAGCTCTTCTGCATCAGCAATAGCTTTATTTGCTTTACGCGTGGCCTCCAGACTAGCTAACTCTTTCTGTGATAGCCCCTGGGGTATTGGCTTACCAGCATAGGGCGTACCGAACATAGTCGCCGTGTTAAATGTAGGCGTTACGTTCTTGCCAGATGCTTCCAGCTCTGCATGAGTCTGTAGGAAATCAGCTATCCGGTTAGCCCTGGGTACCCCCTTCGTATTCCTAACTGAGTTGGCTATATCATTAAGCGTAGCCCCTTTAGGGAAGTACCGAACACCAAAGGACTTAGCCAAGCTTTCAGAAGCTGGCGTCACCAAAAACTCAGTATTTCCGGGGGCAGTTGCGGCAATGGGGGGTACCACAGGTTTTACCACGGGTTTTACAACCGGCTTCTTGGGTGCCTTAGGCTCCCTCTTCCGAAGAATAGGTTCTTCTATTACTGGCGCAGGGGGTATGGGCGTCACTTCCTGAATAGGAGGCGTTTCCACAAGGGTAGGCTTTACCGGAGCTAGGGGTTCTGTGGTAGGAATAGGTGCTGGCGCTGGTGTTTCTACTACCGGCGCAGGAGTAGGGGGCTCTACGGGTGTTTCTACTACCGGCGCCGGGGTTTGAACTTCGACCGGTTCAGTCTGTCCTACTGGAGCAGGGGCAGCAGGTGTCTCTGGTACCGTAGATGTTTCCGTTTGTGTTGCTTGTACCGCATTAATTTCATCCTGAGCTTTTTGTAATGAGGCACTGTACGCACCCGCATCAAATGCAGCGGGGAAGGACTTAAACTTAGCTGCATTCTCTACGATAGCTTTAGTAGCATCAATCCCCTCTTGAGTTGACAGGTCTTGGTTCCGTAAGTCTTTATACAGTTTATTGGTATTGCCTAGCCCCCATGAGCGCAGTGTCTCATTTAATACAGGTTGAGGCCCAACAAGTTCTTCCTCAGGCATACCTCTAGCTGCGGCTTCTCTTTCTGTTTTATTGGCCTCGGCAATCTTTATCTGAGCGGCGCCTTCAGGAGTAAGCTGAGGATCGTCTTCATTTCCAGCACGAGTCGTTAATGCATGAGCACCCCCAAATGCGCCTCCCGCTACCGTTCCTAGGATGGCCCCTTTAGTAGCCTCATCTTTAACCCCCTCTAACAGCGGTCTATCTGTAGCATAGTTCTGCCACATCCGCTCTTGAGCTGACTGGGGCGCTTCTTCAAGTACACCTTCCCCAAACATGGAAACCATTAAGGACTTAAATACCCCAAACGTACCTGCTACTGTTCCTACTGATTTTTCAAGTCCCTCTCTAGCGCCCCCTGCAATCATTGCTCCTAAGTCTACACCGCCTAAGGCTTCAGTCGCCTTACCGCCTAACCCCCCTAGTACTCCCGTTACGGCTCCTGAACCTAAGGCAGATACTGCTTCTTTGGTATGAAGCATCTGATCCGGGGATAGGTTTCTTGAGTCTTCAGCAGCACCGCCTGCTTGTATGGCACCTTCTCCTATACCTGCGGCAAGATAACGACTAGCTATGCCTAGGCCTTTCGCAGCTTTACCTATCACGCCTCCGGCAATCATAGAAGGAGCGGATTCACCTACCATAGTACCTACAGCAGACGGATTGTCCCAAGCAGCTTTTATAATCCCAGAAACCCCATGGGCTTCCTGAAGGGCCTTATTAGCAGCTTGTGTCTGAGGGGAGTATTGAGCTTCCAACTCTCTCTGCTTAGCCTCTAAGTCGATGCCGTGCTCTTCAAGTGCCTTACCCGCATAACCTCCTGTGGGGAGGTCTGCTATTCCTACCAGCCCTTGAGCTGCTCCAACAACACCCTTCTTAACTACTGTACCTATGTCCCCCAGTATCTGCTCTTGAGTTCTGGGAGGTTGCTCAGGAGTGATAGGGGATTCAGGGGACTCAGTAGGAGCTTGTTGCCGCGCTTCATACTCCCGAGCAGCTACTTCTTTTAGCTCTTCATCTGTGGCATCATCAGGGCCTCTGATTTGTAATACGCTGCCGTCTGGAGTACGTACGCTATATACAGCCATGCTATTCCGCCTTAGTTATCTAAGTACTTCATATTGATCCAACCTATTAGGGGCTACACTTTCTCCACCAGTATCCTCTTCCATACCCTCACCCGTATATTGCGTCTGCGTTTTGATTTGCTCGCCACCCATCTCTAATTTAAGCCGATCCAGCTCAGCTACCCGTGCAGCTAACTGATTATTCTGTTGATCCAGCTCTTTCTGTATTGGCTTCTTTTCCTCGTCCGTTTTAGATTTATCAGATAGTTTAGCTTGTGTATTCTTAATCTGTCCTTCAAGAACTCTTATTTGAGTATTAATAGCAATAGCCCGTTTTCCCGCCATAGAATTTGGAGCCCCTGCCACCCTGGCCCCCGCATATATTTTAGCTTGTTCTATTTGGGAGTCTCTATTTTTCTTATTCTCGGCAGCTTTAACTTGTAAATCCCACACCTTCATAGCGTGGTCAGAAGCCTCATTCTTAAGGGCAAATGCCCCTTTAACGTCGCCTAATTTCTCCAGTCGAGTAGCAGCTTCCAGTTTATACAGAGACTCATCCAGCACCCTAGATAACTTGGCTTGTTCCTTCTTGTCCTCCAAATAACTTGGCATTGTCTGAGTTAGGGCTTTCATACCCGCAACAAGTGGCGGGCCAGGAGTCGATCCCCAGTGAGAGAAGAACTCTGCCATCCGTAAGTAGGTATCCCGCTCACTTGAAGTTCTTAAGTCAAGCCCCTGC
>Ga0315276_10007610_pt1 | contig 10037 bp, 7 predicted proteins | sample YL17G05_0_MG_FD_204542 | JGI IMG/M metagenome (GOLD analysis project Ga0315276, IMG submission 204542) | Sediment microbial communities from Yellowstone Lake, YNP, Wyoming, USA - YL17G05_0 | ecosystem: Environmental > Aquatic > Freshwater > Lake > Sediment | place: USA: Wyoming | collected... | reverse complement strand
CTCTGGGCCGGCCTCTTCGACCTGCGCGAGAACCTGCTCGGCCGCGCGCTCGACGACCTCCGCGCCATTGCCGCCTAGCGTCCGGCCGCCTCGCATCTGCGTCGTCGGCTCCGCGAACGTCGACCTCGTCGCCCGCTGCGAGCGGCTGCCGCGCCCGGGCGAGACCGTCACCGGAGCCGTGTTCGAGCGCATCCCCGGCGGGAAGGGCGCGAACCAGGCTGTAGCCGCGGCTCGGCTCGGCGCGCGGACGGGCTTCGTCGGGCGGATCGGCAGGGACGACCTCGTGCTGCGCTCGCTCGAGGCGGAGGGCGTCGACGTCAGGGGCGTCCGCCGAGACGACGGGGAGAGCGGCGTCGCGCTGATCCTCGTCGATGCCGACGGCGAGAACGTGATCGTCGTGGCCCCCGGTGCGAATTCCCGCCTCACCGCTGCAGACGTGGCGTTCGCCGACGCGGACGGCGTGCTGTGCCAGCTCGAGATCCCCGGTGAGGCGGTCGAGGCCGCCGCCGCCCGGGCGACGGGGTTCTTCTGCCTCAACGCGGCCCCCGCGGTCCCGGTGCCGCTCGAGGCCCTACGGCGGGCCGACGTGGTCGTCGTGAACCGCTTCGAGCTCGACGCACTGCCGGAGACGCCGCGGCTCGCCGCGCTCACGCTCGGCGCCGAGGGGGCCGTGCTGCTCGAGAACGGGGAGGAGGTTGCGCGCGCCGCGCCGCCGGCCGTGACGGCCGTCGACGGCACGGCCGCCGGGGACGCCTTCTGCGCCGCGCTGCTCGTCTCGCTGCTCGAGGGGCGCGACCGCCTCGAAGCGCTGCGCCGGGCCTGCGCCGCCGGGGCGCTGGCGGCGTCGCGGTTCGGGGCGCAGCCCTCGCTGCCCACAGCGGCCGAGCTCGACGAGATACTGCGCGTGTGAGCGCCGTCCCGATCCTGCTCGACTGCGACCCCGGTCACGACGACGCGATCGCGCTCTATCTCGCGCTTGCGAGCCCGGAGCTCGAGCTGCTCGGCGTGACCACGGTCTCGGGCAACCAGACCATCGAGAAGACGACCGCGAACGCGATCCGGCTGCTCGATGCCGTCGGACGCGCGGACCTTCCCGTGGCCGCGGGGGCCGACCGGCCGCTCGTCCGCGAGCGCTACGGCGCCGCGTACGTCCACGGCGAGACCGGCCTCGACGGCCCCGACCTGCCGCCCCCGAGCCGGCCCCCCGACGCCCGCCACGCGGTCGAGCTCCTCGCCGCCACGCTGCACGCCGCGCCGAATCCCGTCACCGTCGTGCCCACCGGGCCGCTCACCAATCTCGCCCTCCTGCTTGCCCTCCACCCGGGGATCGGGGAGCGGATCGAGCGGGTCGTGCTGATGGGCGGCGCGATCGCAGAGGGGAACGTCACTCCGGCCGCGGAGTTCAACATCTGGGCCGATCCCGAGGCCGCGCGCCGCGTGTTCGAGAGCGGGCTCGACCTGACGATGGTGGGCCTCGACGTCACGCATCAGGCGCTCGTCGGCGAGCCGGAGGCCGAGCGGATGCGCGGCGCGGGCCGCGCGGGGGCGATCGTCGCCGACCTGCTCGGGTTCTACGGCCGCTTCCACCGCGAGCAGTACGGGTGGGCAGGCTCGCCGATCCACGACGCCGTCGCGGTTGCCTACGTGGCCCGGCCGGGCCTGCTCGAGACGAAGCACCGCCGGGTGGACGTGGACTGCTCGTGGGAGCTCTCGCGCGGGCGCACCCTCGTCGATCTCTGGGAGCGCACCGGGCGCCCGGCGAACTGCCACGTCGCAACGGGAATCGACGTGGCGGGCTTCGTCGAGCTCCTGATCGAGCGGATCAGCTCGCTCCCGTAGACCCTTGTGATCCCTCATCCCCTCCGCCGGGGGAACACCAGCCCCGCCAGGACGTCGCCGAGCGTCTCCTCGAAGACGGCGTCTCGCTCAGCGATCCGGCGGCGCTCCGCTCGCATGATCCGGCTGACGCGCTTGTAGCTCGGTCGCGGCACGTCAAGCCTGGCGGCAAGGGGGCGCAGGCGCCGGTAGGCCTCCGCGTACGGGCAGTCGAGCGCGGCGAGCAGGCGGAGCGCCCGCACGAACTCGGGCCGAACGGGATCCCAGCGGGGCACGGGGATCACGATGACGGGGACTGTTGTACGGGTTTGTGACATGAGGGATCACAAGGTGTGACTTCGTGGCGCGGGGGCGGGCCGGGGAGGAGGGGCGCGCTGCTCCCCGAACTCGCCTCTATGGCGCGCAGGAAGCGCACGACCAAGCTACGCCCGAAGTCTCCCGCCCGGATCCGCAAGCGGAAGCGGGCGGCGCGCACGCACGCCCACCGCACGGAGCTGTGGGGTCTCGCTCTCGCCGCGCTCGGCGTCTTTCTCGGCGCGCTCCTCTACTTCGGCTGGAACGGCGGCGTGGTCGGCGGCGCGGTCACCGACGCGATCACCGCGGTGATCGGCGACGCAGGCTACGCGCTCCCGGTCGCGCTGCTCGTGCTCGGCGCGCTGATGGTCGCCCGCAGCGCGCTCGTGGACGTGCGCCCGTTCCGGACGGGGCTCGTCGTGACCGCGTTCGGGCTGCTGCTCACGCTCGGCGCCGCCCGCGGCGGCTGGGTCGGCCGGGAGCTCGAGCGCCTCTGCTCGGCGCTGCTCGGCACGACCGGCGCGACGATCGTCGGCGTGACGACGCTCGCGGTGGGGCTGCTGCTGCTCACCGGCGCCTCGCTCGGCGCGTTCCTCCGGCGCTCGAGCCACGCGGTGCGCCGCGCCGGCGGCCACGCCCGCAGGCTCCGCACCCGTCCCGCGCCCGCCCATGCGGCCGCCTCGGCGATCCCCATGCCCATGCCGCTGCACGCGGTCGAGCCGCCCGTCGACGTCGAGCACGACTACCCGGACGTCGTCTCCGAGACGGGCCCGCCGGCGCTCCTCGTCCACGAGCCCGAGCCGGACCAGGCGAGCCTGTTCGACGCCCTGCCCGGGCATCCTGACTACGAGCTCCCGGATCGCAGCCTGCTCCGGCGCTCACCGCCCGGGAGCGGCCCCTCGCCCGAGGCGGGGCGACGTGTCGCCGAGGCGCTCGTGCAGACGCTCGCGAACTTCGGGATCGACGCGACCGTGGTCGGCCAGATCTCGGGCCCACGCGTGACGCGCTACGAGCTCCAGCTCGCGCCCGGGACGAAGGTGGCCAAGGTCGCCGCGCTCAAGGACGACCTCTCGTACGCCCTCGCTACGACCGAGATCCGCATCCTCGCGCCGATCCCCGGCAAGCAGGCGGTCGGAGTCGAGCTGCCGAACCTCTCCCCGAACATCGTCACGCTGGGCGACGTCTTCGACGACGTGCCGCAGACGGCGAGCCCGCTCGCGGTCTGGCTCGGCAAGGACATCTCCGGCAACGCGGTCTGGGCCGACCTCGCGCGGATGCCGCACCTGCTGATCGCGGGCACGACCGGCTCGGGCAAGTCCGGGTGCATCAACGCGATCATCACCTCGATCCTCCTGCGCGCGAACCCGGACGAGGCGCGCCTGATCCTGATCGATCCGAAGCACGTCGAGCTGAACCACTACGAGTCGATCCCGCACCTGCTGACGCCCGTCGTCTCGAGCCCGAAAGAGGCCTCGGCGGTGCTCGCCAACGTGGTGGGGGAGATGGACCATCGCTACGAGCGCCTCTCCGAGCTGCGGGCGCGCAACCTGCCCGAGGCGAACCGCGCCCTGCGCAGTCGCGGCGAGCGGCCGATGCCGTACCTGCTCGTCGTGATCGACGAGCTCGCCGACCTGATGATGACCTCGCCGCAGGCGGTCGAGGATGCGGTGATCCGGCTCGCGCAGAAGTCGCGCGCCGTCGGCATCCACCTCGTGCTCGCGACCCAGCGCCCGTCGGTGGACGTGATCACGGGGATGATCAAGGCGAACGTGCCCTCCCGGATCGCCTTCGCCGTCTCGAGCCAGACCGACTCGCGGGTGATCCTCGACCAGGCCGGTGCGGAGAGCCTGCTCGGCCAGGGCGACATGCTGTTCAAGCCGCTCGGCACCTCGCGCCTCCAGCGCGTCCAGGGCGCGTACGTCTCCGAGGAGGAGATCGCGCTCGTCGTCGAGCAGTGCCGCCGCCAGCGGGGCCAGGAGCTCGACGAGTCGCTGCTCGAGCTGCCCGAGGCCTTCGCCGAGGGAGCCGGCGGCGACGGTGAGTTCGACCCCGACGAGGATCCGCTGCTCGACAGGGCGATCGAGCTCGTGGTGCAGACGCAGACCGCCTCGGTCTCGCTGCTCCAGCGCCGCCTGCGTGTCGGCTACACCAGGGCCGGCCGACTGATCGACATGCTCGAGCGCCGCGGCATCATCTCCGGGTACGAAGGCTCGAAGCCTCGCAGGGTGCTCGTCGACGAGGTCACACTCGCACGCGTGGCCGGCGTTTCCGACTGAGCCTCGACTTTGCGCCCAACTTCGGGTTAGCATCGGTCGTCTCTACGGACCGATCAGAAACTGCGACACGAGGAGGACACGTGAAAGGCAAGCGATCTCTCACGCTGGCGCTGGTGGCGGTACTCGCCATCTCGCTGGCACTGGCGGCCGGGTTCGCCCGTAGCGGCAGCGCGGCGCCGAGGGCGACGACGCAGGTTGCGCTCGTCAGCGACATCGGGAAGTTCAACGACAAGTCCTTCAACCAGTCGCAGCTCGAGGGGCTCAACCGGGCGAAGGCGAAGCTCGGCATCAAGGCCCTGCCGCTGCAGTCCAACTCGGTCAGCGACTACATCCCGAACCTGACGACCGCGGTGCGGCGGGGCTCGAGCCTGGTCATCGCGGCCGGCTTCCTGCTCGCGGACTCCACCGCGACGGTCGCCAAGAAGTTCCCGAACACGCACTTCGCGATCACCGACTATCCCGTCGAGGCGCCGCCGTTTGCCGACAAGAAGGGCAAGCCGCTGTTCAAGAACGTGATGGGTCTGACCTACGCGGCCAACGAGTCGGGCTGCCTGGTCGGCGTGCTCGCGGCGCTCCAGGCCAAGAAGGACGGCGGCAACACGATCGGCGCGGTCGGCGGCCTCAAGATCCCGCCGGTCGACATCTGGATCGCCGGCTACCGCCACTGCGCGAAGCTGGCCGTACCCGGGACCAAGGTCCTCGTCGGCTACTCGCAGGACTTCGTCGCCGCCGACAAGTGCAAGACGGTGGCGGAGAACCAGATCGCCCAGGGCGCGAAGGTGCTCTTCCAGGTCGCGGGCGGCTGCGGCCTCGGCACGCTGACGGCGGCCGACGACGCGGGCATCTGGGGGATCGGCGTCGACAAGGACCAGTACAAGGACGCGACGAGGGTGCTGACGAGCGGCGTGAAGCGCGTCGACACCGGCGTCTACCTGGCGGCGGCGGCCGAGAACGCCGGCAAGTTCGTCGGCGGCGCGGATCTGCTCTTCAACCTGAAGAACGGCGGCATGTCCGTCGGCAAGATCAACCCGGCCGTGTCGAAGGCGGCTATCGCCACGATGAACAAGTACAAGGCGCGGATCATCGCCGGCACGCTGAAGGTGCCGACCGGCCTCTAGGCAGGGCTCGAAGTGTGCGGGGGGCGACCGTCGTGGGTCGCCCCCCGCGTCTCCCTCCGGCCATAGAATCCCGCTGATGGACGCGCCGATCGTGCTCGAGCTGCGGGGGATCACCAAGCAGTTCCCGGGCGTCCTCGCCGACGACCACGTCGACTTCGATCTGCGCCGCGGGGAGGTACACGCGCTGCTCGGCGAGAACGGCGCCGGCAAGTCGACGCTGATGAACATCCTCTACGGGCTCTACAAGGCCGACGAGGGCGAGATCGCGCTCAACGGCAAGCGGGTCACGTTCGCCTCGGCGAAGGATGCGATCGAGGCGGGGATCGGGATGGTGCACCAGCACTTCATGCTGATCCCGGTGATGACCGTGGCGGAGAACATCGTCCTCGGCACGGAGCCGGTGCGGAACGGCGTGCTGCTCGACTACAAGGTCGCCGACCAGCGCGTGCGCGACCTGAGCACGAGGTTCGGTCTCGCGGTCGACCCGGAGGCGATGGTGGAGGGGATCACGGTCGGCCAGCAGCAGCGCGTCGAGATCGTGAAGGCGCTGTACCGGGGCGCCGACGTGCTCATCCTCGACGAGCCGACCGCCGTCTTGACGCCGCAGGAAGCGGGCGAGTTGTTCGAGATCATCAGAAGCCTGAAGGCCGAGGGGAAGTCGATCATCTTCATCAGCCACAAGCTGAACGAGGTGCTCGAGATCGCCGACCGGATCACCGTCCTGCGCCGTGGCAAGAAGATCGACACCGTGCCCCGAGCGGGCGCGACCGAGCAGGGGCTCGCGCGGATGATGGTCGGGCGCGAGGTGCTCCTCTCACTCGACAAGGCCCCCGCGCAGCCAGGCGACGTCCTGCTCGCGGTCGACGACCTGCACGTGCTCGACGACCGCGGCCTCGAGAAGGTGCGAGGAGTCTCGTTACGGGTTCGGGCGGGCGAGATCGTCGGGGTCGCAGGGGTGGACGGCAACGGGCAGACCGAGCTGATCGACGCGCTCACGGGCCTGCGCAGGCCGCAGAGCGGGCGGATCGAGGTCGCAGGCCGGGAGATGCAGCACCATGCGAGCGCGCGCGACATGCTCGACGCGGGCATCGGGCACATTCCGGAGGATCGCCAGCGGAGGGGGCTCGTGCTCGAGTTCTCGATCGCCGAGAACGTGGCCCTCCACGACTACTGCTACCCGCCGGACTCGAAGTGGGGGTGGCTCTACCCGGGCCGCCTGGTCGAGCGGGCGAAGACGTTGATCCGGGAGTTCGACGTGCGCGGCGGGGGACCGCTCACGCGCGCGGGCGCGCTCTCGGGCGGCAACCAGCAGAAGCTCGTGGTCGCGCGCGAGGTGTCCCGCGACCCCAAGGTCCTGATCGCCGCGCAGCCGACGCGCGGGCTCGACGTCGGGGCGATCGAGTACCTCCACAACCGCCTCGTCGCCGAGCGCGACGAGGGCCGGGCGATCCTGCTCGTCTCGCTCGAGCTCGACGAGGTGCTGTCGCTCTCGGACCGGGTCCTCGTCCTCTACGAGGGCCGGATCGTCGGCGAGCACGAGGCCGGCGCGGGCGAGGAGGAGATCGGGCTCGAGATGCTCGGCGGGGGCAAGGAGGACGCGGCGTGAACGAGCCTGCAGCGGCCCCGGAGGAACCCGGACAGAGTCTCGCCGCGCGCCTCGCGTTGCAGCACCGCCTCGGCGGGCTCGCGCCCCCCATCCTGACCGCGCTCCTCGCCTTCCTGATGGGCGGCCTGATCGTGCTCGCGACGGGGCACAACCCGATCACGACCTACCGGGGGATCTGGGACGGCACCGGGCTCGGCTGGCTCTACCACATCCCGTGGGACACCCGCGCGGAGTCGCTCGCCGCCCTCAACCTCCAGCAGACGCTGATCTGGACGACGACGCTGACCCTGACGGGCCTCGCCGTCGCGTTCGCCTTCCGCTGCGGCCTGTTCAACATCGGCGGCCAGGGCCAGTACCTCGTGGGCCTGATCGTGGCGAACTGGATCGGCGTCTCGATGGCGGGCCTGGCGGGCCCGGCGCACATCGCGCTCGCGATCGTGCTCGCGACGCTCGCCGGGGCGGCCTGGGCCGGGATCGCGGGGCTCCTCAAGGCGATGGTCGGCGCCCACGAGGTGATCACCACGATCATGCTCAACTGGATCGCGATCTACTTCGGGGCCTACGTGTTCGGCCAGGGCGGCCCGCTTCAGGGCCCGGTGGCGAGCAACCCGATCTCCGGCGACGTCGTCCAGAGCGTCCGCCTGCCCGTCTTCTGGGGGGACCCGGTGCTCCAGGGCCTCCATGTCGGCATCTTCATCGCGCTCGGGGCGCTCGTCGTCTTCTACATCGTGATCAACCGCACCACGCTCGGCTACGAGGTGCGCACGGTCGGCTTCAACCCGGACGCGGCGGCCTACGGCGGGATCAGCGTCAAGCGCAACTACTTCCTCGCAATGGCGATCTCGGGCTCGTTCGCCGGTCTTGCGGGCGGGATCGACATGCTCGGCTGGCAGTACCGTTTCGGCACGCTCGACGTCTACTCGAGCTCGGTGGGCTTCCTCGGGATCGCGGTCGCCCTGCTCGGGCGGAACACGGCGGTCGGGACGGGCATCGCTGCGCTCGTGTTCGGGGCGCTGTTCTACGGCACCACCCACGGGATCGACCCGAACGTGTTCAAGCCCGAGCTCGCCGGCAACCTGACCTCGATGGTCCAGGGGCTCGTCGTGCTCTTCGTCGGCGCCGACGTCCTGATCCTCTACGTGTGGGGCCTGCGGCGGAAGAAGCTCCGGATGCCGCGCCTCGGGGGGCGGGGCGTGTGACCGCCGGCGCCGTCGGGGCCGGCCTCCGCTCGGAGCGGGCGCCCGTTTACGTGGGCGCCGCGGGCATCGTGCTCGGCGCGCTCTCCTTCTGGGTCACCCTGCCGCCGGTTACCGCGCGATACCCGGCCTGGCCGATCGTCCTCGGCGCCGCCGCCGCCGCGGCGGGCGCCTTCGCCGCGTGGCGGGGGGCGCGCCGGGTCGGGATCAGCGCGATCACGGTCGGCGTGCTCGGGGCCGCGCTCGGCATTCTCGCCACGCACTCGAGCGTCTCGAACCTCGTCCAGGTGTTCACGTGGTCGTCGCTCCTCGCCTCGATGTTCGTCTTTGCGACGCCGCTCACCTACGCGGCGATCGGCGGGATGGTCTCCGAACGGAGCGGGGTGGTGAACATCGGGCTCGAGGGGATGATGCTGATGGGCGCGTTCTGGGGGATCTACGGGGCCGAGAAGACCGGCTCGTGGGTGCTCGGCGTCCTGATCGGGATGCTCGCGGGCGGGCTCCTGGCCGTGATCCACGCCTACTTCTCGATTCACCTCCGCGCGGACCAGATCGTGAGCGGCATGGGCATGAACTTCCTGGCCGTGGGCATCACCGGCTACTTCTTCGTCCAGCTCTACCACGGGGAGAACGTCGGCGCGAACGTGCCCCGAATCCCGGACCTGAACCTCCACATCAAGGACGTCTACTTCCTCGGCCCGACCTTCGGCCATCTCAACCTGATGATCTGGATCGGCTTCCTGGTCGTCGCGCTGTCGTACGTGGTCGTGTTCAAGACGCCGGTCGGGCTGCGCATCCGGTCGTGCGGGGAGCATCCGCGCGCGGCCGACACGGTCGGGATCAACGTCTACGCGGTGCGCTACGGCGCCGTGATCACCTCGGGCCTGCTCGCGGCGGCGGGCGGCGCCTACCTCTCGGTCGGCTTCGTCGGCACGTTCAACGAGAACATGACCGCGGGCCGCGGCTTCATCGCGCTCGCGGCGATGATCTTCGGGAACTGGCGGCCCTTCGGCGCGTTCGGGGCCGCGCTCCTGTTCGGCTTCTCCGCGGCGCTCGCCTTCAAGATGCAGGTGTACGACGCCTCGCTCCCGGGCATCGCCGTCCTGATCAACATCCTCCCGTACGTGCTCACGCTGATCGCGGTTGCGGGCGTGATCGGCCGCTCGACGCCGCCGGCAGCCGACGGCCGGCCCTACAAGAAGCAGTAGGGCCCGGCGCTGGCTACCGGTCAAACCACTAGGATCCCCGCGATGAGGCTGATCCGCCCGCTCTCCGTCGTGCTCGTGCTCGTCCTCGCGCTCGCCGCCGCGGGCTGCGGTGGCGGCGGGGGCGACAAGAAGAGCGCGACGTCCACCCAGGGCGTCGGCCCGCTCCGGGTCGGGCTCGTCACCGACACCGGCCAGCTCAACGACCGCGGCTTCAACCAGCTCGCCTATCAGGGCCTCCTGCGGGCGGAGAAGATCCTGGGCGTGAAGGGACGCGTGCTCGAGTCGCCGAGCCCGGCGGACTACGTGCCGAACCTCTCGACGCTCGCCCGTCAGGGCTACGACCTCGTGGTCGCCGTCGGCTTCGACCAGGCGGCCGCAGTCGCGAAGGCGGCGGCCGCGTTCCCGAACACGCGCTTCGCGATCATCGACGTGAGCCAGGGCGACCTCCAGGACAAGCCGAAGAACGTGCGCGGGCTCGTGTTCCGCGAGCAGGAGGCCGGTTA
>Ga0315276_10007609_pt1 | contig 10039 bp, 5 predicted proteins | sample YL17G05_0_MG_FD_204542 | JGI IMG/M metagenome (GOLD analysis project Ga0315276, IMG submission 204542) | Sediment microbial communities from Yellowstone Lake, YNP, Wyoming, USA - YL17G05_0 | ecosystem: Environmental > Aquatic > Freshwater > Lake > Sediment | place: USA: Wyoming | collected... | reverse complement strand
TGGTACGCAAACGTTCCTGAACGACCTGCGGATCACGACTCGCGTTCGCTTCCACGTCGGCCACAGAGCGAACCGACTCCATGCGGCTGCGAACGCTATCGAGCGTCATGACCTTGGCAGCTTCTGATGGAGCAGGAGTGCTGCTGCCCTGGACACCACAAAGTCACTTGTCGAACTCGGCGAGCCAGCCCTGAATCGGTCTGGCATCGATGCTTTGCGGTGGCAGCGCCCGGATCGAGGCGACCGCCTCGGCACTCAGAGTGCGAGGCGGGGCGTCGAAGACCTGCAATGTCCGGAACCGCTGGCGAACCTGTTCGGCGGAACTGGCCAGGACGATTGCCCAGAGACCGCCCTGTCCGTAGTCGTGCAACACGAAGAATTCCCGACTCATGTTCCCTCCTGGCTATGGTCCAAGGTTTACCCACCGCGCGCCTTCGATCGACACCGGGCCCGTCGTCCATGCCTCGAGTCCGCCGCCCGGCTGACCGAAGTTTGGTCCGACTGGCGTCCAAATTGAAAGTGCACCGACGTTCTGTCGGGGAACTTCAAAGTATCCGGTCGGCGCCCGCGGAAGCGCCAGCGAACGCTGCGCCGCAGCGGCTGACGGGTACGGTATCGCCGAGAAGTAGATCTGGCCGCTGCCGCCCGGCAGGATCAGACTCTGCAAGCCGATCCCCCGCTTACCGGTGTCATTCGTGAAATGGTAGACGTACAGCGGCTGGCCATCCTCGTCCAGTAGATCGCTGTCCGCGGCGATTTCGGCCGGCATCAGCAGCGAGGCGGCCGCGGCGGCGCCCGCGCCTGCGAGAGCGAAAGCCCGTAGACCCGACAGCCCCGCCAGGCCAGGCAACGCCCGAGTTCCGAAAGGAATCGCCACCACGCTCGCGGACTCCGCCGACGGTGCGGGGGCACTTACGACAATGGTTTCGATACCCGTGCCGGCAGCTGCGAGGTCGGCGCCTCCCACCGCTCCGGCCTCCGCAAAGTTCTGCATCGCGGACATTGCGTGGTCGCTCGCCGCGAGCAGGTCTGCGGTGAAGCTGTCGATTCCGGTCGCATTGACGATGATCTGCTCCATGCACCACAGCGCCGACTGGTCGGCGGCCGGGTGGTCGTTAAAGCAGTAGCCCGACGGATCCGTGTAGCGCAGCGGGTTGTTGCGGACGTAGCTGTATCGGTTCAGTCCCTGGGTGTCGTAGGGCGCCTGCACGTACGGATCCGGACTCAGGAACCGGCCGAGCACGGGATCGAATACGCGCCCGTTCATGTGGATGACGCCCAGGTTGTCGACGTGCTCGTGGCCCGTGTACCCGCGGGCCGTCGTGGACTGGATCTGCTGCCACTCGGACGCTGCAGGCGCAGCGCTGAGCCAGTCCCCGGACCGCCTCGACCCGAACGGGTTGTACGACGTCCTCGCCAGCAGCGCGCCGGACGACGACGTGAACCCATCGACCCCATTGAGATGGTCGTGCAGCAGGTAAACGGTAGTCGCGGGACCTGAGCCGACGCGAGACCGCACCGCGACGACGGCGCCATCGGCAACGACATAGCTTTGTTCGCCCGTTACGCCACCGGTGGAGTAACGCTCATACGAGCCATCGGCCGCGTACAGCCTGTCGGTCAGCGTCGTGCCTGCGCGAGCGACCTGCCGGTAGCGCGAACGATCCGCACCATAGTAGAAGGCAGAGGAGTTGCCGTTCGGGTGGGAAATCTGGCCGGGCAGGTCGTAGCTGTACCAGGTGATCGAACTGCCGCTCGCATTGGTCACGGCGCCGTTCGCGTCGTACGCGTAGGAGTTCGATCCCGCGGTCGCGACCGCGTGCCGGTGCACGGAGTCATAGCGATAGTTTCCGATGTCGGACTTGTAAGTGATGTTGCCGATGTCGTCGTATGCGAGGTCGAGGATCGTCGTCCCGCCGCGCTGGACGAGATCGAGGCGATCGCGACTGTCGTACGAGAACTGCTCCGCGATTCCGCGATTGGCATCGGCGCGCTCGCTCAGGTTGCCAGCGGAGTCCCAGGCGTAGCGCAGATTCTGGTAGGCAGCGCTGCCCGCCAGACCGGCCGTCCGGCTTTCGAGGAGCCCCGTCACGGCATCGTAGCGACTGGCCACTTTGACGCCGTTACCGAGGGTGGCGCCGGTGACCTGCCCGGCGGCATTGACCGCGTCGAGTTGCCAGAACACGGTGCCCGGGGCATCGGCGTCGGCCAGCCGCACCAATTCGCCGCGATCGTAGGAGTGCTTCAGCCGCAGCGGCGTCGTACCCGGCAACGTCGGATAGATCAGCGTATCGAGCCTTCCCGTCGCCGCATCGAACGTTTGGTTGGTGGCGAGCGTGGTACCTGCCACCGCCCTGGATGAAGTCCTGAGGCGGCCGAGAGAGTCGTACACATACGATTCCTGGAATCCAGGAGACGTGACTCCTGACAGCACGCCGACGTTCCTCGCCGCCGACGAATGCCCCCAGGTCCACGCCGTCAGTCCCTCGGCCTCGGTCCGGGTCGTCGGTCGCCCGAGCAGGTCGTAGGTGTAGCGAGTGGTCTGCCCGCGCGCGTTCGTCTGCCTCAACAACTCGCCCAGCGCCGAGTATTCGTAAGTCCAGGCGCCTGCGTCCGGATCGGCAACGCTGGTGCGGAACCCGCGAACGTTGTGGCCGACGGTCGTCTCGTTGCCGGCGTAGTCGCGAACCTTCGCCAGGTCCCCGAAAGCGTCGTACTCGTAGTCGGTGTCCGACCCTGCCGAATCGACGACCTGCAGGACATGGCCGACTGCGTCACGCCGCAATGTCGTCGTCCGGTCGAGCGCATCGACCTGCGCGACGTTCAACCCGTCGTAGCGCCAGCGCGTGGCGATGACGCTCGGTACCGACTCGCTCGTCGCCCGCTCAGTCGCGATGCGCCGGCCGAGCAGGTCGTGCGTATGAGTTACCCATGATGCCGGCGCGGAGCAGCACGCCGCGGGCACGCTTTCCTGCGACAATAATCCACGACTGTCGTAGCGGCGGGCACGCAGCGAGAATGCGCCACCGGGCTGCTCGTTGCGCGCATAGACCTCGCGATCGAGAGAATCAAGGCCAATGTCATCGCTCCTGACGTAGGCACCGACGGGTCCAAGCGTCGTCCGGCGAATCCGGTAGCGGGCGCCGGCCCATTCGCAGTTCGTGCCGTCGCAGAGCACTCTCGTGAAGATCGCGCTGGTGCCGTCAGGCCCGGTTTGCCGAGCAACGCGGCCGAAGGCGTCATGACTCCACCGCATGACCAGGTCGTTCGAGTCGCGGGCCTCGATCCGCTGCGCAGTAACCGGGTTCCAGCTCGCCTTGACGCGATAGGACTCCGGCGCCTCGACGCTGCCGAGGAAACGTCCGGCATCGGACCACGTGTAGGTCGTTCGCCGCATCGGCTGGCTGGCCGGCGTGACCGCCTCGGTACTGACGTTGCCATAACTGTCGTAGGTACGGCCGGTAACGACGCGCAACGCCGGGTTCGCGGGTTCCGCAGTGCTCTGCAACTGCCGGCAACGCGCGTAGTCCCAGGCGTGATCCGTCGTCCGGGCGATTGCGGTGCCGCCAGCAAGAGTATGCGAACGGCTGACTACGACGGACGCGGGCCGCCCGAGGCACCAGCTCGTCGTATCGTTCACGACGCCGGACAGGCTGACGCGGTCGACGTGCTGCGCTCCGGGATTCGATCCGTGCGCGATCTCAGTCACTGTCGTGAGCCGGTCCGTCAGCGTGCCGAAGGCGTCGTACGTATTGCGGGTCGCCGAGCTGCTGACCCGGGTGCCGTCGAGTTCGAAGCGATCGGCGACGAGACTCGAGATATACGGGAAGCGGCGCGAGTCGTATCCGGCTCCGTAGGCGAACCTGGACCAGCTGAACGTCGCGCGATTGAGCGGGGTGCCGTTCGATTGGCGCACGGTGATTACCGAGGGGCGACCGACAAAGTCGAAGTCGTTCGGGTCCTGCAACATCTCGTCGACCCGAGCGAGTCCGGTGCGGCTATCGACCGCCGTTCGCCGCGCGAAACCCAGGAACCCCCGCCCCTGCACGTGCATGCGGGCCGACTCGTAAGCCATCGAGGTCGTGAACGAGCCACCCGAGCCGTCGGATTGCGTGAGACGGCTGACCACCGGCAGTGGCACGACAAAGCCCCGCACCGGGAATATCGCCCCGGTGCCGGGCGTATAGACGCCGGGATCCGCCAGCGTCGAGTACGTGAACCGGGCGACGTTGCCGAGGCCGTCGGTAGCCGCTGCCAGCACGTCAGGCTGGTCGCCCAGATGCAGGCGATAGTGCCAACTGCCCGCCGGGTAAACGATATCGACCAGGCCGTCGCCATTGACGTCCGTAACCAGCGGCGAACCGGTCATGTTGTCGAGGGAGAACGTCGCCGGCTGGCAGGCCTCGAGTGTCGCGCCGCTCGAACGACAATAACGCCACTCGGTCAAACCCGATGGATACAGGAGGTCGGTCCGGCCGTCGCCGTCCCAGTCGACGACCATCGCGCCGCTTCCGGTCGCGTCGATGGATGTGACCACGGGCGCGCTGAATTGAGCGGTGGACGCCATGGGCGCGCCGGTCCCGAATCGAACCTGCCACCTCAGGGTGCCGTCCGACTGCTGCACGGCGTGCGTCACGTCTGTCAGGCCGTCGCCGTTGAAGTCGCCAAGCAAAGGAGCCCCGGCCGTGTCGAGGATCGCGCGAGTCGCGAGCGAAGTGCCCTGGGAAATGAGGGCGTGCCACTGCGAGTGGGTGGTCGAGCACTCGGGGCTGGCGCCGCAATCGATGCGCACGAGAAACAGCAGGTCACCACGACCGTCGCCGTTGAAGTCACCGCGCCGTACGATCGAGCGGAACCGCTGCGGGTTCGTGCCGAACGGCAGGGAAGTTGCCACGAACGGTTCCGGGGAAGTCCACAACACGGCCTCGGGCGCAAAGGCCGGTACACCGGCGGCGGTGAGGTTGCGCCGCCAGAATATCGACGCAGTGGATGTCTTGATGTAGACGAGGTCCTCCCGGCCATCACCGTCGATGTCGACGGCCATCGCGCCACCGGGGGCGGAGACCTTGGCGATGTTGGTGGCGCTGAGCGCATACGACGACCCGCCCACGTGATGCAGCCACTGCCACGCCGGACCAGTCATCAGCGCATAGCCCGGGACGAATACATCCCGCCTGCCATCTCCGTCGACGTCGATGCTGATTGCATCGGCTGCCGTGGTGATGGTGGCCGGACCGACGCTGATGGCCGGACCGACGTAGCCGATGGTGCTGCCGCGCAAGATCTGCCAGCGGCCGGCCACGCTGTCGAAGTAAGTGAGGTCCTCGCAGCCATCGCCGTCCATGTCGCCGGGAAGTGCCGTGGCCGCCGTGGACGCGCTCAGGCCGAGGTTGACGTCCCACCAGCCCCACCCGGCACCGTAGTAAGTCCACGAAAAGGTGGTTGCCGGAAGGCACTCGGCGCCGGAGCATTCCTGCACCGACGCAAGTCGACTTCTTCCACTGGGTCCGGCCGGTGCGTAGGACACGTCGAAACTGCGTACGACGGTGGTCGAACCGTAGTGCTGGACGTCGATCCGATCGAGGCGCAACGACTCGGTGATAGTCGCGCCGGCCAGGTAACCGGAGAGCACGTCGACCGCCGGACGCAGCTCGTAGTAGAAACGAACTGCGTAGTACGCGGGCGTGCCGACCAGGCTGTTGCCCGTGTAGTCGATGCGCAGCGGTCGGTAACCGCCGCCGGCAGAATCCTCCGCATAGACGAAATCGATGTAGTTGCCCGACCGGTCGAGCACCCTGCTCAATGCCCAGGTCCGCGGCGTCGCGGAGCCGGCTGATTCGATGCGCGAGTCGGTCGTCGCGCCGTACTCGTAGGTGAGTCCCTCGCTGGCTTCGACCCGGAAATAGGCGGGACCGTTGCCCGCCTGGCCGATCGCCGTGACGCGCGAGAACTCCTCTACTTCGGTCTGGTATTGCGATCCGGCGGACCCGTACGTACCGGAGGTGACGCGGAGCCGCTTGCCATCGAGACAATAGCGATCGGTGAAGTCGAGCGCGACTCCGCCGACGACTCCGTCCTGCGCCAGCGTGCGCGCGCAGCGCTCGATGGTCGAGAAGCCGGCGAGGTGGAAGCCGGCACCGAGCAGACCGTTGCCGCCGCGGCTGTCGTAGGCGATGGCGAGCGACGGAGCGAGTCCGTTTGTGCCCGGTGGCAGCGCGAGGGGGACGACGTAGCGCGCGGCGCCGGTGGCCGACACGCCCGCCTCCCCCACCGTGCGGCCGACGAGCGTCTGCGCTTGCGCAGCCACGCCCGTGACCAATCCCAACGCCAGCACGCTGTGCCTCATCCATGCGGTGACATTCATGACGGTTCGCCTTCCCTGGCAACGGCCTGCCCGATGCAGACTTCACGGTGGCCATGGTCGCAACCGCGTGGCGACGCTGTCCGCTCGATAATCTCGCGGGATCATGCGGAAATCGGTTCGCTCGAAAAACCGGAAGCACGGCGATCGAGACTGCGCAGCGTCACGGCCTCGGCGATGTGCTCAGTGCGGACATCGACCGATCCCGCCAGGTCCGCGATCGTGCGCGCGACGCGCAGCACACGGTGATAGGCACGGGCCGACAGCGCGAGCTGCTTCATGGCACGTGCAAGCACGGCCATGGCCCGGCTGTCGGCGCGGCTCCAGGTCGCGACTTCGGTGTTGTCGAGCCGGGCATTCGACTTGCGCTGGCGTTCGAGTTGACGAGAGCGCGCCGCCAGGACGCGCGCCGCGACTCGCTGCGAGCACTCGCCGGGCTCCGCAGACTGCAGTTCGGAAGCTTCGACGCGGCTCAATTCAACGTGCAGGTCGATTCGATCGAGCAACGGTCCTGAAATCCGGCTGCGATAACTCTCGACGCGCTCCGGCGGGCACCGGCAACGGCCGCGCACATCGCCCAAGTGCCCGCACGGGCAGGGATTCATTGCAGCGACCAATTGGAAGCGTGCGGGAAACTCGGCCTGGCGAGCGGCGCGCGAGATCATGATGCGTCCCGATTCGAGCGGCTCGCGCAGCACCTCGAGCACGTGCCGATCGAATTCCGGCAGCTCGTCGAGGAACAGCACGCCGTTGTGTGCGAGCGAGATCTCGCCCGGTCGCGGATGACCGCCGCCGCCGACCAGCGCAACGGCGGACGCCGTGTGGTGCGGACAGCGAAAGGGCCGCAGTCGCCACTCGTCGATTCGCATGCCTCGCGTCGTCAGCGAACGGATCGCCGCGGTCTCGAGCGCGTCGTCCTCGCTCATCGGCGGCAGGATGCCGGGCAGACGCTGCGCCAGCATGCTCTTGCCCGCTCCAGGAGGCCCGAGCAGCAGCAGGCTGTGCTCGCCGGCCGCTGCGATCTCCAGGGCACGGCGCGCCCCAGGCTGGCCGCGGACGTCGGCGAGATCGGGCACGTTGCGTGAGCCCGTCGGCGGCGCGACGGCGGCAACCACAGGCAGTGCCTGCATACCGCGCGCGTGCCGGCACACGTCCAGCAGGTGGGCGGCCGCGTAGATGCGCCCGCGTTGCGCAAGCGCGGCCTCTGCAGCATTGCACGACGGCACCACGATGGAGTGCCCGGCTCGCGCAGCCTGCAGGACGATCGGCAGGACACCGCGGATGCTGTGCAGGTCGCCACCGAGCGACAACTCGCCGTAGAGTTCCGTCCGGTCGAACGGTCCCGCCGGGAGACACTCCGCGGCGACGAGGATGCCGACCGCGATGGCCAGGTCGAACCGGCCGCCTTCCTTGGGCAAGTCCGCGGGCGCCAGGTTGACCGTGACCCGCCCGGCCGGAAATTCATAGCCGCAGTTAGCCAGCGCGGCGCGCACTCGATCACGACTTTCCTTGACCGCCGTCTCGAGCAGCCCGACGATCGAGAACGCCGGCAGGCCGCTGCCGACATCGACCTCCACCCTGACCAGCGGAGCTTCCATGCCCTGGGAGGTACGGCTCAGGATCGTGGCGAGGGTCATGGCGGTGCTTCCAGGCGGACGTGACCACCGACAATTCAGCCTGGACAGCACAGGGACAAGCCGCAATTCGCCCGCATTCGCATAGAATCGGAGTATGAAACTCCACCAGTTGCGCTATCTGGCCGCGGTCGCCCAGACCGGCCTCAACATCACCGCCGCCGCCGAGAAGCTGCACACCTCCCAGCCGGGGGTGAGCAAGCAGATCAAGCTGCTCGAGGACGAACTCGGTTTCCAGATCTTCGTGCGCGACGGCCGCGCCCTCTCCCGCGTCACGCCGGCCGGCCAGCAGGTCATCGACCGCGCGGTGCGCATCCTGCGCGAGGTGCAGAATATCAAGCGCCTCTCGGACGACTTGAAGGACGAGTCGCGCGGCTCGCTGTCGATCGCCACCACGCACACGCAGGCCCGCTACGTACTGCCGGAGGTCATCAAGGCGTTCCGTGAGAAGTACCCCGAGGTGCGGCTGCACCTGCACCAGGGCACGTCCGAGCAGATCGGCGAGCTGGCTGCGCTCGACCGGATCGACTTCGCGATCGCCACCGGCTCGCAGTCTCTGTTCGAGGGCTTCTCACTGGTGCCTTGCTACCAGTGGCACAGGCACCTGGTGGTGCCGCGAAATCACCCGCTGGCGAAGGTAAAGAAGCCGACGCTGAAGCAGCTGGCCGCGCACCCGATCATCACCTACGTCTTCAGCTTTACCGGGCCGTCGTCGCTGCACGACATCTTCGCGAAGGAAGGCCTGGTGCCGAACGTCGTGCTGACGGCGCGCGACTCGGACGTCATCAAGACTTACGTGCGCCTCGGCCTAGGCATCGGCATCGTAGCCAGCATGGCTGTCGAGGCCAGGGACGACGCGGACCTCGTGCACATCGACACGTCCGACTTGTTCCCTGCCCACACGACGTGGATTGGTTTCCGCCGCGGCGGGCTGCTGCGCAAGTACCAGCTCGATTTCATCCAGCTCTTCGCGCCGCACCTGACGCGCCGGCTGATCGAGCGCACGGCGAACGCCTCGACTCAAGCCGACGTGGACGAACTCACGGCCGGGCTCGAACTGCCGCTGAAGTAGCGGATAGGGGGTAGCGGGTAGTGACAGAGAAAACCCTGCCGCTGCACCTGCCCATTCACCCTGCGTGTTGATGGCGCAAGCCCTGCAGCCGGCAAGCCCGAAGAAGGCCCGAGTTCAGCCACAACCGGCCCTTCGAGACCGCAGCCAAAAGTCTGGTCTGGCCGGTCGCTTGCCGGGGGCCTCTTGTTGGGCCAGCATGTGCCCGGAGAAGGAACTAGATCCAACATTCGCGGCAAATGACGGACAAGGACCGTTTCCTGCCTACGTTCGGCAATCGAACCGGCAACCACGTCGATAAAGTGAAAGTCAGGTTCCGCTGGAGCCGGATGCCATACCCCTTTCGCGGTCGTGCAGGTCGCTCGAGCAGGCCCTCGAGGTTGGCCTTGCGTCATTCACAGGTCGTCGTTGACCGACAATTTCTGCTGCCAGGTTCCACTAGAGGTACGTCATGAACTGGGAAGCCATCGGCGCGGTCGGTTCGATCGTTGGGGGACTCGCCATCGTGGCGACGTTGGTCTATATGTCGGTCCAGATTTCACAGACTCAGCGCCTTGCGAAACTGCAGGCCAGCCAGAACCTGAATGACATGTTCAACCAATCATTCGCTTTGGTGGCCGCATCGCCTGAATTGGCCCACCGGGTTCATCGGCTGGAGAGCGGGGAAGAACTCCCGGACGAGGAATTCGTTCAAGTCAGGGCCTATCTGCAGACCCAGCTGACTGCGTGGGAGAACGCATACATTCATGCGAACGAGAAGATCTATTTGGAACCTCAGGAATTCGAGCGCGGCCTGAAAGCTTTCTTTCAGATGCCCGGTGTTGCCAGGGCATGGGACTTTCACAAGAGCACTGCGACTGAAGAGTTTGTCCAGTTTGTCGCAAAAATACGTTCATAGCGAAATCGATGGAGCGACCCCTCGCAACTCTGTGACCGCGCCAGCTGCAATTCTGTCAGTGCAGTCCGCCGGCCCGA